>Ga0187769_10003008_pt1 | contig 10010 bp, 9 predicted proteins | sample 0116_SJ02_MP02_1_FD_133140 | JGI IMG/M metagenome (GOLD analysis project Ga0187769, IMG submission 133140) | Tropical peat soil microbial communities from peatlands in Department of Meta, Colombia - 0116_SJ02_MP02_10_MG | ecosystem: Environmental > Terrestrial > Soil > Wetlands > Peat | place... | reverse complement strand
GAGGTGTTCGAGCTGCACGCCGCCGGCAAGACCAGGGTGATCCGCGAGGTGCGCCCGTTGTCCCGGGTGAACGAGTCGATCGCCGACGTCGAGGCCGGCCGTGTAGCGGCCAGGATCGTCTTCACGCCGTAGCGCCCTCTCGCGGTGCTCACACAACTCAAGGGGGCAGACCCCTGCGGCTGCTCGGGCGCGGCGGACCAGCGTCGGTCAGTTCTCCGACGGGGAGCAGACACGCGCGCGCCCGGTGCGGCGGCGATACACGCCAGGGACAGCTGAGTGGCGAGCGTGGCTGATCCCGGGCGAACCTCTGTGTCCGGCATGCTCGGTGTGCTGGATGTGGCGTGCGGGCTACTGTCTGACTTGGACGTCGAGGCGGTGCTTGAGCGCGTGCTCGAGGCGGCGCGCGGGCTGACGGGGGCCAGATACGCGGCGTTGGGGATCCTTGACCGATCACGGGGCGAGCTCGAGCGGTTCATCACCGCGGGCCTGGATGAGGTCACGCACGTGCAGATCGGTGCGTTACCCCGTGGCCGAGGGGTACTCGGTGAGTTGATCGCGGATCCGAGGCCGTTGCGACTTGCTGATGTCGGCGCGCACCGGCACTCGTACGGCTTCCCTCCGGCACATCCGCCAATGAAGACGTTCCTAGGCGTCCCCGTGGTTGTCGCCGGGGACGTGTTCGGCAATCTGTACCTGACCGAGAAATGCGACGAGGAAGAGTTCACTGCGGAGGACGAGCGGGCGCTCGTCCGTTTGGCCGAGTTCGCCGGCGTGGCGATTGACCACGCCCGCCGCTACAGCGGAGTCGATACTCAGCGCTCGGAGCTGGGGCGTACGGTTCAGGCCCTCGATGCCACGGTCCAGATCGCCCGGGCAATCGGCGGCGAGACCGACCTCTCGAGAATCCTCGAGCTGGTGGCTAAGCGCGGGCGGGCGCTCGTCTCGGCTCGCAGCCTCGTGATCGAGCATGAGCGCGGCGGCGAGATGGTCGCGGCGACCGGCGCCGGTGAACTGGTCCCGGGGCTCATCGGAAAACGCGTCGGCACCCGCGACAGTCTCGCCGGCGCAGCCCTGCGGACCGCAAACACGCTGCGCTTGGAGGAAGAGCCGAACCGTGTGCGGTTCGAGCGCCACGACCTGGGCCGTTTTGGTTTTCGCGCCAACGCGGGGCTGGTGGTGCCGCTGATCTTCCGCGGCCAGGGCCACGGGGTACTGATCGCGGCGGACCGACTCGAAGACGGACCGGCGTTCACGGCCGACGATCAGCGGCTGCTGGAAGCGTTCGCGGCCAGCGCGGCGACCGCGATCGCCACCGCCCGGTCGGTCGAGCTCGAGCGCGCCGGCCAGCGCCTTGCCGCCGCCGAGCAGGAGCGTGCTCGGTGGGCCCGAGAGCTCCAGGACGAAACGCTGCAGAATCTGGCCGCGCTGCGGATCGGGCTCGCCCGACAGCTGCGCAAAGGAAGCGTCGACACGCTGACCGAAGCAGTAAGCGACGCGGTCGCCCAGCTCGAGTCCGAGATCGCCAACCTTCGCTCGCTGATCACCGAGCTCCGGCCCATCGCGCTCGATGACCGCGACGTCCGAGCCGCGATCGAGGACCTCGTCGAGCGCGCCCGACGAGAAGGCCTGCGGGTGGAAGTCACGATCGAACCCCGACACGGATCAGCCGAGCAAGACGGCACCGATGTGGAAACCGCCCGCGACCCGATCACCCAGCGGCTGGCTTCGGAGTCGGCACCATGAGGGAGCGCGCCGAACGCCTCGGGCGAACGCTCGAAATCGACTCCGCGTTGCGCCGAAGCACTAGGATCACTGCTGTCCTCCTCACCGGCCGCGCAGGCCGACCAGCGCGCATCCTGATCCGAATGCAACCACATACCTCACCGCGGGCGAGCCGCGTAAATCGCGAAGGCTCGTCGCTGTGACTTCAGGGATGACCGCTACGAGCCGATGTGGTGACGAGGACCTTGCCCGTCAGGCAGCAGATCTGGCGGGAAAGCTGCCGCCGGAGCTGGCGGCGCTGGCCCGGATCGCCTACAACTATCGCTGGGCGTGGTATCCGCGCGGCAAGGAGGTGTTCCGCGAGATCGACCCGGACCGCTGGCAGCTCTCGGGTGAGAACCCGGTCCGCCTGCTCCAGGAGGCGTCGAGTGAGGCGCTCGCCCGGGCGGCCGGCGACGCTGGTCTGCTTGCCCGCGCCGCGGTGCTCGAGGATGCCTTCGCCGAGGATCTCGGGCGTCCGTCGGCGGGGCCGATCGCGCCGGAGCGGCCGATCGCGTTCTTTTGCGCGGAGTACGGCGTGCACCACTCCTTGCCGGTGTACTCGGGCGGGTTGGGCGCATTGGCCGGCGACCTGATTAAGGAGGCCTCGGATCAGGCGGTTCCGATGGTCGCCGTCGGCCTGATGTACCGCCAGGGGTATTTCCGACAGCGTTTGGATGCCTCGGGCTGGCAGCAGGAGTACTGGATCGATACCGACCCGGAGCGTCTTCCCATGGCGCTGGTGCGCGCTCCGGATGGACAGCCTCTAACGGTCAGCGTTCCGATCCGTGGGAGCGAGGTCCGCGCACAGATCTGGCGGGTCGCGGTCGGCCGCGTACCGCTGTTTCTGCTGGACGCCCACCGGTCCGACAACGGCCCCCTAGAGCGCTGGATCACGTCGCAGTTGTACGTCGGCGACCCGGTCACTCGCCTCTCCCAATACGTGCTGCTCGGCGTCGGCGGCGTCCGTGCGCTGGCGGCGATGGGGATCGAGCCGTCGCTGCTCCACCTGAACGAAGGCCACGCGGCGTTCGCGGTGCTCGAGCTGGCGCGGGGTGAGGCGGCGCGCGGACTCGACACGGACGCGGCCTTCGACGCCGCCCGCCGGCGCACGGTGTTCACGACGCACACGCCGGTCGGGGCCGGCAACGAAACGTTTTCGCGCGAGGATGTTGTCTCCACCCTCGGCGGTGTCGCCGACGAGCTAGGCGCCGATCCGGAGGAAATCGTGCGGCTCGGGCGGCTCAACCCCGAGGACGACGCTGAGCCGTTCGGGGTGACTCAGTTCAGCCTGCGGATGACCCGCTCAGCCAACGCCGTGAGCCACCGGCATGAACGTGTGGCACGGGAGATGTGGTGGGGGCTGTGGCCTGAGCGAGCCGTGGAGGGCGTGCCGATCACGCACGTGACGAACGGGGTCCATTTCGCAACCTGGGTGGGGCCGGCCATGCATCGCCTGCTCGACCGCCATCTCGGTGAGGACTGGTGGCGGCGGGCCAGAGACGTCGCCATCTGGGACGGACTCGATGAGGTGTCCGACGCCGAGCTGTGGGAAGCCCGGTGCGAGCAACGCGCCGACCTGGTGGCGTTTGTCAAGGAGCGCAGCGGGATCGACCGGCTCGCCGAGCGCCAGCCACGGGCCGGAATCGAGGCCGCCGCCCGCGCGTTTGATCCGGACGTGCTCACGATCGGCTTTGCTCGGCGCAACGCCACCTACAAGCGGCTGGGGCTGCTCATTCACGATCCCGCGCGGGCGATCGCGCTACTGGACGGGCGCCACCCAATTCAGCTCGTGCTGGCCGGCAAGGCACACCCGAGCGATGAAGAGGCCAAACGCGTCGTCCAGGATCTGTATCGGATCAAGTACGCGCACCAGGTCGCGGAACACGTGGTGTACCTGCACGAGTACGACCTCGCGGTGGGCAAGCTGCTCGTGCGGGGCTGCGATCTCTGGCTCAACCTTCCGCGCCCGCCCCTGGAGGCCAGCGGCACGAGCGGGATGAAATCGATCATCAACGGCGGCCTGCAACTGAGCGTGCTGGACGGGTGGTGGGCGGAGGCCTACGACGGCACCAACGGCTGGGCGCTCCCGGGCGACGTCCAGCCCGATGCCTGGATGCAGGACGCGCGTGACGCCGCCACCCTCTACCGCCTCCTCGAGCAGGAGGTCGTGCCCGCCTTCTACGATCGCGACGCCGACGGGCTGCCGCGGGCCTGGCTGGCCCGGATCCGTGCCTCGATGCGCACGCTCGCTCCAGCCTTCACTGCCGGGCGGATGGTCAACGACTATGTCGAGCGGATCTACGCGCCCGAGTCACGGCCGAGGCGGGCCTGACGCGGCGCGATGCGGGTCCGCTCGAACCCGACCATCTACGAGATCAACACGGCGTCGTGGCTGCAGCGGCTAGGGAGGAGCCTCGGACGCCCAGCCACGCTGGCCGATGTGTCCGGGTCCGAGTGGGATGCCCTGGCCGGGCTGCCGGTCGACACGGTATGGCTGATGGGCGTCTGGCAGCGCAGCCCGATCGGCCGCACGATCGCTCTCGCAGCGCCGCTGCTGCAGGACGGGTACCGAGCCGCCCTGCCGGATCTGCACGAGGACGATGTGCTGGGCTCACCCTACTGCGTGCGCGATTACGTCGTGGACGAACGCTTCGGCGGACCCACCGGGCTGGCGGTGGCCCGCGACCAACTGAGGCAGCGGGGCATCGCCCTGATCCTTGACTACGTGCCAAATCACGTCGCCGCCGACCATCCCTGGGTCACAGATCGTCCAGAATGCTTGCTCACCGGCAGCGAGGACGACCTAACGCTCCATCCGCAGGCATTCATGGGCATCGCCGGCGGCGTCTACGCGAAGGCGCGTGACCCGTACTTCGAGCCGTGGCAGGACGTCCTGCAGCTGAGCGCGTTCTCACCCGAGCTGCGTCGCGCAGCGGCCAAGACGGTAACGGCGATTGGCGATCAGTGCGACGGCGTGCGGTGCGACATGGCGATGCTGCTGACGAACGAGGTGTTCGCGCGCACCTGGGGTGAGCGGGCCGGTCCGGTACCCGATGCTGACTACTGGCCGGGGGTGATTGCCAGTGCCAAGGAGACGCATCCCGATTTCCTGTTCATGGCCGAGGTCTACTGGGACATGGAATGGACGCTGCAACAGCAGGGCTTTGACCTCTGTTACGACAAACGGCTGTACGACCGGCTCGTACACGACTCGCCGGAGTCAGTGCGCGGCCATCTGCGGGCCGACGCCGAGTACCACAAACACCTGGTCCGATTCATCGAGAACCACGACGAGCCCCGCGCGGCCGGCACTTTCGGGTCCCCCCGCGGGCGGGCCGCTGCGGTGGCGATGTCCACGCTGCCAGGCGCCCGCCTCTATCACCACGGCCAACTTCACGGAGCTCGGACACATGTCCCGATACAACTCGGGCGCGAGCCGGACGAGCCGATCAACACCGACGTGCATGACTTCTATCGTCGGCTCCTACGCGCCATCTCAGAGGCCCAGATTGGATCCGGCGACTGGCGCCTGTGCGAGTGCACACGCTGGTCAGACGACTCATATCGCCAGTTGGTTGCGTGGTCCTGGTCCCGTCCGGAGCGCCGACACCTCGTAGTGGTCAATCTCTCACCCGCCCGAGCCGAAGCCCGCGTACAGTTGCCATGGGACGACCTCGAGGGACGAATGTGGTGCCTCGCCGACAGGCTGAGCGATGATCGCGTCAACCACTCGGGCGACGCCCTCGCCAGCGACGGTTTCTGCGTCGCCCTCGAGGGTTGGGGATCGCGCTTCCTGACAGTAGACGGCTGACCCAAACCGCCACGACGAATCCCCAGGTCCTTGCGTTGGTGGTCATGATTTAGCCTGCCGGCGGGCTGATGAGCTCCTCGTCGACCGCCGCGGCGCTTACCCGACTCCGTGGAGCTCGATTGCATCACTCATGCTTCGTCACTCCCGAAAGCAGCTCGTCGCTGCGCGCGGCCTCGCGTCGGATCGTGATGTCCCCGAATCCCGTCCTCGCCCGCACCTCGACCTGCTCGTCGGCTGACCCGGGACCCTCGGTGGCGTCGAGACCGTTGTTGACGTGGCCGTAGGCCGTCTGGAGGTCGAGCCAGGCGACGACCCCGTCGGCGATCCCGACCTCGATGCGTCCGCTTGCCGTTTCCGCGACGAGCGAGCCACGATGGACGCCCCGGACGCGGATGTGGCCGTTGGCGGTCTTGGCGTTGATCGAGCCGTACGCGTGCTCGACGTCGATGTCGCCGTTTGCCGCCTTCACTCGGAGATCGCCGCCGACGTCGCCGATCCGGGTGTCGCCGTTGGAGTTCTTGATCACCGCCGAGCCGTCGATCTCCCCGGCGCGCACATCCCCCGTAGCGGTCGCCAGCTCGGCGTCCCCGGTGACCCGCTCGAGTCTGATGTCGCCGGCGGTTGCCAGCTTCACCCGCCCGGCCTGATCGAGGCTGATCGCGCCGGCGCCGCTCTTCAGCTCGCAGTCCCCGAGCGAACCGGTACAGCGAAACCCGCCCGCCGCCGAGTGGCCGGTCAGATCCGAGCCGGCTGGGAGCTCGATGTCGACATCGATGGAGCCGCCATCCCGGAACGAGGTCCACTCCCGCAGCCGGCGCGGTCCCTTAACCAGCAGCTTGCCGTCGGCGTACTCGACGCGCGTCTGCTCCGCAGCAGCCACGTCGTCGCGCTTGGACGGGTCGCTCGGCCGTACGTTGACGATCGTGTCCGCGCGCTCTCCGGCGGCGACGTGGACGTCGGCCACGCGCAACTCAAGCAGGACCGAGATTGGTTTTGGTGTTTCGAAGTGAGACATCTCGTGTGTCCTCGAGTCGTTGGTTTGCAGTCAGCTTCGTTCTCTGATGGACGCTGGGGCGCTCACCGCCCCCAGCCCGTGTAGCGCTGGCCCGAACGAGGGGTCCGTTGTTCGCGCTGGGGCCCCGATGGACCGCGGTCTACGGCCGCCGCGACCGCGCGCACGAGCCACGCGTTGATCGACAAGCCGTCGCGGTCGGCGCTTTGCTCGACCTGGCTCTTGAGCTGCTCTGGCAGCCGCAAGTTGATCCGCGCGGTCCCTCCCTCTCCAGCCGCGGTCGCTGGGGAGCTCGTGGACCACCTCGCGGTCGGCTCGCCGCGATCGGTTCGCTCGCCCACCGTCTCGGCCGGCGGCACCGTGACCACGAACTCCGGCTCGCCGCCTCGCAGGCGCAGCTCGACCGAGCCAGGCGCCAGTTCGCTCGTGATCTCGGCCGCCGCCGCTGAGAGCGCGTCCAGAAGGGTCAGACGCACGGCGGATTCCAGCGCCGCCGTCAGCCGCCGCGCGAGCGACTGGGCCTCCTCGCCTCCGGCCGAGGCCGCCACCGCCAGCTGCTCACGGAGCTTATCTACATACGTTTCGAGTTCCATGGCACCATTCTGGCATCATTATGGTGCCATGTCAATGCCGTCTCGATGCCACGATGGCGCCGTGGCCGTCGCCGGGTGCGCCACCCGGCTACCGGGCGCCCGCGCCACGAGGCCGGCCGCAAACCACGTGGCGTGCAGCAGAAAGGGCGTGCCGGTGTGGAGCGGCGTGATGGCGATGTTGTTGCTGGCCTGCACGTCCGTGACGTAGGTGTGCTTCGCCGTCGAGTCGGCGAACGTCCATCGCACCTGCGCCACTCCGTCGGGAATTATCCCCACCTGATACGCGCCCGATCCGGCGCCCGCATCCCCACGAGCCTCACCGCGAAGCCATCCGTCAGGTCGACCGCCGGGACCGGCAAGGTCTCAGTCGCGCCTGCCCCAGTGACAGTAACGATCCCGACCTGATCCCCCAACTTCGCACTCCACCAACGGCAGCGATCCGCCCAGCGGGGTGCTGACGGCCAGATATAAGCTGGCTTGCGGGAGGGAGGCGGCCAACCACGTCAAGCTGGCGATGATCATCCCGTGGTCCCCGGCTACATTGACACCAGCCGGTAACACGTCGGTTGACGCCTGCGCACGCCGCAGCATCGCCAACCTCGAGATCAAGCCCACGTCCCCGGGCTCCCTCGACTGCATGTTCAATCGGTAGTCCGATCTGGAGGACGACAGCGTTCGACTCGCGCGGCCTTCGGTGGTTCCCATCGCTCCCCAGGACGCGAGGACCGCACCCACCAACACGAGCACCGCAAGAACGACGGTGAGAGACAGCCTCGGGCGAGCGTTCCCGGGCATCGCGCGCAGCCTAGCCCCACCTCAAACACACGTGACCGGCAGCGGCGACAACGCGCCACCGTAATGTCTGCACTCATGTCGATCTACGAAAGTGTTTTTCACACGACCCTCCGGGTCCACGCCTTCATCTACGAGCACACCGACGGCCTGATCGGCCATCGCCTGCTCGGCGTTGGGTGCCTGATGCTCCGCACGACCGGCCGCAAGACCGGTCAGACCCGCACCAACTCACTTGTCTACGCCAGGGACGGTGAGCGCTACTTGGTCGTCGCTTCGAAGGGCGGCAGCCCAAAAGCCCCGGCCTGGCTGCTCAACCTCCGCGCCAAGCCGGAGGTTCAGGTCCAGATCGGCCGCACCCGATTCCAGGCAAGCGCCACCGAGATCGGGCCCGACAACCCGGACTACACCCGTCTGTGGAGGCTTGTTAACGACAACAACGCCAACCGGTACGACGCCTACCAGAAGAAGACCACGCGACCGATCCCAGTCGTCGCCCTGAGCCGCACAACCTGATGGGAATCGGGCACGCCGGCGCCTCCCTCGACACGAGACGGGAGTCCGGCATAACGGTCCTGGCGTGAAACTCCGGGGTCGTCCCCGGGCTCTAGCGGTTAGCACCCGCCAGGGGGCGCGCATGAGTGCCGGTGAACCCGAGCGCGTGGTCGTCCGTATACCGCACATGGACAACACGGTTAGTGGCGAGATCGCCGCCGACGGCGCTCCCCCGAGCGGCTTCTACGGCTGGCTGGAGTTGCTTGACCGGCTCGAGCGGGCCGCGGAAGGCGGGCCCCCAGGTTCGGTGGTGGAGCCAGGCGGCGAACCGGGGCCGGTGCGATGAGCCCGGGCGTCGGAGGGTGGCACCGCGAGCGAGGGGGTATTCGCGACACCAGCGGGCCCGGTCTCGCGGCCAAAGATTCAGGTTTTCCGTTACTTCGCCTTGAGCGACCCGCGCATACGTTGCACCGCATGGCTGAGTTCGCGGCGGAGCAGCACATCTCCGGGACGGATGCAGCAATCATCGAGATCCCATATGAAAGACAGGGGTGGGGCAATGGCCGGTAAGAAGCGATCACTTGGACCGTCACGCCGCGATTTCTTGAAGGGCATGGGGCTGGCGGGGGCGGGCCTGGTTGCCGGATCTGCGGGTACCGGCGCTGCCGCGGCGTCCACGGCACTAGTTGATGCGCCAGCCGCCTCGGCGGCTACTTACGCAAGCCGTCACGGCGCCACCGGCGCTCCGGTGTCGAGTGTCGATTTCGGGCGGATGTTTCCTGGTTTGCCGCCGTTTGCGGAGGCGAGTGACAGGGTGCGGGCGGCGTTGTTGGAGGTTGGGGTGCAGGGGGGGTTGCTTGACGGGCGGGATGATTTGGCGGCGGGTCCGAAGGCGTTGATCGTCGATCCGACCGTGAACGGCAACCCCACGGCGTCGAACACGTACGGGACGAATCCGGATAACCCGACGATGACGGCGGGGTCGACGTTCGTGGGGCAGTTCACCGATCACGACATCACGTTTGATCAGACGTCGCGGTTGGGGGTGCCGCAGAACCCGTTGACCTCGCCGAACACGCGCACGCCGGCGCTGGATCTCGATTCGGTGTTCGGCGGCGGGCCGGGCCTGCGCCCGGATCTGTACGTCGAGAACCCGGACGGGTCGGTGGGGCCGCGGTTGAAGATCGGCTCGGGTGGGGTGCACGAGGACGTTCCGCGCGTGCCGAACGGCGACGGGACCTACACGGCGCTGCTCGGCGATCCGCGTAACGACGAGAACGTGATCATCGCGGGGCTTCACTGCGCGCACATCCTGTTCTACAACCGCGTGCTCGACGACCTCTCCGGGTTCGATCTGGGTCGTTTCCCGGCGGCGCGGGCGGGTGAGCGGTCAAACCCGTACGTGGCGTTCCTGATCGCGCGTCAGGTGACGCTGTGGCACTACCAGTGGCTGTTGGTCAACGAGCACCTGCCGCAGATCGCCGGGCAGGCGGTCGTCACCGACGTGCTCGAGCACGGCAACCGGTTCTACAAGCCGCCGCCG
>Ga0187769_10003007_pt1 | contig 10012 bp, 11 predicted proteins | sample 0116_SJ02_MP02_1_FD_133140 | JGI IMG/M metagenome (GOLD analysis project Ga0187769, IMG submission 133140) | Tropical peat soil microbial communities from peatlands in Department of Meta, Colombia - 0116_SJ02_MP02_10_MG | ecosystem: Environmental > Terrestrial > Soil > Wetlands > Peat | place... | reverse complement strand
CAGTTCGTAGCCCCACTCGCGGAAGGCGCCCTCGGTGAACTTCTGGATGTTGCCCTTGTGGACCAGCGTCACCGACCGCCGCTTGCGCTCCAGCGCGTAGTTGATGGCGGCCCGGACGAGGCGCTTGGACCCCATGGGCGAGATGGGCTTGATGCCGATGCCCGACTCCTCCCGGATGGGCCAGCCCATCTCCTGGCGCAGGTAGGCGGCCAGCTTCTCGGCCTCGGGCGTGCCCGACTGCACCTCGTAGCCGGCGTAGACGTCCTCGGTGTTCTCCCGGAAGATGACCATGTCGACCAGCTCGGGGTGCAGCACCGGCGAGGGCACCCCGGTGAACCAGCGCACCGGCCGCAGGCACACGTAGAGGTCCAGGATCTGGCGCAGGGCCACGTTGAGCGAGCGGATACCCCCGCCCACGGGCGTGGTCAGCGGGCCCTTGATCCCGATCAGGTGCTCCCGGAAGGCCTCGACCGTCTCGTCGGGGAGCCAGCTGCCCACCTCGTCGTAGGCCTTCTGACCGGCCAGCACCTCCTTCCAGGCCACCGTGTGCCCGTGCTTGGCCGCGGCGGCGTCGAGGACCAGCTTGGCCGCGGGCCAGATGTCGACGCCGGTGCCGTCGCCCTCGATGAAGGGGATGATGGGCTCGTCGGGGACGACCAGGGTGCCGTCGTCGCCCATGCGGATGCGATCTGCCATGCCGCCGATGCTAGGGGCCGGGGCCGCAGGGTCCCAATTGGGCCACCCGGTGGCTCCCCGGGGAACGGGCTCGACGTCTCAGCGGCGGCTCGCCGCCGAGCTGACACCGGTGCCGCCGACCAGCAGGGCGAACGCGTTCGGGTCGACCGCCTCCATCTTCTCCTCCGCCCTGTGCAAGAGGTCCTCGGTCCGGCGCAGCTGCGACTCGGCGACGGCGAGCTGCGAGCGCAAGCCGGCGATCTGGGTCAGCAACTGATTGTGCAGGGCAACCAGCGTGAGCCTCCCCACGACGTAGTCCTCGAACCCCACGGCACGCTCGCCGGCAGCGGCGATCGTGGTCTCCCCCTCGGTCGCGGGCCGACCACCCCTGCTGGCGCTCACAACCCGAGGAAGGCGGCGACCGCGCCGAGCACGTCCCCGACCGAGGAACCTCCGCCACCGCCGGACGTGGCCGAGCCCGGGCCCGCCGACTGCAGGCCCGCCGGCAACGACGTCGGCGCCGCACCGCCGGCGGATGCCGCACCGCCGGCGGGTGCCGCGCCACCTCCGCCGGTCACCTCGACCGTGCCACAGCGACCGCCGCCACAGCAGCACAGCATCGGCGGGTAGATGACCACGACGCCCCCCGAAGTCGGCGCCCCGGCGATGACGTTCGGCACCGGCCCGCCGCCGGGTGCCGCGGGCGGAGCAGATCCCGCCGGGCCTGGCGGGGAGGGTGCGGGACTGCCACTTGCGCTGCCGGCCTGCGCCTGCTGCACCGCCTCGGCAATGTCGTGTGCGATGCCCCCCATGGATGCGCCCTCCTCGTTCGAGCGGCCCTCACCATTCGTAACACCGATCGCCGGCGTCGTGGGGACGTCGCGACATGTTTGTCGCAACGTGGTTGTTGCGTTCAGTCCGGCCCGAGCCCGAGCGCGGCGTAGATCTCGCGCGTGGCATTCGACGTGTTGAAGGTGTAGAAGTGCAGGCCTGGTACGCCCGACTCGAGGAGCCGGGCGCACAGCTCGGTCGCCAGCTCCACGCCCTCCTTGCGCACCGCGTCGGCTCCGCCCCGCTCGTCGGCGCTCCGGAGCCGCTCTTCCATCCACGCCGGGGCCGCCGCGCCCATGGGGCCCAACCGCCCCATGGTGGACAGCGACGTCACCGGCAGGATCCCGGGCAGGACCGGTTTGGCCACGCCGCGGGCGTGGAGGTCCGCCACCAAGGACTCGTACTCGGAGACCTCGAAGAAGAACTGCGTCACGCCGAAGTCCGCCCGTTCGAGCTTGGCCGCCAGGTGGTCGCGGTCGCTCGCCCGGTCCGGCGAGCGGGGATGGCCCGCCGGGTGGGCCGCCACCCCGATCGAGAAACCCCCGATGGCCCGGGCCAGCTCCACCAGCTCGGAGGCATAGACGAGCTCGCCCGGGCCCGCCTCGGGATCCTCGGGCGGGTCGCCCCCGAGCGCCATGAGGTTCTCGACCCCGGCCTTGCGCAGCGAGACGAGGATGTCGGCCAGCTCCAGGCGCGTGTGCGCCACGCAGATCAGGTGCGCCATGGGGTTGAGCCGGGTCGTGTGCAGCATCCCGGTGACCAGGTCGAAGGTGCGCTGCCGCGACGCCGCGCCACCGCGGTAGGTCACCGAGACGAACGACGGCTCCAGGGGCTGCAGCTCGGCGATGGTGTGCGCCAGGGTCCTCAGCTCCTTGTCGTTCTTCGGCGGGAAGAACTCGAAGGAGTACGTCGGGCCCACCGCCAGCAGGTCGGCGATGCGCGTCATGGCGCCGCTCCGGAGTCGACGCGGCCGAAGTCGTCCTCGAGCCGCACGATGTCGTCCTCGCCGAAGTAGGTGCCGTGCTGCACCTCGATGAACACCAGGTCGGCGTCCCCGTCGTTGGCGATGCGGTGCGCGCCGCCGCGCGGGATGTCGATCGACTCCCCGGGAACCAGCCGCGTCACCGCGCCGTCCAAGGTGACGGTGGCCGTCCCCGAGACGATGAACCAGTGCTCGGCCCGCTGGGCGTGGCGCTGGTAGCTCAGCCGCTTGCCCGGATGGACCACGATGCGCTTGACCTTGTGGTCCGGCGCCTCGTCATCGAGGACGGTGTAGTTCCCCCAGGGCCGCTCGTCGTACTCCCGCTCGCTGGCGCTCACCTGCTGGCCTCCCCGGCGCCTGCGGCCACGGGGACTCGGCGCGGGGGCCGCCGGATCACTTGGCCGACATCTCCGCGGCCCGCAGTGCGTTGCGCAACAGCATGGCACGCGTCATGGGGCCCACCCCCCCGAGGCGGGGGGTGATCCATCCCGCCACCTCGGCCACGTCCGGATGGGCGTCGGGGATGAGCTTCTTGCCCTCGAACGTCGTGCCGGCCGACACCACCGCCGCACCCGGCTTGACCATCTCCGGCGTGAGCAGGTGCGGCCGCCCGGCCGCGGCGACCACGATGTCGGCGGTCCGCGTGATGGCCGCCATGTCCTCGGGGTCGACCCCGGTGTGCAGCACCGTCACGGCCGCGTTGCACCCCGGACGCTTCAAGGTGAGCAGGTTGGCCAGGGGCCGGCCGATGGTGACGCCCCGGCCGATGATCACGGCGTGGCGCCCCTCGACGGGGACGTCGTAGGCGTGGAGCAGCTCCACGATCCCCGAGGGGGTGCACGGGAGCGGGCCCGGCGTGCCCAGCACCAGGCGGCCGAGGTTCACCGGGTGCAGGCCGTCGACGTCCTTGGCCGGGTCCACCGCCAGCAGGGCGCGCTCCTCATCGAGCCCAGACGGGAGCGGCAGCTGCACCAGGTAGGCGCTCACGGCTGGGTCGGCGTTGAAGCGGGCGATGACGTCCAGTACCTCGGCCTGCGTGGCCGTGGCGGGGAGGTGCTCGCCGACCGAGTGCATCCCGACCGAGGCGCAGTCCTCGTGCTTGAGCGCCACGTAGCGCGCGCTGGGCGCGTCGTCCCCGACCAGCACGGTGCCCAGACCGACCTGGACGCCCTCGGTCCGCAGCGCGGCCACGCGATGGGCCACCTCGGCGCGGATGCGGGCGGCCACCGCCTCACCGTCGAGCAGGATGGCGGTCATCAGTGCCGGAAGTGGCGCTCGCCGGTCATGACCATGGCCAGTCCCGCCTCGTCCGCCGCCGTCACGACCTCCTCGTCCTTCACCGACCCGCCCGGCTGGACGACCGCCGTCACCCCGGCGTCGGCCAGGACCAGCAGCCCGTCGGGGAAGGGGAAGAAGGCGTCGCTGGCGCCGGCCCCGCCCTTGGCGCGCTCGCCGGCCTTCTGCACGGCGATCTCGGCCGCCACCACGCGTGACTGCTGGCCTGCCCCGACGCCAACCGCCTGACCGTTGGTCACCACGGCGATGGCGTTCGACGTCGTGCGGCCGCACACCCGCCAGGCCAGCACCAGGTCGCGCCACTCGTCTTCGGTCGGCTGGCGCGTCGTGGCCACGCGCCATTCGGTGCGTGGCGAGACGAAGTCGTCGACGTCCTGCACCAGCACGCTGGCGCCCAGGCTGCGCAGCTGGCGGACCGCCCGTTCGGGGGCCGGGCCGGCCAGGATGCGGGTGGCCTTGCGCCGGGCCCGCAGGGTCTCGAGTGCCTCGGGCGCGTACGACGAGGCGATGATGACGTCCGCCTGCGGCCCCGCCGCCACGGCGTCGGCCAGCTCGGGCGTGACGTGCCCGCCGATGGCCACGACGCCGCCGAAGGCGCTCAGCGGGTCGCACTCGAGAGCCCGTTCGAAGGCGGTCACCAGGTCGCCGGCCACCGCCGCCCCGCACGGGTTGGCGTGCTTGATGATGGCCACCGCCGCCTGACCGGGGTCGGCGTCGGCCGCCAGCTCGTGCACCAGACGCCAGGCGGCGTCGCCATCGAAGATGTTCAGGTACGACAGCGGGGTGCCGCTGTGCTGGGTCACCGAGTCCCACCAGCTGGGCGAGCCGGCCACGCGGTAGCGCGCGCCGCGCTGGTGCGGGTTCTCGCCGTAGCGCAGCACCTCCGTGCGCTCGAGGGTGAGGTGCAGCGACCGCGGCAGCACGGCGGCCAGCGCCGCCTCCTCGGCGTCGGCCTCCGTCGACCCCTCGAGCTCGGTACCCGGCGCCGGACCGCCGGCGTCGAACCAGGCCACGATGGCGGCGTCGTAGGCCGCCGTGTGGGCGAAGGCGGCCCGGGCCAGGCGCCGCCGGGTGGCCGGGGACAGCGAGCCCGAGGTGCGCAGCTCGGCGAGCACCACCGGGTAGTCGGCCGGGGAGGTGACGATCCCCACGTGCTCGTGGTTCTTCGCCGCCGCCCGCACCATGGCCGGACCGCCGATGTCGATCAGCTCGACCGAGGGGTCCGAGGAGAAGGGGTAGAGGTTGGAGACCACCAGGTCGATGGCTTCGATGCCGTTGGCCTCGAGGTCGGCCAGGTGCTCGGGCTTCGAGCGGTCGGCCAGGATGCCGCCGTGGATCTTGGGGTGCAGCGTCTTGACCCGCCCACCCAACATCTCGGGCCACCCGGTCACCTCGGCCACCTCGACCGGCTCGATGCCGGCCTGGCGCAACGTGGCCGCCGTGTTGCCGCTGGCCACCAGCTCCCACCCCAGGTCGGCCAGGCCCTGGGCCAACTCGACCAGGCCCTCCTTGTCGTAGACGGACAGCAGCGCCCTCACGACGTCATCTCCGCTTCTGCTCCTCTCGCCGGCATCACGCTCCTCACTGCTCGACTCACTGCTCGACTCATTGCTCGACCCGGACGGCGTGGCTCGACTCGATCTCCCGGCCCGCCGCCAGCTCGCCCAGCGCCCAGGCCACCGTGGCCGGGTACAGCGCCCGCTCGGCCACCTTGATCCGCTCGTGCAGCGTCTCCTCGGTGTCCCCCGCAAGCACCGGGACCACCTCCTGGGCCAGGATCGGCCCGGCGTCCATCTCGACGGTGGCCAGGTGCACCGTGCAGCCGGTCTCGGACACGCCCGCCTCGAGCGCGTCGCGCACCCCGTGCCAGCCGGGGAAGGCCGGCAACAGGGCCGGATGGGTGTTGAGGATCCGGTTGGGGAAGGCCGCGTGCACCGCCTCGGTCAACACCGTCCCGAACCCGGCCATGGCCACCAGGTCGACCCGGTGGGCGACCAGCGAGGCCGTCACCGCCTCGGTGTAGGCCTCCCGATCGAAGTCCGGTCCGAAGCCCCCGTACGCGGCCCGGTCGACCAACTCGGCGTGCACGCCCCGCTCCTCGGCCAGCCCCAGCGCGGCGCAGGGCCGGTCCGAGAGGACCACGGTGACGGGGAGCCCGGCCTCGAACATGGCCTGCAGGATCGTCCCGGAACCCGAGACAAGGACCGCGAGGCGCACGGGGGCCAATCTAGTGGGGCGGCGCAGGGCGCCTAACCCCAGCCGGCCTCCTCACCGGGGGCCACCTGCGTCGAACAGGACCGGCACGACCGCGCCGACGATGACGAGGTCGAGCAGCTCCGGCCGGGACGAGCAGGCGGGTCGGGTCGGTCGGCCGTGCGGAGCCGAACCCGACGGTCGAGAAGACCGGATGGTCCGGCCGATGCCTGCGAACAGGGCCACGCGCACAGTTAATCCGCACGTCACGGACCCTTCGCACAACGCGAACTCGGTACCGTCACGATGTCCGAAGGGAGTCTGTGACGATCCCAGACAATCGCCTCGTGGCCTGCGCTTGGCGCGAGCTGGGGGGTGACCTGAACCTTTACACTCGTGTGGCCCTGGGAGCGGGTGTCCACTCCGACTCGAAACAAGGAGAGATCGTTGACAGGCGTTGGGTCAGCACTAAGGAGTCAGGAGCCCGCAACAAGAGAGCAAGAGGCATCGAGCCGCGACGGACGATCGCTCTCCGTCATCGTTCCGACGAGGAACGAGGCCGACAACGTTGCGATACTTGCCCGGAGGCTCGCCGACAGCCTTTCAGATGCGGGATTGCGCGCAGAGTTGATCTTTGTCGATGACTCCGACGATGAGACGCCGGCACAGATTGGCAAGCTTTGTTCTGAGGAGATGCCGGTGGTCCTGGTGCATCGTCCACCGGGCCGGCGCCGAGGCGGGTTGGCGGGAGCAGTGGTGGAGGGATTCTCCGCCGCACGAGGGGACATCCTCATTGTCATGGACGGTGACTTGCAGCACCCGCCCGAAGTAATCCCCTCTCTGGCATTATCTGTGCGAAGCGGTCAGCGCTCCATCGCGGTGGGCTCACGCTATGTCGCCGAGGCACATCCCGACGGGTTATCCAGTCCCCGGCGCCGCCTCATTTCACAGTCCTCCAGGATGCTCGTGCGGGGTCTGTTTCCGTCGATCTGGACGCTGCGGGATCCTTTGAGTGGACTCTTCGCGTTCCCCACGAGCGTGATCAAAGACCGCACGCTGGCCCCCGAAGGGTTCAAGATCCTGTTGGAAGTGCTCGTTCGCGGCCAATGGGATGAAATTATCGAGGTTCCGTATGGATTCGCCTCGCGCAACAGCGGGCACTCGAAGGCGGGATGGGCAGAGGGAATGCACTTTCTGCGTCAGGTGATCAGGCTCCGATTTTCGCCTCGCGAGCATCGAACCACCCTGGCGACGACAGCCGCGACGTAAACGCGAAAGCTTAGTAAAGAAGCCTCGTCAGCCGTCAGCCGTCCCCGGTCGGCGCCACCCGGCTCCTCGCCGCGTTGAACAGGACGCGCACGACCGCGCCGATGATGACGAGGTCGAGCATCATCTGGACGGAGACCACGACCCGGGCGCCGTCGGTCGTCGGCGTGATGTCGCCGAAGCCCACCGTGGAGAAGATCGTGATGGTGAAGTAGAGAGCCTTCACGTGGTCGAGGTCCTGGGTGAAGGTTCTGGCCGACTCGTGCGACATGGCGACGTAGATGCCGGAGAACGAGACGAGGAACAGCGCGATCACCACCCCCAGGGCCTCGACGGCGCGCAGCTCGGGAAGCTCGGCCAGCGTTATCCGCCGGATCTCCCAGGCGAACACGGCCCCGAGCAGCGCGATGTCGGCCCCCAGCCGGAGGAGCGCGCGGAGCCCCGACTCGTGCCCGATCGGCAGGACGAAGTAGGCACCGAAGATGAGGACCCAGGACAGGAGGATCGTGGCCGCCATCCGGACGAGCGCCAGCCGCCGCTGGCGGGGGTCGAGATCGGCCAGCCGCAGCGGCGGCGCCGGCTCCGACCCCCGGCGCCGCCCGGGGAGGCGCCGGGTGCGCCGGTCCTGCCCTCCCGGGCCGGCCGCTGGGGTGTCTGAGGTCATCGCGTCACGACGCTAACGAGGCGGCGCGTCGAGGTGGGGTACCCACAGGACCCGGTCGACGGCTCGGTGCCATCCCCTGATCGCTGCTGCTACCCCCCTTGCTTCGAGAGGACCGGAGGTACAGACTGGCGACAGGAGCGTGTGCGCGGCAGACGGCTCCCGAAGCATCATGCGAGGCCGCGCTCCCGAAGGCCCGGCAAGCGGGCGGGGAGGGATAGCGATGAAGGATTCGAGCCTGAATCGTTGGCTGTGGTTGATCGGCTTGGTGGCCGCAGCGTTGTTCTTCGCCTCGTTCGGGCCGCTCTCGAGCGGCTCGCCGGACGAGAACGCGTCGGGCGCCTCGGTGGCGCACTGGTACAACACCCACGTCAATGAGCAGTGGGCCACGGTCTGGCTGGTCGGACTGGGCCTGTTCCTGCTCCTCGTGTACCTGACCCAGCTCCGCACCGTGCTCGTCCAGGCCGGTGGACAGCGGCTGTGGCCCAACATCGCCTTCGCCTCGGGCATCCTCCTCGTCGGGGGCGTCGTTGTCGCCGGCAGCTTCGAGATCTCGCTCATCCTGGCGTCGCACAACGACCAGTTCGCCATCGCGCACTTCATCAACTTCTACAGCTCCAACGACGAGCTGCTCTTCCTCGCCGGCATGGTCTTCGTGACCCTCTCCACCGGCTTGGCCATCCTGCTCAACCGCGACGTCGCCCCGTTGCCCAGGCTGCTCGGGTGGTACTCCATCCTGGTGGCGGTCGTCGGCAGTGCCGGGCCGCTCAGCTTCTTGGCCTTCCTCTTCGGCCTCCCCATCTGGCTGGTGGCCACCGGGGTCGTCATCGCCGTCAAGTCCGGGCGGGGCACGCTCGGGCCCGCCCCCGAGGAGGGCGGCGCGTCGCTGGCGGCGTCGAGCGGGGCGCCCGTGGCGGCCTGAGCGGGAGGCGCGGCGCGCTGCTAGCCGAGCCCCCGCACGATCTCGACCATCTTCTCGCCGCACTCGGTCGGGTTTTGCGCCACCGCGGCGCCGGCGGCCGAGAGCGCCTCCATCTTGGCCTGGGCCGTCCCCTGGGACCCCGAGATAATGGCGCCGGCGTGGCCCATCTTGCGACCGGGGGGCGCCGTCACGCCGGCCACGTAGGAGACGACCGGCTTGGTCACCGACGAGGCGATGAACTCGGCGGCCTCCTCCTCGGCCGAGCCGCCGATCTCACCGATCAGCATGATGGCCCGGGTGTCCGGGTCGGCCTCGAAGGCGGCCAGGCAGTCGATGAAGCTGGTGCCCGGGACCGGGTCGCCGCCGATGCCCACGCAGGTGGTCTGGCCGACGCCCTGCTGGGACAGCTCGTGGAGGGCCTGGTAGGTCAAGGTGCCCGAGCGCGACACGATGCCCACCGGGCCACCGGGGAGGGCGATGTCGCCCGAGGTGATGCCGATGTTGGTCTTGCCGGGGCTGATGATGCCCGGGCAGTTGGGGCCGAGCAGGCGCGTGCCGGGGAACTCGTCGACCAGCCGGTTGTAGGCCACGGCCTCGTCCTGGGCCGGGATGCCCTCGGTGATGCACACGATGAAGCCGATGCCGGCCTCCGCCGCCTCGATGATGGCGTCGGCGGCACCCCGCGGCGGCACCGAGATGAACGACGCCGTGGCGCCGGTCTCGCGCACCGCCTCGGCCACCGAGGCGAAGACCGGGATGCCCTCGATCTCCTCGCCGCCGCGCTTGGGGTTGGTCCCGCCCACGATCTTGGTGCCGTAGGCCTTGTTGCGCAGGCCGTGGAAGAGCCCCTGGCTGGTCGGGCTGATGCCCTGGATCACGACCTTGGTCGTCTCGTCGACGAAGATGCTCACGTTGGTTCCTGTTCTCCTGTGGTCTGCGGTCTGTGGTGTGCGGTGTCCTAGGCCGAGGCCAGCGCCACGACGCGCCGGGCCGCCTGGAGCATGGTGGGCTCGGCAATGAGCTTGTCCGAGAGGTGTTCGGCCAGCAGGGCCCGGCCCGCCTCGGCGTTGGTGCCGTCGAGGCGCATGACCACCGGCGAGCTGAGCTTGACCCGGCTGGTGGCCTCGATGATCCCCCTGGCCACCTCGTCGACGCGGGTGATACCGCCGAAGATGTTGACGAGAAT
>Ga0187769_10003006_pt1 | contig 10012 bp, 8 predicted proteins | sample 0116_SJ02_MP02_1_FD_133140 | JGI IMG/M metagenome (GOLD analysis project Ga0187769, IMG submission 133140) | Tropical peat soil microbial communities from peatlands in Department of Meta, Colombia - 0116_SJ02_MP02_10_MG | ecosystem: Environmental > Terrestrial > Soil > Wetlands > Peat | place... | reverse complement strand
GCGAGAAGGGGTTGAGGGACTGCGGTTTAGGTTACCGAGCGAAATACGTGCAGGGAACCGCCAGAAGAATCTGCGAAGGCAAAATTCAGCTTGAAAACTTGAAGGATCTTCCTTATCTCGAGGCGAGGAAAGCTCTTGTTGATTTGCCTGGTGTTGGGTTAAAAGTGGCTGATTGTGTGCTGCTTTTTTCGCTTGAGAAAATGGAGGCTTTTCCGGTTGATGTTTGGGTTAAACGCATAATCCTGAATCATTATGCTGATAAATTACCCCAACCGCTAGCAAAAAAGCTGTCAAACCGCGATTCATTAAGCATCGGAGAATATGTGAAGGTGAACGCCTTTGGAAGAAGCTACTTTGGGCAGTATGCCGGTTATGCCCAAGAATACCTGTTCCACTATGAAAGGACAAGCAATAGACTGCCATATGCTTGAATCATTTAGAAAAGCATTTAGTAAACCCTGATTTCCAATCTTGAAGATCGTTTAGCCGCTTGGAGAGAAGCGGAAAATGTTTAAATGCGCTGTAAAACAGCAATAATAAGCGGTAAACATTTGGGCCCGTAGCTCAGTTAGGTAGAGCGCCAGACTCATAATCTGTTGGTCAGGAGTTCAAATCTCCTCGGGCCCACCAACCTCCAACTGAGACATCGGGAAAAGGTGAAGTCAACTCTGAAAAGAACTAGACCAGCATACAATGCAGTATCATTCTTTACGAGGCACCAGTTGATCGTTGGCTTGACGTTGGTGTTCTTCGGTGTGAGCGGTTTATGCTTTATCATGCCCAATCTTTACGGTACTTTTCACGGGTTCTACGTAAACTGGCAAACCTTCCGATTTTTCATGCCGGAGTGGATCTACATGATTCCAATTCTTCTCGTAATGGTGTTGGTCGGCACGTTAATGATGTCGGTTTATTGTGTGAGAGACATTAAACCCGCAAGAGTTGACAACAAGGAACATGCCGCCTTCTTAGTGACTGCGCTCGGCTTCGCTTATCTGGTGATTGGGGCTTGGCCTCTTTGGACGCAAAATTACCCTTGGGCATGGCAACAGGAAATCGCAAACTACGGAAATCTGCTCGTTCTGCCGCTTTTCGTGGCCAGCCTCTTCGCGTTTGTAACAGGAGCGGTTTCACTGTATATACATAGCAAAATATATCATCAAACACATCCGGAAACGGGAACTTGACGAACCAAAGTTCAGTCAAATCTTAAAGGTCGAATGTTTTAAGCTTGAACTGCTGACCTTAGCTTGAGGTTAGGTTTGGCTTCAAAACCAAAATTGCTACCTAGGATTTTCGGGTTGTCTTTCACCTGACGAGCTCCCATATAATATCATCTACTGTTAGTATCCTTGCTCCATAAACGGACTCAAGATACTGTAGGCCATGTTTTTGGTCCTCGTTGGTTAACACTTCCACACCGTCCTTTACAATCACTATGCGGTATCCTCTAAAGAAGGCGTCAGCGGCGGTGTGGCGTATGCATAAATGGGTATGGAGGCCACCGATGACGACGGTTTTTGCGCCTTCGCCCTTGTAGAGGCTCCGAAGAATAGAGTCTAAACATGTCTCGTAGAAGCCGCTATAGGTGCGTTTCTCCACGATGTAGTCTTTTGCTTCGTCGGGTTTCAACTCAACGATAACCTGCGCGCCCGTTGTTCCTCTTACGGCGTGGATGCCCCATTTCCTCGTAACCTCAACGTCCTGAGGGTAATGTGCATCGATACTGTAAATGACTGGGATGTTGTTTATGCGTGCTGCAGTGGCCAGTCTTTGCAACGGCGCGACGAGGGCTTGGGCGGTGTCGACCGTCATTGTTCTTGAAACAAAATCGTTCTGCAAATCTACAAGTATGATGGCTGGTCTTTCCATTACCTATCACGCTCAAAATAGAGAAGCTGACTCTTTTTAGGTTTCCCTTAGGATGTACATTCCAGACTGTACGGTCTAACGGTGAGTCTTTCAGCGCCGCCGTCGGTGACAAGAACAGTATCTTCAATTCTGACCCCGCCGTAACCAGGCAGGTAAATCCCAGGCTCATCCGTTACAACGTTGCCAGCGGTAAGAATATCCTTGCTGTCGGGACCCAAAACGGGTGCCTCATGAATCTCTAAACCAACTCCGTGACCAAGGTTGTGAACAAAAAAATCGCCCCAACCCGCCGCTTCAATAAGCCGCCTTGCTACCCCATCCACTTCCGTCGCACAGACGGCAGGTTTCATGTTTTCGAATGCCTTTTGATTTGCCAGCTTAACGGTTTCATAGATTTTTCTCTGCTTTTCACTTGGTTCCCCGGCTGTGAATGTTCGGGTCATGTCTGAACGGTAAAAACTGAAGGTTGCGCCTAAATCAACCACTACAAATTCTCCTTCACGGATTACCCTGCTTGAGCAAGAACCATGCGGAAATGCTGAGGCAGGTCCTGAAGCAATAATTGTGTCAAAGCTTGTTCCATCAGAGCCTTTTTTCCGCATAGCAAATTCAACGTCTGCCGCGACTTCCTTCTCCTTCATCCCAGGGCGGATAACCTCGGAAGCAACCTTCATGCCCAAAGTTGCCAATCTGCACGCTTCCCGAATCAGCTGGATTTCTTGCTGGTCCTTGACGCTTCGAAGCTTAAGGATCAAGCCGCCAACTGGCTCCAGTTTCTCGTCGCCGCCTACTACTTTGGCGAGTGCACGCCAACTCTCAATCGGCAGCGAGTCGACAGCGAACTTTTTGGCTGGTGCCTGCTTTGCGATTTTCTCCATTGTGTTCTCACCACGCTTCAAAAGTTCAACGGTTAAGTCTTTGGTTTCCGCTTTAGCCTGCTCATAGTTGACTCCTGAAACGAAAAGCACATTTTCGCCTTGATCAGGAATCAGCAGCGCAACTGCACCTGAAAAACCCGCAAAATACGTCAAGTTAAAGGGGTTGAAAATCAGGAAGTCGCAGGCACAGCATTGTTTACTCGCCAATTGTTTCAGCGCATCGGTTCTTTTCATTTTTTCCCTGCGTGGAGGAAAATAGGGTTTGGGTTGCTTTAAGTTTTCGCTTCTTTTATGCGTTATGCATTTAAAAACAAGTCGATTTAAGCCTTGAAATCTTAAAAAAACTCTCCATTAACTTAATATAGTTTTCAATTAACTCCCTCTACTAATCATGAGGGTAAGAATGTATGTTTAGTTATGCTGGAAAAATCTTACATGTTAACCTCACAACCGGAGAAACCAGAACTGAACCTCTGAGCGAAGAGATGGCTAAAAACTACATCGGCGGAGTTGGGCTCGGTATCCGATTACTTTTTGACAACTCAAAACCAGGCGCAGACCCATTTGACCCTGATAACCCATTAATTTACTTAACTGGTCCACTTAGCGGCACGTTGGGGCCAACAGGTGGGAACAGCTATGCTGTGGTCTCCAAATCTCCTGCCACGGGCGGTATTGGCAACGCTGAAGCCCACGGCTTCTTCGGTCCAGACCTTAAACGTGCAGGCTATGACGCAGTCATAATCACAGGTAAAGCTCCAAGGCTCTCTTACCTCTGGATTGACGATGACAAAGTTGAAATCCGAAATGGCGAATATTTAAAGTACGCTACCACCAAAGAAACCGATGACAAAATTCGAGCAGAACTCGGCGACTTTTATATCCGTGTTTCAGCTATTGGCGAGGCGGGAGAGAAACTTTGCAGATTTGCCGCCATTATAAATGATGAGTTTCGTGCCATTGGAAGAAGCGGTATGGGGGCAGTAATGGGCTCAAAGAACCTTAAGGCGGTTGCAGTCCGTGGAACGCATGATGTTAACGTTGCAAACTTTGAGGGGTTCAAAGAATTTATCAAACTTATCTATGAAAGAATGAAGGGTCCGTCAACGAAGAAATACAAAACCTTGGGGACGCCTGAAAACGTTTTAGTTCTTAACTCGCTGTCAGCGCTGGCGACGAGGAACTGGACGAACGCAAGTTTTGAAGGCGCAGATAAAGTCAGCGGTGAATACTTTAACGAGCATTATGTTAAGAAAATAGTTGGCTGCGCAACTTGCGGTATGCGCTGCGACCATATTGGTGTGGTTCCAGAAGGACCATACAAAGGCTCAACCTCAAGGCTCGAGTTCGAGTGTCTCTGGAGCATGGGGCCACTCTGCGGCATTGACAGATTAGACGCAATCATCGAAGCAATGCGAATTGTTAACGAGTACGGCATGGACGGCATATCCATCGGCGTCGTCGTCGCATTCGCAATGGACCTCTATGAACACGGCATAATCACCAAAGAGCAAGCCGACGGAATTGACCTCCGATTCGGAAACCCTGAAGCATTAATCGCCATAATCCACAAGATCGGCAAACGTGAAGGCTGGCTTGGCAATATTCTTGCTGAAGGTGTTGCGAAAGCTGCTGAATTAATCGGTGGAGACGCGTATATGTATGCTTGCCACATTAAAGGCTTAGAGCTTCCAGGCTACGATCTACGAACTTTAAAGACCGCAGCATTAGGCTTTAGTGTCTCATTCAGAGGAGCCTGCCATTTACGCAACGGTGCTTACTCACCTGACGTTAAAGGCAAAGTAAACCGTTTCAAGATCGAGAAAGGCAGAGGCAAGATCATCACTGACGAAAGCCTCATGTACAACATAATTGACTCACTTATCGTCTGCAAATTCAGCAGAGGCACTTACTACGATGGGTGGAAAGACCTGACCAACTACTACACGCTAGCAACCGGCATCCCGATTACAACTGAAGAAATGATGAGAGACGGTGACAGAATCGAAAACCTCGCGAGACTCTTTAACATACGGGAAGGCAAAGGCACGCGCAAATTCGACGATGTACCTTACAAGATGAAGCATTTCCCAGTCCCTGACGAAGGACCGGCTAAAGGAGTCTGCATAAACGATGAAGAAATGGCAGTCGGCTTAGACGATTACTACGCTTCAAGAGGCTGGACAGCTGACGGCATCCCAACCGTCGAACGCCTGCAACAGGTGGGTTTAGGCGACTTAGCATACATTGCTGAAGACGCAATGAAAGCTGCTCAAGCAGCGAAGCCTCAAGGAGGAGCATAAAAATGGTACGCCCGCAAGACAGAAAATTCGTAACAGCTGACCCAGAGAAATGCATAGGTTGCTGCGTCTGCGAGTACGCTTGCAGCATGGTTAACGAGAAAACATTCAATCCGACTAAATCTCGAATACGCGCCATGCGCATGGGACCCCTCATAAACATGGCAATCACGTGCAGGCACTGTGAAGACCCACCGTGTGTGGCCGCATGCCCAAGAGACGCGCTGAGCCAAGAAGACGATTCAGGAATTATCCGCGTTGACGAGAACGCATGCAACGGCTGCGGATGGTGCATCAGCGCATGCCAATTCGGTGCCATAAACATGCATCCCGACAAAAAAGTCGTGTTCACATGCAACAGCTGCACAGACAACGATACAAAGGAGCCACAATGCGTCAAATGGTGCCCAGAAGAAGCGTTGACCTACGTTACAGCTGAAACTTTATCCCAGAAATACAGACAGAAAGCAGTCAAGAACCTTTTCCAAGCGGCTGAAGCAGAAGCCAAATCCAAGTAGCCTTAGCGCTTTTTGTAGCGCTCTTTTCCTATTCTTCGTTTTCACAGTTTACGTCGCAATGTTAGCTTCGGTTGTCGTAAACAAAGCATTTGTGTTCTGTTTTTTCCTTGATATTCAGCAAACCTGATCTAAGGCGTCTTTTCGCTTATTGAACCCTTGGTGTAGGGAACAAACTCCCGAATCTGTTCAATTGAAGTCTTCCCCGCTTTTTCCCTCTGCTCTTTCGGCAGCTTTAGCATCAATGACCTGAGAATCTGCTTCAAAAATTCTTTACCAGCATGATCGCCGGGCAATAGAACCACGTAGTTTCTGGTTTTCGCTTTCACTGCCTCAACGGGTCCGCCGATGAAACGAGTCTCTTCATTCGCGATTATTCCAACAGCAACTCGAAGCGGAACATTGCGCATCCAATTACGTTTGCCAACCACCGAAAAGGCGCCGTGGGGAACAAATTCGCCCGACGGGCCACTTTTGCTGAGCTGATTCACGTTCACCCAGTAAACGTCTGATGACCCTGCGTTTTCGCGCCAAGCACGCGAAAAAGACGCGGCAAACTCGCCTGCTTCACGAAGAGTGGGTTCGGATATGTTTTTGCCTTCAGACTTTACAACAGCGAAGGGCGCTCCTGAAATTTCAGCGTGAAAGACTACATCCTCTTTGGTAGTGTATTTCTTTATGAGTACTTCGTTGCTGACGGTGTCTTTTCCCGCCACGACTAAGAAGTCGTCTGAAGAGTAGAACCAACGGAATTTTTCGTACCATTCTTTGCTTTCAACTTTACGTTTAGCGAGGGCTTCCATAATCTCTGTAGGCTTAGAACTCTTCAACTCCTCTGCTCTGGCCAGCTCTTTTTCAATCTGGTCCAAACGCTTCTTTGATTCTCCAAGCGCTGCCTGGGCACCAGCGATTTTCTGTTTCGACTTTTTCCCGTTCTCGTAGTACTTGTTTGCATTCTCGAAGAGTGAGCGTCGCAGGTTGATGCTGAACTGCAAGTTTTCAATGTGCAAATTCAAGGCGAGGTTACGCCCATCAAAAGATTCAATGTACGCCTCAGGCAATTTGCTTGTCCGCTTAGCTTCTAAAGTCTCAGCCACTATGGTGCTCCAGTTTTTTCCTTCCCTGTTTTCTTTCAAAAGTCCCTCGGCGAAAGTCTGTAGCTCATTTAAATGATTGTAGATCGTGTTGCCGATGGCTTTATCGTTTTCAGCCTTCTTCTCTTCCTCACTTATGGATTTCTCTTGTTCCGCGATGACTCGTTTGAGACGTTCAGCTTCAGCGTTTAACTTATCTACTTCAACGCTTTCAAGCGCTTTTTCAGCGGATATTACCCGAAGGAAGAATTCATCTGCCGCTTCGTTAAAACTCCTGTAGCTTTGAGTTTGGAAGCCTTCGTAACGCTTAAGCTTGAGAGGAACAACATCCAAGAAGCTTCCATTCAAGTCAAGAACTATGTTGGGTTCCAATTTGCCCTCTGCCAACTTCGAAAGCAAGCTTTGAAGAGCGTCAAAAATTCCCTGGGCTTCAGCTTCCGTTAAATTTTTGCATTGCTTGACTTTATCCACGCCAGCTCTAAGCAGCAATTCTTCCGCGTAGACGCCGCCGATGCCCAGGAAACGCGCTGTTGCCTTAACTACTTCGGATTCACCCGTTTTCGCCAAACCTTCCTGCAGTTCTTGAAGGGATATTCTGAAGGGGTTTTTGCCGCTTGGAGGAGGAAGCATCAGGGTCTCGTTTCGCAGGATGTTACGATCTCGCATACGTTTAAAGAATAAAGCCTGCAGGATCTGGTTTTTCTCGTTAGTTAAAATGATGTTGCCTTCCCCGAAAAGCTCCGCATTCAACTTGAGCAAGCCATCTTTAGTCTTGAAGGTCACTGTTACAATTCTCTCAAACTCGTACTGGTCAATACTTGCCAGCCATGCTCCACGCAGATATCTTCTCAGCGACATACAAAACTCCGGCGGCACAACTGGGCTTTCAGGCGCGTAAACGGTTAGGTGTAATCTTCTGCCTGCTTCCATGACCAGCCTTATTGGCGTCGCATCGATCTTGTGTAGTTTGAAAACCAGAGTTTTCTCATCAAGCTGGTAGATGTTATTCACTCTGGAATCGGTGATTAATTGCTTCAGTTCGTTGACTGCAGCTTCTATGTCGAAGCTTGTGAATTCTTTTTTGCGCATGCCTGCATCGTGTTTCTTAGTAATTGACTTATTTATAAAATAACCTTCTAGTATTCCTCTATCGAAGTTGTCGTTTCTTCAAGAACTTCAGCTTATGGAAGATATTATTCAATTTTGACTAATTTTAGAGGGGAACCTAGGGTCCAGGACCCTGAAATAAGCCTGAAATTGCTAATTCATGAACAAGATTGGTTTACTGGGTTCTTCAAATTGAGGGTAAATTGCACGGTGGTCTGCAAGAATTTGGTGTGTGCGGCCTTTTGGTGTTCAAAAAATGTGTTTACGTTTACTAGCTAACGCCGTGTGTGTACCTCCTTAGTAAAGTTTTTTTGATTATATAACGAGCTAAATAGTCCCAACTTCTGTGTGTTTCAGGTTATTTGATTCTGTACTTGCGGTATTGGTCAAAATTGGGCAATTTTTGGCTTTTTTTCTCTTTGTAGAATTTGTGAACGGGTAGAGATTTGCTGCTAGAATGGTGTAAGCTGGCAGATTAGGTTTTTTTTGGTAAGTTTTTCTTATTTTAAATTGTTCACTTTTTTGCGCGAGGTTAAAAAGTTATATTTTGTCAAAGTAAACGCTATACCTACTAACCTAAGCTGAAATTACCTTAAGCAGACGTTTTAAAGGCAGAAACAATTTATAACTAGAAATGCTTTTTTAAGCGAGGACAAAATATACTCTCCAAGGTCACATGTGACATGACGCCCGTTGTACAGCTCTACTGGATTAGGGTTGCTTTAGGAGTGGTTGCCGGCGCCCTAAGTGGCGCGCTAGCTCTGTATCTGCCTTTAAACGACCTGAGCAGTCTAATCGATAGTTTCACCATAGCCTTGTTGGTTTATCTTGTATCCTACTACCCTTTGAAAGCGATTTACGGACCAAAAGTGGATAAACAATCAAAAATACTGAGCACAGGCGTAATAATGTATTTCTTCGCTTGGCTCCCATTCTTCGTGTTATTCTTCACGATATTCAAAATCTACGCATGAAATTTTATGTGTAAGAGTTATTCTTCCTTTTTCTGGAGGAAATTGGCGATTGTAGCTTGGCTTTTGTCACTTCTTAGCGTCTCTATCTTTTCCTGCTCAGCTGGCTTCCCGTTGCTGTTCTGCGGTGTTGCGATGTCCATGCGTGTTAGGATTCGCATACAGTCTGCCCATGCTGAGAAGTATCCGCGGTCGAAGTCTCCGTGTAAGCCGTTTCCCATGTGTGCTAGGAACTCTTTCCTGTAGTTGTTTAATGCTACTTTGTCGGTCAGGTCAATTTTAGAGAAGAGCGCGTAGTCGTCGGTAGCGCTGTTTTTTCGGGCGAGGTAGATGCCATAGAGGGCTCGGAAGTATCCTCTGTTCCACTCGGTTTTCTGCATTTTCTGTTTCACTCGTTCCAACTCGCGTTCGGCTTCAGTGAATTGTCTGCTTACTACAAGTTGAAAGTACCTTGTGACTAGTGCTTGTGAAATCGGCATTTTTTAGCGTCCGCGGCCCTTGGTCGCTTTCTCTTCTTCTGAGACATCTTCTATTCCGTTCTCGGTCACTTTAAGGATTTCCTCTCCTTCTGGCAAATACGGGCTTGAAACTAGCCTTGCAATTCGTACTGGTCCATGAGGTGCTTTTCGGAGGTAAATGCGCGTGTGGCTTGTGTGGCCAACGATGTTTCCGCCTATGGGGTGGATTGCATCGCCGAAGAATTGGTCTGGTTTAGCCATCACTTGGTTAGTTACGACCGCGACTGCGTTGAAGGCGCGTGCCAAACCGATTAGTTTATGCATGTGTTTGTTGAGTTTCTGTTGTCTTGAAGCCAGCATTTCTCTTCCCAGGTATTCGCTTCGGAAATGCGCGGTTAATGAGTCTATGATGAGTAGTTTGATGTTGTTTGCCTTGATTATTTCATCGGCATTTTCCAGAAGGAACATCTGGTGGTCAGAAGTGTACGCTTCAGCGTAAATTATGTTTTTAACCACTGTGTCAGGATCTAACCCTAAGAAATGGGACATTTGCACTATGCGTTCAAGCCTGAAGGTGTTTTCTGTGTCCACGTACAATGCTGCCCCGTTGAGTCCGCCTCTTTCGGGAGGCAGCTGTACGTTGACGCACAGTTGATGGCAAATTTGGCTTTTGCCACTACCGTATTCTCCGTAAAACTCCGTTATCGTCTGGGTTTCCAAACCGCCGTCGAGAACTTTGTCTAAGGCTTTGCTGCCTGTACTTAGGCGTAGCACGTTCTTGCGCATTTTGGCGAGTTCATCTGCACGTATGAATGAT
>Ga0187769_10003005_pt1 | contig 10013 bp, 11 predicted proteins | sample 0116_SJ02_MP02_1_FD_133140 | JGI IMG/M metagenome (GOLD analysis project Ga0187769, IMG submission 133140) | Tropical peat soil microbial communities from peatlands in Department of Meta, Colombia - 0116_SJ02_MP02_10_MG | ecosystem: Environmental > Terrestrial > Soil > Wetlands > Peat | place... | reverse complement strand
GAAGGCGCCTTGGCTGATCTGACTTCTTTCATCGAGGAGCACGGGGCCTCAGGGAGCTTAAATCGATTGTGCGTGCTTACTTCAAAGGACGGATTGGAGGGCACGCCTGAGCTTCCCGTACACCTCGTCGTCCTTCTCGTATTCGATCGTCTCCTTCCGGTCCATGTGCTGAAGCATCCTCGAGACCATCTCTCCCTTCTTTGAAACCAGGATCACCCTCCTCCCTGACTTGTAGGCCGCCATTATCTCCATCCCGACCCCAACGCTGGGCTGTGTCACGTCCGCGACCAGCACGTCACAATCCTCGGCCCCTTTCATGTCCCTCTGAAACACGTCGACCACCGACTGACTGCTGCGCTCTATGGGCCCCAGGACCCAAGGGGAGGACACCTCGCCCCCTGAATCTTTGATCGCTTTGGCCATCAGCTGTGCCCTTCCAAGTGCCCTGTTGGCGACCATCGGGACGGAAAGGTAGACCTTCAAGAGGGCAGCGTACGCAGTAACCGGAGTATATCCCTATCTGACCAGGGGTGCCTTCGTCGCCGTCTGCCTCGCTTTCACGTGGGCGCACTTCTGTGGGGCATGGGCGTAGCAGAATGTGGCGCCGCAAATGTGGCACGCAAAGTAGAAGCCGACACCCAGTTTACGGCCGCAGACCCCGCAGGTGGGGGCGACCGTCTGTTCCGAGGCGGTGTACAAGGCCCTGACCACCGGCATTATGAACAAAGCCCCCTCTATTAAGATAATAGATTGTAAATCTAGTGAATATTGTGGGGGTTATGTGAAACTACTCTGTTTGGTTATTGGTTGTAATGAGAAGCGACGCTTAATTGGTGAACTTCCTCTCGTTACTATATTGTCTGGCCTTTGGTGAGAGAAGAAGAGACCTCCTTATAAGAAGAGAAAGTCAGGGCTCTTATTCACCTTCCACCGTCGACCAAGTGAATTAAGAGGGTGTAACGCTCTGTCCTATCGTCGGCTGGCTCTCGGTCGCCCCTTTGGCGCTTGTATCCGATCTTCAGGGTTTCCGTGGAATCGCCGGTCAAACGTACACCCTTTCGCTCAGGTCGAGCCCGACCTTCGCGCCAGAGCAAGGCCAGGGGGACCCAAACGGTCAAGGCTTCAGTACTAGCATTTGCTATAAGAGAGTCTAACCTCTCTCCAGCCTCCTTTAGTGACCGTGCAAACGGTTTCAACAATCATCTTTCGAGTGTCGAGTCGTCCTTCGGCCCTGGGTCGTCGCCTTTCTCCGGGTCTGAGCTGACAAAAGGCCTGGCGCGATCTCATATGATCATACTGGGTGAGACGAGACCGAACCTGATCCATTGGCAGTAGAAAAAGGAAGGGAAGGGGCACCTACTTCAATTCGTAGCCAGTGTCGCTGAGTTCTGATAGGTCCGCGGCGTTGTCATAGTCCACGAAATAGAGGTTGTCGTTCATCCAAGCGTACTTCTGAGACCGCGTGCTGAAGACCACTAGGCCTGCTCCCTTCACCCTGTTTCCGACCATCTTGCCGATGCCGAGGAAATGCCAAGGCAAGAGTTCGCCGTCCGTCGTGGTGTACACTCCCTGCCCTTTGCTCATGTTCGTTACGGGTCCCTGCACTATGCTGATTGTCCCGACGTTCCTGCCGCTCACATGGCGACCGAAGCCCGTGCCCTCGGTAGCAACGGTGTATTCGAAGGTTATCCCGTTTGCGTCCACTGACTTGACAGATGCCCCAATTGCCGCACCCTTCTCTTCCCATGCTTTTTCTCCCAGAGGCATTCTGGGTCGAAAAAACTTAGAAGGCCGTTGTCTTATTTACGGGTTGTCGGCTCGCCTTCCTCCCCCATCGTGTTCTTCGTCCTTATGGACGTCTTATCCTTAGTGACGCGGACGCCAGCCGGAACCTGTACATATCGCCCACCATGCACTATTTATGTCAGAGTAACTGCTCCGTAGCCGTGGTTTGAAGTCTGTCTGGCTGCTCTTCGCCGTAGCTCTTCTCTTGGCGTTCGCAGGGCAGATGGTCCCGGCCCACGCACAGACCTGTGCGACCAAGACGGGTTACTACGTCGCGTCCTTGAACGCCGACATCGACCCTGGCTCGGCCGATTTCATGGCGACGACCGTGAGCAACGCCGAGTCTGTCTGCGCTGCTCACATAGTGTTCGTGCTCACCACGAACGGAGGAGACGGGGCGAGCATGGAGTCCATGATATCGTCCATCACTAGCTACGAAGACAACTTCAACGGAACCTTCACGACACTGGTCGCGCCACAAGGCGCCTACGCGTTTTCCGCAGGCTCGTACGTCGCTGAAGCGTCGACCAGCATCTTCATGGAGCCAGGCACTACTATCGGCTCGGCCACTCCGATAGTCTCCGGCATCCCGACGGGAGAAGAGAACTCCACCATGACGAAGGACATCGACGCTTTCGCGTCGTATATGTCTACTCTTACCTCCGGGAATGGGAGGAACGCAACCGCAACTGCTTTGATGGTCACGAAGGGTGTGTCGTATTGCAGCACCCCGACATCGCCTACCTGCCCTTCTGCTTTGAAGGAGAACGTCATCAACGGCGTGATTAACTCGACCACCGTAGAGGGCGCGCTCTCCTACCTCGGAGTGCCTGCGAACACGCCGATCAACACGCCTGGCGTGCGGTCGTCCCTCATCTCGATTCTGAGCGACCCGAACGTGTCGAGCCTGCTCTTCCTCGTCGGGGTCTTTGCAGTCTTGGCCGACATCTACCACCCGACCCTCATCCTGTCGGTCGTAGGGGTTGCGATCATCGCAATGGCGCTCTTCGGGCTGGGCGTCTTCGGGGCATCTCCTCTCGCGATTCTCCTCATGATTGTCGGAGCTGCGTTCATCTTCCTCGAGGTGAAGACCCAGCACGGCATCAGCGCACTGGTCGGCGTGGTGATCTTCGTCGTCGGGTTCCTTCTAATCTACCAGTTCCCTCCCGGGTCCGCCCCAACCTCGACTAACCCCATACCCACGCAGGCGGCGAACTTCTCCTCAATCCCCGACATCACCTACGGCCTCATCGTTGGCCTTGGGGCGGCGATAATAATAGCGAGCCTCTACCTCCGCTCGATCAGGGAGGGGCTCCGCCGGAGGCCCAAGGTGAACGACCCAGCAGTCCTAGTTGGGAGGGAGGGGAAGATGGAGTCGGACCTCGTCCCAGGGAGCAAAGGAGTGGCCATGGTCGCCTCGGAGGAGTGGAGCGTGACGTCGACTCAGGAGCTCCACCGTGGAGACCCGATAAGAGTTAAAGGAGTAACCGGCCAGACACTGGCCGTAGAGAAGGTAGAAGGATGAGCCTGCTGGGGCCGGTGGTGCTGCAAACCACGGGGGAAATCATCGACTACGTCATCTACGGCATCGTCGCGATCATAGTCATCGCTCTGATCGCCGCCACTATCAAGATCATTCGCGAGTATGAAAGACTCGTCGTCTTCAGGCTCGGCCGGCTCATAGGGGCCCGGGGGCCTGGGGTCGTGTTCATCTTCCCCATAGTGAACCGATTCATGAAGATCGACCTGAGAGAGAGGTACCTCGAGGTCCCCCACCAGACCTGCATCACCAAGGATAACGCCCCCACCGATATCGACTTCCTAATCTACTACAAAGTCACAGAGGCAACCCAGAGCGTTGTGCAGGTGCAGAACTTCGAGGGTGCTTCCATCGGAATCGCTACGACCACCCTCAGGGCAGTGGTCGGTGACATCCCGCTCGACGAGCTGCTGGCCAAGAGGGAGCAGATCAACCAGGTCCTGAGGACCAAGCTGGACGAGGTCACCGAGCGCTGGGGAATCAAGGTAACAAACGTCGAAATCCGCGAGATCAGGCCTCCACAGGACGTCCAGGAGGCGATGGTTCGCCAGATGTCTGCCGAGAGAACCAGGAGAGCCACAGTGACGGAGGCGGACGGCAAGAGGGAGGCTTCCATACTGGTCGCCGAGGGAGAGAAGAAGTCGAACATCCTGAGGGCAGAAGGGGACAAGCAGGCGGCGGTCCTGAGGGCTGAAGGGTACGCGGGAGCGCTCAACCAGATCTTCTCCGCGGCCAAGGGAATCGACTCCAAGACAATGACTCTCCAGTACCTGGACACCCTCAAGGCTCTGGGTGCCTCGCCCTCCACGAAGTACATTTTCCCCATGGAGTTCACTAACCTCATCGCCCCGCTGAGGGAATACGCCAAGGAAAGCGACAAGAAGTAGGGCTTCCGCCCTCAAAAGACGAACTAATTGCAAATACGGCGGTCATTATTACCTCAGTTTTAAATCCAAAACATCTCGAGGGTTGACGCGAGTAGCTTAGTGTCGGGTCAAGAGGGGGAAACCCAGGCAAGAAGACGGACGGTCGTAGTTCTCCAGGACGAAATGAGGCGTGTCCTAGACGCCACCAGGGTCCTCCTCGAGGAGTTCAACGGCTTAACCAAGGGGGACAAGACCGAGGTCTCCGCCGCCCTCGAAAAGGTGAAGCAGGCCGAGGCGGACGTGATGACCCTGAGGTCCGCCCTAATCAGGGAGTTATCTCAGGTGGGGACGCTCTTGGTGAACAGGGAGGACGTACTACGCGCGGCGTTCGCAGTTGAAGGCATCTTCGGGCACATCAACGGGGTCGCATTCAAACTCTCACAGCTGCCGAAGTCCTCGGCGAAGAACAAGAAGTACAGAGACGCGATCCTCGACCTCCTCGGCCTCCTCATCGACGGAATCTCCAAGCTGAACGAGAGCATCAGGGCCCTCTCCCTGAACCCTGAGCAGTCGATCCAGATGTCCACCCAGGTCCAGCAGATAGAGAGCTCCATCGACAGCAACTACCGCGACGTCGTCGCCATGGTGATGCGGACCGCCACAAACGTGAAGGAGCTCATCACGGTGAAGGAAGTGGTCGAGGCGATTGAGGACTGCTCCGACGCCATGCTCGACGCAGCCGATGCCAGCACGATCCTAGCACTGGGAATGTAATAATGCCCAAACAGAGGGCCAGGGGCAGGCTCTTCGAGAACAGGGTTGTAGTCTGGGATATCGAATCCTCCAGGCGCCTCTTCAAGGAGGGATACTACGGGAAGCCCCTGGGAATACCGAAACCCAAGGACTTCGAATTTGACGCGCCCCTCATACTGGACCTCATGGAGGGATACTACCTCGCTCTGAAGAAGGTGGTGGACGTGGAGGACCAGTCCGGGAAGCTGCTCAGTCCGAAACAGCTGCGCGAAATCTGCGAATCGTCCTACACAGACTTCGGGGAGAAGTTCATGGTCTACAGGAAGCTCCGAGAGGACGGCTTCGTGGTGACCCCCGGGATAAAGTTCGGGTCCGACTTCGCAGTGTACGAACACGGCCCGGGGATAGACCACGCCCCCTACATCGTGCAGGTCATGGCCCCCGATTCCAAGATGACCGCCACATCAATGGTGAGGTCAGGGAGGCTGGCTACGACGGTCAGGAAGCAGTTCATCATAGCAATCCCTGACCCTGGCAAGAAGTCGATAGAATTCCTTAGGTACGACTGGTGGCGCGCCTGAGAGGGGGAGCTCCATGCAGGACGAACAGACCTCGGCCGTCCCGGACCGACCGGATGTCATAACCGAAGACCTCCCCATACTAGTGTACCGTGACAGGAGGAGAAGGTGGCTGGTCAGGCCTCGGGACACGCCCAAGCTTCACACTCATCTTGGCATCCTCGACGTGTCCGCGCTCGTGGGGAAGGAGTATGGAATCACGGTCACCACCACCCTCGGGGACGAGCTGACTATCCTGAAGCCCACCATCGAGGACCTGGTGATGAAGATTGCGCGCAAGACCCAGGTAATCTACCCCAAGGACCTAGGGCTCATGGCAGTGAAACTTGGCGTCCACGCTGGCTCTAAGGTCGTCGAAACCGGGACCGGAAGCGGCGCAACCACGGCGCTGATGGCCTACCTGGTGCAGCCGACTGGGATGGTCTACACCTACGACCTGAACCCTGAGTTCCAGGATGTGGCAAGGAAGAACATAGAGAAGCTTGGCCTCTCCAAGTTCGTCACATTCAAGGTCGCCGACTCCCGCCTGGGGTTTCAGGAGAGAGGGATGGATGCCGGAGTCTTGGACGTGGGTGACCCATGGGAGGTCATCCAGAGCATGAGAACCAGCCTCAAGCCATCTGCCCCCATGGCTGCGATCACTCCAACCACGAATCAGGCAGAAAGGCTGGTCGCCAAAATGAAGGAGGAAGGGTTCGTGGCCGTCGAGACCATGGAGATACTGCTCAGGCATCTCGAAGCCAGGGTTGGCATGACCAGGCCATCCAACATCATGGTGGGGCACACGGCGTACCTGACCTTCGGCCGCACCACTCTGGGGCCGCTTCAACAGACGTAACGGTTTTAAGCCCAGTCCGGTCGCGCAGGCGAAGCAATGAGCAGCAGGGGGCGTTTCGAGGACTTTGCCACTCTCCTTTACCTCGTCCCGTTCTTGGTCAGCGGAATCTATGGCCTTGTCCTGTGGGTGCAGGGAGGGATTTCCCCGATGCTCCCGAGCTCGGTTTACCTCACCGTCACGAGGGACCCCTACGTGTTCATCGTCGGTTCCCTTGCTATGATGCTCGGCGTCGTACTCGAAGTGAACGGCACAGAGCCTGCCCAGCGACCAGCCAAGCTCTCCTCGCTGGGGAGCACTCTCCAGTACGTGGCCGCGGCGAGCCTGGCGCTCGTCCTGATTTGCGCTTGGTACGCCAACGGGTTCACCGACCTCTCCGGGGCGGCAACCGATTTCATCATCGGAAGGTACGGCCTGGTGTTCCCCACGATGCTGGTCCTGCTGAGCTACCTGATCAGCGCCCAGTTCAGGCTGGCGTCCCTGGCGAACCGCAAGGTGCTGGCATTGGTAGCCTTGCTGCTAGTGCCCGCGTCCCTCTACGAGATAGGGAAGCGCGAGATAACGGTCGGGCTAGCGTTATCCCTCCTGCTCCTTATCATCGGATTGGGGATTTACCTGTTCCCAGAGAGGAAGGCCCCTCCGCCCGAGCGGGAGTAATACATCCTGCGCAGAGGAAGCGCTTCGGACTGACCCTTGGCTGACTTCTCGCTGGCGTCGTTCGGGGCCATAGCCGCCACCCTCTTCATCGCAGAACTGACCGACAAGGACGCCTTCCTCCTGTTGGCTGTGTCGACGAAGGTCAGGATCAGGGTGGCTTTCCTGGCCGGTGCGACCTCTTTCATTTTCACCACCACCGTGATCATGACTCTCGGCACGCTACTCATCACCTTCGTCCCCGTGTACTGGGTCCGCCTGGCGGGGGGCGTGGTGATGCTGGGGTACGGCGCCTGGCAGGCCAGGGGCCTGGTCGGAGAAAAGACCGTGGAAGCTGAGGAGTCGCGGATTCAGAGGGCGGGGAGCCAGTGGAGGGTCTTCCTGGCAATGGTGGTCGCTCTCGCCCTGCTGGACCTGGCGGGGGACGCAACGGAGGTTCTCACCATCGTCTTCGTGGCCCGCTACTCCAACGCGGTTCTGGTGTTCACCGGGGTCATCACGGGTCTTCTGGCGGCCACTGCCGCGGAGACGGCACTTGGCAACAGACTCGGCAGACTTCTGACTCCTCGGCGGCTTCGCTACGTGTCCGTGATTGTCTTCCTCGTCCTCGGCGTCTTCATAATACTCAGCTCCAGCTAGGTCCGGGACTCTGGGCAGGGGGGCACCTTCATAAACCGCACTTCGCGGAGACCAGACTCCGCATGTCCAAGGCGAGCCAAGAAGGGATGACCGCAAAGAAGGGGGAGAACTTCGACGAGTGGTACACTCAGGTCATCCTGAAAGCGGAGATCGCCGACTACAGCCCCGTATCCGGCTGCATGGTCTTCAGGCCGGCTGGCTACGCCATCTGGGAGAACATCCAGAGGGAGACCGATTCCGAGTTCAAGAAGTCGGGGGTGAAGAACTGCTACTTCCCCATCTTCATACCCGAGAGGCTGCTCGAGAAGGAGGCGAAGCACGTCCAGGGTTTCGCGCCGGAGGTCGCTTGGGTCACCAGGGCCGGGAACTCGGAGCTAGAAGAGAAGCTTGCCATAAGGCCAACATCCGAGACCGTGATGTACGAGGTGGTGTCCCGCTGGATAAGGTCGTGGCGGGACATGCCGCTCAGGCTCAACCAGTGGAACAACGTCGTCCGCTGGGAGTTCAGGCACCCGACTCCTTTCCTCAGGTCCAGGGAGTTCCTCTGGAACGAGGGGCATTCGCTCTTCGCGACCAGGGAGGAGGCGGACGCAGAGAGGGAGGACATCATGGGCATCTACAAGCGGGTTACCGAGGGCCTCATGGCCCTTCCCGGCTACATGGGGAAGAAGTCGAAGTCGGAGACGTTCGCGGGCGCCGAGGCCACCTACAGCATCGAGCACCTCCTGCCTGACGGGAAGGCGATTCAGGGTCCCGACTGGCACTCCGACGGTCAGAACTTTTCAAAGGCCTTCGAGATAGTCTTCGTAGACAAGGACGGCAACAACCAGTTCGCTTGGCAGAACACCTGGGCGCTGACCACCAGGGAGATTGGGGTGATGCTCGCGGTGCACAGCGACGACAAGGGAGCGGTGGTGCCACCAAAGCTTGCCCAGATTCAGGTTGTCGTCATCCCCATTGTGAACGACGAAAGCAAGAGGGCCGTGCTGGCTGAAGCGAAGAAGCTCATGGCCAAACTCAACGGGAAGTTCAGGGGATTGCTGGACGACCGCGACCAGCTCACCCCCGGGCGCAAGTTCAACGAATGGGAGCTCAAAGGGGTCCCCCTCAGGGTCGAGTTCGGACCCAGGGACATGAAGGAGAAGCAGGCCGTGCTCGTGAGGAGGGACACCGGCGGGAAGAGGAAGGTGAAGGTCGCCGACCTCGTCGACGAAGTCGGCAAGGACCTGGACACCATCCAAGACAACCTCTTCCGTCGGGCCTCAGAAGCCCTCACGAAGAACACGCACGATGCTTGGTCACTGGACGAGCTGAAGGGAATCCTGTCCAAAGGGGGCGGGGTGGTCCGCGTACACTGGTGCGGCGAGGATGCCTGCGAGGAGAAGATGAGAGAGGAGACTGGTGGCAAGGTCCTCAACATCCCGCTCGACCAGAAGCCTGCTAGTGGGAAGTGCGTCGTGTGCGGGAAGGACGCCCCTACGGTCGCCAACTTCGGCAGGTCGTACTAGGAAAGAGGCTCCTGAGTCGTCTACGCCGCCTCGATGGGAGGCGGGATCCTCAAGTTTCCACATGGGTGATTTCGATGCTGAGGCTCAGAGGACTGCCACCGGGCTCGCCATGGAGAACAGCCTCATGGCGCTCTCGTCGACGCTCATCGGGAGGTCGACCTTCGCGAGTGCTATCATGTGGAGGCAGAGAGATGACGCTGCGACGCCAAAGCAGGCGCTCCTCAGGAAGTCCCTCGTCCTCAGGTACCAGGAGATCGTGGCCCCGCTGAGGATATCCCCTGCACCCGTGCTGTCAATCACTGGGGACCGCGGGACTTCGACCTGGTAGATCCTCGACCCGTCGAGGACGTAGCACGGCTCCGCCCCGTTCGTGACCATCGCTTTCCTCAGCCCTATTGACGCCAACTTCTCCAAGGCCTCCCTTGGGTCGCTCTTCCCTGTAAGCATCTCGGCCTCGGTCCTGTCCATCTTGATGGCATCCGCCTTGGAGAGGATGCTCCTGTCGCGGGGAGGGACCGCTGACACTCTTCCCTCCCTGTCGAACGCGCGGACGAAACCCTGGGGGTCGAGGAAGGTGAAGTCGGACCTGGCCGAAATCTCGGTCAGCAGGGACGAAGATATCTCCCCAGCAAGGGGGCTGACCAGGGACGCGCTGAACCTCGTCTCGGGGGGGATTTGCGAGGCAGTGAGGTCTTCGCACCTGCTCGAAAGGAACAAGGTCCTGTTCCCGGCGCTGTTCGATATCCTGAAGCGAGTCGTGGGCTTGGTCAAGCTCCTGTCCGATGCCCTGAGGACGATGCCGTTCCTCGCCAGCCACACTGACTGCTCGTCAGGAAAGTCGTTTCCCACCTTCGT
>Ga0187769_10003004_pt1 | contig 10015 bp, 9 predicted proteins | sample 0116_SJ02_MP02_1_FD_133140 | JGI IMG/M metagenome (GOLD analysis project Ga0187769, IMG submission 133140) | Tropical peat soil microbial communities from peatlands in Department of Meta, Colombia - 0116_SJ02_MP02_10_MG | ecosystem: Environmental > Terrestrial > Soil > Wetlands > Peat | place... | reverse complement strand
CCTATATGGAAAATAGTCGGGGCAACAACCTCAACCCAGCCTTCGTCCTTCAACCAGTCTCCATCGTCCAAGAACCATTGATTTCTGGAACTTCCACGACATTCCAATTCCTAGCTCCGGGTTTTATGGCACTCACCGTGGTTTTTGGAGCATTGGCGGGGGTTGGCTTCGCAATTTCACGGGAGAGAGAGCAGGGTACCATGGACGGGCTCTTGGTAGCTCCCATATCGAGGACGGCTGTCGTTTTCGGAAAGGTCCTCGCCCAGACTGTGCGAGGGATGATTCAAGCGTTTCTAATCTTGGGGCTTTCCATGCTACTTTTTGGGGTTAGAGTCTACGGAAACCCGTTGCTAATGGTGCTTGCGATGCTAATGGGTGTGACGAGTTTTGTTGGGGTCGGCATAATTCTCACATCGTTCGCTCCAGATCAAGAAACCGCCCAAATGACGGTGATGCTCCTCCAGTTTCCAATGATGTTTCTGAGCGGCATAATATTCCCGGTCAGTTCGCTTCCGGTCTGGATGCAGTGGATAGGAAAGGGGATGCCGCTCTATTATGCAGCTGACGCACTCAGAAAAGTGGTGATACTAAACGCTGGACTAAACGTGATAGGAAATGACCTAGTGATCCTTGTTGCCTACTCCCTCCTAACACTGGCAATAGCGGTACCCCTCTTCCAGAGACAAATGGCACGCTGAAGCGGAATCATTAGGGGGGAAGAAACGCCTCTAGTTGGCCGGCATGAGTGCAGCCCTACTTACCTCCTTAGGCGAATATTTTTCTCATACTCAGCGTCAATATAACATGATTCGGCCTTTCATCGTCCGTCCGGAGCCCGGTCATCATGGGGTTCGTGATGCTATTGCGTGTGGCTACCTTCGTTGGCGTCCGGATAATTCTCACATCGATTGCGCCTGAACAGGAAACGGCTCAGATGCTGGTTATACTCTTGCAGTCCCCCAACAAACTGTGTGTTTCCACACCCTCCGGACTCACAAGGCGTCATTTGAGTGGGTTCCGGCCCGGATGGTAAATACAGTATTTCGGTAAAGTTCAACCTCCGCGCTGTCGATTATGCTCGCGTAGCCAAGGCTATGGACCATGTCCCATCACGTGTGGAGGGTCGATTTGTGAGTGAGACCACATCATGCTCTAAGAGCTTCCCAAGCGAATGTCAGGGCTGTCCAGAATACAACGAGCGGTATCCTACCCTTGATATTGCTCTTACCGGATATTTCGGACTATACTTCGGACCATTCTATATCGTCAAGAGATGCAATCGCTTCAAATGGAAGACCTACGAACAATTAGAACGATGAGGGAAACAGAACAACAATCACTTGTGCGGTAGCGGGCGTCATGATCTTCTATCGCTTCAACTGGAAGACTTACGAAGCAGTATAGCGATGGGGAAGCAGAACGCGGAGCTGTTTCTGAAGCGTCGCACGCGTGCTCGAACTACTAGTTTATGATAACGTCTTTCCGCAGATCAAAGCACGTTGTGATGGTGTTGGGCGAGTTTGATAGACTCAAACAGCACCTTCTCTTGTACCCGAAGAACTTCCACAGCGGTTCGAAACTTCTTCTTGGGGGCGAGGTTAATCTGTAGTCTCGATCGTGGGGATTCTATTGTGATTTGATTACTTTTCTTTCGCTGGAGACTTGTGTGAGCTTTGGGGTAAGCCAACCTGAATGGTTCAGCTAGGCAGTTTTTGCCTCCAATTGTTATCCTGTCTTTTGAGTCCAAGTGGCCGAGGATGTTGGAGGCCAGGTAAGTTGCGCGCACCCCTACTGCAAGACCGATGCATGATCCTCCGTGCTTCGTGCTAGCTTTGTCGTACATCTCGCGAATTTCTCTCGGGCGTAGGAGTCTACGGATGATTGAAGTGAGAGTTAGCCCGTTTCTAGTTATGTCGACGAAAGGCGCGGGCTTGTTCCGAGGCTTCTTGCTAACCTCGTGCGATGCTACGGGTCCACATACTGCAACTATTGGAGGCTTATTCTTCGCCAAGACCTGCCTCAACTCTTTCGTGTTCTTCGCCGTTACAATCTTGTAAGCGCGTTTGCTTGATCGAGCTTGTGAGAAGCCTTCGGCTAGTACGATGTCTAGATTCTCACGCTGAAATGCGTCGAATAGGTGCTCGAATGGTGTTTCGTTCTTTGTTCTTTTGAATGTGACCAGTTCGTTGGGTGCGACCCCAATTACTACGGACGCTCCAGCCTCGGCGTGTCTCCATGTGTCCTTGCCCTTCGTGTCGAAGGTGAAACCTTTGTGGTGTACGTGTTTGACCACGCCTACTCGAAATCCTAGGCGTGTAATGTGTTCGGTAAGGTACGTTATTGTCGTGGTTTTTCCCGAACCGCTTCTTCCCACCACGTGAACTCTGAGAGGCTTAGACATCGTTGTGACCACCCTAAATAGTACTAGTCTGATTTCTAGTCTAGCTAAAAAGGAAGGGACTGTGTTCTCCCCAGTTCAGCTAGCCCGAAGGTACCAGGGTGAGAACAGGCTCCAAGAGGCTTGAATTTGCGTGCGATCATAATTCTGGCGGGCGGACGGAGCTCCCGATTTGGGCGAGACAAGGCTCTGGTGGATTTCGGGGGCAAGCCACTCATCGCCCACGTCATCGAAAGGCTTCGTGGACTCGCCACAGAGTGTCTTGTGATTATAGGTAGGAACCATGATGCGGAGAATTATCGTAGAGTATTGCCTAGCGATACCGTGGTGATTCGGGATACCGTAGACTTTGACGGACCATTAGCAGGCTTTGTAACGGCACTAAAGCTATGCAAAGCAAACCGTTGCTTTCTCGCGGCTTGTGACATGCCCTTCATCGAGCCGAAGATTGTTGAGTACCTGTTTGCTGAAGGTTCGAAGTCTTCAGGTGCGATTCCCAAGTGGCTGGACGGCAGGCTGGAACCGTTACACGCAGTTTACAATTGCGACGCGGCCAGAGACGCTGCGCTGCTAGTCGCCGAGGAACGGGTGTTCAGACTGGTTGGATTAATTGACCGCCTACCTCGGGTACGATTCGTGAGCATAGAAGAAGAAATCGCACCACTTCATCCGACACTGAACACATTCCGAAACCTGAACACGCCTAGAGAGCTGCGAGATCTCGAACGGGGCTCTAATCCTTAATTTTCTTGGAAGGTTCGAGCTTCGGATCGATCCATTCGGACTATCTTACTGAGGAAGAATCGGCGGGTACCTGCAGACGGTGTCCCAAGCGATCTCGGGGCATCAAGAATCCATAGGTGCTCGCAGTCGTAACGTGCTCAAAGATGAGCTGGCAAGTCGGTTACATTAATGCACTCTTTTCGTCCTCTTTCGCTTCACATTTCGCCCTTCCGTCAAAAGGAACGCGAATAGTCGACTGACCAACAAGATCACGCTTTCAACGGCTGGGTACTAATCAAGGATTGAGATTTAACCTTAAGACAATGATTCATCAGTTACGCATACTCACCTTCTGAAGGGAGACCATCGTAAGACATGCCTGATGAGCCGAGCAGAACGGTAGAACTTCTTCAGGTAGTTGCCATTGAACTTAGCCTTAGGGGCTCTTAGGAGCTAAAATCTAGGGTGGCGCCCCACCCTGACCCCAATTGGCAGTGGGTTGACGGCTTCGATTTCGAAAAACCATAGGCTTCGCCATAATCATAATCTTCCTTGCATCATGGCAGGTCTCAGTCGCCGTATGGAAGTCGAAACGCTTCGACGAAGGTCACACCCGACTGGGGCGCAGTAGCAAATAGACGACGACGAACGAGCACGTCAGTAATATGCCATGGAAAGGTCGGACGACTGCCTTTCGAAGAACTGTTCAGGTTCGGCGTCTAAACAATGCGCCGGATGCGAGGGAGAGCCGCCAGTCTACCGCCGGACTTCTTCGACGTCTCGGTACCATTTTCTGCTTGAGCCGACCTTAGCGCGCATTTTCCAACCAAATGACTTAGGCTCATCGTCTAAGGCTTTCATGAGTTTCTGGATCTTCCCATTGACATCGTCACGGTCGGCTTGTTTCAACTCTTGATAGGTTTCGAGTTTATCCGAGACTTTCTTCAGGTTGGTTGTGCAAGTGTAGTAGAAGCCCCAGTCGTTCGCCAGCAGTTTAGCTATGTAGTTGGCGTCGATGATTTCGGAGTCTGACCCTCCTACTTCATGCTCACGTAGCAGCATGGTTGTGTCGACGATGTCTTTCTCTTCGAGGTGCACGATCTGCATCTTCTCTAACAACATCTCTTCAAGCGGTATCGTCAATGGGTCGATACTCAGCCGGTTCTCAAACGAGATATCGTGATTCATCTCCAGTCTGTCAAAGAAAATGTCGACATGCATCCCGTTCGACTTGTTGTCCCATATCATTCTTCGATGGCCCCAGAGAGCAGTAACCATTGGTTCATCTGCATAACCTAGGTCCTTCATTAGTCCGTTTATCTGACGGGACTCACTCGAATATCCTGCAAAATCAATGTCGGACAGGATTCTGTTGAGCCGAGTTGTTAAGAAGTTGAAGTTCGGGCAACGTGTCTGGAATGCAATAGCACCCAGCAATCGCAAGTGAAGGTCGCGCTTCGTTCCCTCGTTGATTATCCTTATTGCCTCTGTTTTCATTAGCTTCTCGCGTTCTACAATCTCTTGTGAGTTCAAAGTTTAGCAGACCACGTGAAATTCATTTTTGAATTGAGGCGCTCTTCGTTCGGTTAGCTGAACGCTCTTATAATCTGTTTCACTGACCAACGAGCGCCGCGTTGACTGCGGTAATCCATGGGACTTCTAGAACGGGCTTCATGTCGGGTTTGGCTAGCTTGCTCTGATCTGTTTAGAAAGGTAGCACTAGTGTCTCGATTGTCAATGCGGCCTAGTAGCCGTACCAGGGGTTCCAAGCGTAGCGTCGTGGATAGTAGAACGGATAGAATTGCGGAGCATAGTATGACGGGGGTGCATAGTCGTAAGTTGGGAGAGGCGCATAGTGTGGGTAGTAATATCTCGAACCGGCCCACGCGCCAACTCCGTAACCCATTGCTCCACCCACTGTTCCACCAACAAGACCGCCTAACGCGGCGCCTGCAAGGAGACCTAGAAAAGCCAATCTGATCGCCACAGCGCATGAGTGGCCGAGATTCAATAAAAAACTTTCTTCCACCTAATTATAAGAGGGCGACGCCCTTTCGTTATGGGGATTACTAGTCTTAATTGGCGGCATTCTACGGCTCTTAACCCATTTCATTTGAACTGGACCACTCGCCGCCTGGATCCTCTACTTCCCGAACGTCAGCGGTTCTGGACTTCAGTGTATCTGAAGCAGCTGGTCATGTGATCATTGACCATGCCCGTGGCTTGCATATACGCGTAACAAATCTTCGAGCCAACAAACTTGAAGCCTCGTCTCTTCAAGTCCTCGCTCATGTGGTCCGATTCCCTAGATTTAGCCGGGATAGATGACATGGATCTGAACCTGTGCGTGATTGACCTGCCCCCAACGAACCTCCAAATATAGTCGTTGAAGCTGCCGAATTCTTCTTGTGTCGAGACAAACTGGCGGGCGTTCGTTATTGCCGCGCCTATCTTGCGACGATTTCGAATTATTTCAGTGTTCGCCAGCAACCGTCGGACCTCGGCACGTGAAAATCTCGCTATTCTTTTCGGATCGAAGTCGTCAAACGCGGTTCGGAACGCCTCTCGTTTCTTGAGAATGATTAACCAATTCAATCCGGCTTGTGCCCCTTCAAGAATCAGAAATTCGAACAACTTACGGTCGTCATGAAGCGGAATGCCCCATTCCTCATCGTGATACTTCCTCAGTAGTGGGGAAGTCTCAGCCCAGCCACACCGTTTAACTCCTCTCATTTGCCTTTCCTCAATTGGTCGCTCCTACGTGCCTACTCTTTTGGAATCAGTCCAAATTGAAGAGCTTACTGGCTCTGAATCGAAACTACCCAGTTCAGTAATTCTATCCACATGCCGTCGAGGTCTTTCAAACAGACTTCGGTTACTCCTTTAGCTTTGGAGGGTGAAACCGCCCACTTCTCTTTTTGAGACTAGCTTCTCGAAGGCGCGATTCACATCTCCTATGCCGAACCCGACGTGGTCCGATTCGTCAGGTTAGGTACTTTTCTTGCAGATACTCGATCAGCCATTGCGGGTTGTATGTTTCGCCGAAGGCTCGTTTCTGCAGCTCCTTGGGTGAGTAGGTTGCTCCGTACTTGTGAAGTCTTTCCTTCAACCAATCCTTGACCTTACCTAATTCTCCGTTGGCTACGGTAGTTTTCAGGTCTAGGTCCTTCTGTATGCGGTTGTAGAACATCCCGGCTATCACATTTCCGAGGGAGTAGGTCGCGAAGTAGCCGAACATGCCGCCGCTCCAATGCACGTCTTGGAGGATGCCTTCGGCGTCGTTTCGTGGTCGTACCCCCACGTATTTCTCCATGAGATCCTTCCACGCCGATGGGGCTTCTGCAACTTCCATCTCTCCACTGATGAGTTTCTTCTCCAGCTCGTAGCGAACCATTATATGGAAATTGTAGGTTAATTCGTCGGCTTCGACGCGGATTGGGCTGGGTTTGGCTGAGTTAACGTACCGGTAGACCTCATCCTCGCTGTACTGCGCGACGAACGGTAAGTTGGCTTTGAGGCTGGGGTAGATTCGTCTTATGAACTCCCGACTTCGCCCTATGAAGTTCTCCCAAAACCTTGACTGGGACTCATGTACTCCCAAAGATGTACCGCGTGCAAGTGGGGTGTAGTCCAGAGAGGGGTCAATCTGTAAGTCGTAGATCGCATGCCCCGATTCGTGGATAGTTGAGTAGAGAGATGCTTTGAAATCTTTTCCCTCGTATCGAGTCGTTATCCTCACGTCCTCGATCGCCATACTTGTTGTGAAAGGATGCGTTGATACATCCATTCTGAAAGTCTTCTCGGGCATATCGAGAAGCTTCAGAACGTCCTCGTTCACTCGTCTCATCGCGGTCTCATTATAACTTATTTCTTCGAGCGGGTGGGTCCTCGGGAATTTTCCCGCAGCCAGAGTCTTAGTCAGGATTGGTTTCAATTCAGTACGAAGGGGAGAGAAAACCCTGTCAACATCATCCGTTGTCAGTTCTTCTTCATACCTATCCATCAATGCATTGTACGGGTTGCCCTTATAGCCAAGTTTCTCCGCTTCTTCTCGCTTGAGCCCAACCATCTTCTCAAGGTAGGGCTCGAACATGGCGAAGTCAGATTTTTTCCTGGCTTCCCTCCACACCACGGTGCCTTCCGTCGCGGTTCTTACAATATCCTCCAACAGTTTCGGAGGGACCTTCGTGTAGTAGTCCAGCTCACGTTTCAGAACTCGCAAGAATCCGGTTTCAGAATCATTTAGCCCAGTCAACTTTTCTGCTTCTGATACTAGGTCGGTGAGCTGCAACATGCGCTCTTGCCTGAGAAGTTGGGTTTGTGCAATCGTGAAGCCTCTCGGTTTTGAAGAACCGAGGGGCATGTACGTTTCCATATCCCACTCGAGCAAGGACCCAACGCTATCTAATGCCCATAGAGGCTTGTACTTTTCAGCGATATCCATGATCAACGGATTCTGAAGCATGAGAGCGAACTCCCACCGGGTTGATATTTAATTATAGTGTGCACTCTACGGCCAAGCCGTTCCTGCACTGATCAAGACAGATGACGCTCTTGCTCGGGACTGCGAAATATGCCCCCGTCAAGAATCAGAAGGCAAACCCAAGTTTTAATTCCACAGCTCAAGTCTATCCTACGCGGAGATCCATGTCCTTACTCGATTTTGCGGAAAAAGAACAGAAGAAGAACCCGGATCATACGGGATTCAAAGAGATACTGATCGGAAACAAACGAATTCGAATCGTCGAGTATGAAGAGCATGCGTCACACCCGGACTGGTGCAATGCCGGGCACGTAGGATTCGTTCTGGAAGGAGAAATTATGTACGAATTAGCGGAAGGAGAGCTGAAGGTGAAAAAGGGGAATGGTTTCGTCCTTCCATCTGGAACTCGACATCGAGGCCATAATGTCTTCCCGGGCGTCACTCGCTTCTTCTTGATAGACGAGTGACGATTTGGGCGTTTGCTTGACTAAAGCTTAGCAACTAACCCATCAGCATCAAGGACCATAAGCGTCTATCGTCGATATCTGGGAAAGATTGCGGATAGCACAAATCTCGTTGCAAAACTCTTGGCAATTGACAGGGTACTTTCAAAATCAAGCCGATAAGCATGACCGTGATCCGAGAGAAATGGTATCTTCGGTCCTTAGGGTTCGGTTTTTCTCGTTTTACTGATCTTTCTCACTCGCTAACGTTGTCTCCTCGATTATATCGTGGGCTCTCTTAGCGGCCCACGCGACGATTGGGACGCATACGTCCGAGTGAACTTCTGCTCGGTAGACTAGATTGCCCTCTGGAGTTTTCAAGTTTGCATTCGTTAATTCACGGCATCTGCAAGAGCCAAATCTGGTTCGGAACTCATTGTAGAATCGGTCAACTGCTTGGTAGCATGGATCCCGACTTTGTTCGGCGTTATCCCGGCCCAAGGCCAAACTCATTGCCATCACTCCGCCGATCAACGCACCACAGACATCACCGTTTCGGCCGATGCCTCCTCCGAAACCCGTGGCGATTCGTGGTATCACCAGATCACCTGCTTTCCCTTTCCTGCCGAGTTTCTTCTTCACAGCCGATAGTGTAGATTCCGCGCAATTCAAACCGGAGTCGAAGTTACGCCTCGCGGTCTCTTCAAGGCTCAACGCTTTTACCCGTAATGGTCTCTTCGGGAGCGTCCAATATACTCTCCCGCCGCGTTTCAATTCGTGAATTAAAACGTGCAAGTCCGAGCGAACATGGAAGTGGCACAAGAGATAATTCGGTGCGCTGGCCCAGTCTCCATTGTTCAGTTGCGCGCAGGAGAAGCGGGTTATCGTGAGCACGCAGACCTGTCCTTGTGGTAGTGGGAAGCGGCCAACCGGGTATTGTACAGAATGTCGGATGAATTACTGTGATGAATGCAAATTCACTCACCTATATATTGCTCCCCCGATGAATATTGACGATCTTCTTCAGTCGAGCGCAGTGGAGAAAACGGCGTGAGGTCTGCAGGCGGTCCTAAGCATAGTTTGAGTAACCCTAAGCAGGCGCGGTTGGTATACGACGGCATCTGCAACCTCTGCACGGGCGCCGTTCGGTTCCTGAGTGCTCTTGACCGCAAGCATGCAGTCGAATACTCTCCCTACCAGACACTCGACCCGGAAGAAAGGAAAAAGTTTGGACTCAGTACTTTAGAGCTTGAGGGGCAGATGCACATAATCCGACGTGATGGTTCAGTAGCGAAGGGCGCGGCTGCTATTGCGGAAATCTGCAAACTATTATCGCCAACTATCGTGTTGTGCGATCTATTCAACACGCCATTCGCTCAAAGACTCTACAATTTCATCGCCGGTCGGCGATACAGGCTCTTTGGATGCAGAGATTCGTGCTACGTGCCGGCGGTTGCGGAGGCAGGCCGTTGATTAGAGGCGCTGAAGGTTATGTTTATGTTGTCTGGGTCGGAGAGAAACAGGTCGGCGGAACTTTGGTCTTGAACTGAGCGTGCGTTCAGTCTAGTTGATAGTTCGTTTAGAGCCGCCATTGGGACCGTGAAGACCAAATACTCCAAACCTGTCCAAGCCTTTTCTGATGCTGGTCCTCCAAGGCTCTCCCAAGTATTCATTCCCAAATAGTGGTGGTATTTGCCGACGGATAGGAATGCTGCGCTGCCATAATAGCGCATGAGCTCGAATCCCAGTGCGTCTCGGTAGAATGCTATCGAGGTTTGCAAATCGCTAACTTTCAAATGTACGTGGCCGACTCTCGTTCCCTCGGCGATAGCCTTCAACTCTGGTCGTCCCGCGGGCACTTCCTTGATGAGCGAGTCTAGGTCGAGCGGCTGAGTCTTCATATCCACTCCGCTTTCATCGAATTTCCATTCGTTCTTGGGTCGGTCACTATAGATCTCTATCCCGTTT
>Ga0187769_10003003_pt1 | contig 10016 bp, 11 predicted proteins | sample 0116_SJ02_MP02_1_FD_133140 | JGI IMG/M metagenome (GOLD analysis project Ga0187769, IMG submission 133140) | Tropical peat soil microbial communities from peatlands in Department of Meta, Colombia - 0116_SJ02_MP02_10_MG | ecosystem: Environmental > Terrestrial > Soil > Wetlands > Peat | place... | reverse complement strand
GGAAACAGCGTCGCCTGCCCGCGATCAATCCCCTCAACGAAGCGCCTCATCCGATCCCTCCGCAACGGCAGAATCACACCGCAGAGTGAATCACATCCAGCGCGTTTTCACACAGCCAGGGTCGATAGCTGACATGACGGCACGTGGCTGCGATGTCCGCCTTCGCTCAGAAAGCAGACCGTGGTCCACGGGATTAACGAGTAGGCGCCCTGACTAGGCGCCGTTGAGATACTGCGCGGGATCGACCGGCGTCGCGCCTTTGCGGATTTCGAAGTGCAGCTGCGGCGAGGTGACGTTGCCGGTCTCGCCGGATTTGGCGATCACCTGACCGCGTTTGACGGTCTCGCCGCGTTTGACCAGGATTTCGCTGGCGTTGGCATAAGCGGTGACGAAGCCGTTGGCGTGGCGGACCAGCACCAGGTTGCCGTAACCCTTCAGCTCGTTGCCGGCATAGGCGACGACGCCGTCCTCGGCCGCCTTGACCGGAGTGCCTTCCGGCACTGCGAGATTAATGCCGTCGTTCTGCAGGCCGTTGGGCTTGGGCCCGAAAGTGGCGATGACGCGGCCGCGCACCGGCCAGCGGAAGCTCGGCATGTCGCTTGCCGCTTCCGCGGTCTTGACCGGATTGTCTTCGGCGACCGGCGCGCTCGGGGTGGCGAGCCGGGCGCTATGCGGCGATTCGACGGAAGCCGTAGTCGTGCCGCTGATCTCCGGCCCCGGAGCTTCGGCGCGAGGCGCGCCCGGCGCCGGCCGCTCGCCCATTTCCGGAACGACGATGCGGTCGCCGACCTTCAGGTGTGTGTCCGGCGAAATATTGTTGGCGCGGGCGAGCACCGCGACCGGCTTGCGGTAGAGCCGAGCAATGCTGTTAAGCGTTTCGCCGCGCGCCACGACATGGACGCCCGATGGCGCGACCAAGTGGCTGCGCGGCGGGCTCGCCGGCTCGGTTGAGGCGACGCGCGTCTGCGGCGCGGTGGCGGCCGCATTGGACGGCCGGTAGCGCGGAATCACCAGATGCTCGCCCGGATAGATCGACGCCGGGCTCTTGATGCCGTTCGCCTCCATGATGGCGGAGGCCGGCACGCCGTGCTGGTGGGCGATCGAATCGAGGGTCTCGCCGGGAGCGACCGTGATCGCGGTGCCGCCTTCCCAGGTCCATGCCGGCGGCGGTGGCGCGGCGGCGATCGAACCGGTGACCTCGCCACCCTGATAGGAGCCCATGCCGCGGCCGCCGCCGGAGGTGCCGTCATCGGCGGTGGCAAGGTGCGGCAGCGGATGGGTTTCGACGTGGCTCGGCGGCGGGGGCTGCTGGATCGAACCGGTGACGTCGCTGCGCGTTGCGGTACTGGAAGGGCCGAAACCTTCGCCGAAACGGCCCGAATCGGCGCTGCAGCTGGCGGCTGAAAGACCGATTAACGAAATGGCAACCAGTTGCGGCCAGTTGGCCGACCGACCCAGTGCGCACATGGTTACTCACTCGCAACGCAGACAGGACGAGTGAATAAACAACGTTGCGGTAAACAGGCCTTTAAGTGGACGACGGATTTTTTCTATAGTTTGTTATGTGTTTCCGCGGTCACAGTTCGCGCGCTTGACCCGGCAACAGCGGCACAAAGCGCACGGCAATCAGATTTTCGCGGGTTAATTCGCCATTCGGCTGCCGGGTCAGCTTGACGATGTACTGCATCCTGTCCCGCGGTCCGACCGGCAGCACCATCTTGCCATGTTCGCCGAGCTGTGCGGCGAGCTCCGGCGGGACCTCTTCGGCGGCCGCCGTGACCATAATGCGGTCGAATGGCGCCAGATCCGGCGCGCCGGCCATGCCGTCGCCGGCACGGATCGTGACGTTGGCATAACCCAGCGTTTTGAGCCGGTCGCGCGCCGCGTCCGCGAGCGTGCGGTAGCGTTCGATGCTCACCACCTCACGCGCCAGCCGCGCCAGGATCGCCGCCTGGTAGCCCGAGCCGGTGCCGATTTCGAGCACGCGGTGCTCCGGGGAGACCTCGAGCTGCTCGGTCATATAGGCGACGACGAAAGGCTGGCTGATGGTTTGCCCGCAGGCGATCGGCAGCGCCTGGTCGGCATAGGCGCTCTCGACAATGCCGGGCGGGACAAAATATTCACGCGGCACTTCGTCCATCGCGCGCAGCACGGCCTGGTTCGAGATGCCGTGCCGGCGCAGCGCGAGCTGAAACTCCATGCGCTCGACGTCGCCGGCTAAAGGAACTGCGGCCACCGTGACCTCGCCCTAAAGCGCAATCGCTTCAAATGGAATCGATTGGCGCTCTAACATTTTGTTGGAGCATGATCTTTTCGGAAAACCGGTTCCCACTTTTCCGGATCATGCTCTAAAGAGCATGAAGGCACCCTCAAGCCTAACTCTATAACGATTTATACCGCATCCGCGGCCCGCGCGGCCGCGGCGGACCGTATTTGCCAAGGTAATTTGCCAAGTCCGGCGGCGAGACGGGGGAACCGAGGGTGCCGCTTAAGCGTTTGCGGGGGTGTGGGGAACGCGCGGCGGCGCCATTAACGCGCCTCGGTCATCGGTTAACGTCGTCGTCGCCGCAATCAGGTGTTCGCATGCCGCTTGGCGAAAATACGGCCGCCGGTAAGCGTGTCTTCGTCGTCGAGGACGAGATCATGATCCGCATGCTACTCGAAGGCATGCTGACCGACCTCGGCCATACCGTCGCGGCGGAAGCCGGCGGCATCGAAGAAGCGCTGAAATGGGCGAAAAACGGCGACTTCGACGTCGCCGTGCTCGACGTCAATCTCGGCAAAGAGCCAATTACACCGGTTGTCGAGGTGTTGATCTCACGCGGCGTGCCGTTCGTTTTCGCCAGCGGCTACGGCCAGCGCGGCGTGCCGGAGGCCTATCGGGCCAATCCGACGCTGCAAAAGCCGTTTCAAGCCGAGGCGCTGGCGCAGGCCATCGACGCCGCCACCGCCGAAGCCGGCTAAATCCCTTTTTCAAAAAGTTGCGCGAGCCCGGTCATGGTCGGCTCATCGGTAATGTCGATGCGCAGCGGGGTGACCGCGATGCAGCGGTCGTCCAACGCGGCGAGGTCGGTGCCGTGCTCGGATTGCGCCGGCTGGAGCCGCGTATAGGCGATCCAGTAATAGGGGTTGCCGCGGCCGTCGAGCCGCTTGTCGACATGCAGCCGCTCCTGGCGGCGGCGGCCCAGCGGCGCCACTGCGATGCCCTTGACCTCTTCGGGCCGGCAGTCGGGAAAATTGATGTTGACCAGCACGCCCTGGCGCACGCCGTTACCCAGCACTTTGCGAATGATGTCGGGTCCGAAACGCTGGCTCGTCTCCCAGAACACCGGCTGGGCGCTGCGCGATTTATAGGATTGCGACAGCGCTATCGAGGGAATGCCGAGCAGCGCGCCTTCCATGGCGCCGGCGACCGTCCCGGAATAGATCACGTCCTCGCCGACGTTGCGGCCGCGATTGACGCCGGACAAAACGAGATCGATCGGTTTGCCGTCGAGCACGTGGCGCGTGCCCATGATGACGCAATCGGTCGGCGTGCCGCGCACCGCAAAGCGGCGTTCGGCGACCTGGCGCAGCCGCAACGGATCGTTGAGCGACAGCGAATGGGCGACGCCAGACTGATCGTGCTCGGGCGCAACCGTCCACACGTCATCCGACAGCGTGCGCGCGATCTCTTCGCAAACGTCGAGACCTTCGGCGTGAATGCCGTCGTCGTTGGTGACCAGGATGCGCATCAAAATTCCCTCCCCCCGCCTGCGGCGGGGAGGGTGGGCCGAGCGGAGCGAGGACCGGGTGGGGGGCAGGATTGGGATCGCATCGACGCATTACGTGTCGCCTTACTACCCCCCTCCCCACCCTCCCCCACAAGGGTGGAGGGAGCAGTTTGCGGCTTGCCGCGCGTCATTGTTTCTCGATCTTTTTCACTCCGCCCATATAGGGCGCCAAAGCGTCCGGCACCGCGATCGATCCGTCCTCCTGCTGATAGGTCTCCATGACCGCGATCAGCGCGCGGCCGACGGCGACGCCGGAACCGTTCAGCGTATGGACGAAGCGGTTGTTGCGGCCCTCCTTGGTGCGATAGCGCGCGTTCATGCGCCGCGCCTGGAAATCGCCGCACACCGAGCAGGATGAAATCTCCCGGTACATATTCTGCCCGGGCAGCCACACCTCGATGTCGTAGGTCTTTTGTGACGCAAAGCCCATATCGCCGGTGCACAGCGTCACGACGCGGTAATGCAGATCGAGCCGTTTGAGCACCTCCTCGGCGCAAGAAAGCATGCGCTCATGCTCGTTTTTGGACTGTTCCGGCGTGGTGATGGAGACCAGCTCGACCTTGGTGAACTGATGCTGGCGGATCATACCGCGCGTATCTTTTCCGGCAGCGCCGGCCTCGGCGCGGAAACACGGCGTGCAGGCGGTGAGCCGCATCGGCAATTGCGCTTCGTCGAGGATGGAGTCGCGGACGAGATTGGTCAGCGGCACTTCGGCGGTGGGGATGAGCCAAAGGCGATCGATTGAACCAATTCCATCCGCAAATCGCGTTACGTAATCTAAAGATCGCATCCCCGGGTCATCGCGGCTTTGAAGAATTATAGTTTGTGCGTGTCTCTTTACTGGCTCGCCCTGATGAGCAGTAAATTGATCATCCTCAAATTTCGGAAGTTGCGCAGTGCCAAACATTGCGCCGTCACGTACGAGAATTGGTGGCGCGATTTCGGTATAATTATGCGGCTCGCTGGTGTGCACATCGAGCATGAATTGGCCAAGCGCGCGTTCGAGCCGCGCCAGACCCTTCTTCAACACGACAAACCGCGCACCCGATAATTTGGCCGCGGTCTCGAAATCCATCTGGCCGAGCGCTTCGCCGAGATCGAAATGCTGCTTGGGCGCGAACGCATAAGCGCGCTTGGCGGCGAAGCGGTGATGCTCGACATTGTGGTCGGCCCTTGTGCCGTCGGGCACCTCGTCGAGCGGCATATTGGGAATTTGCGCCAGCGCATCGTCCACCGCCTTGGAGGCGGCCTTTTCCTCCGCTTCGTGTCTGGGGATCGCTTCCTTGAGTTCAGAGACTTCGGCCATCAAAGCCTCCGCGACCTGCTCCTCGTTGCTTTTCTTCGCCGCGCCGATCAACCGCGACGCTTCATTGCGACGCGCTTGCGCGGTTTCGAGTTCGACAATCTTTTTCCGCCGCGTTTCGTCGAGCGCGATCAGCCGGCCCGCCTCGCCCGGCAGCCCGCGGCGCTTGAGCGCCTTGTCGAAAACCTCGGGATGGTCGCGAATGAAGCGGATGTCGTGCATGGCGAACTCGAAGAATCGGGACGCCGTTATAGCATCCCCACGTCGTCATGCCCGGGCATAGCCGTTCGACGAACGGCGTCGCTTCGCTCGCCTATGCCCCGGGCATCCATGCCGCTTCACCGTCCCATGGATTGCCGGATCAAGTCCGGCAATGACGGAATTACTCCGCGGGCTTGGCCGCCGCGGCTTCGGCGGCGCGTTCGCGGGCAAGCCGCTTCTCCACCATTTTCACCGACCAGACCGAGCCCTCGTAGAGGGCCAAAAGCGGCAGCGCAAGCGACATCTGGCTCAACACGTCCGGCGGCGTCAAAAGCGCGGCGATGACGAAGGCGATGACGATGAAATAGCGGCGCTTGGCCTTGAGCTGGTCGGAGGTGATGATCCCGACGCGGCCCAAAAGCGTCAGCACCACCGGCAACTGGAAGGCAACGCCGAAGGCGAGCATCAGCTTCATCATCAGCGCCAGGTAGTCTTCGACCTTGGGCAAGAGCTCGATAGTCGCCTCGCCGGGCCCGCCGAGCTGCTGCATGCTCAACGAGAACCGCGCCACCATCGGCCAGACCACGAAATAGACGACGAGCGCGCCGGCCAGAAAGAAGATCGGCGTGGCGATGAGATACGGCAAAAACGCCTGGCGCTCGTTGCGGTACAGTCCCGGCGCCACGAACATGTAGATCTGCGTGGCGATCACCGGGAAGGCGATGAAGGCGCCGCCGAAGGCGGCGATCTTCAGCTGCACGACGAAATATTCGAGGAGCCCGGTATAGATGAATTTCGAATTTTCGGCGCCGGCGACCCAGACATAGGGCCAGGTGAGAATGTTGTAGATGTTGCGGGCGAAGAAGAAGCAGACCACCATCGCCAGCACGAATGCCGCGGCCGCCTTGATCAGCCGCGAGCGCAGCTCGATCAGATGGTCCATCAAGGGCGCCTTGGTGGCCTCGATCTCCTTCTCTTCGTCTTCGCGGCTGGCCGGCTTCATCCCGTGCGCTCAGTGCTCGCCGGTTCGGCAGTCATGGTGGCGGCCGGCTGCGGCGCCGCAGCGCCGGCCTCCGCCAAAGCCTGCGGCGCTATGGCCTGCGGCTCAGGCGTCGGCTCGGCGGTCGCGGGCACAGTCGGTTGCTCGAGCGATTTCTCGACATCCTGGCCGATCTGTTCGACGCCGGCGCGAACCTCTTTGAGCGGATCGTAGTTCTTGATGCCCGAGGCCATGTCGTCGACCTCCTTCTTGAGGTCGGCCATTTCGGCCTCGCGCATGGCTTCCTGGAACTGGTTCTGGAAATCGGCCGCCATGCTGCGGATTTTGCGCGTGTACTGGCCGAGCGTGCGCATCACGCCGGGCAGCTCCTTCGGCCCGATCACGATCAGCGCCACGATGCCGATGAGCAGAAATTCGGACCAGCTGATGTCGAACATGAGGAACTCCGGCTAGTTGCCGGGACAGCGCGATCGGCCCGACGCGACCAGCGATCAGACTTTGCTTTCCGATTCGGCGCGCTGCTTGATGTCGGCGGACGCCTGATGGTCGATGGTCTTGACCGGCGCCTCGGCCTTAGGCTCGTCCTCGGCCATGCCCTTCTTGAAGGCTTTGATGCCCTTGGCGACGTCGCCCATCATGTCCGAAATCTTGTTCCGCCCGCCGAAAACCAGAAGTACGACGGCGCCGACGACCAGCCAGTGCCAGATGCTCAAAGAGCCCATGAAATCCTCCGTCCGCGCCTTGCGCTCACTGACGGCGCACGGCCGCGGTAAAGTGCCGAATTCGCCCAGAAACTAGGCGTCGGGACCGGCAAAAACAAGCATAACGGGAAAGCCACTGCGCCGCAGGGTTTATGCGCCTTGCGGCCCCGTGAAGCGCAGGGAGGAGCGTCCAGCCTATTCCTCTCCAGACTCGGCCCGCGGCGCCAGCCCAAGGTCCAAATCCTCGGGTTCGAGCGGCTCCTCGTCCTCGCGCAGCGCCGGATCGTCGGAGGGAACCGGCACGGAAAACTCGGCCGGCAGCGTGGTATCGACGAGCCCGGCGCCCTTGAGCTCATCGAGGCCGGGCAGATCGCCCAAGGCATCCAGGCCGAAATGCGACAGGAACGCCTCGCTGGTGCCGTAAGTAACCGGCCGGCCCGGCGCCTTGCGCCGGCCGCGCAATCTCACCCAGCCGGTTTCGAGCAAGACGTCGAGGGTGCCCTTGGACGTGCTTACCCCGCGGATTTCCTCGACCTCGGCGCGCGTCACCGGCTGATGATAGGCGACGATGGCCAGTGTCTCGATGGCGGCGCGCGACAGTTTGCGCGTCACCACGGCTTCGTGGGTCAACAGCCAGGCCAGATCGCTGGCGGTGCGCAGCGCCCATTTGCCGCCGACGCGAATCAAGTTGACGCCGCGCGGCGCGTATTCCTGCTGCAATTGCACCAAGAGCGCACGCACGTCGATGCCCGCCGGCAGGCGCTTGGCCAAATCCTTCTCATCGAGCGGCGCCTCGGCGGCAAACAACAAGGCTTCGAGGATGCGCAGCTCCTCGGCGCGGTCGCTGTCTTTCTTGTCGCCGACGATCACGCGCATTTGTGCGACATTCGCCATCGGTTTTCCTTCCCTCTTAGCCATTCCGCTAGTCCGCGGTCGATCCTGCCGCAGCGTTATCCGCTCCGCCGCGCCGCTTGCGTAAGTAGAGCGGCGTGAACGATCCCTGCTGGTGCAATTCGATGTGGCCTTCGCGGGCGAGTTCCAGCGCCGCGGCGAAGCTCGAAGCCATGACCGTCGCCTTGAGCGACGGATCGACCAGATAGGCGATCAGATATTGATCGAGCGGGCTCCAATCCATGGACTGACCGATCAGACGTTCCAGTGCTTGCCTCGCCTCGGCCAGCGACCAGACCGTGCGCTTGGGCACCCGCACGAAGGATCGCGCTTTGGTCTGCCGCCGCGACGCATAGGCGGACAACAGGTCGTAAAGCGTCGCCGACCATTGCGGATGCTTGATCTCCTCGATCGGCTCCGGCAGGCCACGGTCGAATACGTCGCGGCCGAGCTGCGGCCGGCCGAGCAATTGCTCGGCGACGGTGCGGATCGCCTCGAGCCGGCGCAGCCGAAGCGCCAGCGCATTCGCCATATCCTCGGCGCTCATGCCTTCGGGCGGATGCGGATCGGGCAACAACAGGCGCGATTTCAAGTAGGCGAGCCACGCCGCCATCACTAGGTAGTCGGCGGCGAGTTCGAGCCGCATTTGCCGGGCCGCCTCGATGAAGGCGAGGTATTGGTCGGCCAGCGCCAGGATGGAAATCTTGGCAAGATCGACCTTCTGCTGCCGCGCCAGCGTCAAGAGGAGGTCGAGCGGGCCTTCAAAACCCTCGACATCGACCACCAGCGCCGGTTCGTCGGCGCCGCGCTCAGGCAGTTCGGCCTCGAATTGCAAATCGGGATGCGGATCGTTGGCGTTCATGCGGAACCCGGTGCGGGTTTAAGTACACCTGCCATCAGCGCAAGGAATTCGGCGCGGCGGCCGTCAAGATCGATCGGGGCAGCCGGTTGGCGCAGCGCCAGCGCGGCCGTGGCCCGGCGTAAAGCCTGGCCGGCCAATTGCGGCGCCGCAGCGGCGACCGCAAGCATTTCGGCGAATTTGCCGTTGCAATGAAGAACCATGTCGCAGCCTGCCGAGATTGCCGCCCTGGTGCGCTCGGAAAGCGATCCCGAAAGCGCGCCCATGGACACGTCGTCGCTCATGAGACACCCCGCAAAGCCGATCGAATCGCGAATCACATCCCGCACTATAGTGGCCGAAGTGGTGGCCGGCGCGACCGGGTCGAAGGCGCTGAACACAACATGTGCGGTCATGCCGAGCGGCAGCGTTGCCAGCGGCCGAAAGGCGGCAAAATCGGTGGCCTCGAGGCTGGCGCGGTCGGCGTTGACCACGGGGAGGCTTTGGTGGCTGTCGACGGTGGCCCGACCATGGCCAGGCATATGTTTGAGCACTGGAAGGACGCCACCCTCCAGGAGCCCCGCCGCGAATGCGCCCGCGACCGCGGCCACCTTGTCCGCCGCCATGCCATAGGCGCGGTCGCCGATGATCGGATCGGCCCCGGCCGCCGGCACATCGGCAACCGGCGCGCAATCGACATCGATCCCTACGGTTGCAAGATCGGCGGCAATCAGGCGGGCGCCCAATTTTGCTGCGGCTAGGCCTTTGGCGCGATCGCGGTCGTACAGCGCGCCATAGGAGGCGCCTGGCGGATAGGCCGGCCAATGCGGGGGCGTAAGCCGCTGGACCCGGCCGCCCTCCTGGTCGACCAGAACCGGGGCCTGCCAGCCCACCGCGCTGCGGAAGTCCCCGATCAACCGGCGCAACGTATCGGCATCTGCGACATTGCGTTTGAAGATGATGAGGCCCCAAGGGGAGGCTTCTTTGACGAAGCTCCGCTCGTCCTGCGCCAGCGCAGTTCCGGCAACCCCGGTGATAAAGGCAAGCATTTCAGCCGCTTACGTGGCCCGAGCGGCAGGGTCAAGCGGTTAGGGACTAATCGTGCTGGACGACGCAAGTGCCGCCGGCGGCTTTGAGGCTCGAGCACATTTGCGCAGCCTGTTCCATTGAAGCGAAGGGGCCGACCAGCGCGCGGTAGAACACGCCTTTGGCGCCGAGATCGGCGCGCCGCACGATCGGCTCGCGGCCGCCAAGCTGGTTCGGGAATCTGGCGCGCAATGTGCGGAACTCGGTTTGGGCCTCAGCCTCG
>Ga0187769_10003002_pt1 | contig 10016 bp, 6 predicted proteins | sample 0116_SJ02_MP02_1_FD_133140 | JGI IMG/M metagenome (GOLD analysis project Ga0187769, IMG submission 133140) | Tropical peat soil microbial communities from peatlands in Department of Meta, Colombia - 0116_SJ02_MP02_10_MG | ecosystem: Environmental > Terrestrial > Soil > Wetlands > Peat | place... | reverse complement strand
CCTTTTCGATTTAGAATTTGTTCAATTTTCTCCGTTTGCTTTAGGAGAGCCAAGGCTTTCTTCTTTTCTCCTCTATCCTCCGTATCCGGAGGGCCTCCGTTTGCTCAACGAGAAAGGAGAGGATCTGTTAGAAAAGGCCAACCTCGGAGGAGATTCGAGCCGAGCCGTCCTTACCCAATGGGATCGTCTTTCTGTCGTCCTTTACGGTGCCTGTCAAAATGGTGATGTCTTTTTTGATTTTACCCAGGTCCCCAAGGGAGCGTGGGAAGATTTTCCGCTCAACTTTCTCAAGAGATCAAAGTTCCCTTTCCAGAATCGGCCGTTTCTGATCTCGCCGGCGGCCCATTTCTTTATGGGAGGGATCGAGATGGATGAGACGGCAGCAACGTCTCTCCCAGGCCTCTTCGCAGCAGGAGAGGTGGCCTGGGGAATCCACGGTGCGAATCGATTTAGGGGAAATGCGTTAGCCGAGTGTGCGGTGTTTGGGGCCATCAGCGGTCAGTCGGCGGCGGAATACGCCCGCCAGAAAGAAGGGGCGCCGCGGCAGTCCCTTCCTTTCTCTGAAAGCGTTATCAAAAAATGGGACCGCAAGGTCCGATCCTATCTGAGAAAGAGAAGGGGGACATTTGACCGACCCCGAGATGTCCTGAAGGAGTTGAAGAATTTGGCCTGGAGATGTGCCGGTCCTGTTCGAGAGGAGGAGTCGCTGAAACAAGGGTTACATCAACTGACTTCTATCACGAAAAGAATCGAGGAGGTTTATCCCGCCACTTTAGGAGATCTTTTCAAAAGAAGAGATTTGGAAAATGGTGTGCTCCTTCTCAAAGCCATTTTAGAAGGGAGTTTGCTCCGGAGGGAGAGCAGAGGCACCTTCTTTCGTAGGGATTTTCCGAAGAGGGATGATCAGAATTGGCTGAAAAATACCTGCTACCGTATTGAAAAGGGAGAACTGCAGATTGCCCATCGCCCTGTGAGAAATTCTTAAATGAAGCCCGACATCCTGCCCGATCTCGGAGAGTTTTCAGGGCGAAATGAGACATTGGTTCGGTTTCAAACTTCTTATTGATAACAAGGAGTCGGTCTAATACGGAGCATTCATGATTTCTTGAAGGAGGTTTTGCAATGAGACGGCTGTGGATACCCGGGATGTTCTTCTTATTGTTCGTCTTCAGCCTTTCTTCAGCATGGGCTCAGAAGACGGTTCGATTGTCCATTGCCACCGGAAGCAGAGAGAGCATCTATTATTCCGTTGGTGGGAGTCTGGCTATTCTCCTATCTAAATACATCCCTTATCTGGAGGGGACAGCAGAGGTGACCACGGCTTCGGTCGAAAATTGCCTATTGGTGGGCAAAGAGAAGGCAGACCTGGCCTTCGCTATGGCGGGTACGGCATGGGATGCGTATCAAGGGAAAAAACCGTTTAAGGAAAAGATGGCCTTGCGGACAGTAGCGGTCCTTTATCCAAGCGTCATGCATGTGGTGACCATAGAAGGGAAGGGTATAGAGAAGGTCATGGATCTGAAGGGGAAAAGGGTTTCGACGGGAAGTCCGGGAAGCGGGACAGAAGTGATAGCCTTGAGGGTTCTCAGAACTTATGGATTGAATCCGAATAAAGATCTGACCAGGGATAGGTTGAATGTTTCTGAATCAGCCAGCGCCTTGAAAGACGGAAAGATTGACGCCTTTTTCTGGATGGGAGGCCTTCCCGCCGCAGCGATCGTGGATTTGGGAACTACCCCAGGAGTGAAGATGAAACTCATTGGTGCTGCTGAGGTGATTACCAAGATGAGGGAAAAGTACGGGCCTTTCTATGTAAGAGGAGTGATTCCTGCCAAAACTTATCCCAGGCACACTATGGATATCCCGGCCGTCATGGTTTGGAATCTTTTGGTTTGCAATGAGACGATGAAGGAAAACCTGGCCTATGATATTGCCAAGACTCTCTTCGACCAAAAACCGGAGCTGGTGGCCTCTCACAGAGAGGTAAGCAGCTTGTCTTTGGAGCACCAGGCGGGCGGAGATTCCCCAATTCCATTCCATCCGGGGGCAATTCGATATTTCACAGAGAAAGGACTTAAGACCAATTGATTTTGAGACAGAAGAGTTGATTCCTACTGATATCGGTTAACCTCAGGAGATATCATTGCCCTTAGATAAACGGTCTTCTCTCTGAGATATCTAAGTAAACGCCGTTAGAAAGGGCGGAGATCTGACTCCGTCCTAAATAAGGTGCCGATGCGTTCTATCTCTGCCATCCCGAGCATAAGGAAGCGGGTTTCTAACGGAGTAAATAGCGTGTGAGAGAAGAAGAGCGGAAACCGGGAAACCTGTTCTACAGGGTTGGGCTGAGAAAAAGTATACTTCAAATTTGGAGGGATGTTAGGAAAAAGGGAAGGAGAAGCTTTTGATTCCCACCGAGGAATATTTTAAAAGATTGATGATGAAAAAATCCGGGCTTATTTTATTGCTAGCCTCTCTGTCCCTTTCTTTGTCAGGCTGCGGAAGCCTTCTTTATCTCTCTAAGCTGGGGTGGCATCAATCTTCGATTAGTTTTCACAGTGTTCCGGTTGAAGAGGTGATGGAGAATGGAGGAGTGGATTGTCAAACTAAGGAAAGGATTCTGTTCATCCAAAAGGTGAAGCGTTATGGAGAAGAAAAGTTGAGTCTCACAAGGACGAAGAATTATTCAAAATATTTCCAAGTCGAGGGTCCAGTCCTCTATGTCATCACGGCCTCCGAGAAGGACAGTCTTCGGCTTTGTCATTGGAGTTTTCCCATCATCGGGAAGGTGACCTACAAAAGTTTTTTTACGAAAAAGGATGTTTTAAAGGAACAGCGGTCGCTCGAAGCGAAGGGGTATGATACGTTTGTCCAGGAAGCAGGTGCGTACAGCACGCTGGGATGGTTGAAAGATCCCATCTTTTCATCCATGCTCCAATGGGATGAAGCGACGCTGGCTAACATCATCCTCCATGAAATGACCCACGCGACGATCTACTTCACAGGCCAGACCGAATTCAATGAGCAGATGGCCACCTTTGTTGGGAATCAGGGAGCCATCGATTTCTTATGCGAGAAATACGGAAAAGAATCCAAGGAAGTGGTCGAAGCCGTCCATTGCCAGAAGGACGACCTCCTTTTTTCTCAATGGATCGATCAGGCCTGCCAGACTCTGTCCCATTTCTATTCAAGAAAGATTTCAAGGGATGAGAAATTGAAAGGGAGAGAAGAGTTGTTCCAGCATTTGAAGGAGGAATTCAGGGAGAAGATGGCGTCCTTTCAGACAGAGGGTTACAAAAAGTTCGAAAAAGTAGACATCAATAACGCCGTGCTATTAGCCTATCACCGATATTTTCATAGCCTCGAAAAATTTCAAGTTCTTTATGAGCGCTTGGGAGGGAATACCAGAAAGGTGGTGGAGTATTTCAAGACCATCCAGGCAAAGGGGGATACGGTTGCTCTTAGTTCTTTTCTGCAGTAAATCTCTCTCCGAGTCTCTGCACCCTGCACTTTGAACTCTGTACTCTGTGCTCTAAACTCTAAACTTCTTCATTACCGTTCCCGTTTCCCTTCGATGAAATCCTCCACCATGGATTTGGCTTCGCTGTCAGGGATCTGGACAATCGGATGTTTCATTGCATAGGCCGAAATAGAAAGCAGGGGGCCTCCAATTCCCCGTTCGCGGGCAAGTTGGCAGCACCGGATGGCGTCAATCGTCATCCCACCACTGTTGGGAGAATCCTCCACGGAGAGTCTCATTTCAAGGTTGAGGGAAATCTCCCCAAACCCTCTTCCTTCCATTCTTAAAAAGCAGACCTTGTTGTCGTTCTGCCAAGGGACGTAATCGGAAGGACCGATGTGGATATTTTCCGGCTCCAATGGAACGTCGAGCTGGGATTGAATCGCCTCGGTTTTGGAGATCCGCTTACTCTTCAAACGATCTCGATTGAGCATATTGAGAAAGTCGGTATTTCCGCCCGTGTTAATCTGGTAGGTCCGGTCCAGGCGTACCCCTCGATCTTCAAAGAGTTTTGCTAACGCCCGATGGATGATGGTAGCTCCCATCTGGGATTTGACATCGTCCCCCACAATGGGGATGCCTTTTTCTTCAAACCGGGTTGCCCATCGGGGGTCAGAGGCAATGAAACTGGGCATACAGTTGATTAAACTGACCTCTGCGCGTAAGCAAGCCTCTGCATAGAATCGAGTAGCTTGATCCGAGCCTACGGGAAGATAGTTAAGGAGGATCTCCACGCCGGAATCTTTGAGAACCTCCGCCACGTTGCAAGGTTTTTCGTCGGCCACCAGGAAGACGCGATCTTCGGGGTAATCCTTCATATGCCCTGAAACCCCGTCCAAAACCTCTCCCATGGATACCGTCACGGCAGAATCGTTGAAGTTCGGATGAATCACTTTCGTGCAATTGGGCCTGGCGAAAATGGCCTCTTTGAGGGGCCTCCCCACCTTTCTTCGGTCGATATCGAACGCCGCCCCGACTTCAATATCCCAAGGCTTGTAGCCTCCGATATCGACATGCATCAGACCCAGAGGTTCAAATCCCGGATTCTTCCGGCTGTTCGCCCGGTAAAATTCAATTCCCTGGATGAGGGAGCTGGCGCAGTTTCCAACCCCCACGACGGCAATTCGGATGGGCTTTTTCTCCATAGAAGAGACCAACCTTTCTAAATAAAATCCCCATCTTTTCTCAAGTAAAATTAATTATCGTATTTCATCCCAAATGTCAAGCAAATTGGACAGAACGAAAGGCAAAAGACGAATCATTTTGCTTGACTTCCCTGTTTTTATTTGATACGTTCCGCAGAAATTCATGCGCATGGCGTCAAAGATGAAAACAAGGAAATCCAAATTTCTTCAACAGCCTGTCCAGCATTTAGATCCCAGGGGAACGAAAAGCCTTCTCGATCTGGTCAGCGCCTTCCAACACACCTCCTTTCAAAGCCGGAACGTCTTTAAATGTTTTCAAGTCTTTAGAGCCATGCTCGATGATCCTGCCTGCGTTATCTTTCTGGGCCTGTCCGGGGCGATGATCCCTGGCGGGATGCGCAAAGTGATCCGGGACATGATCGAGATGAAATTGGTGGACGTCATCGTCTCCACCGGAGCGAACATGTTTCACGATCTTTTTGAGAGCTTCGGATATCGCCACTATGTCGGGTCCGAGGAAGGCGATGACGATACCCTTCGGAAACATCGTATCGTACGAGTCTATGATGCCTTAATGGATGACCATGAAATCAATCGGGTGATTCATCTTCTCTCAAAAGTTCCAGAAAAATTGAGCGAGAAGGTTGTTTCCTCCAGGCGCTATTTGGAGGTATTGGGGAGGACGATCACGGATGACGGATCCATTCTCAAGGCGGCCTCCCGCCACGGAGTTCCCGTCTTTATCCCTGCCCTGAGTGATAGCTCCATCGGAATCGGTTTGACATTTCTCCACCTTAAAAAGAAGGTCCCTTCGGAAGGGCTCCTCATCGACCAAATTCGCGACAGTTTCGAGATCGCTCAATTGAAGAAAATGGCCTCTGCCACCGGAGCGATCTACATTGGAGGAGGAGTCCCCAAGAACTATATTCAACAATTGGGACCTGTCAGTGAACTCCTATTCCAAAAAGAGAGCGGCCATCGGTATGCCTTCCAGGTCACCGCCGATGATCCCAAATGGGGAGGGCTTTCTGGCTGCACCTTTGAAGAGGCGAAATCCTGGGGGAAGATTGAGAAGGGATCAAACTATGCTGCCCTCTATATGGACGCAACTGTCGCTCTTCCCTTACTGGTTGGCGCCATCTTTCAGGAAGGGAAAGCCTACCGGAGAAGGAAAAGGCGCCGTTTTCATTGGGAAGGAGATAGGCTGAAATCCGTCAAGTTCATTTAACCTGCTTTTGATCCCCTTCGTTCCATTCTTGCTCGGTAGCTGCCACCCCGTTAGATTAGAAATGATGTCCTATGCTTTGCCCTGTACACCATATGGTGCAGGGCTTTGCAGGAGAGTTATGTTCCAGAATAATTCAGGCGGCGATTGACTTCCACTCGGTTTCGAGTCCCGCCGTAGCGGGACTCGAGTTTCTGGCGGGCTCACACAAGCCATGGCCGGACCACCATTTTGATTAAGGATTACAGCCCCATCCGTTAGTTGAAAAAAACGATCATAATGGTTATATTTGTGTGAGCAAATCGCGGGAAAAAGGAGTCAGGTTTCGATGAAAGATTCTGATTCGAAGGTTCCGGACCAGAAAGAGCTGGAGAAGGAATTAAACGAGTATTTAGGCAAAAAGTACGGAGACCGGATCCGGCTGGTTGTACCGATGCTCTTCCCAAAACCCCAGATAGAGGAGGTTTCGAAGGAGGAGAAGGAATTGGGTGAAGGGAAGAAAAAAATTCAATTTGACCTGAAGCCGGAGGAGTTGGAGGCCTTTCTGGATGATTACATCATCCGGCAGCGTGAGGCTAAAGAGATCCTTGCTACCAAAATCTGCACGCACTTTAATCGGATCAAGTTCACTGAAATGACCAAGGGCCGCAACCGGTATGAAGGCGTGGGCCAGATCAAGAACAACATCCTGATGATTGGCCCTACCGGGGTGGGGAAGACTTACCTGATCAAGTTGATTGCGAAAAAGATTGGAGTTCCTTTTGTGAAAGGGGATGCGACAAAGTTCAGTGAAACCGGCTACGTCGGCGGCGATGTGGAGGATCTCGTCAGAGATCTTGTTTATGAAGCGAACGGAGATATTGAGACGGCTCAGTACGGAATCATTTACGTGGACGAGATCGACAAGATCGCCTCGTCGAATAACCTCATCGGTCCGGATGTATCGAGGACGGGGGTTCAACGGGCTCTTCTCAAACCAATGGAGGAGACAGAGGTGGACCTGAAAGTGCCCCATGACCCGATCTCTCAGCTGGAGGCGATCGAGCATTACCGAAAGACCGGTAAAAGAGAGAAACGGACCGTTAATACCAAGAACATTCTCTTTATCATGAGTGGGGCCTTCAATGGTTTGGAAGAGTTCATCAAGAAACGGTTGAATCGGGAAGGCATTGGTTTTGGGGCCGAGATCCGCTCGAAGGATGAACAGGCTGAACATCTCAAGCAGGCGAAGGCAGAGGACCTGATCGCTTATGGATTCGAGTCAGAGTTCATCGGGAGACTGCCGGTGACCACCGTTTTCGAAAAACTTGAAGTGGATGACCTTCATGCGATCCTGAAAAATCCCAATAATCCGATCATCTTAGGAAAGAAGAAAGATTTCAAGGCCTACGGGATTGACATTCAGTTTGAAGAAGAAGCCCTCTACGGGCTGGCAGTGAAGGCCTATGAGGAAAAAACGGGTGCGAGAGGGCTGGTCAGTGCAGTGGAGAAGGTTCTCATCAAATTCGAAAAACGACTTCCATCCACGGATATCCGAAAATTTGTTGTCACCCGGGCGCTGGTGGAAGATCCGGACCGAGAGTTGGAACGATTGCTCCAGGATCCCTCCGACCCGGAGATGTTGGAAAAATTCGAGAGCCTCCTTTCCCGTGAGAAGATGGCCCTGAAAGAGTCCGTCCTGCGGAGGGAAGCGGAGTTTAAGAAACGTTATGGAATTGTTTTTCGGGAGGGGAGGATTGACCTGATCGTCAATCGGATGATCGAAAAAGGATATGATGTCAACACCGCTTCGGAAGAGGTGGTAGAGGTTCAACGACAGGTGGAAGAGTTTGAGAGGGATTTCCAACGGCGGACTGGAATTGATCTTGAGTTCAGCGAAGACGCCATTCATCGGATCACAGAGATTATCCTGAACGAAGAGGGAAAGGCGGCAACACTCTTCTCTCGGCTTTCAAAAGACTATGAATACGGTTTTGAGTTGATCCGCGATAAGACGGGTCAAAGAGAGTTCATCGTGACGAGGGAGACGGTCGATGACCCGGAGGGATATCTTAACCGGATGATCCGTGAGGTTTACAGGCGGCAGTCGGACCAGAGACTTGAGGATAAGGAGTAATGGCAGCCAAGGATTATTATACGATTCTGGGTGTGGGTAAGAATGCCAGTGATGAGGAAATCAAGCGAGCTTACCGAAAGCTAGCGATGAAATATCATCCCGACCGGAATCCCAACAAAAAAGAGGCCGAGGAATGCTTTAAAGAGATCAACGAGGCCTATGCCGTCCTGAGCGACAAGGAGAAGCGAAAACAATACGATACCTTTGGTGCCGAAGGATTTCACCAGCGATTTACTCAGGAGGACATCTTCCGGGGGTTTGATTTCGACGAGATTTTATCCAGCCTCTTCGGGGGAAGGGGAAGATTTGAGTTCCGATCCGGAGGTCGAAGCGGCTTTGATTTTGGAGATGTCTTCGGCAGGCAAGGGGGCTACGAGAATATGGGTCGGATGCCCCAGAGGGGAGAAGACATCGTCTATGAGATGCCCATTTCTTTGGAAGAAGCCGCCTCTGGCGGAGAGAAGAGGATCTCCTTTCAAAAGGATGGAAATACCGAGGAAATTTCTGTAAAAATTCCAAGAGGGATCCCTTCGGGAAAGAAGCTCAGAGTTTCCAAAAAGGGAATGGAAGGAAGAAACGGCGGCCCACCGGGCGATCTCTACCTTCAGATTTCTATCAGAGAGCATCCGATCTTTAGCCGGGAAGGAGACGACCTCATTGTAGAGAAGGAGATCAATTTTTCAGAGGCGGTTCTCGGGACGACCATTGAAGTTCCTACTCTCGATGGGATGAAAAAGGTCAAGGTCCCTCCCGGAACCCAGAGCCATACCAAGATGCGGCTGAAGGGCCTCGGTATGCCGCATTTTCAACGGGAAGGCAAGGGGGACGAATACGTCAGGGTGATCGTTAAAGTTCCCAAAAGAGTGTCTGAGAAGAGCAGAGGGCTTGTCCAAGAGCTCGCCAAAGAAGGCATCTAAACCCTAAATTTCAAATTTCAAAACCCAAAGTTCAAATCTTAGACAACTCCTGACTCTTCACCCGTCATTCTTCTCTCTTGATTCCTGCCTTCATAAGCTTGGTTTCCCCATTCGGCGGCCTTTAAGACCCATCCTTCAATGGGTAAGAAGACGCCCTCAGGTTCAAGCTTGAATCCTCCACCAACACTCAAACCCAGTCCTGAAATCGAAAGGTTGACATTTCCCGGCATCTGAGAGAGAATTGAAAGTGAAATAAATTGCATGATCGAGGACAAGGGGGAAGCTATGGCCGACAAATTCTACGAGGAAGTCCCGGTTGAGAGACTAAGATGGCGCTGTGATCCGGAGACGCTGCCCTTCGAGACGACTCAGGCGATTCAAGCCTGCGATGAGATCATCGGTCAGGAGAGGGCCCAGGAGGCGATTCGGTTGGGATTGAACATCCAAAGCATTGGGTACAATATCTTTGTTACGGGTTTGGCAGGAACGGGCCGCTTTACCACGATCAAATGCATTTTGGAGGAAGCAGAAATAGAGGGGAGGATTCCGAACGATCTTTGTTACGTAAACAACTTCAAAAATTCGGACATGCCCCATATGCTAATCCTCCCGCCGGGGCAGGGGAATGCCTTCAAAAAAGAGATGGAGACCTTGATCGAAACCCTGAAGAAGAAAATCCCCTTGATTTTTGAAAATGAGACATATGTCAACAAGAAGAAAGAGGTGGTTGAAAAATTTCGGAACAAGCAGGCCGAGATGTTCCGGGAGTTTGAAAAAAAGGTCAATAAAGAGGGTTTTGCCCTGGTTCAGATCCAAATGGGCCCTTACTCCCGTCCCGGCATCTTCCCCTTAATCGAGGGGAACCCTGTCAACATTGAACAGGTGGAGTCCATGGTGGAGGAGGGCAAATTCTCCAAAGAGGAGCTGGAAAAGCTTAGAGAAAAGCAAGCTCAGCTAATCAACGAATTGGAGGATATCTTCAAAGAGACCCGAAAGGCGGAAAAGGAGATCAAAGAAGAGTTGACCTCCTTGGACAACGAGGTGATCTCACCGGCGGTCAAAGACTCCATTTCCGATATTAAGGAGAAATTTG
>Ga0187769_10003001_pt1 | contig 10017 bp, 5 predicted proteins | sample 0116_SJ02_MP02_1_FD_133140 | JGI IMG/M metagenome (GOLD analysis project Ga0187769, IMG submission 133140) | Tropical peat soil microbial communities from peatlands in Department of Meta, Colombia - 0116_SJ02_MP02_10_MG | ecosystem: Environmental > Terrestrial > Soil > Wetlands > Peat | place... | reverse complement strand
TGGGCGGGAATGGTTACGACGCCGCAGGCTTCGCGTCATGCTACGGACCGCATCGTCGCTCCCCCTTTACAGGGCTCTTGACGCTGGGCTCCGACCCGGCCCGTTTCCAGGCCGAGCCGCCAGCCTGCTACCGGGCCTCCTGGCAGCTACCCGGACCGGACTTCCACCGGCAGGCGACGACGAGCTTACGAACACGAAGATCCACCATGGCCTAGGTCACGGCTTCACCTCCCGCCCTTCTGGGCGCACATAATAGGCCATTATCCGATGGCTGCGCCAGGCCGGCCGTTGGTGTGCGGGCTGCGGGAGCGTTGGCTGGTGGACGAGGATGTCGGCCCCGGCTGCAGTGACGACAATCACTTTGCCGTGAATGGTGATGCCAAGCACCTGGCTGGATAGGTCCAGCGGAGGCCCGACAGGGATGCCGTCGGTCGGCTGCCATACCCGCACCATGGCGGCGGGTTGCGGGCGAGCAGAATAGTGACCCCTCGAGATCATCTGACTCCCGGAGCGAACCGGTCAGGTCAGCGATGCCCCGCGATTGTTTCTGAGATTCGACGGGTAGGGGCGACTCGTGGACTGGCTCAGGAACCAACTTGGCCCATTCGCCGCCGTATCGCGTCGGCGGATTGTCTGGCTCCGGCCGCCAGCGTCTTCAGATGCCGCTGTGTACGTGCGCCGCCCACATCGATGGCTCATTGGCATAGTCGACACGGGCCAGTCGTACCGCGCAGTGCAGCGCCAGCGCTGCGTTCGCGGCTCCAGCTGGTGCGAGGCCAGAGTAGAAGCGGCGCCAGTTTCGCGGCCATGTCGTCGTCCACTGACCACAGGGTGGCGATGACGCGCCGGTAGCCGGCCAGCTGGAACGCAGACGCAAGATTAATGGCCTCGTCTGGCAGCGTGCCGCTCGTCATGGCGGAGGAGCAGGCCGACAAGAATGCCAGTTCGGCGCCCTGCAACCGTAGGGCGTCGACATCCAGGACGGTCAGGGCGTCGTGGTCATGGAGCAGGAGACGGCCCGCCGACGGGTTGCGCAGGTCTGCGGCAGCGTGACAGGCGAAATGAGCCCACGGGTAATCCGGCATCGCTTCCAGCACTGACCCCGAGGTTGCCAGTGAAGAACCGTTGGCATCGTCTAGGACCTTCGTCTGGTGGCCGAAACGCTCGGTTAGCAGGCTGGCTTCTTGCGGTGCGGCAGTCAGGTCAACCTGGCCCGGGGTGTGCTCCATGGCCACCACCAGAACCTGTCCGGCCGACCCGGCAGTGACAGCGCCCGGGCGCCGCGCGTGCAGCAGCGCCCTGCCGGTCGCCGTATAGGACGAGACAACGCGGTCGAGCACGGTCTCGGCCAAGCGCGGGTCGTGGTGGCCTGCAGCGTGCAATGGCTGGAATGACAGCAATCCTGACGGGCACCACCAGACTCTGGGCCATGGCTCGTTCGTGCCCGGCGGCCCGGTGATGCCCAGCGCGTTCAGCACCGGGCCGGTAACCGTGTTCCAAAGCCAGCCGAGCACTGCCGTCAGCCGGGCTTCTGCTGTCTCATCACCGTCCTGCGCCGCCAGAGTCTGGTTGAGCGCGGCCAGGAACTCCGTGGTGTGATCGTGTACCGCCGACGGGGACAATCCGGGCAGCGGGACAATCCGGACGCCGGCCATGGCCAGTACCAACGCATCGCAGCGGATCTCGTCGACCGCGATCATCACGATGTACTCCTGCGCGGCGGCGGGCGATAGCTCGGCGATCTGTGGGGGCAGAAGGAATCGCTCCAGGCCGGGTTGCTGCCGGGCTTCGGTGATGACCGCCTCCAAGTCGCTCGCTATCTCGCGCCTGACCTCTGCCGCCCGGCTGGCCTGGGCCGCGCTTTCCCGGTTCGCGCGGCCTTCTGGGGGCAGGCCTGTACTACCGGCGGGACGGCCAGCGGCGTCCAGCTGATTGCTCAGGCTGGCGAATCGTTTGGCCAGGTCCGGGCGCACGGCAGCCATCGTCGTCAGGTCGGCGCGGGCGTCGAGCGCCTGTCCGAGCAGAACGCCGCGTCCTTGCTCCAGGAGCTGGACCGCTAGGTCGTTATCGCCGAGTTCCAGGCAGCACGCGGCCGCCCGGGAACCCAGCCCGGCCAGCTGCGCGAGTTCATATTCTTGATCGGAGCGGGTGAGCGCACGAGGGGCCACATGCGCGGCGAGCTCAACCGCGGCCCGGTAAGCCCGGACGGCCTCGGGCCAGTCTCTGTCGGTCGCGGCCACGCATCCCCAGGCGGCCGCCCCGGCGGCGCGCATAGCTGGCGGCGCCGTCGTGATCTCCGCTGCCTCGCGGCCGGCGGCGGCTGCCCTAGCCCGATCGGTGGCTGCTGCGGCCTGATCCCCGCTGTCGTGCTCGAGCGAGGACCTAGCCAGCAGGGCCACCACCAGGCGCCCTAGGTACAACGCGCGGAACTGACGCCCAGCATCGCTGAGGTTAACTGCCTGCTGGCCGGCTTCCACAGCCTGGTCCAGATCGGACCTGTTCCGGGTTCGCGCGAAGCTGGTGACCATGATGAGGCAACGGCCGGCCAGGAACATGGCTTGCTGCGCGCTGCCCACGGGAGCACACTCGACCGCCTGCCTGCTCAGTTCCGCCGCCTCGGACAGGTCGCTAGCCGAGGCCAGATCCGGCCGCAGTATCAGCGCGCCGGCCAGGCCGTTGAGGTAGCTGCCGCGGTTAGCGTCGTCGTCCGGTGCCGCCTTCAGGGCAGCCCTGCTGGCGGCCAAGGCGCCATTGAGGTCGGCGGCCACGCCGGTGCGCTGGAACCGGGCGGCCAGCGCGTTACCCAGGTTGCCGAGACACCGGGCCCGGTTCGCTGGCCCGGTGGCCGCGACATTGACCGCGGCCTGGCAGGCATCGACAGCAGCCGACAGGTCGGCCTCCTCTTGAAACCGCTGGTACCTGCGCAGCAAGAAGCTCCCGTAATTAGACAGGTATCTCGCCTGATTCCGCGCGGCCCCGATGACGGTCGCCTGCCTGCCATACTCGACTGCGCAGTTCAGGTCCTCAACCTCGCTGGCGACCTCGAATCGGCCCAGGAGGCACAGGGCCAGATTGTTCAGGCACTCCGCCTGGTCGACGGGGGCGGCGATGGCTTGCTGGGCGACCGCCATGGCCTCCTGGATGTCCGTCGGGGAACCGGTCTGCTCGGCCTGCAGCCGCATCGCGGTGGCCAGCGCCAACAAGGCGAGCCTGAGCAGCTCCGGCTCAGCGCCGCACTCCTTCGCCTGCCGAGCTGCGGTCAGGCCACCTTCCAGGTCGTCTTCCTGTCCGCGCAGGATGAACCGCTGCAGCAGCGCGTTGCTGTAGTTGACCAGGTACAAGGCGCGAAACCGGTCCTTGGGGCTGGCGTTCTGTACGGCCTGCTGGCCGTATCGCACCGCATCGGTCAGATCCTCCAGCCCGCCGCGCAGCTCATACCGGCAGCGCAGGCCGTGGCACAGGTTACTGAACAGCGTCGTCAGGACTGCCTGCGCGGCCCCGGCTTCTGCCGCGTCCTGGCCGAGGTCGATCATTCCATCCAGGTCATCGGTCGTGCCGAGCTTGTCGTATCTGAGCAGCCGGCCGGCTGATGCCAGCGCCAGCAGTGCCCCGCGCATGGGGTCACTAGCCGGGGCAGCGTCGGCCGCCTGGCACCGCACCTTGATCAGCTCATCGAGGTCGGCTAGGACGTCGAGCCGGTTGTATCTGGCCGTCAGCACCTTGGAGAGCTCGGCCAGGATGTCCGCGCGGAGGCTGCCGTCCGACATGACGGCGGCTGAGCTGACGGTAGCCGCCGCGGCCCGGCCAGCGAGGATGGCCGTGTCCAGCTGGCTGGCGCTTCCGCCGCGGCAGATGTGCCCGAGCTCGTCACGGTAGGCCCGAAGCAGGTGCTCTCTGGAGTCCGCCGGGACCGCGGCAATCGACCGCATGAAGGCATCCGCCCCTACCTGGGCCCCGTCGGTGTCACTGCTGCGCAGGGCTTGCCGAAGCCTTTTCAGGTCTCTGCGCGCTGTTGTTGACGGCCTCGCCATGGCATACCTCGAGCCCTCGATCGCCGGTCGGGCACGGACGTCGCATCGGGCCGTCCGCGGCCCCGACGAGACAGCCCCACGTCATATAGGGAATCATCTCACTGAGCCCAGGCGCAGGAAACGTGCTAGGAAATGCCGAAGGACGTGGGTGGCTCGAAGGGAGAAGGTCTGGTGCTATCGCCGATACCGGCGGCCAGAGTCGGGGTGGCCATGTCTGGCGGAGGTCACCGGGCGACGTTGTTCGGACTCGGAGTGCTCCTTTACCTCGCCGATGCGGGAGAGAACCGCAACGTGGTTTCCATTTCCTCTGTCTCCGGTGGTTCACTTACCAATGCGTTCGTGGGACTCGAGTGTGACTACCCGACTACAACTGCCGCCGACTTTCGAACCGTGGCCCGCAGGCTGGCGGGCCAGATCGCTAACCGGGGCACGCTATTCGCGTGGCGCGGCACCCGGATCTATCTGGCGGCGCTCGGGGTGTTCGGACTGGGCATCTTTCTCGTCTGGCTGCTTCCGTGGTATTGGCTGCTTCGGCTGGCCCTGTTCGTTGCCGCCCTGATGGCCTGGGACTTTGTGCTTCTCCGGCGGCGAGGGATCATCTGCGGATGGTCCTACGCGGCGACCTTGTTCCGCCGGGCCGGATCGGCGGCGAAGCTCGCGGACATCCGGCGCGATTCGATCGACCACGTCGTGTGCGCCACGCACTTGCATGCGGGTGAGCACATGTACTTCAGCGGAGGGTTCGTCTATGCGTACAGGTTCGGCTGGGGAACTCCCGGCGACCTACCTCTCCACGTTCCAGTTCAGGCTTCGACCGCGGTCCCGGGCGCCTTCCCGCCGCGGTGGGTCAGGTCGGCCCGGCTGGGCCTGCGCGGAACCGCCGTGCCCCGCTTGATCGCCCTCGCGGACGGCGGCGTGTACGACAATATGGCCGACCAGTGGTTCTCCGGCTTCGAACACCGGCACGGCGTTCCGGTAGAGATCAAAGTGCCGGGCGTGTTCATCATCGCCAACGCTTCGGCGTCGATGGGGATGGAGCCGGTGAGTTCGTTTGAGCTGCCGCTTATCGGGGAACTCGCCGCTCTCAAGCGGAGTTCGTCCATCATGTACGATAATTCGGCGAGCATCCGCAAGAGCGATCTTGTCCGTTTGTTCGACACGGCGGCGACCGGTAGCGACTGCGCCCGATTCGGCATACGGGGGGCTCTCCTTGACATCCGCTCGGATCCGTTTGCCGCAGCCGGTTATTTCAGCCAGCAGGAGGCCGCCTGGCCGGATCGGGCCGCTAGGGCCCGGGCTGCTCTGACCAGGAGGCCGGTCGACTGGACGTCGGACGGTGAGTGGGCCGCGGCTATGCCAACCGACCTCAGCAAGTGGGGCGTGCAGCACTCCGCCCGTCTCCTTCGTCACGCTTATGCTCTTGCTGCCATGAATCTGCATGTGCTGCTCGGCTTCCCACTGGTCGAACTCCCGCCGCTTCAGTCGTTCGAGGAGTTGTGCCGGTGAGCGCCGTTGCCGGAGGAGCGGTGGCGAGCACCCCGTTCTCGCACTCGGAAGTCCTGCCCCTGATCAACGCGCTCTCATCCGCCGACCTGTCGCTAGTCCGGGCATCGCTGCGGGCGATTGTCCGCCTCCCCCTGGAGGTCGAGGTCTGGCGTGAGGTAACCCACGTCGTGCTGGACCTGCTCGGCACGCTCCGCTCGATGGATGAGGGGGGGCGTGGTGACGTTATCGATGCGGCGGCTTACGTGCCTGTGCTGGCCGTCCGCCAGCGACTCGGCGATCTGGCCCGGGCGGATGGGGCGCGATGGGTAACGTGCGTACAGTTGGCGCAGTTCCCGATGTTGCTTCCGGCACGCCTGGCCGCAGCGTACGCATCGGCGAGGGCGGCCGACCAGGAGGCGGTCGCGCCGCTCGCGGAAATCGCTGCGGCCAGCGACGACGAGCGTCGGGTGGCCGCTCTCCACGGGCTCTCCATGCTGGATGCGTCGTCGGTGGCTGGTCAGCTTCGAGAGGTCGCCGAACGGGACCGCTACGCCGAGGCGCGGCTGTTCGCCGGGATAGCCCTGGCCCGAGCCGGCGATGTCGACCCGCTCGTGACCGCATTGCAGTCGCTGGACCGGCCCGAGGTCGAGGTCCTGTGGCTAGGGCTTGGAGACCCGATGGCGTTTACCGCTCTGCTCGAGGCGTGCGGGCCGCTGCCCGACCTCGCCCGGGAACGTCTCCAGACCGTGACCCAGCAGGGATACCTGAGCGATTTTGCTCAGGAACTCCTTGCCGACCTCAGCCGGGCCCGAGAACCGGGCAAGGTCGAGGCCGGATCCGATGCGGGCAGCTTCTCCGGTATCGCCCGCGTTGCGGGACCGGTAGGTGACGTTGATGATCGGCATCAGGCGGCAGCCGCTGCCGCCCAGGGTGTGCTGGCTCAGCTGCGTAAATCGACGAGCGACTCATGGGTCACCGGCTCAGGCCTACCCTCGCTGCCGGACGCGGCGAATCCGCTGGCTTACCTGTCGCAGGCGGACTCCGCTCCTTTCGTGACCGAACTATTTGCGCTGGCGCGCGGTGACGAATGGACGTATGCGGTCGGCAACTGGCTGGTCTCCGGGCTGGTCCCAGCCCTGCGGGAACCCCTCCGCCCCGACGTGCGCGCGTTGTTCGACGCCGGGAAGGCTGCAAATCCCTACCAGCTTGCATGGACGATGTCCCGCGCCGGTGTCCATGTCGTAGTCGAGGCGCTCGCCGCGATCATCGCCGAGCCAGGGGATCCGGCTCGGGCCGCTCAAGCCGCGTGGCTGATCGAGAACGCACTCACCTATGCGAGTGACACTTATGGGCCGGTATTCGGCGGAGGAGGCGCGCCGCATCCCCTCGCCCCGCCGCGGGAGCTGATCGATTTGGAGGCGGCCGACACGGAGCCATCCGGGCGCCAAAGACGCCCCCGCAGGCGCCGCGGCGCCTCCCCTGAACCACATAAGGAGGCAGCGCCGGCCGCGCTGCCTGAGCCAGCACGACCTCGGTGGATCCTGGCGAAGGTGTACGACACGACCGACGGAGCGAATCCTAGCGAGTTGACCCAGGCCTTCCACGCCGAGGCTCCCCACGAGATCGCCGTTATGGTGGGCCAGCAGAGCGACTGGGAGGGCGCCCTCTCCGCGGTCGGCCGTCCCGAGGAATCTGTCGACGCCAAGCTTCCCGCGGGCCAGGCGGACCTCATCGTGATGCTCTTCATTCCGGACCTGCAGGTGGCCGATACCCGCCCTCTCACACTGCCCGCCACGGGACCGAGTGAGAAGGTTCGGTTCGGATTCACCGCACCTTCCGCCGGCCAGCGGGTCGAAGGTTGGATCAGCCTGCTGCACCGGGGAAAGATCCTTCAGACGGCCGCGCTGTCTGGCTTCGCGTTCAACGATCCCAGGATGGTTCCCCCCGGGTTCGAGATGAGCTTCCGCCTGGCGGTGATCAGGCCCGTTACCGGCAATTTGGGCACGAGGCCGTCATTCGACGCCGCCCTGCTCGCCGGGCCCAAGGACACGGTACCCGCCGTTGGCATTCTGGGCGCCGAGACAGTCCCGTTCAGTGCACGCCACCTCGGCCCGGTAGTAGACAAGATCCGAGTGCAGCTGAAGGACCTGACCGATGACCCCACGGCGTTTGCCGGGCTCAATAGCGACGCATCTCTTAAGCTCCTGTCGGCCCTCGCCCGCCAGGGACGCGACCTCTACGAGATGCTGGGTTCAAAGCTGGAGGACGCGCTTCGCGGCCGGGATCTGTCGCGCATACAGGTCGTGCTGACCGATCCGAGCGACTTCATCCCAGTAGAGTTCGTCTACGACTTCCCCACACCGAGCCAGGACGCGGGTCTGTGCCCGAACTGGCAGAAGGCCCTCGACGAGGGCACATGCGACCCGAAGTACCATCCGGATGCTGTCCGGCCGGAGCAGGTGACAGTCGTATGCCCACTGGGATTCTGGGGCCTCAGGAAAGTGATCGAGCGCCAGGTGATCGATCCCGGCGAGGTCGCCTTGGTGTACGGAAAGGACTTCGCGATCCGCGCCGAGCCAACCCTCGAAAGGCCCAGTCTGGACGACTTCAACGGTGCCCTGTTCGCGTGGAGCGACAGGGTGAACGCCACCGTCGAGGACCAGAGCGACACGGTGCTCCGGGCCCTTAACGCGGTCACCGGGAACCGGGCGGTCACGGCCCGGACGTGGGAGGAATGGGTCGAGGCGATCTCCGAGCGGGAGCCTTCGCTGCTAGTTCTGCTGTCTCACACGGTAACCGACAGGGGGTCGGCAAAGCTGGAGATCGGCCCGGACGGCACGGGCAGCAGGTGCGAGCGGATCGAGGTGGTCCAAGAGTTCGTGAAGAAAAAGCCCACGGACGCGCCGGTCGTCTTGCTGCTGGGATGCGACACGGCAGTGGCTAAAAACGACTCGCAGACCTTCGTGGCGCGCTTCCGTGATGAAGGAGCCGCACTGGTCGTCGGGACAATCGCCCCGGTCCTCGGGGAGCATGCCGCCCCGGTGGCGAGCACCCTGGTCCAGACGCTGCGTGCCCTGATGAGCCAGGACGCCAGAGCGGGAGGCGGCGGCGACGTGACGGCCGGACCGGGCAACGGGCCCGGCCACGGCGCAAGGACGTTCGGGGACGCTATGGTGACCGTCCGCCGAAAGCTCCTAGCGTCTGGGGAGCTGACGGCTCTGTGTGTGACAGCCTTCGGGGACGCGAGCTGGCGCCTCGGAGCGCAGCACGGGCAGTGAGAACAACGTGTTCAGGGTAACCATGCTTCCCGCGCAGCAGGGCGACGCTCTGTGGATCGAATACGGATCCTCGTCTTCCTCCCCGCACAGGATCCTCATTGACGCGGGCACCGCACCGACAGGAGACGTGGTTCGGAAACGGATCCTAGACCTCCCGGAGGACGAGCGGTCTTTCGAGCTGTTGATCATCACACATGTCGACACCGACCACATCGGAGGCGCCCTGAAGCTGTTGTCGAGGCCGCCCCAGGGGTTCAGGGCGCAGGATGTTTGGTTCAACGAGCGGCGCTATCTCCAAGAGCAGCCGCAGAGCCAGCTCGGGGCGTTGGACGGCGAGATTCTCGGCGGCTTCCTGGACAGCTTGAAATGGCCGTGGAACGAGAGGTTCGCCCCCGGGCCGGCTGTCGTACCCGACAGCGAGACAGCCCCGCCTCGCTTCAAGCTCCAGGGCGGTATGGAACTCACCCTGCTGTCTCCCGGCCCGGCACAGATCGACAAGCTACGGAGGGCCTGGCTGAAAGAGCTTGAGCAGAAGAACCTCAACCCAGGTAGCCCGGACTACCTGGAACGGCTGTCCGAACTGATGCACCAGAGGGGCGTTGCGCCATCCTCGCTCCTGGGAGACGAGGAACAAGCGACCGTAAGCGAACTAGCCGATCAACTGTTCCACGAGGATGACTCTCCGGCCAACGCAAGTACCATCGCCGTCCTCGCCGAATACAACGGCCAGAGCTGCCTGCTCACAGGCGACGCCGTCCCCACCGTGCTCGTGGGCTCGATTAAGCGCATGCTGCGGGCCAGGCGGCAACCGAAACTCCGAGTCGACGCAGTCAAGCTGCCTCATCACGGCAGCCGCCACAACGTGAGCGATCAATTCCTCGAAATGCTCGCCTCGCCTCGGTGGCTGTTCTCCACGAACGGGATGAAGTACCACCATCCTGACCCGGCGGCGGTCGCGCGGGTGGTTCGGGCGGCAGAGGGTCAGGAAGCCACCCTGTACTTCAACTACCCCAGGGAAGCGAACCCTGTCGCTGCGCGGTGGGACAATTCCGACCTCAAGCAGGAATGGGGATACCAGACCTATTGGGCGCCGGATCAGACGACAGGCTGCTCGGTGGACCTCGCATCCTAACTCCCACCCACGGTGCGCCAAACGAGCTCCTGACACCTGACTTTTATCACCGGGCCGGGGTTCGCTCGGGTGCAGCGCTGAGACCTGCAGT
>Ga0187769_10003000_pt1 | contig 10017 bp, 10 predicted proteins | sample 0116_SJ02_MP02_1_FD_133140 | JGI IMG/M metagenome (GOLD analysis project Ga0187769, IMG submission 133140) | Tropical peat soil microbial communities from peatlands in Department of Meta, Colombia - 0116_SJ02_MP02_10_MG | ecosystem: Environmental > Terrestrial > Soil > Wetlands > Peat | place... | reverse complement strand
GGCCTTCAATCTGCTGGCGCACCCGCCGCCCGATCTCGAGCGGCCGCTCGAGGAGAGACCCGTCGGCCAATTGGGCCTCCAGATCGTGCGCGAGCTGGCGCACGAGTTGAGCTACAACCGCGTCCGCGGCCACAACGTGATCCGGCTTATCCGCCACCTGGCGCCCTTCCGCAGAGCGATGCCCACGCGCATTCGCGCGCGGCGGCTTTGAGCGAGGCTGAGCGAGATGATGCGGGCCGGTGCGGTCGCAAAGGCGGTAGCGGTTCCTCGCTTCACGTGCGGTTGCGGTGGCGGCGCGGCGGATGAGATGCCGCCCCGACGCGCCGCGGGGGCGGGCTATGCGCTCAAGGCCGCGCGTGCCTCGTTGAGCGCCAGGAAGATGTGGTAGGGCGTCGTGCCGGGGAGCGCGGTCGCCGCCGGCTCGAGCCTGCGCCCGAGGCTTTCGCGCCAGCCGCCGTCGGCGAGGAGATATTTGTCGAAGAGGAATTGGACAAGCGGGACGAGGCCCGTCTGCTCCCCCTTCGCAGCGCCGGAGCGCGCGCGGCTCGCGTGCGCCTTGATGCGCTCGGCCTGCGGCCAGATGCGCTTGCTGTCCTTGATGACGAGCCCGTCCCGGTCGAGCACGTCGAACACGCCGCCGGCCTCGGCGTCGACGCCGTGCCGCTCGGCCCACTCGAAGAGGCGCCCGGCGGCCGGGAGCGTGCGCGCGTCGCTCCAGAGATTGGAGCCCTCGCGCAGTATCCAGAACCACTCGAAAAGGTGTCCGGGCTCGACGCGGCGACCGGTCTCGCGTTGCGGCAGGCCCCTCTCGTCGAAGAATTCGCCGAGGGTGCCGCGCTCGGCATCGAAAAGATGGCGGTGGAAGAGGTCGACGATGGCGTTGGCATCCTCCTTGAAGACGGGCTCCTCGCTCGCCGCGAAGAGAGCGACGTAGGCTTCGAGGAGATGCATATGCGGGTTCTGATTGAGCTTGCGGTCGCCGATGCTCCAGTCCTGATCGGCGGCGCTCGCGAACCAGCCCGAGGGCAGGCCGAGATGGCGCTTGAGGAGAAGGCTGGTCTCGTGCGCAATCGCCAGCGCCTCGCGCGCGCGGAATGCGCGGTAGTAATGCGCAAGCCCGAACATGGCAAAGGCGTGGCCGTAGAGGTCCTTCGTCGTGTCGCGCGGCATGCCGGCGAGATCGACCTTGAAGACCCAGCCGCCGAAGCGCTCGTCCCAGAAGTGCTGCACCAGGTAATCGTAGGCGCTGTGCGCGAGCTTCGCGAAAGCCGGCTCGGGGGGGCCGCTGCGCGCGGCTTCGCTGAAGACGTAAAGCTGGCGGCCGAGAACCGTGAGCCTGCGGTAGTCGAGCGGCGAGGGCGAGTGGTCGGCCTCGAGCCGCTCGTGGAAGCCGCCGCGCGCATGGTCCCAGCCGTGCTCCGCCCAGAGCGGCAGGAGCCCGCGGAAGAGATAATCCTCGATCCTCTGGCAGAGAGCGGGTGCCGCGCTGTCCATCGGCATTCCTCATATGCCCGGCGTCCGCTCCGGAAGGCCCGGCGTGAGCGCGGCGACGAAGCGCCAGCGTGGCGGCTGCGGCCGCGGCCGCCGCAGCCCGCTCGGGGGCCGGCCTGTTAGCTCCGGGCACTACCTTCGCCGACGGTGGGCGGGCCCCAACGTCCCGCCGTTTCGGGGTTCGCTCGGCTGCCGTCGGCGCTCTCGCGCTCCGCATCCCGGCATAGCATACTATGTCGCGCGGCTTCAGGAAGCGGTCAGTAAGCGGCCCGTCGAGCCCGCACCGCAAAGGCGGGGGATGGAAAAGACGCGACAAGGAGGAGGAGGCCAACATGCCGGCATCACCGCGTTGGAAGCGGCGTCCCGAGGGCGCGACTTGGGGCGATTACGGGCCCGACGACGAGCTCGGACGCCTCAATCTCCTGACGCCCGCGAAGGTGAAAGAGGGCGTCGCCGAGGTGCGCGAGGGGCTCACCTTCTGCCTGAGCCTGCCGCTCGATTATCCCGGCGGCAACGTGCTGAACCCGCGCCGCCATCCGCCGGTGCTCAGGCCCACGCTGCGCAACAATCGCCCGAACTTCATCTATCGCACGCAAATGGAGGACCCCAAGCTCACCGACGTCATCAATGACGATGCGGTCATCCTCCATCTGCAGTACTCGACGCAGTGGGACAGCTTGGCGCACGTCGGCGCGCTCTTTGATGCCGACAGCGACGGCGCGCCGGAGGCCGTCTTCTACAACGGCTATCGCGCGGGCGAGCACATCCTCGGCCCCGAGGATGCGCGCGACGCGGGTGCTGTTGGCGAGGTCCCCGCGCGCTCGACCTCGGTCGCGTTGAAGCTCGGCGTCGAGAACATGGCGCTCAAATGCATGCAGGGGCGCGCCGTCATGATCGATCTCCACGCCCACTTCGGGCGCGCGCGCACGGTCGTGGGCTACGACGAGCTCATGCGCGTATTGCAGGCGGACAAGGTTGCGGTCGAGCCCGGCGACATGGTTTGCCTCCACACCGGCTTCGCCCAGCTCGTGCTCGAGATGAACAAGAAGCCCGACGCGGGCGTCCTCGCGAACGCCTGCGCGGCCCTCGATGGGCGGGACAAGCGGCTCCTGCAGTGGATCACGGATAGCGGCCTCGTATCGCTCATCGCCGACAATTACGCGGTCGAAGCCTTTCCGGCGCGCGCCGGGCACGGCAATTGCGCGGCACTGCCGCTCCACGAGCACTGCCTTTTCAAGATCGGCGTCAATCTCGGCGAGATCTGGCATTTGACGCCGCTTGCCGAGTGGCTGCGTGCGCACGGACGCCACCGCTTCCTCTTGACCGCACCTCCGCTGCGCCTGCCGGGCGCGGTGGGCTCGCCGGCGACGCCGGTGGCGACGGTGTAGGCGTTCGGAAGGCGTCAAGCGTGAGCTGGATCACCGGCGTCGGCCTCACCGCCTTTGGCCGGCTCGAGGGCCGCGCCACGCTCGACCTCATGTCCGAGGCGGCGAGTGCGGCACTCTCGGATGCCGGGCTCGAGCGCCGCGAGGTCGACGGCGTGCTTTGCGGCTACTCGACCACACTCCCCCACCTCATGCTCGCGACCCTATTCTGCGAGCATTTCGGCCTTGAGCCGGGCTACGCGCACGCCATGCAAGTGGGCGGTGCCACGGGTTTCGCCATGGCGATGCTCGCGCACACGCTGGTCGAGGCCGGTATCGCACGCCACGTGCTTGTCGTGGCCGGCGAGAACCGCCTCACCGGCCAAGGCCGGCAGAGTGCGATCGAGACGCTCGCTCAGGTCGGCCATCCCCAATACGAGGTGCCGCTCGGCCCCACCATTCCCGCCTATTACGCCCTCGTCGCCTCGCGTTACATGCATGAGCACGGCATCGCCGAGGCCGAGCTCGCCGAGCTCGCGGTGCTCATGCGCCGGCATGCGGCGATGCATCCGGGCGCCCAGTTCAAGGAGCCCATCACGGTTGCCGACGTGCTCGCCTCACGGCCGATCGCCACGCCGCTCAAGCTGCTCGACTGCTGCCCGGTCTCGGACGGCGGTGCGGCCTTCGTGGTAAGCCGTGAGCGCACGGAGGGAGCCGCAATCAGGGTGCGCGGCTGCGGCCAGGCCCACACGCACCAGCACGTCAGCGCCGCCGCGAGCCTGACCGAGTTCGGCGCGCGCACGGCGATGGAGCGCGCGCGCGCCACGGCGAGAGTGGCGCTCAAGGACGTGCGTTATGCCGCCATCTACGACAGCTTCACGGTGACGCTTGCGATCCTACTCGAGGAGCTCGGGCTTTGCGGCCGCGGGGAGGCCGGCGAGCTGGCGCGCGCCGGGCATTTCGATTACGACGGCGACTTGCCCCTCAACACCCACGGCGGCCTCTTGTCCTACGGCCATTGCGGGGTCGGCGGCGCCATCGCCCATCTCGTCGAGACGGCGGCGCAGATGACCGGCTGCGCCGGACCGCGCCAGGTCAAGGACGCCTCCTTAGCACTCCTCCATGGCGATGGTGGAGTCATGTCGTCCCACGTGAGCCTCTTCCTGGAGCGCGTGCGATGAGCGACGTCTCGGGCGGGGGGCTCGCGGACTGGACCCAAGGGACTCCGGCGATCGTCTATCAGCGTTGCAGCGGCTGCGGCCGCGTCTGGTACTTCCGGCGGAGCTTCTGTCCCCGCTGCGGTGCCGAGCGGGTCGAGGATCGCCTCGCCTCCGGCCGCGGCATCGTGCATGCGGCGACCATGGTGCACAAGGCACCCGTCGCCGCGCTCGCGGCCGCGGCCCCTTATCTCGTGATTCTCGTCGACGCCGAGGAGGGCTTTCGCCTCATGGCCCATGGCGAGCCGGAGCTCGCGATCGGCGATGCCGTGGAAGCCGGATTTTCGCACCTCGCCGGCCGCCTCATCCCCTATTTCCGCCGTCGCGGATAAAGGAGGCACATGTCCATCGAGAGCCTGAGGCCGGCGTTGGCCCCCAAATCGGTCGCGGTCATCGGGGCGTCCGAGAATCCCAACAAGATCGGCGGCCGGCCGGTCGCTTACCTGGCCCGCTTCGGCTTCGGCGGCAAGGTCTATCCGATCAATCCGCGGCGCGAGGAGGTGCAGGGATTCCGCACCTTTCCCGACCTCGCGAGCCTGCCCGAGGTGCCGGAGACGACAATCGTCGCATTACCCGGCGACGGCGCCGTCTCCGCCGTCGAGGAATGCGCGCGTCGCGGCGTCAAGGTGGCGGTCGTCATGTCCTCCGGCTTCGGCGAGACCGCGTCGGAAGAGGGACGTGCCAAGGAGCGCCTTATGGTCGAGGTGGCGCGCGCGCACGGCATGCGCCTCTTCGGGCCGAACGCGCAAGGCCTGGCGAACTTCGGCACCGGCGCCATCCTGAGCTTCTCGACCATGTTCATCGAAGAGGAGCCCGCGGACGGCCCGGTCGCCATGTGCAGCCAAAGCGGTGCCATGAGCGTCGTTCCCTACGGCCTCTTGCGCCGCCGCGGCATCGGCGTGCGCCATGCGCACGCGACCGGGAACGATGCCGACGTGACGGTCGCCGAGCTGGCTTGCGCCGTCGCCGCCGACCCGGAAGTCAAGCTTCTCCTCCTCTATCTCGAGAGCATTCCCGATCCCCATCACCTGGCCGAGGCCGCGCGCATCGCGCGCGAGCGGGAGCTTCCGATCGTGGCCCTCAAGTCCGGCCGCACCGCGGCGGGACAGCGGGCGGCCCAGTCGCACACGGGAGCCCTTGCGACCGAGGACCGCGTCGTCGACGCCTTTTTCGCGCATCACGGCATCTGGCGCGTTAACGACGTGGCCGGCCTGGTCAGCGCCGCCGAGCTCTACCTCAAGGGTTGGCGGCCCGAGGGCCGGCGCCTTGCGGTCGTCAGCAACTCCGGCGCCACCTGCGTCATGGCGGCGGATGCGGCGACGTCAGCGGACCTCTCGCTGGCGCCGCTCTCAGCCGCGACGCGCGAGGCGCTGGACCGCGTGCTGCCGAGCTTCGCCACCACGACGAACCCGGTCGACATCACCGCCGCCCTCTTGAGCAACAGCCGGCTCTTCGGCGAGATCCTCCCCATCCTCGCGCGCGATGCCGCCGTGGATGCGCTCATGGTCGGGCTTCCCGTGGCCGGGGCCGGCTACGACGTCGATGCCTTCGCCGAGGATGCGGCCACGTTCGCGCGGAAGACCGGCAAGCCGGTGGTGATCGCCGCCCCGCAGCCCCATGTGGGAGCGCGTTTCAAGGCCGTGGGCCTCGCCGTCTTCGAGCTCGAGGCGGAGGCCATCGCGGCGCTCGGCCAGTTCATCTCGCATAGCGAGCTCATAGAGCGCGTGCGCAAGGCGTCGCCTCCCGTGGCGGCGGCGCCCACCGCCGAGCCGACACGGGGCCGCGTACTGAACGAGGCGGAGAGCCTCGCCTTGATCGCGGCGCGGGCGATTGCCGTGGTACCGCACCGGCTCTGTCGCTCCGAGGCGGAGGCGAGGGCGGCTTTCAGCACCCTCGGCCCGAGCGTCGCGGTCAAGGGCTGCTCGGCCGATGTCGTGCACAAGTCCGAGCTTGGACTCGTACGATTGGGGCTGACCGACGAGGGGGCGGTCGCCGCGGCCTGGTGCTGTATGGAGGGCATCCTCGAGGCGCGCAAGGCGCGCTTCGACGGGGTCATCGTCGCGGCGATGGCGAAGGGGCGGCACGAGCTCATGATCGGCGCCCATCGCGATCCCGTCTTCGGTCCGGTCGTGGTGGTGGGGGAGGGCGGCAAGTACGTCGAGGCGCTGCCCGATCTCAAGGCGCTTTTGCCGCCCTTCGGCGCGGAAGAGGTGAGGCGCGCGCTTGCCGGGCTGCGCATGGCCCCGCTTTTCGAAGGATTGCGCGGCGAGCCGCCCATGGACGTGCCCGCCTTAGCTGAGGCCGCGGTCGCCGTCGGCCGCATGATGGCCGAGGCGTCGCCGCGCATCCTGAGCCTCGACCTCAATCCCGTGCTGCTCGGCAGTGCCGGCGAGGGCTATGCCGTGGTGGACGCGGTCGCACTCGTCGCGGAGGAGGAAGTCACGCCGCGCGCTGCGCCTTGATCCGTTTTGCCTCCGCGGCCTTGAGTTCACGGCGCGCCATCTTAAGGTCGTAGTGGGTCTGCAGATTGAGCCAGAACTCGGCGCTGTTTCCGAAGTAGAGGCCGAGGCGCAGCGCCGTGTCCGCGGTGATGCGGCGGCGATTGTTGACGATTTCGGCAATTCGGTTGGGCGAAATGCCGATGGCCTTGGCGAGTCGGTTTTGCGACAGGCCGTACTCTGCCAAGAACTCCTCCTTCAACATCTCACCGGGGGTGACCGGTGCAAACTCGTCGGCAGCCATCGCTCTCTCCTCTCAGTGGTAATCGACGACGCGGACCTCGTGGGGCTCACCGTCGAGCCATTTGAAGATGACCCGCCATTGATCGTTGATCCGGATCGCGTAAAAGCCGACGAGCCGGCCTTTCAGCTTTTCCAGGCGGTTCGCCGGCGGAATCATCAAGTCCTCCAGCCGATGGGCCGCGTTGACGGCTTCGAGTTTACGCTTGGCGCTTCGAGCAATGCCCTGGAAGCCGCGCGCGAACTCGTCGCTGAACAACGCCTCGGTCCGTTTGTCGCCGAAGGATCGGATCACCAGCCAGCTATACCGCATACCGGTATGAGGTCAAGTATCCCGTTCATGCCTTGGAGGCATGCCCATGAGGCGGCGCTCGGCTATGATGGGGTCTGGCCACGACGGTAGGGAGCATACGATGAGCGCCAGTCAGAGCGAGAAGGCCGCAAAATTCCGGGCACTGCATGATGGGCCGGGAGCCTTCGTCATTCCCAATCCCTGGGACGTGGGCAGCGCACGCGTGCTAGCGGCGCTCGGCTTCAAAGCGTTAGCTACCACGAGCGCCGGCTTTGCCTTCTCCCTCGGCCGCCGCGACGGCGAGGGGCTGGTAACGCGCGGCGAGGCGCTTGCCCATTGCCGCGATATCGTCGAGGCGAGCGAGCTGCCGGTCTCCGCCGACCTCGAGAACTGCTTCGGCGACGCGCCTGAAGCCGTCGCCACGACGATCCGGCTGGCAGGCGAGAGCGGCCTCGTCGGCGCGTCCGTCGAGGATGCGAGCGGCGATCCGGCGCGCCCGATCTACGACCACGCCCTTGCCGTCGAGCGGGTCGCGGCGGCGGTTGAGGCGGCCCGGGCGCTGCCCTTCCCCTTCACGCTCACCGCCCGTGCGGAGAATTTTCTCCATGGCCGGCGCGATCTCGAGGACACGATCCGCCGCCTTCAAGCCTTCGCCTTGGCCGGCGCCGATGTGCTTTATGCGCCTGGCCTGCCGAGCCGCGAGGCGATCAAGGCCGTGTGCACCGCCACGGCACCGCGTCCGGTCAATGTGGTTGCCGGCGGGGCGGCCGCTGCCATGTCGGTGGCCGAGCTCGCCGCGGCCGGCGTCAGGCGGATCAGCCTCGGCGGCGCCCTTTACCGGGCCGCCTTCAGCACTTTCCTCCGCGCGGCGCACGAGATAAAGGAGCGGGGAAGCTTCGCCTTTGTTGCCGAAGCCGCCAGCCACGCCGAGCTCAGCGGCTTCATGGCCGGGAGATGAGGGCGGGCCGGAGAACCGTTCTCCGGCCCGTCGCCTTTTGGCGGGACCACGCCCGACGCGCAGCGAGCCTTCAAGGCAGCTCGGAAACCAGCTTGAGATATTCGGCCTCGCTCCAGGCTCTGGCGGTGCGCGACCGCACGTTGCCCCGTGCGCCGAGTGCCAGCACGAATTTGGCGATGTTGTCGCCGTTCGCGGTATCCGCGATGACGACAATATCGCTCTCGCCGGAGGTCAGATAGACCTGCTTGACCTCGACCCCCAATTTCTTCGCGAGATCGCGTGCGCCTTTGACGCGCTTGGCAGCGTCCTTGATGGTGCGAATTCCTTGGTCGGTGAAACTGAGCGACAAGATGAAGGTGAGCATGTCTGCCTCCCCGATTGGCCAAGTTGCAGGGCGCACCTAGCATACAGCGAAGAGAGGGCGGCTGTCATGGGCGCCCGTTCAGAGGAACCCGATCGAGAGCCAGGGGAAGGCGGCGACGATGATAAGCGCCACGAGGAGTGCCGCGAGATAGGGCCAGATGCGGCCCATGCTCTCGTCGGGCGAGACGCGTCCGATGGCGCAGGCCGCGTAGAAGCCGACGCCGAAGGGGGGCGCGAAGAGCCCGAGGCCCATGGCGAGGATGACCACCATCGCGTAGTGCACCTCGTGCACGCCGATCGCGCGCGCCACGGGGAAGAGGAGGGGGCCGAAGAGCACGATCGCGGGGATGCCCTCGAGCACGCTCCCCAGCACGACGAAGGCGACGATCGAGATGGCGAGGAAGCCCGCGTGCCCGCCGGGCACGGCCGCCATCATGGTGACGAGCTCGCGCGAGAAGCCCGACTGGGTGAGGGCCCAGGCCATCGCCGTCGCCGTGCCGATGATGAGGAGGATGGCGCCCGAGAGCGACGCCGTCTCGATCAGGACGGGATAGAGCCGCCGCAAGGGAAACTGGCGGTAGACGAGGATGCCGGCGATGATGGTGTAGACGACGCCGACGGTCGAGACTTCGGTCGCGGTGGCCACGCCCTCGACCACCGAGGCGCGGATGAGGAAGGGCAGCACGAGTGCCGGGAGCGACACCACGAAGGCGCGGCCGACCTCGCGCAGCGTCGCCCGGCGCACGTGACGCAAATCCTCGCCGCGCGAGCGGAAGAAGCAGACGACGATGAGGGCGAGTGCGGCCACGAGCGCCGGCATGAGCCCGCCCGTGAAGAGGCCCGAGATCGACACGCCGGTGACCGAGCCGATGGTGATGAGCACCAGGCTCGGCGGGATGGTCTCCGCCATGGCGCCCGAGGAGGAGAGGAGGGCCACGAGCTCCCCCGGCACGGCGCCGCGCCGCTTCATCTCGGGAAAAAGCACAGGCGCCACCGCCGCCATGTCGGCCGCTTTCGAGCCCGAGATGCCGGAGACGAGGTAGATGGCGCCGAGAAGCACATAGGCGAGGCCGCCGCGCACGTGGCCCAGGAGCGAGGCGAGGAAATCGACGAGCACGCGCGCGAGCCCGGTCATCTCGATGAGGAGCCCGAGGAAGACGAAGAGCGGGACGGAGAGAAGCACGAGGTTCGACATGCCCTCGTCCATCCGGTTCACGACGATGATGAGTGGCGCGTGCGTCGCGAGCGCCAGATAGGAGAGCGTCGAGACGCCGAAGGCAAAGGCGATCGGCACGCCGATGGCGACGGAGATCGCGACGATTGCCACGAAGAAAACCAGTAGATTGAAATTGCCCATCGAGAGGAGCGCCGGCTTGAGGAGCCAAAGCGCGCCGGCGGCGAGTGCAAGCACCGCAAACGCTCCGAGCGCGCCCCGCGCCGTGGCGCTCTCGAGGAGACGAAAAAGCGCTATGACCATCATGAGGACCGCCGCGACGCCGATCGCGAGCACGCGCAGGCCGTCATGGATCTCGAGCGCCGGCGTGGTGATGGCCCACTGGCTCTCGAAATAGGCCTCGGCGGGCGGGATGATCTC
>Ga0187769_10002999_pt1 | contig 10017 bp, 4 predicted proteins | sample 0116_SJ02_MP02_1_FD_133140 | JGI IMG/M metagenome (GOLD analysis project Ga0187769, IMG submission 133140) | Tropical peat soil microbial communities from peatlands in Department of Meta, Colombia - 0116_SJ02_MP02_10_MG | ecosystem: Environmental > Terrestrial > Soil > Wetlands > Peat | place... | reverse complement strand
GGCGGCGCCGCTGGCGCGGACTCGTCCGGCATGGCCATCGACATCGGCGTCGAATTGCCTGCCAGCAGTTCTTTTCTCACCGAATCGGAAATCTTGTCTGCGTTTTTCACTAGCACGCTTACCTGCCAGATCTGCGTTTCCGTGAGCTGGCCTTTAAATGCTGGCATTCCTGACATTCGAATCCCGTTCTCCACTTTCCAATACGATTCCCAGGCTTCGTCGTCGGTCACCCCGACTCCGTGGAAAAGCTGTGGCGGGGCAGGATACATTCCCTGTGCCACAGCCGACTTGGGCTCGCCGGGCAAGCCGTGGCAATTGGCGCACTGCTCTTTGTACACCTTGGCGCCAATAATCAGATTCGCTTCATCGGCGGGAACCTGCGGCTGCGGGTGTGGCAATTGATCCAAATAGGCGTGCAGCCCTATCCGCGCAAATCTCTTCTCAAATGGAATCGGGGCCGCCGACGTTGCCACCGGTGCGCGCCCCGACGCGAAGTAATAATAGATTCCTCCGCTGACCAGCAGTACTCCGACCACGACTCCGACGGGCAAGCCTTTTAGCATGCAGCTAGTCTCCTCCTCCGTCCGGAACGCCATTCCGTTCTTCCGCGGCCATTTTTGTTCGCCGATAGTCTACGTTTTCCTCAGCATTTCTGCACGTTAGAAATTGCAGACGAAAACCTGCGCACTTCCGGCTATTCACCCACCTACAAATCCCAGTTTTTCCGAAACTTACCGCGCGTAAACTCACCGCTAGCTCGTAACCATTCCTCCAAAAGGGGCGTCTTATGTAGGAGAAGGTGGAGATTTCCTGTAGGCTGTACCTGTACCAGCAAGGCGGAACTCCCTTTTGGGTCTAACTAAGATTGCGCTCCCGTTGGCAGGATTGCGAGCGGAAGTAGTGTGATTGACAGGAGAGTACGAATGGGCCAACTCGAGTCCATGGGCCTGCCCGAACCCAGCGCACGCGCTGGTAGCGCAGCAACAGGTCCCGCGCCGAAAAGCCGTTGGTGGATTTGGCTGCTGATTGTCGGTGCCATCGCCATCGGTGTCTGGTATTTCCGAGGAGCGCGCAATGCGAGCCAAGCAGCGGATTCCTCAACGCCGGCTGCACCTGGCAAAGGTAAAGGGGGCGGGGGCATGCCCAATTTTGCCGTGCCTGTGGTCGTCGCCGCAGCGCAACATGGTGATCTTCCCGTTTATTTCAACGGACTCGGGACGGTAACGGCTTTCAATACCGTGACGGTTCGCAGCCGCGTCGACGGACAGCTCGTCAATGTCGCTTTCAAAGAAGGCCAGTACGTGCACCAAGGGGACCTTCTGGTGCAGATTGATCCGCGACCTTTCCAGGTCCAGCTTGAACAAGCCGAAGGCCAGCTCGCCAAGGATCAGGCCCAGCGCAAAGACGCAGAAGTAAATCGGGAGAGGTATGAGCTGCTTTTCAAAGAAGGCGTTATCCCACAGCAGCAACTCGACACCCAGGCAGCCCTCGTCGGGCAGTTTGATGGCGCCATTAAATCGGATCAGAGCCAGATCGACAACGCCAAACTGCAACTCGTTTATGCGCGGATCACTGCTCCCATCAGTGGCCGCGTCGGTTTGCGCCTCGTGGATCCTGGAAATATCGTGCATGCGACGGACACCAACGGCTTGCTGGTGATCACCCAGCTCCAGCCCATTGCCATCATCTTCACTTTGCCTCAAGACCAGCTTCCCATGGTAAATGCGAAGCTTCGTGCTGGTTCGCAACTTTCTGTCGAAGCCTACGACCGCGACGACGTTGCCAAAATCGCTAACGGCAAGCTGCTTACTATTGACAACCAGATCGATCCCACCACCGGCACCTACAAATTGAAGGCCGTTTTCGACAACCAGGACAACGCTCTCTTTCCCAATCAATTTGTGAACACACACCTCCTTGTCGATACCAAGCACAATCTCACCATCGTTCCGGCGGCGGCCATTCAGCGCGGTCCGCAGGGAACTTATGTGTACACCGTGGGGAGCGACAACACCGCCAAAATTCGCACTGTAACAATCGCGCAAACCACCGGCAACAACATCGGATTGAGCGCCGGGGTGAACACTGGCGAAGTCGTTGTCATCGACGGACAGGACAAGCTCCAAGATGGCAGCAAAGTGACGCCGACCTTTGCGGGCAGTGGCAACGACGGGACGCGCGGTGCAGCCGGGCAAGCCCAGGGACAGAGCGGCGCCGCTGTGCCAAATTCTTCCCTCAGCCAGTCCGGAGGGGCTCGTCGATGAGCCCGTCACGGCCGTTTATTTTGCGGCCGGTGGCCACCACCCTGTTGATGGTTGGCATTCTTCTGGTTGGCTGGGTGGCCTATCGGCAATTGCCCGTCTCCGCTTTGCCGCAGGTCGATTACCCCACTATCCAGATCCAGACCTTTTATCCGGGCGCCAGCCCGGACGTCATGGCCTCTTCCGTTACCGCTCCGCTCGAGCGCCAATTCGGCCAGATCCCCGGCCTCAACCAAATGACTTCCACGAGCTCGTTCGGCAGCTCGACCATTACGCTTCAATTTGCGTTGGACTTGAACATCGACGTTGCGGAACAAGGTGTTCAGGCGGCCATCAACGGCGCGTCCAACCTTCTGCCGCAAGGTCTCCCCAATCCGCCAATCTATAACAAGATCAATCCCGCCGACGCGCCTATCCTCACTCTGGCACTCACTTCGAACTCACTCCCTCTCACCAAAGTCGAAGACCTCGCGGATACGACGCTCGCGCAAAAAATTTCCCAACTTACTGGTGTCGGCCTCGTCAGCATTAGCGGCGGCCAGCGTCCCGCTGTGCGAATTCAAGCGAATCCGACGGCACTGGCTTCCTACGGTTTGAGCCTCGAGGACTTGCGGACGGCGCTCAGCGCGGCCAACGTCGATCAGGCCAAGGGCACTTTTGATGGCGCCCATCAGGCCTATACCATCGGCGCGAATGACCAGCTCCTCAGCAGCGAAAGCTATCGCTCGATTATTGTTGCCTATCGCAATGGTGCGCCGGTCCGCCTCAGGGACGTTGCTGTGGCCATTGATGGCGCCGAGAACGTCCAGCAAGCTGCCTGGATGAATCAAAAACCTGCCGTCATCCTCAACATTCAACGCCAGCCCGGCGCCAATATCATCGCCGTCGTCGACCGCATCAAAAAACTATTGCCGCAGCTCCAGGCTTCGCTCCCCGCAACTGTTAAGGTCGATATTCTCACCGACCGCACCACCACCATTCGCGCTTCCGTTGAAGATGTCCAATTCACTTTGATTCTAACCATCGTCCTCGTCGTTCTGGTCATTTTCCTTTTCTTGCGCAGTGCCCGCGCAACGGTCATTCCGGCGCTGGCCGTTCCGCTCTCCATTATCGGCACCTTCGGCGTGATGTATCTCCTCGGCTACAGCCTTAATAACCTCTCGCTCATGGCCCTCACCATTTCTACCGGCTTTGTCGTCGACGACGCTATTGTGATGATCGAGAACATTAGCCGCTACATCGAGTTGGGCGATTCTCCCCTCGAGGCGGCCCTCAAAGGCTCGGAACAAATCGGCTTCACCATTATCTCGCTTACGGTTTCGCTCATTGCCGTGCTCATCCCGCTTCTTTTTATGGGTGATATCGTGGGCCGTCTTTTCCGCGAATTCGCCATCACTCTCGCGGTCACCATTCTCTTCTCCGCTTTCGTCTCCCTGACCCTCACCCCCATGATGTGCGCCAAGCTCCTTCGTCACCAGAAGGAAGACGAGCAGGGTTGGTTTTACCGCAAATCCGAGCACATCTTTAATACCGTCATCGCCTTCTACGGACGCACGCTGCAGTTTGTCCTTCGTTTCCGGAAGATCACTCTTCTGGTCACCGCAGGCACGTTGGTCGGCACGATTCTTCTTTATATTTACGTGCCTAAGGGGTTCTTCCCCGTACAGGACACGGGCATTATTCTCGGCGTTTCTGAAGGTGCCCAGAATATTTCTTTCGCCTCGATGGCCACGCACCAGCGGGCTCTCGCCGACGTCATTCTCAAGGACCACGCAGTTGACAGCATCTCTTCCTTCATCGGCATCGACGGTACCAACTCCACGCTCAACAGCGGGCGTATCCAGATCAATCTGAAGCCCCTCGCCGAGCGCAAGATCAATGCTTCCGATGTGATCCGCCGCCTTCAGCCCGGCCTCGCAAAAGTGGATGGCATCTCCCTGTTTCTCCAACCCGTGCAGGACCTTACCGTTGAAGACCGTGTGAGCCGCACGGAATTCCAGTACAGCCTCGAGGACGTCGATGCGAAAGAGCTCGCTTACTGGACACCCCGCTTCATGGACAAACTTAAGTCGCTCCCCTTTGTGAGCGACGTTGCCAGCGATCAGTTGAACCAAGGCCTGCTCGCCACGCTTGTCATTGATCGCGACTCCGCCGCCCGTCTGGGCATTCTTCCCGCTGACGTGGATAACACCTTGTACGATGCCTTTGGCCAGCGCCAGGTCTCTACTATTTACACGCAGTTGAATCAGTATCGCGTAGTCCTGGAAGTCGATCCTCAGTTCCAGCAGGATCCGGATGCCCTCAAGAATATTTTCGTGAGGTCGTCCGCCAGCGGTCAGCAGGCTTCCTCCGGAGCGTCGGTAAATATCTCGGCGGCCGCGCAAGGAAACATCACCTCGGCGCCTAATCCGCAGGTTCCCCTCAGCGCCTTCACCCGTTTCCAGCCCAGCGCCACCGCTTTGGCTCTCAATCATCAGGGCCAGTTTCCCGTAGTCACGGTTTCCTTCAACCTCGCTGCCAACGCTGCTCTCGGGGATGCCGTCAACGGTATCAACCGGATCAAGCAGGAATTGAACATGCCCCCCAGTATCCAGGCCACCTTCCAGGGTACGGCGGCAGCCTTCCTGAATTCGCTCGCCAACGAACCGGTTCTCATCCTCGCCGCGCTCATCACCGTCTACATTGTTCTTGGCGTTTTGTACGAGAGTTATATTCATCCCGTTACGATTCTCTCCACCCTCCCTTCGGCCGGAGTCGGAGCCATCCTGGCGCTGCTTCTCTTCCGCATGGAATTTAGCGTCATTGCGCTGATTGGCATCATTCTGCTTATCGGCATCGTTAAGAAAAACGCCATCATGATGATTGACTTTGCATTGGAAGCAGAACGCAAGGAGGGAAAAACTCCGGTCGACGCCATCTATGAAGCCTGCCTACTGCGCTTCCGTCCCATTATGATGACGACTATGGCGGCGCTTCTCGGTGCTTTGCCTTTGGCGCTAGGAAGCGGAGTGGGATCCGAGTTGCGGCGGCCGCTCGGCATTACCATTGTTGGCGGCCTCCTTCTTAGCCAGTTGTTGACCCTCTACACCACGCCGGTGGTCTATCTTGCTTTCGATTGGCTGGCTCACCGCTTTGCCATTCATCTTGGCAATCCCATTGATCAGCCCGCGCACGGAGATTAGGCAGTGAATATCTCAGCTAATTTCTCGGCGCCATTTATCCGACGGCCGGTCGCCACTTCGCTCATTACGATTGCCATCTTTTTGTCCGGTGCAGTTGCCTTTCGGTTTCTTCCGGTGTCTCCATTGCCGCAAGTAGATTTCCCAACGATCAACGTCAGCGCTGGCTTGCCCGGTGCCAGTCCGGAAACGATGGCCTCGGCCGTTGCCACTCCCCTGGAGCGCCAGTTCGGCCGTATCGCTGGCGTTACGCAAATGACTTCGTCCAGCGGCCTTGGTAACACCAACATCACGCTGCAGTTTGACCTTACTCGCGATATCAACGCCGCTGCTCGCGACGTTCAGGCGGCCATAAATGCTTCGCGCAGCCAGCTCCCGGCCGATCTTCCCGGTCAGCCCACCTACCGAAAAGTTAATCCAGCGGACGCTCCCATCCTGATTCTCGCCCTAACGTCCGACAATATCCCACCGGCGCAGATCTATGACGCCGCTGATTCCATCCTTGCGCAGAAGCTTGCTCAGGTCGAGGGCGTCGGCCAAGTCTTTACTTGGGGAAGCGCGAGTCCTGCGGTTCGCGTAGAAGCCAATCCGTACCAACTCAACAGCTACGGCATCAGTCTGGATAAGATCCGCGGTGCGCTGCAATCCGCGAACGCCAATCTTGCCAAAGGCTCTCTTTCCGATTCCCAGAAGTCCTGGAGTATCGCCGATACGGACCAGCTCTTCAAAGCCTACGAATATCAGCCTCTGATCGTTGCTGGGCATACCGGCGCACCGGTACGGCTTCAGGATATCGGCCAAGTCGTCGATTCCGTCGCGGACACACGCAATCTGGGTCTTTCTGGCGGGAAGCGCGCTGTGCTCCTGGCCATCTTTCGCCAGCCTGCGGCCAATATGATCGAGACCGTCGACCGCATCACGGCCCTCCTCCCCTTCCTCCGCGCCTCCATTTCGCCCTCACTCCATTTAAGCGTGGCCGTTGACCGCAGCACCACCATTCGCGCTTCCGTACACGATGTTGAGATGACTCTGGTCATCTCCATCACTCTGGTTATCCTTGTAGTCTTTGCTTTTCTCCGAAGTACCTGGGCGACCATTATCCCCAGCGTTGCCGTTCCGCTCTCCCTGATCGGAACGTTTGGGATTATGTATCTATGCGGATACAGCCTGGACAATCTCTCACTCATGGCCCTGACGATCTGCACCGGTTTCGTCGTGGACGATGCCATCGTGGTCATCGAAAACATCACGCGCCATATGGAGGGCGGTTTGAAGCCTTTTGACGCCGCCATGAAAGGCGCCAGCGAAATCGGATTTACGGTGCTCTCCATGAGCACCTCGCTCGTTGCGGTTTTTATCCCTATCCTGATGATGGCGGGTATCGTCGGGCGGCTATTCCGCGAGTTTGCCGTGGTTCTGAGCGTGGCCATAGGCGTCTCGCTCTTCATTTCGCTTACCACCACGCCCACGATGTGCGCGAAGTTTCTGAGGCATAGGACCGGCCGCCACAATTGGGTCTACAATTTCTTCGAGCACGCCTTTAACCGGCTTCTTTACCTTTACGATGTTTCGCTCAAATGGGTTCTTCAGCGCCAGTTGCTGATTCTCGGCATGACGTTCCTGACCGCGGTGCTCTGCGGCTACCTCTTTTTTCACGTCAATTCGGGCTTTTTCCCCCAGCAAGATACGGGCCGCGTCAATGGTTCCATTCAGGGCGACCAGGATTTATCCTTCGCGGCGATGGCGCAGAAGATGCGGCAATTTGCCGAAATTGTTCAGCAGGATGCCGCCATCGATACCGTCACTGCGTTCTCCGGGGGTGGCAGCGGCGGCAGCACCGCACGGATGTTCGCGCAGCTCAAGCCGCTCAACGAACGGAAGCTCAGCGTTGATGAAGTCATTGCGCGAATCCGAAAAGCCACTTCGAAAGTCCCCGGCGCCGTGCTGTATCTCCAGGCCGTGCAGGACCTGAGCGTCGGTGGCCGCGGCAGTGCGGCACAGTTTCAATACACGTTACAGGCCGACAATCTCAACGATCTGACCCATTGGGCGCCCATCCTCCAGCAAAGATTGAGCAGGATTCCGGAGCTTCGCGATGTCAACTCCGACCAGATGATGCACGGTTTGCAGAGTTTGCTCGTCGTAGACCGCGACACCGCGTCGCGCCTCGGCGTCTCCATGCAATCCATTGACAACACCCTCAACGACGCCTTCGGCCAGCGCGAAGTCTCCACGATCTACAAGGGGCTCAATCAATACTTCGTGGTCTTGGAAGTCATGCCCAGTGCCCAGCGAGATCCCGCAGCCCTAAAGTCCATCTATGTTCCCGGTACGGGAGGCAACTTGGTACCGCTCAGCGCCTTTTCCCACTACGAACCTTCGAACACGGCTCTTTCCGTCAACCATCAAGGCATTTTTCCAGCCATCACTCTCTCGTTCAATCTTGCCCCGGGAGCTTCTCTCGGTCCCGCCGTCAAGCATATCGAGGAGGCCACCCGAGAAACTGGAATGCCTCCGACCGTCCATGCCACTTTTCAGGGCACCGCGCAGGCCTATCAGGCTTCTCGTGCTTCGCAAACCTTTCTGATCATCACGGCATTAGTTGCCGTTTACATTGTTCTTGGCATCCTTTACGAGAGTTTCATCCACCCGATCACCATTCTCTCCACCATTCCTTCGGCGGGCATTGGCGCCATTCTCGCGATTAAGGCCGCTGGGACAGATCTCAACATGATTGCCCTCATCGGCATTATCCTTCTGATCGGCATCGTCAAGAAAAACGCCATCCTCATGATTGATTTTGCCGTTCAGTTGGAGCGTGAGGACGATTTATCTCCTTTGGACGCCATTTACAAAGCTTGTCTGCTGCGCTTTCGCCCCATTCTGATGACGACCATGGCCGCGCTTTTCGGTGCACTGCCTCTCGCGCTCGGTAATGGCGTGGGGGCCGAACTCCGCCGCCCGCTCGGTATCACCATCATCGGCGGTCTGATCGTTAGCCAAATGCTGACTTTGTTCACCACGCCGATTGTCTACATTTATATGGACCGGTTGCAATCGTGGCTGCGCCGGGTTCTGAAGCCAGGCGCGGTGCCAGTGCACGCTCCGGCACATTCCGACTAAAGCCGGAATTTTCCCCGAGATCAAGGGTGCGAACGAAGCTTATACGCTTGCGACGCACCCGTGCGCTGGCTACGAGCTTCCGATCAGCCAGCCCGTCGCAAACACCAGCACGCCGCCAACAATCACTTGAAACGCCGCCTGGAGGAATGGCGTGTCCATATAGCGGTGGCGCACGTAGCTGATAATCGAAAGTTCGACGGCCACGACGATGATGGCGACGAGCGTCGCGACGTGAAAATTGCTGATCAAGAACGGCAACGTGTGGCCGATTCCACCGGCGGTGGTCATCAGGCCGGTCACTGAGCCGCGGAGCCAGGGCGAGCCGCGACCGGTCAGCGAGCCGTCGTCGGAAAGCGATTCCGCAAATCCCATGGAAATGCCTGCGCCGACGGAAGCCGCCAGCCCGACCAGGAATGCATCCCAACTGTGCTTGGTGGCAAACGCTGCCGCAAACAGCGGCGCAAGAGTAGAGACGGAACCGTCCATCAAGCCGGCCAGACCAGGCTGTACCACTTGCAACAAGAACAATTTGCGATGCGATTCTTCTTCCTGGGCTTTGGCGCTGGCGGTCAAATGCTTCTCCTCGAGTTCCGCAGCGGTCCGCGTATGTTTCCGTTCCTCGTCTGCCAGATTATTGAGCAATTCCCGTGTGGAGACGTCGCTTGTCCGGCTGGCGGCTTTGGCATAAAAGCGCTGCGCTTCCAGCTCCATTACCTCGGCTTGCTTGCGAGCCACTTTCACGCCAAGCGGACGCATCAGCCAGACCGGCCTGCGCTTCAGAAAGCCCTTCACGTCTTCGCGACGGATTAGGGGAATGTGCTGGCCAAAACGTTGCCGGAACATCTCGATCAAGCGGTCGCGGTGGACAGCTTCTTCGGCGCGCATCTCTTCAAACATTTCCGCCGTTGACGGGTAATCTTCGCGCAGCGCGTCGGAGAATTCGCCATAGATGCGCCCGTCTTCTTCTTCCGCGCCAATGGCAATCGCAAGGATTTCTTTTTCCGTCAAATCTTTGAATCGCTTGAGCATCGTCGTCCACCCCGCTCCAGTGGAGGGGAAAGAATCGCATAAACCGCCCTGGGAAGTCATCCCCAGCGGGCAGGCGTGACCGGTGGCCTGTGTTCCATGGCCCGTAGAAGAGGGAAGCGTGGCGAGGGGCAGGCGGTGGGGCATGATTCGTGAATCGTATGACCAGAGGGCACCCCCCCGGCATCGATGCAAGATGGCAAGTGGCGAATAGCGAGAGTGACGAACCCGGGAGATGCCACGGGGGGGTGTCGCAAGTGTGGCAAGCAAAGGGTTTACGGGAGTGGGTTTGGGGATGTGTGGCAAATAAAGGACTTGCGGGAGAAATCCTGGAAGTGTGGCAAGGAAAGAACTTAGCGAGCTTTTGAAGGGAGGTAGGGATTAGGCCGCGGGGGATTTGAGTTACGGCACGGCGGGCTAACATACGC
>Ga0187769_10002997_pt1 | contig 10017 bp, 10 predicted proteins | sample 0116_SJ02_MP02_1_FD_133140 | JGI IMG/M metagenome (GOLD analysis project Ga0187769, IMG submission 133140) | Tropical peat soil microbial communities from peatlands in Department of Meta, Colombia - 0116_SJ02_MP02_10_MG | ecosystem: Environmental > Terrestrial > Soil > Wetlands > Peat | place... | reverse complement strand
CCGTACTGATCTTGAAGGAAGGCTCGACTAGATCGCGTGGCCGAGATGCGCAGCGTAACAACATCCTAGCCGCCAAAGTTGTTACGGAAACTATTCGCACTACCCTAGGTCCCGAAGGCATGGACAAGATGCTTGTCGCGGGTATGGGGGATGTTGTCATAACCAATGACGGCGCCACTATCATGAAAGAACTTGACGTCCAGCACCCCGCCGCAAAAATGCTGGTTGAAGTCGCGAAGAGTCAAGACAACGAGGTTGGGGACGGCACGACGACCGCGGTCGTACTCGCGGGAGAATTACTGTCTAAGGCCGAGAAACTACTGGACCAAGAAGTTCACCCTACGGTCATCGTGGAAGGATACAAAAAAGCATCCGAGAAGGCTCTAGAGATACTGGACCACCTGGCTATCCCAATTAAAGGCGACGACGAGAAAATGCTCAAACTAATCGCGGTCACCTCCATGGCAACGAAGGCAACTTCGGGTACGAGCGACCACCTTGCGAACCTAGCGACGGAGGCGGTAAGCCAGATCGCCGAACAAAGGAACGGGAAAACTATTGCGGATATCGATAGGGTCAAGGTCGTGAAGAAGAAAGGGGAGAGCATGGACCAGAGCGAACTGGTCAAGGGCATAGTAATCGACAAGGAAGTCAGCCATCCTCAAATGCCGAAGCAAATGAAAAATGCTAAGATAGCGTTGCTTAACGCCAAACTTGAAATTGAAAAGACCGAATTCGACGCGAAGATCAACATCAACTCACCAGACCAAATGAAGCTGTTCCTCGACGAAGAAGAATCAATGCTAAGGGAGATGACGGATAAGGTGGTGAAGAGCGGAGCGAACGTAGTTCTCTGCGAAAAAGGAATAGACGACATGGCACTTCACTTTCTCTCGAAGAAGAATATCCTCGCCGTCAAGAACGTGAGCAGCGGGGACATGGAGAAACTCGCGAGAGCCACGGGAGCCTCAATTCTAGCTAGCACAAAAGATATCGCACCTGGAGCACTCGGGGAAGCGAAACTTGTTGAGGAAGTGAAAATAGGAGACGATAAACTCGTTTACGTGCGCGACTGCAAAGATCCGCATGCAGTAACGGTGGTGATTCGAGGCGGCTCGGAACATGTCGTAGACGAGGCCGAACGGTCCTTCCATGACGCACTGTGCGTAGTCAGAAACGCTGTCGAGGACCAGAAAATCGTGGCGGGAGGAGGTGCGCCCGAAGCTGAAACGGCGAAGCAGCTTAGAGATTTTGCCGTGAAGGTTGGCGGCAGGGAACAACTCGCCATCGAAGCCTACGCTGAAGCGCTGGAAGCAATTCCCATCACGATAGCTGAGAACGCAGGGCTCGACCCAATTGACATCATGGTGGAACTGAGGTCCAAACATGCGGACCCAGCAAACAAATGGTACGGCGTCCAAGCCAAGACTGGAAAGGTCGCAGACATGTTTGCCGATAACGTCGTCGAACCCCTCCGAGTAAAACAGCAGGTCGTGAAGTCGGCAACTGAAGCGGCAAGCATGCTACTGCGAATCGACGATGTAGTTTCCTCCAAAGGCATGAAGGAAGGCGGCCCACCCGGCGGAATGCCTGGGGGAGGAATGCCGGGAGGTATGCCAGGCGGCATGCCACCGGGCATGATGTAAACCCGCCAGACCGATACGTGTATCAATCGCAATCGCCGACCAGAACAACGTGTACGACCAAGTCACGATTCAAGGGCGAGTGGCCTGCCAGACGAGAGACGGCGCAGATGCCCACATCGACAAGCTAGCAAACACAGGCGCTAAGAAATACGGACGCTGGTCCCCGACGGAACAACGAGTCATCATCAAGATAGAGCCTTTACGGGTAATCTAAGGGGTATGATTGAACGTAAACGAAACTTTAAACCGCGGAGTCACTCCTCGCGAATAAATCTGTGAAAACTCCTTGAAAAATTGCGCAAACTGTGGTACTCAGCTCAACGACCAAGCAGCTTACTGTCATGCATGCGGCTCCTCCCAACCGAACGGTGGAGAACGGCGGGTGCCGAATCAACTCACAATTCCGAAGACCATCTTCTATGTCCTCATGGTAGCGCTTGCGTTAATGGGGCTGGTTATTGTAGGACTCGCCATCCGCGGCCCAACCGTAGTAACGCAAATACAGAACAACTATGTGACGGAGACACAGTTTACCACCTACACCGCCAATTTCCTGGTCACATCAACGGAGACCCAAGCCTACACCGTAACGATGGCATCGTTTACAACGCAGCAAGCCGGGCCAGGGCCACCCCCAGCCTGGTTCAGTGGACAGTATTGTGGTTACCCATTCAACCCCTACACTTGCAACGAGGGCCCACCGGTAACCGTAACAGGTTACTTGACAAACGACACGACGTGCGTGAACCTATACGTGAGCTCAGGGCAAAATTACGTAGTCTGGAACCTACCTCAAACCGAACCAACCGGCGCTTACCAAGTGTACGGATTCGTCTACCCCAACTGGCCTCAAACCCAGCCGTTTCCGCCTTACCCCTTCCAGAAGACACTCTGCATCGGAATTCCGCTATGGGCGGTACCACCCTATATTCAAACCGCTTAACGGAAGCCTCCAAATTTCTGAGGCCGCACTTTTCGACAGCATTTTCATGACTCAACGCCTAGCGCGAAAAGGCGTAACAGAGACTAAATCGGCAAACCTCTTAGTGTTCGAATTTCGGCTGAGAATCTCTTCGGCGCGGACGGTTAGGTTTTAAAGCCGAGTATCGTTTCGTGCGTTAGGTTTCACCATGGAAAGCAAGACAGACGAAGCAATGCTAGCTCAAGAGCAAGGCGTCAGGATGCGCAAGTCCGGGGAGAGGCAGGAATTGGAAGGCGGACTTGGTGGTGAGTTGGAGGGTACACTTGTGCTTACTAACCACCGACTCATCTTTGTTTCCACCAACGAGAAGGAGGACAGCCTGAGGGGAATGCGGTTAGTCTACTCGGATGTGGAGGAATTGACTTCCATCCCAAAAACGGGCAGCAACTTCTTCATCCCCCTACAGTCGATCACGTCGGTGAAGGGCCACTTCGGGCGCTTGGAAAGACCTAGCCTGGAAGTTAAGTGGCGGGACGGAGTTGAAGAAGGTAGGGTCTTTGTCGAACGTTTGAGTGGACGTAGCAGGCGGAGGAATCTAAACGACTGGGCGTTGGTCATAGAGCGGCTGAAGGCGGGCAACCAGAAGTTCATACAGCTTCCCAAGGCCCCGGCGGCAGATACGCTGGATGGAAGGATCATGATTATTCTCGCTGACATGCAAAGGAAAGGCACGTTCGAGGTTGAACAGGAAGCCGAAAATCGATTCAATGTCCAACTTGATCCAGACGACGTCGAAGCCGCTTGCAAGAGGCTTGCCCGTACCGGACTGATAGAGGAGATCCCAGACACAAGTGGAGACGTCTATTACCGAAAACGTTCACCGCTGGGCGACGATACGCTGTAGCCCATTGTAAGTGGTTTCTCGGCTTCGCCGGCTGGGCTAGTGTAGGCTCAGCTATCGATTGACAGAAATGCAGTGAAGTGGGAATACCCAAGATTAGGATGATGGTCCATTCACAGACTAGAAAATCAACTTCAGCTTGTATATCATAAACAAAGATTCCCGCAGTAGGATCTGGACAGAAGGAGCAGAGGATTATTGACGAGAAGGATTGGCTGGCTCAAACTTCTCGTACTTATGATCATGTCAGCATTCGGGCTCTGGGCATCTTCCATGGTGCTAATCGTCTATTACACATTGAAAGAGGCCCTTCCTTTCTGCCCTTTAGGCCCTTTACATGGAAGCCAAGGGATCACGCTTGACTGTTACGCGGTACTGAGTAGCCGCTACAGCCAAGTTTTCGGAATCCCTCTCGAGCTCCTTGCAGTATGGTATTTCATTGTAAATCTATTGCTTGTCTACTTCATTGCCTTTGGGAGCGATAGCCTATCCAGAATCTCGCTGAGAACGTTATTCGGATGGAGATTCATCGGCATCGTCATCGTTCCGTACCTCGTTTTCGTCGAGCTATTCTTGGTTAGGGCGATTTGCATTTACTGTACCATCATGCACGTGGCTATCGTTGCAGACTTCATAATCATCAGCTACCTCCTATTCTACAAGAGGATTATCCCAGTAGCCGATTCGTGACAGCATGACCCAAATCGACGAAGAAATTCTACAGTTCCTAAAGCAGAACGGGGTAACGTATGAACTTAAGGAACATGCACCTGTTTATACGGCACCCCAGATGGCCGAGTATCTCGGAACGTCCGAACAACGCATAGCAAAGTCCATGATTTTGAAGAAAAACGATGGCGGATACGTGCTAGCAGTTTTGCCCGGAAAGCTGAAGATCGATTTCAACCGCTTCGCCGCAGTCCTCGGCGTGGAGAAAGTCTCACTAGCACCAATTCCCGAGGCCGAGCGCATCGCAAGATGCTCCGTAGGTTCCGTGCACCCCCTCGGAAACCTAGTCGATTTGAAAACCTACTTTGACAGACACATCCTAACCTTTGATTTCGTTTACTTCAACCCAGGATCTCACACCAAGAGCATCAAGATCAACACAGAAGACCTTGTTCGTTTGGTGAAGCCGACGGTTGCCGAATTCACGCGTTAATATTAACGGAATGCTAGCGCTGTCGCTAAGCCTGCGGCATTAGGCTAAGTCGTCGTACTCTTTCACGTTGCGATTGAGCTGTATCCCAGTTGGTGCGCCAAGGCGGAGTGCCCGTGGGCAGTCGGGGAAACTTAACGGATCTTCTAGGAACTTTCTGAAGATCCAGAAGAACGGGTTTGTCTCAGGTTAGGTTTTCTATGTGTTTGCGGACCGTTCAAGGTGTAGGAGTTGCTGCTTTCTCTCTTTCCCCCAACGGTAACCGTGCAGCTTTCCGTCTTCACCGACTACCCTGTGGCACGGGACGACGAGCGCGACAGGGTTTGTTGCACATGCTCGGGCAACTGCTCTAGCCGCCTTGGGTTTACCCAAGGCGACTGCAATTTTGCTGTACGAAGCGGTCCCGCCGTACGGTATAGACTGGATCTGCTCCCAGACACGCGATTGGAACGTGGTTGCTTGGACGTCGAGTGGAAGGTTGAGATTTAGTTTCTCTCCGGAGAGATATTTCGAGATAGGCGCTACCCATTCACGCATTGATTCATCGCTTCGCTGAAGGTCGGCGGCTGGGTACTGCTCTGAAAGCACTCTCTCTGCGGCTCTATCGGAATCTGCCATGCAGACAGCGCAGACGCCGAACTCCGTCCCGGCAACTAGCAGTCTCCCGAGAGGGCAATCAACAATCGTACACCTAACCAGCATCCCCGCTCCGCCACGGCGCAGGACGCCGGGGCTCATTCCGAACCTATAGGAGCCGTTCTCGTAGAACCGACTTTTTGAGCTGAAGCCGGCACCGTAGATTGCCTTCGTTACTGTTTCCCCTTTCAGGAGTGCGCGTTTCATTTTCGCGAGGCGAAGGGTTTCAACATACTGGCGCGGGGAAACTCCGACGATCCGTTTGAAGGTTCGTTGCAAATGGTATGGGCTCACGCCCGCTTCGGCGCTTAGGGTTGAAAGGGTCAGCTTCTTGTCGAGGTTGCCCTCAACGTAAGCACGCATTCGATCAATCATGAGCACTTGCGACCGGCGGGTGTGCGAGGCTGATGTTTGTGGGGACAATTTTTCGTTTGGCTTGCATCTGCGGCATGGGCGGAAACCCGAACGTTCAGCCTCCTCCGGAGACGAGAAGAATAGGACTTGGTGACTCGCGGGGCGTTTGGCGGGACACGAAGGATTGCAGTAGATGCCGGTTGACCGAACGGCGAACACAAAGCTGCCGTCAAGAAGCCAATTTCGGTTGCGTACAGCATCCAATTTTTCCGCGTGGTTTAGCAATTTCGAATGACCTTCTTCTGCCGTTGCCTTTTCGGAGGCGGTTTCTATGGCTGCGGTTGGCAAAGTTGTATACCTAACGGTCTCGTAATTACCATGCCGGGAATAAGTAGGTTGACTCCGGATCTTGCTACCAAACGGGGCTCGTGTCAATCCAATTATTAAGCTGGAGCAGTAGATTCAGATCGGGATCTCCGTGTTTGAGATAACTGAGTTGTATGAATATTCCTCCCGTGTGCGTCGAAGCTTTGCTGAGAAACTCGCGCAGTTGCCGCCGGAGATGGCGGCGAAGAATGAGGAGGCTAGCTTCTACAGTATGAAGAACATTTTACTGCACATGATTGACAATGAGGATTGGATAGTGAATTGGGTGATAGCGGGGAAAGCGCAGGCCTACGTGCGAAGGAAATGGGAGACGTACACGGACATGGCTGCTGTCTTGAATCACCTCAATGAGGTTGAGAAGGAAACCCGCACTTACCTGAGGGGCTTGAGTAAGGATGATTTTGGACGGCGGGTTGACTTTGTCCTTTCCTCGGGTCAGACATTCAATCTTTCCCTCGAAGAATGCCTATTCCAATCGTTCACCGAACAACTTTACCATATGGGCGAACTTATCGCGCTCTTGTGGCAGGAAAACGTTGAGCCGCCTAGGATGCAATGGTTCTGGAATAATCCCAGAGAAACACGTACGGCGACGTAGCGACACGAAATTCGAGTTGCTAAGCCGCCGGGACGGGGACAGCCAGCGTCTCCTGAGTAATGATGCAGGCGACCGGTAGTTTTGTTGATCCGACTCGAAGCGCATGTTTCGCAGCTTCGACGGCGTTGCTATTGACGTAAATGTCCAGAATAGATTGCCCCGTTCTAATTCTGGCCGCTCGGCCGGTTGGCTTCCCGAACGACCTACGCATACCCTCCTGAAGCCTATCTGCTCCTGCGGTTGCGATCATGCGGTTCTCGCGTAGGATAACATGAGGGTAAACTTTCAGATGAATCTTATAGCCCGTTTCTCCTAATGCGTCAAAGAGAACCTTGTTTCCGGCGACGCGTGCGGCCTCGAGCGCGTTGTGTCTAATTTGAACCGGGCTTTGTGCTACGAGCGAGACTTTGTACTCGAATTTGGCCTTGAGGTCGCCCATCATGAACTTCGAGATCTTCGGGGGAGGGCTTCCGTGAATGTACTTGTTCCTCGTGTACGGTTGCCCCTTCGGCTGCCGGTAGTTCCTACCTCTCATGGCTATGGCCTCGTAGAGAGAGCCGAGATTGTCGCGCTGTTACTTAAGCTTAGATGAGTTTGCGGACGCTCTTCTGAACAAGCCGACGAGAAGCGACGCCTCGCGTCTCGTAATGAAGGAGCGGGAGATTATGTTCCGGAATGAGCGTTGCAAGAGGTTTCGCTTGTGCACCTGCACTCCACTCTGAGTCACTAGGCGGGAAAATTCGAGCAATAGTCGAGTCTTCACAACCTGCGATGCGAGGGCCGGGCCCGGGCGAACCATCCGAGTTCGGAAGAGTTCGTAGAATATGATTGATGCGGCCGAGGCTATGTTCAGCACATTATAGTTTCGGCTTGCGGGTATGGTCACCATCAGATCGCAATACTCCATTTCTTCATTGCTTAATCCCGAACTCTCTCTACCGAAAACGATTCCAACGTTTCCGTCGAAGGCTGCCAGTCGATGCGCTAAATCTAGGGGTGTGATCGGCACTCGCATGACGTTTGATCTGCTGGTTGCGACTATCGCACTTGTACCGACTACCAGGTTCAAGTTTCTGAGTGCTTGCTTTATCGTCTTGACTCTTCTCGCCTTTTTGAGGACATCGTAACCATGCATGGAAAAGGCTCTGGCTTCCATCGTCAAGGGTGTCTTCGGGTTGACAATCCACAAGTCCGAGAGGGCGAAGTTCTTCATTGAACGCGCTACCGCGCCGATGTTTCCGGCTCTTTCCGGTTCCACCAAGATTACTCGTACCGGCATGGAAATCAGGCTCGAGACTAGTTCTTGGCTGAGTCGGCAATCAAGTTAGATAACCTGACGAATTCACCGGGAGTCAGTTCATATACTCTCTTATCGTTCAGCTCCGCCCTCCTGAGGATTTCATCTTTCTGGTTGCTGCAATTCGCCTGCAAATATCTGGAGAGTACGCCGCGCGACTTGCGGCGGCGTTGGGTGAACATCGCTCGAACCAGGCCCTCGAATATTCTACTGTCCTTGCAGGCTGGGGTTTGAGGTGATGGACGAATTATAGCGATTGCGGAGTCTACTCTGGGTTCTGGGTAGAAGGCCGATCTTGGAACCTTGGCAACGCATTCGGCGCGGGCGCGTGTTTGTAGCATAACGGTTAATCGTCCGTAGTCTCGGGAGCCGCTTACGGCCGTCAACCTGTTGACGAAATCTATCTGCAATAATAGGCTGGCTAATCCGAATCTGCTGTTGAGGATTCGGAGGACTAGTTTTGAGGAGATGTTGTAAGGGGGGCTCGCCACGATCTTTGCGTTGGTGGGAATGGGGACGGTCAATGCGTCACCCTGAATGACCCGCACGTTACGATTTGTTGAGAATTTGCTTTCGAGATGCTTGGCCAGTGTCCTATCTTTCTCGATGGCAACTACGGTCCCCGCCCTTGAGACAAGGGCCGCGGTTACGAAGCCTAGTCCGGCGCCTACTTCAACAACGGTATCCTCCGTTGAGAGTTCAGCCTCCTCGATTAGTCTGTCGCGTGCTTCCCTGCTTAGGAGGAAGTGTTGGCCGAACCTCTTGAGCGGTGGGATGCCGAGTTCGTGAAGTTCACGACGTATCCAAGCCAAGGTCGAGTCCTCGAAGTGCAGCTATGAGTTCGGGAGTTACTGTGCCGTAAGGAATTTGGACATATCCGTTTGGCCAGCTTCTCTTGTTAGGCCAAAGGCCTTGACACCGAGTCTGCGAAGGACCGCCTCCGGGTTTGATTGCAGAAATTCTTGGGTCAATTGTTTTGCAGCGGCCTCGATGAGTTTTCCTTCCGACGACGGTGACTCCAGAGTTCTTGATCTGCTGTGAATGCTCAGGTCGGTGAGTATGGCAATGACTGCAATTGACTTGCATGTCATCCCTTGTTCTTTCAATTTATCGCAGACGGACTTAGCGAGTTCCGTGAGAAGTTGGAATGTGTCTTCTGGCCGACGCGTGTTCTGTTTGAGGGTTGCGATACGGCTGAATTGGGTTGGTCGCTCTCTCTCCTTGACGGGGTCGTCGTCCTCGCCTCTTGAGGCACGGTACAAATATGCTCCGAGGCTCTTTCCGAACGTTTCAACGAGAGCGGTTGGGTTTAGGGTTGATAGTTGTGTTATTGTTGAGACGTTTAGTTGGGTTAGTTTCTCTTCACCTTTCTTTCCAACTCCTGGGATTCGACTTATGGGCAATGGCGATAGGAAATTCATGACTTCTTCTGGTTTTACGACTGTGAGGCCGTCCGGCTTGGATTGGTCCGACGCTATCTTCGCAATGAGTTTGTTGGGTCCGATTCCGATCGATGCCGTTACGTTTTCCTGTTGGAGCAGTTGCTTCTTGATTTCAAGCGCGGCCTCCCGTGCGGAGTCATAGCTGAGGGCTGTTCGGCCGGAGACGTCTAGGAACGCTTCGTCTATACTCGTCTGCTCAAAGGCGTCGGCTTGGGTTCTTAGAGCCTCCATGATCCTTTCGGACACTTGCTCATAGTGGAAATGGTTCATTGGGACGAAAGCCACATGTACCGATTCAAGCAATTTCTTCGCGCGGGAGATCGGTATCCCCGCCTTAACGCCGTATTTTCTTGCTTCGTAATTTGCCGTGCTGACTACTCCGGAGTCTTCTGTCCTGCCGGAGTAGACGCATACAACAACTGGTTTTCCTTTGAGGATGGGGTTGGCGTTTTCTTCGCATTGGGCGTAGAAAGAGTCGAGGTCGAGATGCATGATTACCCTGAGCGACAATCCTGGCGCTCTCTACATTGATCTGGAGAAGATGCGGTACTTTTCTCCCCCGGTTAGCTCGTCTAGTATTCGCTTCGCTATCACCTTAATCGGGTCACCTACACTCGTGCGGTCCTGAATGTCCTTGAAACTGGTGAAGGGTTTCCTTTCTCGGGCGTTGATTAT
>Ga0187769_10002996_pt1 | contig 10020 bp, 8 predicted proteins | sample 0116_SJ02_MP02_1_FD_133140 | JGI IMG/M metagenome (GOLD analysis project Ga0187769, IMG submission 133140) | Tropical peat soil microbial communities from peatlands in Department of Meta, Colombia - 0116_SJ02_MP02_10_MG | ecosystem: Environmental > Terrestrial > Soil > Wetlands > Peat | place... | reverse complement strand
GAATAGGGAAACTGCTCCGGCTTCACGAAATTGCGGCGGCGGATCTCGGCCTTGTCCACGCCGACCTTCTTCGCCAGCACGTCCATCATGCGCTCGATCAGGTAGACCGCTTCAGTCACCCGCAGCGAGCAGCGGTACGCCACTCCACCCGGCGCCTTGTTGGTGTAGACCGCATCGACGCGGCAATAGGCGTTGGGGATTGCGTACGAGCCGGTGCAGATCGAGAACAGCCCGGCAGGGAGCTTGCTCGCCGAGACGTGCGAATTGAACGCCCCATGATCGGCCAGCGCCGTGAAGCGCAAGCCCCTGATGCGCCCGTCGCGGTCGGCGGCGAGCTCGCCGACGCAGTGGTAGTCGCGCGCAAATCCGGTGGTCGAGATGTTGTCAATGCGTGATTCGATCCACTTGATCGGCACACCGGTGACGATCGAGGCGACCGTGGCCACCACGTATCCGGGATAGATCGGCACCTTGTTGCCGAAGCCCCCGCCGATATCGCCCCCCACCACCCGGATCTTGCTCTCGGCCAAACCTGAGAGCATCGCCAGCACCGTGCGGAACAGGTGCGGAATCTGGGAGGTGACATAGACGGTCAGGCAGCCGGTCGCCTTGCTGAACGAGGCTACGCAGCCGCAGGTCTCGAGCGGACACGGATGCACGCGCGGGTTGAGGATCTCCTCGCGCACCGTGACGGCGGCGCCGGCGAAGGCCGCATCGGCGGCGGCCCTGCTGCCGGCCTCCCAGGTGAAGATGTGGTTTGGATGGGTGCGCGGACCGTGGCCCACGTCCTTCTTGTCGGCGATATCCTCGCGGATGACCGGCGCGCCGGGCGCCAGCGACTTCTTCGGATCGACGAGGGCCGGCAGCTCCTGGTACGCGACCTCCACCAGTGCCGCGCCGTCGTAGGCGGCATGGCGGTCGCTCGCCAGCACCATCGCGACTTCCTGGTACTGGAAGCAGACCTTGCCGTCGGCCAGCACCGCCTGGACGTCGCCGCCGGCGGTGGGCATCCAGTGCAGGTTGACCGGCTTCAGGTCATCTGCGGTCAGCACGGCTACGACACCCGGCGCAGCCAGTGCCTTGCTCTTGTCGATCGAGGTGATGCGCGCGTGCGCGTAGGGACTGCGTACGATGACGCCGAACAACATGCCCGGGAGCTTGATGTCGTCGATATAGGTGCCCTGGCCGCGAATGAACCGGGCATCCTCCTTGCGCAGCATTGAGGTGCCCAGGCCCTGAAGCTTGTGCTCGCGTTCCTTCAGTTCCGCCGAGTCGCCCATAGTGCGGTCTCCGTTGAGCTTGCGTGTCAGGCAGCGGCCGCCGGCGCGGCGGCCAGCTTGCGCACCGCCGATTGCACGGCCTTGACGATGTTCTGATAGCCGGTACAGCGGCACAGGTTGCCGGCCAGGCCGAAGCGGATCTCCTGCTCGCTCGGATTCGGGTTTTCCTGCAGCAGCCGGTAGGCGCGCATCAGCATGCCGGGCGTGCAGTAGCCGCACTGCAGGCCATGCTCCTCGTGGAAGGCCTGCTGAATGGCATGCAATGCGCCGCCGCGCTCCAACCCCTCGACGGTCAGCACCTCGGCCCCGTCGCACTGCACCGTGAGCACCGTGCAGGACTTGACCGACATGCCGTTGCAGTCGACCGTGCAGGCGCCACAGTGCGAGGTCTCGCAGCCGATGTGTGCCCCGGTGTGCGCCAGCCGCTCCCGCAGCGTGTAGATCAGCAGCTCGCGCGCCTCGACCTCGACCGCCACGTCCTTGCCGTTCAGCTTGAAGGACACATGGTGTGCTTTTGCCACGATACGCCCCCTTCCTTCCCGTCAGCCTTTGGCGCGGGCGGCCGCCGTCTGCAGGGCGCGGCGCGTCATTTCCCCGCACATTGCGGTCTTGTAAGCCACGTCGCCGCGCTGGTCGGCAGTGGGCTCGCACACGCTCATCGTGAGCCGCATCGCCTCGCCGAGGTTGGCTGCGTTCAGCGGCTTACCGATCAATGAGGATTCCGCCGCCCTGGCGCGGAACGCGGTGGCGCCCGCGTTGGTCAATGCGATCGCGACGCGCGCGACGCTCGTGCCCTTTAGCTGTAGCAGCACCGCAGTGGCGGCGGTGGCGAAGTCGCCGGTCTTGCGTTTGAGTTTCTGGTACGACCAGCCCGTGCCGGCGGCGGGAATGGGAATGCGGATCTCGGTCAGGATCTCATCGGCCGCCAGCTGGCTCGAGAACAGTCCGAGGAAATAGCCGTCGGCCTTGAGGGTGCGCTGGCCCTGCGGTCCGGTCAGCACAAACGAGGCGTCGAGCGCGAGCATCAGCGCCGGGTGATCGTTGCCCGGATCGCCGTGCGAAATGTCACCGCCGAGCGTGCCCTTGTAGCGCACCTGCGGATCGGCAATGGAGCTCGCGCCTTCCGCCAACAACGGTACCTTGTTCCGGACTGCCGCCGAGGCGATGAGCTCGGCCTCGGTCGTCATGGCACCGATGACCAGGCTGCCGCTCTCCTCGCGAATGCCACGCAGATCCGCAATGCGATTCAGGTCGATGAGGTGTGCCGGCTGCGCAAAGCGCAGCTTCATCATGGGCAGCAGGCTGTGGCCGCCGGCCAGCAGCTTGGCGTCGCCGCCGAGACTGGACAACAGTGCCACCGCCTCCCCGAGTGAACGCGGCGCATGGTAGTCGAATGACGCAGGGATCACGGTGTCTCCTTGCTGGTTCTAGGTTCTCGTCACCGCCGGCAGCCGGGAGCCTCAAGGTTAAGGCTTCGTTCGTGAAGGAGACTATCTTGCTCGCGGTTTTGCCCCAAAAGCAATGGAAACAGCGCGGGCGATTCTGACCCGGTGCTCGGCAGCTGGCAGCTGAACGCTGGGAAACCGACCTTTGCTTCCGGTCCGGCGCCCTGGACGGCAAAACGCTCACCTCGAAGACCAGCGCGACCACCGCGAAGGGCGACAAGGTCGAGAACGTGATGCTGTTTGATAAGCAGTAAGCAGCGAGCGCGCCGACCGATCAGTTTTTCTGATCGGTCCTCGAGCGTTCTGCACTGCATCGTCGATCCCGCTCAGCCTCGTCCGCAGGAACTTTAATTGTCACGCCGATTCCTGCAGCGCCGCTCGCTGCACGCGGCGCCGGCCGCTTGACTTAATTTCAGTCGGCTCGCTGAGCCTCTGCGTCGATGCAACGTCGCGCAATTGCGGGAATAACAGCGGGATTTTCTCCGTGTTGACATCACAGGCAACTTAATTGTGTCTGAACAATGCGACGGCGTCTTAACAACACGACACTTCGACACGTGCACGAACCGAGAGTAGAAGATGCATCGCTTGTGTCGCTCGTGTTGCATGGAGGGGTTGCCAATGCGCCTACACGATGCAGCGGTCCGTGTGATATTCACCGTGTTGTTGTTAGGTTTAAGCGCACTCGGTTCCACGGCAGCTCGCGCTCAGGCCGTCGACCCCGGAGTGCGTCAGGCAGCCACTGACAACGGTCCGCCGCCGCCGCTGCCCGGTCTCACTTCCGACGAGCTGGCTTTCTTCCAGGACGGCGCGGCGCGCTTCGCGAGCGTCCATACCGTCTCCAACGGCGACAACAACGGCCTCGGGCCGCGGTTCAATTCGAATTCGTGCGGGTCCTGCCACCTGCAGCCGTTTCTCGGCGGAACCAGTCCGGCCGCCAATCCATTGACCGGTCCGAACGGTGTCGCCGCCGCCGCCGGATCGACCCAAAGCCTGCCGTGGTTCATCGTGCCGAACGGGCCGGTGCGCGAAGCGCGCTTCGTCGTCTCGAACGGCGTGCCCGACGGGGGCGTGCACAACCTGTTCGTCGTCACGGGCCGCAGCGACGTGAGCAGCAGCTGCAACATTGCGCCACTCGACTTTTCGCCGGCCGGCGATGGACTGACGGGTCGGTTCGGCAACCGCAACATCGTCTTTCGTATCCCGACGCCGGTGCTGGGCGCCGGCCTCATCGAGGCTATCCCCGATTCCGCGATCCTCGCCAACTCGCGCGCCAACGCGGACGTGAAGCACCAGTGGGGCGTATTCGGACATCCGAATGCGCACCTGGGGGGCAATGTGAACCGCAGTGCCAACGACGGAACCATCACGCGCTTCGGCTGGAAGGCCCAGAACAAGTCGCTGCTGCTGTTCGCCGGTGAAGCCTATAACGTAGAAATAGGCATTTCGAACCTGCTCTTCCCGCAGGAGCGTGACGAGACGCCGGCGTGCCAGGGAGGGAACCCCACGCCCAACGACACCGCCGCCTTTGCGGCGGGCACGACGCCCACCACCCAGGTGCTGTCGGACATGGAAGCGTTCGCCGATTTCATGCGGATGCTGGGACCGCCGATCCCGGCGCCGCCGACGCCTTCAACTCAACACGGCAGCGCATTGTTCACCAGGGTGGGCTGCGCGTTGTGCCACACGCCTACGCTGACCACCGGCTCCGCTATAACCAACGGCAATGAGGGCACCCCGAGTGCCGCCCTGTCGTACCAGCAGGCAAGCCTGTTCTCGGATCTGCTGGTGCACCACATGGGCAGCGGATTGGCGGACGGCATCACCCAGGGCGCCGCCGGACCGGACGAATTCCGCACCGCGCCGCTCTGGGGCGTGGGCCAGCGGGTATTCTTCCTGCACGACGGACGCACCAGTGACCTGCTGCAGGCCATTCGTTTCCACGCAAGCGCCGGCAGTGAGGCGAATCAGGTGATCCAGGGCTTCCTGCAGCTGGGCGCTCAGGATCAGCAGGACCTGATCAACTTCCTGCGCTCGCTGTAGGGGTCGGGGCGGCGCGCACCCGCCGCGGGGGATCGCGAGCTCGAACCCGTATTGCGCCAACGCTGGGGCCAGGCGCCGGCGCGCGAGCCCGTGCCGGTCGGCGCTTGGTGAATGCCCGCGAGCGGGGCCGCGAACACGCCGACCGGCACCCCTTCCGCGCTAGCCACGCTGCGCGGCGGCGACGGCGTTCTCCGCCTGGTATCGCACCAGGCTCTGCTGAGCGTCATACTCGAATACCAGGAACTCGGCAGCAGTCAGCAGCAAGGCGGCAAACAGGCCAACGAACTTAGTGGTGGTAGTCATGGGACAACTCCTGGTGTGATTGAAAAAGTGCTTCATCAGTGGCGAGAATTCTTTACTTCCCAGGCTCAACCAGCAAACGCGATGTCTGAACGACGCACAAGAAAAACTGAAGCGCTGTGCAGCTTCGACCGGCTGCCGTTGAACGCGCTGCGCGTATTCGAGGCGGTCGCCACCCACCTGAGCTTTGCGGAGGCCGCCGAAGCCCTGCACGTGACGCCGGCGGCAGTGAGCATGCAGATCCGCACGCTCGAGGATTACCTGGGCGTGCCGCTGTTCCGGCGCAGCCCCCGGGCGATTGCGCTGAGTGGCGAGGGCGAGCTGCTGCTGCCGGGCGTGCGCCGCGGGCTCGGGGAGCTGCAGCAGGCGATGCAGCAGCTGCGCCAGCACCGCAGCAGTGGCGTACTCAACATCAGCACCATCGCCTCGTTCCTGCAGAAGTGGCTGCTGCCGCGCCTGCCGCACTTCTACAGCCGGTATCCGAGCATCGAGCTCAGCATTCATACCTCGAGCACGCCGGTGGACTTCACGCAGGGGAACTTCCACGCCGCCTTGCGCATGAGCGCCGGCCCGACGCCCGGTCTCTACAACGAGAAGCTGGTCGATGAATGGTTCCTGCCCGTCTGCAGCCCCGAGCTGCTGGCGCGTCACGGCCGGATACGCTCGCCGGCCGACCTCAAGCGCTACCCGCTGCTGCGCTCCTCGGACGAGTCCTGGAGCCTGTGGCGCCATCCGGGAGTGGAAGCCGACTGGCGGGAACGCGGCGCCGCCTTCGACGATTCGCTCACCGTGCTCGCGGCAGCCGAGCAGGGCCAGGGCCTGGCCCTGACACGCTGGACGCTGGCGGCGCAGGACCTCGGCAACGGGCGCATCGTGCGCGCCAGCGATGAGGTTCTGCCCTGCCCGCGCGCCTATTACTTCGTCTGCCCCGAGAGCTACCTGGCGCTGCCGAAGCTGCGGCAGCTGTTGGAATGGCTGCGCGAGATCGCCGCGGCCTTCCCCGCGCCCGCCGGCGCGGCCGCCGAAAAAGCCGTGACGCCGACCGCGCGGGCGTCCCACCCGCGCAAGACCGCCGGCTGAGCATCAACCGCGGCGGGGCGGGTGCGCCTCAACCGGTCCGCTCGATCAACGCAATCTCCGAGGTCTCGTCGGCGAGATCGAACACGATCTGGCCCCCGTCGGCCGACACGTCGAAGTCACCGATGACGAACTTGGACGTCAGGCTCGTGAGCTGGCGTTCGGAACCGCTTTTCAGGTCGACAAGCCAGAACTCCTTGTGGGCCATCTCACCGCGCAACACCACCACTGCGGAACTGTCCCGCCAGAACACGATCCGCCGGGCTCCGCGCGGAAGGATCAGCGTTTGAACGCCGTAAGGCCGGCCGTCGCCGGTGACCGCCCGCACCGGGAACGTCGTGCCGAGTTGCGCGCCCGAATAGATCAGGAACTGGCCGTCGGGCGACCATACCGGATCGATCGAATATTCCGCTACCAGCTCGACGGGCGCGCTGCCATTCAGATAGATGGTCGTCAGGTGCGGCACGCCCTCGCTCAGCACCGCAGACACGATCGCCTTTCCGTCGGGCGTCCAGGCCGGATTGCCGCGCAGGCCGAGCGAGTCCGCCACGACCCTGACATGACTGCCGTCGTGCTCCATGACGTACAACAGGGTCTTGGCCCCATCGGCCACCGTGAATGCGACGCTATGCCCGTCGGGTGCGATCGCCGGCGCGCCGACGATGGCGGCGTGCGCATCGCTCCACAGCTCGCTCGCCATGCCGCTCGCCAGCTTCCAGATGCTGTCGCGGCCGCCGCGCCTCGACACGTAAAGCAGGTAGCCGGGGCCGAGCCGCGGTGACAGCCCGGCCGACGACTCGGGCAAGATTCGCGTCGCCGCGGACGTTGCTGCGCCTGGGCCCGCCAGCGGCACGCTCCACAGGCTCGTTTTCGGATTGGTCACGGTCGCAAGCAGACGCCGCCCGTCGCCGCTCGCGGCGAGCGAGGTATAGTGCTCGAGGCCCAGGCTGAGGCGGTGCGGGACGCGCTCTTTGAGGTCGAGGGCGTACAACCACGGTCCCGAGCCGTCGGAATCCGTCGCGAGGTACAAGAGCGTGCGCAGATCGAGCAGCACCGGGTGGCTGACGGGCGAATCGTGGTGGGTGATGCGCTCGAGATCGGATCCCGAGGGCCGGATGCGCCAGATGTCCCAGGCATCGGGCGGAATGCCGCGCACAAAGTAGATGTACGCGTCGTCCGGGGACCAGACCTGGAAGTGGCAGTGGACCCCTGCAGGGGCGGTATAGATGCGGGTTGCCGACGATTCGCCGGCCTTGCGCACGAACATCGGATCGCCCGGCGCGGCCGTGTGATACACGAGTTGCCTGCCGTCGCTCGACCAGGAGACTTCAGCGGCCCCCGGCAGATAGGGCCGCAGCGGCCCGCCGCCGGTCGGTTCGGCCAGGATGCTGACTTCGACAGAGTGGGAGCCGTCCGAGCGGCGCACCCAGATCGTCACCAGCGTTCCATCCGCGGAGAAGCCGAGCGTGCGGATCTCGGGATTGACGAGCTCGAACGCTGTGCCCTGAGTCAGGTTGCGGTAGCTGCCGCTGCCGATCTCGGTGATCCACGCGTCGGTACGTCCGTCGCGGTCAGCGAGAAACGCGGCCATCCTGCCGTCGCGCGAGATTGCGGCCGCCTGCTCCTTCCCCGACCAGTCGGTGAGGCGGGAGAATTTCGCGTTCGTGAGCGGGTTGCGCCAGGCGCGCCCCGTTTCCACCGTGATCCACAGTGCCGCGCCGGCCGCCAGCAGGATCGCGATTGCCATGACCAGCCACCGTCGACGGCGCCCCGCGCTGCGGCGGCCGCTGTCCACCGCGGCCTCGGCAGCGGGCAAGGGATGACTCGTGGTCACGGCCAGCTCTGCCGGCGCGCCGGCGTGCTCGCGGCCTTCGGCGCCCGCCCGTCCCTGCAGCGGCTGATTCAGAAGACCCGCGATGTGCGCGACGAAGGCCGGTGTCGTCTCACCTTCGGGCAGCGCGACCCACTGTACGTCGCGAAAGCGGTCCGGGACCAGCGCCTCGGCAGTGGGGGTCGCGTCGATGACGACTGGGACCAGGAACGCCTTTTCGGCCACCATGCGATGTGACCGATCGACGGCGAGCTTCCACTCCAGCCGGAAGAAACCCTCGGCCCGCTCCTGCGTATGCCGGGAAACGACCGGGATGAAGAGCGCGCAATCGCGAATCTCTCCGCGGATCTTGTGCTCCCAGGCATCACCGCCGCGCAGCTCGCTGCGATCGAACCATACCTCGATGCCGGCGGCCCGCAGCGTCTCGCACATGCGCCACGCCGCCTCGACATCCTGGGAGGCGTAGCTCAGAAAGACCGCTCGGGAAACTTCGGTCATCGCGCTGCCAGCCCTGCCGCGCGCCGGTGCTCACCGCGCATGTTGATGCAGGCCATGGTCACTCTGCGGCGGCGGGCCGGGTGAGTGGCGCCGCGTGCGCGATCTCCGCGTCGAGCCAGCGGGCGAACGCCGCTCGCAGGGCACCCGTCGAGCGATCGCGCGCCTGCAGCAGCCAGTAGGATCCGAAGGCGACACGGGTGCGGCCGAGCGGCATCAGTCGGCCGCTGCGCAGCTCCCGTTCGATGAATTGGGGCACCCCGAGGACTACCCCCTGACGCTGCTGAGCGGCTGCGACCGCGAGCGAGTGATCGCTGAAATACTGCTGCATCGCACGGTCGAATCCCTCAAGCCCCGCGGCGCTGAACCACTCGCGCCACGCCCGGCCGTCGTCATCGTGCAGCAGCCGATGTCCGAGGACCGCGCTGTCGTGCTGCCATCCGCCGGGGCGCGGTCGCACGCCCGCAATCACCGGGACTCCTTCGATCGCGAACAATCGCCGCCCGCCTCGCACGTGCCTGCGCCCATCGGCGGCAACGTAGCGGATCGCCACGTCGGCGTCGCGTCCCAGCACCCGCAGCTCGGCGGAGGTTTCCAGCTCGAGCTCGATCTGCGGATGTGCGGCGGCGAAGCGCCCGAGGCGCGGAACGAGCCAGCGCGAGGCGAAGGCCGGCTCCACCGCGAGCCGCAGCCGCCGCGCCGTGATTCCGCGCGCCGCTTCCACCGCCCGGTGAATGCGCACGAAGCCGGCCGTCAACTCGGCCGCGAGCCGCTGGCCGGCGCCGGTGAGCTCGACGTGCCGATGCAGGCGGCGAAACAGCTCCCGGCCGACGTCCGCCTCGAGCAGGCGGATGTGCCGGCTCACGGCCGCCTGAGAGACATGCAGCTCCCGCGCCGCCTCGGTGAAGCTCAGCCGCCGCGCCGCGGTCTCGAAGGCACGCAGCGCAAGCAGCGAGGGTGAGCGGCGGACAGGCATGGGCTCAGTCGCATAATTTTAAGTTATCCAACAGCGGCAAACAAATCGTTTGTCGCTCATGCCGGCGCGCGCTGAAATTGCTGCAGAGCGTGGAGCAGTCCGTGAACTTCTATACCGCCAGCGTTGCATCGCTGTGGATGACGGCCATGGGAATCGCCGTCCCGCCGCACAGTGCGCGCCCGGACCGGCTCCGGGGCAGGCCGGGAGGGAGTCCGCGCAGCTCCATCGTCGGGCTCTTGCAGGGGATCTGCGCGCCCACCTCGGGCACGGCCGCGTGCCCGGACTCGTGGCGCAGTTGCCGCGCAGCCTGAGGCACGGCGCGCTTCGCCCCCGACGGCATACGGCTGTCTGCTGAGACTCTCTGCGATCGGCGCTCGGGCTTGACCAGTGCCGGGGGGTTGGTATGGTCGCAGGGCCGGCCCGCTGGAGCATGCCCATGCCACAGACGATCGACGTACGCAGCGACACCGTCACCCAGCCCACACCGGCGATGCTCGAGGCGATGCTGCACGCGACGGTGGGTGACGACGTCTTCGGGGAGGACCCGACGGTCAATGCCCTGCAGAGCAAGGT
>Ga0187769_10002994_pt1 | contig 10022 bp, 5 predicted proteins | sample 0116_SJ02_MP02_1_FD_133140 | JGI IMG/M metagenome (GOLD analysis project Ga0187769, IMG submission 133140) | Tropical peat soil microbial communities from peatlands in Department of Meta, Colombia - 0116_SJ02_MP02_10_MG | ecosystem: Environmental > Terrestrial > Soil > Wetlands > Peat | place... | reverse complement strand
TTCCCGAAGGATATCGTGCAAACCATTGATTTGCGCTAGGAGGGTCACCGATGACGTCCCTACCACCGGCGACGACGGCTGAAACAGCGCCTCCCGCACGGGACGCCGGGCTAGTTCGCGAGCTCTCTCCCGTTTACGCGGCCGTCATCGGCTGCGTGGTAGGAGCAGCCGGCGGGATGTTGTACGACGCCGCGCTGGCTCGGCCGTTCATCGGATTTGCGCTGCCCGGCGCAGTCTACGGCTTAGTGTTTGGGCTGGTATTCGTGCGGCGCGCCACGAGCGCCGGCGCCGGCCTGATTTGGGGCCTGGCCTATGCCTTTCTGCTGTGGGTCGTTTTATCCGGCGGATTGCTCCCGCATCTTCTGGCCGGCAATGCGCCCGGCATCGGCATGCTGGACGTGGCCCGCGCCAGCTTTCAAAACCTCGTCGGCTATCTCGTGTGCATCGGAACGCCGCTCGGGGTGACCCTGGGCACCGTGGGCGGATTGCATCCCCAGCCGGGCAGGCCGGGCTTTCATATTTGGCGCGCCCTGATTGCGGGCGGGTTCGCGGGAGTCCTGGCAGCCTGGATTTTCCACACTTGGATGTCTTCCGGAGGATTCTTTCCCCTGGTTAGCGGCTTAGAGGAAGTGGATCCGATCTTTGCCGGAGTGCGGTTGCACTTTCTGGTGGCGCTGGTCATCGGCGCCACGTTCGGGCTGCTCTTCCAGCGCGATATTTATGGGTATGGCTCGAGCATGGGCTGGGGCGCAGGCTACGGGATTCTCTGGTGGTTTCTCGGTCCGCTCACGCTGCTGCCACTGGCGTTCGGCCTTCCGATGGATTGGTCGCGGCGGCATGCCACGGATCTATTCGGCGCGCTGGTGGGCCACATTCTCTACGGAGTGATTGTGGGAGTGGTGTATGCGGCCGTGGACCGGCTGTGGGAGCGGCTGTTCGTGGAATCCGATCCCATCAATCGCGAGGCGGAAGGGCCGGGCCTGCGCACGGTTCGCTCGCTCGGGTGGGGCGCGTTGGCTGGCCTGATTGGCGGGACAATTTCCGCGCCGCTGCTCATCGCTTCGGGAGTAGTTTCCAGGCTCGCCGGACTGGAAGGGGAGCTTTCACTGGCCCGGGCAGTGGCACTCCATTTATTGGTGAGCGCGCTGATTGGGATGACCTACGGCTTGTTATTTCGCAACGAACTGCTGCGTCTCGGGCGGGGGATCCTGTGGGGCTGGGTCTTTGGGCTGCTGTGGTGGTATCTGGGTCCGCTGACCCTGCTGCCTCTGATTCGTACCGGCGAAGCGGACTGGCGTCCGGAGGCGGCTGCGGCCTTACTGCCCTCGCTGGTCGGCCACCTGCTCTATGGCGCGGTAACCGCCATGGCCTTTCTATTGCTCCAGCAGCGCTACGATCGCTGGCTGTTGCTCGACCCCCGCAATCTGGCGCGGGACCGCCGCCGCGCCCGGCCGGAAGGCACGCCTGCGCCCGCGCTGTGGCTCTTTGTGCTGGGTTTGGGAGTGCTGCTGCCGATTCTGCTGGCGTGAACAGAAGTGGCGGCATGGGGCCGCGGCGCGAGCTCTTCTCTTTGCCTCCAGACTTGTCATAGGTTCTTGATTTACTCTTGGCGGATTAGGAGTACTCTATAGCACCGCTGGATTGGGCTCGGCTGGCGCGGCCTGGGGAGGCACACTTTTGGACGAGAGTAAGCTCGATCAGCTTGCCGTGAACACTATCCGCACCCTCTCCATGGATGCGGTGCAAAAAGCAAACTCAGGGCATCCCGGCACGCCGATGGCGCTGGCCCCGGTGGCCTATTGTTTGTGGCAGCGATTCTTGCGCTTCGATCCCGTCGATCCGATCTGGCCGAACCGCGACCGCTTTGTTCTTTCTGCCGGCCACGCCTCCATGTTGCTGTACTCGCTGCTGCACTTGGCCGGCGTGCGCGCGGTGAATCCCGCCTATGAACAGCTCGGTGAGCTGAGCGTGAAGCTGGAAGACATCATGAATTTCCGCCAGCTCGACAGCAAGTGCCCCGGGCATCCCGAATATCGCTGGACTTCCGGAATCGAGACCACCACCGGGCCGCTCGGCCACGGCGTGGCCACCAGCGTGGGCATGGCCATCGCCGGGCAGTGGATGGCCGGGTATTTCAACCGCCCCGGCTTCGACATGATCGGCTACCGCGTCTACGCCATCGGCGGGGACGGCTGCATGATGGAAGGAATTTCTTCGGAAGCGGCCTCGCTCGCGGGACATTTGAAGCTCGGCAATCTCTGCTGGATTTACGACAACAACCACATCTCCATCGAAGGGAACACGGCGCTGAGCTTCAGCGAAGACGTGGCCACGCGCTTCATGGCCTACGGCTGGAACGTGCAGCGCGTGGGCGACGCCAACGACCTGGAGATGCTGAGCCGCGCGTTCCACACCGCGCAGAACACCACCGACCGGCCTTCGATGATTATCGTGGATTCTCACATCGCCTACGGCGCGCCGAACAAGCAGGACACCAGCGGGGCCCACGGCGAGCCCCTGGGCGAACAGGAAATCCGCCTGACCAAGCGGAATTACGGCTGGCCGGAAGACGCCAAGTTCCTGGTGCCGGAGGGCGTGCGCGAGCATTTCGAAAAAGGCATTGGGGCGCGCGGCCACAAACTGCGCGAGGAATGGATGGCCAGGTTCGAGGAATACAAGAAGAAGTATCCGGATCAGGCCGACCATCTTTACCGCATGCAACATCGCCAGCTCCCCGCGGGCTGGGACAAGGATTTGCCGTCCTTCCCCGCGGACGCCAAGGGCATGGCTGGGCGTGACGCTTCCGCCAAAATCCTGAACGCGGCGGCCAAGAACATCCCCTGGCTGATCGGCGGCTCGGCGGACCTGGCCCCCTCCACCAAAACCCGGCTCACCTTTGACGGCGCCGGAGACTTTCTGCCGGAGAGCCGGGGCCGCAACCTGCACTTCGGGATTCGCGAGCACGAGATGGGTGCCATCCTGAACGGCCTGTCGCTTTCGAAGGTGCGGCCGTTCGGCTCCGGCTTCTTGATTTTCAGCGATTTCTCGCGCCCGGCCATCCGCCTGGCGGCGATCATGGAAATCCCGGTCATTTATCTCTTCACGCACGACTCGATCGGCGTGGGCGAGGACGGCCCGACGCACCAGCCCATCGAGCAGTTGCCGTCGTTGCGCGCTATTCCCGGGCTGCTCACCATCCGCCCGTGCGACGCCAACGAAACCGCGGAAGCGTGGCGGCTGATTCTGCAATTGCGCCACGAGCCGGTAGCCCTGATCCTGACGCGGCAGGCGCTGCCCACTCTCGACCGCACCAAGTACGCTCCGGCCTCCGGGCTGGCCAAGGGCGGCTATGTGCTCGCCGACGCGCCGAACGGCAAGCCGGATGTGATCCTGGTGGCCACCGGCAGCGAAGTGAGCCTCTGCCTGGAAGCGTTCGATCATCTGAAAGCGGAAGGCATCGCCTGCCGGGTGGTCAGCCTGCCCTGTTGGGAATTATTCGAGCACCAGCCGGAGTCCTACCGGAATTCCGTCCTGCCGCCGGAGGTGCGCGCGCGCGTTTCCGTCGAGCAGGCCTCCACCTTCGGCTGGGCGCGCTACGTGGGCATGAACGGCCACAGCATCGGCATGCGCACCTTCGGCGCTTCCGCGCCGCTCAAGGAATTGCAGAAAAAGTTCGGCTTTACGGTGGAGAATGTTATCGCTGCGGCGCGCGAGCAGCTCCAGCGCCACACCCGCAAGGCCGGATAGCTCCCGCGCGTCGTGCCGCGCGAAACAGTTCATCGCAGGAAGGCCCGCTTGCGTCCGCCGGGCGCGGCGGGGGGAGGAAGCTATGAGCACAGGGAAAGCAGAGAGCGGCAGCCAGGCGGCGGTCGCCAATCCGCTGAAGGCGTTGAATGAATTCGGCCAATCCGTTTGGTTTGATTACATCCGCCGCAGCATGCTGACCACCGGCGAGCTGGACCGGCTGATCGAGGAAGACGGCCTGCGCGGGGTCACCTCGAACCCGGCGATTTTTGAAAAAGCCATCACCGGCAGCAAAGACTACGCGGATCAGATCGCCGTGCTCGAGAAGCAGAACGTGGACGCCATGTTTCTGTACGAGCAATTGGCTATCCAGGACATCAAGGACGCGGCGGACCGGCTCCTGCGCGTCTACGAGAAATCGAAGCGCCGCGACGGATACGTGAGCCTGGAGGTTTCCCCCTATCTCGCGCGCGACACCAAGGCCACCATCAGCGAGGCGCGGCGCCTGTGGAAGCAGGTGGGCAAGCCCAACGTCATGATCAAGGTCCCCGCGACGCCGGAGGGTCTCCCGGCGATCGAACAGCTTCTCGGTGAGGGGATCAACATCAACGTCACCCTGCTCTTCGCGCAATCCGCCTGGGAACAGGTGGCCCACGCTTACATCCGCGGCCTGGAAAAGTATACGGCCTCCGGTGGCGACGTGGCCCACGTGGCCAGCGTGGCCAGCTTCTTCGTCAGCCGCATTGACACACTCGTGGATTCCCTGCTCGAGGCCAAGATGAAGTCGGCGGTCGGCTCCGCGCGCTATAGCCTGGAAGACCTGCAAGGCAAGACGGCCATCGCCAACGCCAAGCTCACCTATGCGCGTTACAAAGAGGTCTTTTCCGGCCCCAAGTGGCAAGCGCTGGTGGCCAAGGGTGCGGTCACCCAGCGCCTGCTCTGGGCCAGCACGGGAACCAAGAATCCCGCGTACAGCGACGTGCTCTACGTGGAGGAACTGATTGGGCCGGATACGGTCAATACCATGCCGCCCGCCACTTACGATGCTTTCCGGGCGCACGGTGTGCCGAAGGCCTCGCTCGAAAGCGACCTTCCCGGCGCGCGTGCCACCATGGACGCCATCGGCAAATTGGGCATTGATTTCAAGCAGGTGACCGACAAACTGCTGGACGACGGCGTCAAGCTGTTCGCCGAGGCTTTCGACAAGCTGCTGGGCAGCGTGGACAAGACCTGCAAGTTCTTCTCCAAGGAAAAACTGAACCGCCAGACCTACACGCTGCCGGAGGTCATCGGCAAGGACGTGGCCAAGACGCTCGAGGACTGGCGGCTCACCGGCAAAGCCCGGCGCCTCTGGGGCCGCGATGCCACGCTTTGGACGGGAAGCGATGAAGCGAATTGGCTGGGCTGGCTGGGCATCGCAGACGACCAGATCGCCGTGATTGACAAGCTCAGCGGCTTCGGCGTGGAGGTAAGGAACGCGGGCTTCACGCACGCGCTGCTCCTGGGCATGGGCGGCTCGAGCCTGTGCCCCGAAGTGTTGAAGATGACCTTCGGGAAAATCCCCGGCGCGCCGGAACTTTTCGTGCTGGACTCGACCGATCCGGACCAGATCCGGGCGATCGAGAAAAAGATCGACTACCCGCACACGCTGTTCATCGTCTCCAGCAAGTCGGGCTCGACGCTCGAGCCCAATATCTTCAAGGCCTACTTCTTCGAGCGCGCCAAGCAGTTCCTGGGGCCGGAGCAGGCGCCCAAGCATTTTGTGGCCGTCACCGATCCCGGCTCGCAGATGCAGCGCGTGGCGGAGGCGGACAAGTTCTGGCAAATTTTCCACGGCTTGCCCAGCATCGGCGGGCGTTATTCCGCGCTTTCCAATTTCGGCATGGTGCCGGCGGCGGCCATGGGCCTGGATGTGGCCCGCTTCCTGGACCGCGTCGAAGAAATGGTCCACGCCTGCGCCGCATGTGTGAAGGCGGAGGACAATCCGGGGGTGACCCTGGGCGTGATTCTGGGCATCAGCGCGAAGCACGGGCACGACAAGGTGACGCTCATCGCCTCGCCGGGCATCCACGACGCAGGCGCATGGCTGGAGCAGTTGCTCGCCGAATCCACCGGCAAGGACGGCAAGGGCCTGATTCCGGTGGACCGCGAGCCGCTGCTGGGGCCCGAGGTGTACGGCAACGACCGGGTCTTCGCCTATCTGCGCCTGGAAAACGGCGCGGATGCGGCGCAGGACGCGGCCGTGAATGCCATCGAAAAGGCCGGCCATCCCGTGGTGCGCGTTGCCGTGAAAGACACCTACGACATCGGCCAAGAATTTTTCCGCTGGGAGATTGCCACCGCCGTGGCCGGCTCGATTATCGGCATTAACGCCTTCAATCAGCCGGACGTCGAGGCCAGCAAGGTCGAGACCCGCAAACTCACCGCGGAGTACGAAGAGACCGGAAAACTGCCTCCGGAGCAGCCCATTCTGGAGGAAAGCGGGGTCAAGCTCTACACCGACCCCAGGAACGCGGCGGAGCTGGCCAAGGCCACAGGCGGGCAAAAGACGCTGGTGGCCTATTTGCGCGCGCACTTCAACCGCATCAAGCCGGGAGATTACTTCGCTCTGCTCGGCTACATTGATATGAACGAGGCCAACGAAAACGATTTGACGGGAATGCGCAAAGAAGTCCAGGTGCGCAAGAAGGTGGCCACCTGCCTGGGCTTCGGTCCGCGCTTCTTGCATTCCACTGGACAGGCGTATAAGGGAGGACCGAATTCCGGCGTCTTCTTACAGTTGACCTGCGACGACGCCAACGACCTGCCCGTGCCCGGACAGCGCTACACCTTCGGCGTGGTCAAGGCGGCGCAGGCGCGTGGCGATTTTGAGGTGCTGGCGGAGCGCGGGCGCCGCGCCTTGCGCGTGCACCTGGGCAGCGGCGTGGCTTCCTGCCTGCGTTGCCTGCGCGCCGCAGTCACCGAAGCTTTGAAATAGCACGGGAAGCAGTCACCAAGAAATCCCAAGCGAGGGGAGTGCAAACGATGCAAATCGGAATCGTAGGGCTGGGCCGCATGGGCGGCAATATGGCGCGGCGGTTGATTCGCGGCGGACACCAGGTGGTGGGGTTCGCGCAAGATGCGGCCGCCGTGGAGGCTTTGAAGAAGGATGGCGGCACGTCCGCCACCTCGCTCGAGGACCTGGCTAAGAAGCTCAGCAAGCCGCGGGTAGCTTGGTTGATGATCCCGGCCGGTGACCCCACCGAGCAAAGCGTCCTCGCGCTGAGCAAGCTGTTCGAGAGCGGGGACATCATTATTGACGGCGGAAACTCGATGTACAAGGACGACGTCCGCCGCTCGAAAATGCTCGAGCCGAGGGGCCTGAAGTACGTGGATGTGGGCACCAGCGGGGGCGTCTGGGGCCTCGAGCGCGGCTACTGCCTGATGATTGGCGGGCCCGATGACACGGTGAAATATCTAGACCCGATTTTCAAAACGCTGGCCCCGGGCGCCGGCAGCGTTGGGCGCACGCCCGGCCGGCCTGCGAACAAAGGCACGGCGGAGAACGGCTATCTCCATTGCGGCCCGGTGGGCGCGGGCCACTTCGTCAAAATGGTGCACAACGGCATCGAGTACGGGATCATGCAGGCCTACGCGGAAGGGTTTGATCTGTTCCGCAGCTTCGCGAGCGAAAGCATTCCGGCCGACCGCCGGTACAAGTTCGATCTCGCGGAGATCAGTGAAGTGTGGCGGCGCGGCAGCGTGGTGGGCTCCTGGCTGCTCGACCTGACCGCCCAGGCGTTTATCGAGAATCCCACCCTGTCGAGCTTCTCCGGTTTCGTGCAGGATTCTGGGGAAGGCCGCTGGACCATCGAAGCGGCCATCGAAGCGTCCGTGCCCGTCGAGGTTCTGGCTTCCTCGCTGTTCACGCGCTTCCGTTCGCGCCAGGAGCACACCTTTGCGGAAAAGGTGCTTTCCGCCATGCGCCACAAGTTCGGCGGGCACGTCGAGCGTCCCACCGGCGGATGACCGAATCCCAACCCAGGAGAGGAAACCGTGGCCAGCGAGAGACAGGATTTTCCGGGAGACGGCGGCGTGGCGACCCTCACCGCGCCCTTCGGCGCGCCTGCAGGCGCCAGCCACCAGCCCAAACCGCCCTGCGTGATGGTGATCTTCGGGGCCAGCGGCGACCTGACCAAGCGTAAGCTGCTGCCCTCGCTCAGCAATCTGAAGCGCGAAGGGCTGATCTCCGATAACTTCGCGGTGGTGGGATTCGCGCGCTCCAAGATGAGCCACGAGCAGTTCCGCGAAAAGCAGCGCGCGGACCTGGCGCAATTCGCCACCTTCAAAATGGATCCGGCCATCGCCGAATGGCTGCTCAGCCGGCTCTATTACGTGGGCGGCAATTTTGATGATCCCCAGGCGTACCAGGAGCTGGCCGCCCTGTTGGCCAAGCTGGATGGCGAACAGAAGACCGCCGGCAACTACTTCTTCTATCTGGCCACGGCCCCGGAGTTCTTTTCCGTGGTTTCCGAGCAACTGCACGCGGTAGGCCTGCTGAACGAGGACAATGGAACCTGGCGGCGGGTGATTGTGGAGAAGCCCTTTGGCCGCGACCTGGCCTCCGCCAAGGCGTTGAACCGCAAGCTGCGCGAAACCATGCACGAAGGCCAGATTTACCGCATTGACCATTATCTGGGCAAAGAGACCGTGCAGAACATCATGGTCTTCCGCTTCTCGAACGGCATCTTCGAGCCCATCTGGAATCGCCGCTATATCAAGCACGTGCAGATCACGGTGGCGGAAACCGTGGGCGTGGAGACGCGCGGCGGCTACTACGAAACCTCCGGGGCGCTGCGCGATATGGTGCCCAACCACATCTTCCAGTTGGTCACTCTGATCTCCATGGAGCCGCCCATCAGCTTCGACGCCGATGCCGTGCGCGACGAACAGACCAAAATCCTTCGCGCCATTCCCCCCTTCTCTCCGGAGGAAGTGCTCAGCCGCACGGCGCGCGGGCAGTATGGCGCAGGCATTGTGGCCGGCAAGCAGTTGGCCGCCTACCGCAACGAGCAGAAAGTCGCGCCGGATTCCCATGTCGAGACCTACGTGGCGATGAAGCTCATGATCGACAACTGGCGCTGGGCCGATGTGCCGTTTTATATCCGCACCGGCAAGGCCCTGCCCAAGCGGGTGACGGAAATTATGATTCATTTCCGCCGCGCGCCCTTTGTGCTCTTCCGGCACACGCAGATCGAGAGCCTGACGCAAAACCGGCTCATCCTGCGCATCCAGCCCGACGAGGGAATTTCGCTCCGCTTTGGCGCCAAGGTTCCCGGGCCGACCATGAAGCTGGGCGCGGTGGATATGGATTTCTCCTACGCGACGCGTTTCGGAAGCACTCCCTCTACCGGCTACGAACGGCTGATCCACGACTGCATGGCTGGCGATGCCACGCTATTCCAGCGCGCGGACATGGTGGAGGCGGCCTGGAGCGTGGTGCAGCCCGTCTTGGACGTTTGGCAGGCGCTGCCCCCGCGCAATTTCCCCAATTACCCTGCGGGCGCCTGGGGCCCGCGCGAAGCGGACGACCTGCTGTCCCGCGACGACCGTCAATGGATCAACGAGTAGCCCGCACATGGCTCCGACCTTTCCCGGCGTCGTCGTGCTCGAGGATGCGGCGGCAGTAGCCCGGGAAGGCGCGGCGCGTTTTATCGTCCTGGCGCAGCAGGCCATTGCCGCACGCGGTGCCTTTCACGCCGCCCTTTCCGGCGGCAAAACTCCTGCGGCTATGTATCGCATTCTTGCTGCGCCCGATTCCCCGGCGCGCGGGACCGTGGATTGGAACCGCATCCATCTCTACTTTTCAGACGAACGCACCTTTCCCCCCGATCACCCGGATAGCAACTATGGGTTGGCCAAGCGCGAACTGATTTCCAAAGTCCCCATTCCCGCCGGCAACGTGCGCCGCATGGAAGCAGAGCGCGCCGATGCGCAGCGCGCCGCCGAGGAATACGAGGCGCTCCTGCGGAAAAATCTTCCCGCGGGCCCCGGCGGTTTTCCGTGTTTCGATTTGATCTATCTGGGCATGGGACCGGATGGCCACACCGCATCGCTTTTCCCGGGCTCGAAGGGCTTGCACGAGACAGCCCGGGCGGTGATTGTCCATCACGTTGTGCCCCCCAACTTCCCGCCGTGCGAGCGCATGACGTTTACGTTTCCGCTGCTCAATGCCGCGCGCATGGTGATCTTTCTGGTATCCGGCGCGGATAAGAAAGACCGGCTGCGGGAGGTGCTCG
>Ga0187769_10002993_pt1 | contig 10024 bp, 9 predicted proteins | sample 0116_SJ02_MP02_1_FD_133140 | JGI IMG/M metagenome (GOLD analysis project Ga0187769, IMG submission 133140) | Tropical peat soil microbial communities from peatlands in Department of Meta, Colombia - 0116_SJ02_MP02_10_MG | ecosystem: Environmental > Terrestrial > Soil > Wetlands > Peat | place... | reverse complement strand
GAAGGATGCCCCTCTCGACAGGTTCCGCAGCGGGTGCTGAGCTGGGAGCCGCAGGCTCTGTTGCCCCGCCGGACGCCGAACCCACCGGCAGCAATGCGCCACCCTCGTCCAGACGCCGCTGCAATATCTCGAAGGCTGAAATCGGATCGACAGCGGTATCGTATTTGCCCTTGAAGGGACTTTTCGACATCACCGCCTTGCGCTCATCCGGCGTGATCGGCCCGATCCGTGCTGATGGCGGCCGGATCATCGCGCGATCGACCATCGTCGGCGTGCCACTGCCCTCGAGAAATGACAGCAGCGCCTCGCCCTTACCCAACTCCATAATGACTTGAGCGGTATTGAGCTTGGGATTAGGCCGGAATGTTTCGGCTGCCGCCTTCACCGCCTTTTGATCGCTCGGGGTAAAGGCACGCAAAGCGTGCTGCACGCGGTTGCCAAGTTGAGCTAATATTTTGCCTGGTACGTCTATGGGATTCTGGGTAACGAAATAAACCCCAACTCCTTTTGACCGGATCAAACGCACGACCTGCTCGACCTTATCGAGCAGTTCTTTTGGCGCTTCGTTGAAGAGAAGGTGTGCTTCGTCGAAAAAAAAGACGAGCTTGGGCTTCGGCGGATCACCGACCTCGGGCAGCTTCTCGAACAATTCAGACAGTAGCCAAAGCAGGAAAGTCGCATACAGCACCGGGCTTGACATCAACTTGTCAGCCGCAAGTACATTAACTGTGCCGCGACCGTTCGGCGCGATCGTCATCAGATCTTCGATCGTTAACGCCGGTTCGCCGAAGAAATTCGTGCCTCCCTGGTTCTCGAGCACAAGGAGCTGTCGCTGAACGGCGCCGATCGCGTTTGTCGCTACATTACCATAACGGCTGCTGATTTCCTTCGCATTCTTCGATAAGTAGGTCAGTAACTCCCGCAGATCCTTGAGGTCGACCAGGCCTTGACCGTCGGTGGCTTTGATTTCGGGATCATCGTCGGCGAAGCGGAACGCGATATTGATAATGCCTTCCTGCACGTCGTTGAGATTAAGCATGCGTGAGACCAAAAGTGGCCCCATCTCGAAGACGGTGGCGCGAATCGGATGACCTTGTTCACCAAACAAATCCCAGAACACCACTGGGAACTCTTCAGGCTCGTAGTCGAAACCCATGGCCTTGGCACGCTTTATGAGTTCAGGTTTGGCGTCCCCGCGGGCGGCAATCCCGGAAAGGTCGCCCTTAATGTCCGCTGCAAAAACAGGGACGCCGGCGCGCGAAAAGCCCTCAGCCAACACCTGGAGCGTTACGGTCTTGCCTGTGCCAGTTGCGCCAGTAGCCAAGCCGTGACGATTGGCGAGCGCGAGCGCGAGAAACTGATCGTGATCGCCTCGGCCGACGAAGATCTTGCCGTCGCGGTCAGGACTCGTCATGGTCTTTCCTTCATAAATGTGCGTTTCCGCGAGCGTGGAATGTCTCGCCGTGGCCGGTCGCTCGGCCTTAGATTTATAATCCGGGCGAACAATCGTTTCTACCAATCCACAAACGGTGCATGAACACGCACTGCCAATTCTCCGATAGCAACAATCCGGCGCGCCCCACTAGACCAATCGACCATGATGTAAAAGTCAAAAAGAGGCATCGCGTTTCCGCAGAGGCGGACGTCCGGACACTATCTGGATCGCGCACGGACCAATAACCGCTGATAATCCACTTACAGATAGTCCGTTTCGCGCAGCCGAATCTACGCGGATATGGCTAGGCTGTTCTTGCGGGATCTCGCCAATGTGGAGAGCGGCATATATCCCCTGCCCGAGGACCAGGACGGGTCTCTGTTCACGTTGATCGATCGCTCACGACTTTTCTTCGAGGATTTACCCGAGATCCACCGACGTCGCGAACGCCGCGCGTACGACGAAGTCTTGAGTCAGAAAACGCGCGGCAAGCGGCCTCGTTACTATCTCCAGAATTTCCACTTCCAGTCAGGCGGCTGGATGACGGACGACTCGGCCGAGAGATATGACACTCAGGTCGAGGTGCTCCTTAATGGGACAGCGAACGCCATGCGAAGGCAGGCATTGCCGGAGCTGCATGAAGCCTTTGTCGGGCGCGATCAGCGCAAGCTGAGGCTTCTGGATGTCGGCTGTGGCACAGGACGTTTTCTCGACTTCATAAAGCAGGCCTGGCCGCGGCTTCAAATCACCGGGCTGGATATGTCAGACGCCTACATTCGACACGCGAGGCGACATTTAAGGCGCGCACGGACCAGCTTCATCGTAGGCAAGGCTGAAGAAATTCCCCTGTCAGACAACAGCCAAGATGCGGTAACAAGCATTTTCTTGTTTCACGAGTTGCCGCCAAAGGTGCGGCGCATCGCCCTGCATGAATGTGCTCGCGTACTGAAGCCGGGTGGACGTCTGGTGCTTTTGGATTCGCTCCAACGTGGCGACCAGCCGGATTACGAAGGACTTTTGGAACTCTTCCCGCGAAGCTATCACGAACCGTATTATTCAAGTTACATTAAGGAGAACTTTGGTTCGCTCGCTTCCGAGTGCGGTCTTAGATTTGTGCGAAGTGCAACATTCTTTCTTGCCAAAGTCATGGTTTTCGACAAACCCGTGCGGCTGTCCGAGAGCGGCATTGCTGATCAAATGCGTGAGAAACGTACGTGGGTTGCTCGATGGGCAACCAGGTATACAAAAAAGAGTAGCAATTAGATCGAACCAATAGCCAAAACGCGATGAATGCACGTCATCTCACCGTACAAGCACCATGGCATGTGGGTCTTTGATGATCCTCGCGTCGGATTGGTGCAAGAGCCGTTCGTCTCAGGAGCCGACACCTGGATCGATCGCGTCGTTGCCGACATCCCCAACGCCGAGAAAGGGTTCATACTGATATTTTCCAGCACACCTTTTCCCGGTCACCAATATCGGCTTGATTGGCGGCGGGCGGAAGGTGGTGGAAATTGGTATTACTCGGCTGATCTGGACATGGAGGGCTGGTTGTGTCCCGCTCTTTTCCGATACTTCACCGACGCCCCGGTTTCTCTATACGCCCAGATAAAAGCGCGGAATTAATCTTCAAAGCGCGGACTCGAAGGTACCGAAGCCAGGGTTTGTCTAGGCCTTAGCGGTCGGACGTTCGGAAACCGCCGCATGCCAACGTCGCAAATGGGTCAGGTGCTCCGGCGGCGTGAGCTTCGCCCAGGAACAGAAGTCGACAGTGACCAAGCCGGTAATGTCGGCAATGGTAAAGTTCGGACCGCTGATGAATTCGTTCTCCGCAAGTCGTGCGTCGAGCCACGCAAAGAAATGCTGAATGCGCACACGCCCGCGTTCGGCCAGCGCGTGGATTTGCTCGTATGACTCGGGGCCGGGTAAGGCGCGCCCCTTTAATCCCGGCGTAGAGTTACGAAACGCTTCCATCGCGGCATAAAAGCCATCGCGCTCAATCCGCCGCTGCCACGCTTCGATCACCGCTTTCTGCTCTGCTGTGCGTCCCATCAACGGCGGATTGGGATAAAGTTCCTCGAAGTAGCGACAGATCCCAAGAATGTCAGCAATCGTAGTGCCATTATCGAGTTGGAGCACGGGCACGGTGCACTCGGGATTGATCGTCCGGAATGCTGGCGAAAATTGCTCGCCGTTGCGAAGATCAACCTGGACCGTAGAAACGCTGATCCCTTTCTCGGCCAGAAAGATGCGCACTCGGCGTGGACTGGGCGCTGTCGTGCAGTCATAAAGTTTCATTGTGATCCCACATCCGGCAACAAGACACTAAGCCACTTGATTGCACTTTTCCTCCGCCGTCTAATCCCCGAGCCAGTTGACTTGCTCGCTCAATCGGCAAGGATCCAGAACACGTTGCGGATGCAGTTGGTTCAGGGAGGCTGCAATGGCGGCTGTTATGAAAATGCGCACTGACGAAGTGGCGCTTAGGAAAGCGCGCATGTTGATCGGTGGGAAGTGGGCTGATAGCGCTTCAGGCGAGGTGCTCGAGGTCGAGGATCCAGCGCACCGGCGCCCGATCGCCGGGGTCCCACGAGGGGGCGCCGAAGACGTCGAGCGCGCAGTACGAGCCGCGGCCGATGCCTTTCCGACCTGGTCGCACACGGTTCCGCGTGAGCGCGGGCGTCTTCTCGCGCGGATTGCTGATGCGCTCGAGGCGCGGGCCGAGGAGCTGGCGCGCACGATCGCGCTTGAGACCGGAAACGCGCTTCGCACCCAAGCGCGTCCTGAAGCAATGATCACAGTCGACATCATCCGCTATTTCGGTGGCTTAGGGGGCGAACTCAAGGGCGAAACAATCCCCTTTGGCGAGCATGTTCTGAGCTACACGCGGCGTGAGCCGCTCGGCGTTGTCGGCGCCATCATCCCGTGGAACGCTCCGGTGCTGCTCGCTGCGCTCAAGATCGGCCCCGCGCTTTGCGCCGGCAACACACTGGTCTTGAAGGCCGCAGAGGATGCACCGCTCGGCGTACTGATGCTCGCTGAAGTCTGCCAGGAATTCCTTCCACCGGGCGTGCTCAATGTACTAACTGGTCTCGGCGAGGAATGCGGCGCTCCACTCGCCAACCATCCGATGGTCAGTAAGCTCTCGTTCACCGGCTCAACAGAGGTGGGCAAGCTCGTTATGCGCGCAGCCTCCGAGCGCGTCGTACCGGTCTCACTTGAACTCGGCGGTAAGAGCCCGTCGATCGTTTTCCCCGACGCGGACGAAGATTGGGTTGTCGATGGCATCATCGCGGCGATGCGCTTTACCCGGCAGAGCCAGTCTTGTACCGCGGGTTCACGCCTCTTCCTTCACCGCGACATCTTCGACAATTTTCTCGATGCGCTCGGACGGAAAGTGAAGGCGCTCAAGCTCGGCGATCCGCTCGATGAGACGAGCGACATCGGCACCATCATCAATAAAAAGCAGTTCAACAAAGTATGTAGCTATGTCGAGGAAGGGCTTAAACGACGCGAAGCGCGTGTCGTAATCGGCGGTCTCCCGCCCAAGCAAGGACCGCTCAGCGAAGGCTATTACGCAATTCCTACCGTCTTCGCGAACGCGGCGAATGACTGGCGCCTGGCGCGAGAAGAGATCTTCGGCCCAGTGCTGGTTGCCATCCCCTGGACCGACGAAGCAGATGCGATCCGGATGGCAAACGATAGTCACTACGGGCTCGCCGCCTATGTCTGGTCACACGATATCGGCCGGGCACTGCGTGCGGCTCATGCGATCGAGGCTGGTTGGGTTCAGGTGAACCAAGGTCTGGGCCAAAGCCCCGGTCACTCCTACGGCGGCTACAAAGAAAGCGGCATCGGCCGCGAGTTCTCGCTCGAAGGCATGCTGGAGAGCTACACGCAGAGGAAGAACGTCACCGTCAACCTGACGCATTAAAAAAAGCGGTTGTGCATTACTGCAAATTTGCGTGCTCGACTTCCACTTTGGGTCGATGCTGTTGAAAAAGTCGATGACATTCCATCCGAATGCAAGAAATGGAGAATTTCAGAATCCGAAAGGCTGAGTTCTTGAATCGAAATTCCCTGCTGGGGTGACATCCGACGAAAATCTTCTTCACCCCAGGGCGAAAAATCGTTTTTCAAGTCGCCATATCTGACGGGATGCAGCCATCGACCACATTTAAAATGCGAACCGCTTTCCATTCCTGGCCTTTGGCGGAGTGGATGGTTGAAAGTATGATGTAATCTTCGTCGCGCACTGGAGCCCAGACTGACGAGCCGGGCCAGGCGATCACCTGCCGTTCGCGCCATAATGGGCTGGTGCGCACATTTCATATAAACTGCGTCGCTTTAAGTAGGGCCCGCCTATGCCCGCCTCCGACGAGTACAGCAAGTTGGCCGAAGAATGTTTCCGCTTAGCACGCGAAGCTAAGGATGAGACAGATCGCTTAGCGTGTCTCGACCTTGCACAAAAATGGCTCGAAGCCGCGTCGGATCAAAACGAAAGGGCTTCGGAGCAAGTTGCCCAGGAGCAGAAGCCGGAGAGTGCTGGGACGCCGAAGTCTGAAACATCACAAGGTACAGCCCCCTCAGGATGGCTGCAGCGGGCCTTAGGGATTTTCCGCCGGGATCGATTGCAACATTAGTTCTGGTCTCACAGGACATAAGCCCTAGATCACGGAATTGAGCCGGAGTGAGGGCTTCGGCCACGCCGCTTCCCCGCCACCCTGGTCATTTGAAGAACAGTCTCTGCTTTTGTTCTGAGAGACAGCCCCGTCGAAAACACTTAAGGGGATTTACGGAATTTAACTTTGCCTTTGGACCCGGACCAACTAACGAAAATTTTCCAATTTGAGGAACTAGGCACGACTGTCTAAATGGCGCGCTCACATCCGCAGAATCGCAAGCGTGATTGACTAGCGTGAGCGAAAGCGTTCGGTTTCATCTACAAGCCGAAATTTTCAATTGTGCAGCAACCGAGCGGAGGTAGCCATGGCGGCAAAGAAAAAGCCAGCGATATCGGGAGCCCTGGATGCGAGGGAGTTAATAGCAACGGGGAGTTGCAAGGATCTGGTGCGGTTGAACGCACTGGTTACTGCCGGTGAAGTCCAGCAGTTCCCTCCATTTAGCAAGGCGTTTTGCCTGACTGACGTCGTTCTGGATCTCTGGACCTTTCCGGATGGCCTCAGTTCGAAAGCATCGTGCGCCATATGGTTGATCGTTCCGGGTACGAGCGAGATCCTTTTTCAGTGTTTCATCGACAAGTACGGTCACCAGATCCACCTCAACAGCGGAATCTTCTGCCCGAGAAACTCCTATTTGACGGCGAACGCGGGAATATTCGCGGATGGTGGAACGGGATCGCTCAGAGTGCTGCTGACGGGACACTATTGTTAGCACTTGCTACGGCTCGCCTTGAGAAATATGCCCGCTGCCTCGCCTTTTCCGCCGCCCTGGTTCGTCAGCAAGCACCTGCTGTGCTTGCTGACCCGAAGACGCTTGGGAATGTTGGCAATCGAGGAGTTGTCTGGTCTCCGTTTAGAGGCGGCGCCGTAGTACCGGGAAGGCCGCCCGCACCGCTTACTGACAACGAGCCCGGTCCCGAGCACGGCAGACCAGTAAGCGGGTTTGTTCCCGCTGTTGAGTTGGTGAGCAGTCCCCCCGAGGTGGGAAGTGCTGGAGAAACGCTAAGTTCAGACCGCGCAGGTAAGATCGTACTATTTCCGCTCAGCACCGGATTGACGGTATTCCCGCTCAGCATCGAAGCGCCGGTATTCTGTGCAAGCGACACCGCGGTGGCAGCGGTTAGTATTAGGACGCTTAGACCGATCAGTTCAACGTGACGTGCAGCCATGTGGGTCGATCTCCAATCAGATCGCCCCGAACCCTCATCGGTTGACGCAATACTATCAATTTTCGGGGTTGCTTGGAAATTACAAATGCTCGAGCGTCGCTTCCCGCCACCCCGGCGACTTCGCTTGTTGTTGTAAAAGATCGGATGCAAAGTTGAGTTTATCGGTTGGCCGACTTGGGTATTTCTACTCCCCCTAGTCGTGCCAGTGGCCCCGGCCTATCAAGCCCCCCAGCCGCCAGGTCGGGGCCACACAGGGGGCGATAACAATATGAGGCGTACGCGTGGCCAATCTTCTTGAGAAGGCGATATTCTTCCCTCAATCCCTCCAAGACGCCGTGCAATCCTTCGGCGTCGCCCCGGCCGTCATAATCGCATTCCTCTGGGGCGTGGTAATCGTCGGACTTTTTGCGATCTGGCGCCAGCAGATCAAACTAAAGAGAGCTGAGCGAGAATGGCGCCAGTGGCGCGTGAGCCATCCTCACGAAAGATGAGGCGTTAATGGGTAGGGCCGCTATAGATGATTTCAATCCCAGGGTGACGTTTATCCTTGGTGTCGCGGACGGTAATGCCGGGGATTAGCGAAACCCATTTCCTATTTTCTCGTTTCGCAATACGGACACCATCCCGAACAACGAACATGTGCTTGCCGTCAAACTCAACGATGCCCCCACCGTTGTCCAATTCTATTTTCACCTCCCGGTCCTCCCTGCCGCAACAATCAAACATTCTGCGCTCGCTGCTTGGAGCATGAAAGGCTGCATACCAAAACGCAACCATCCACAAATTGAATAGCAAGCTACACAATGAGGCGGTTCAAACAAATGCCCGAACGCCGCTTTCCGCCTCCTTGGTCTGTCGAAGAAACGTCCGCTTGCTTCATCGTGATCGATGGCAATGGGCAAAAGCTGGCCTACATCTAGTTCGAAGAGGAGCCCGGTCGGCGATCAGCGGCGAAGATGCTCAGCAAAGACGAAGCAAGAAGGATTGCTGCCAACGTCGCGAAGCCGCCCGAGCTATTGCGCAAGCCTGAACGATCGGCGGTGCCGCTCTATTCTTCCGGCGCGCTGATACGGATTAATTGTGAGTTGATCTCGCGCTCTCAGTACAACATATTTTTACTCGCTTCCCCGATGGCAATTTTGTCAAACCCTTTCGCGGGGCAGTTTAGGAAAGACTTGCGGGAAGTTTAGGAAAAGACTTACGGGAAGTTTAGGCACGCCGTCCTTCGTCCCTCGCGCTCATTTGAATTGAGTAGTTCAATTGTCTTGTTAGGCTCACGGGAAACGGCGGATCAAAAACGCTTTGCCCGTAAGTGCGGGACGCCCAAACCGGCTATGAACGCCAAGACTATCTCGATCTGGCTCAAACATGGCTGGAAGCGGCGTCACATCTGGATTGCGGCGCTTCGTTTTTAAGTCGGCATCATGCTATCGGAGAAATTGAGATTCGTGTGACGTTTTTGGGATCATCTATCTAACAGTGTCGGATCGAGTTGAGGCTAGATCATGAGAAAAGGAAAACTGCGACTGGTTACGCTTTTCACCGTTACTTTTGTCTTCGCGCCAATCGTTGCCAATGCCCAAAGTCACTTGCCGCCGTGCCCATCCGACGGAAACGAGGTCTGGACTGATTGCACAGGTGTTTTCGGCTACCCTGATGGAAGTAGATACGTTGGAGACTTCAAAGACGACAAAAGAAACGGACATGGCACTCTCACGTGGTCTAATGGAGACAAATACGTCGGTGAATGGGGGGATAACAAACAAAGCGGGCAGGGCACTTATACATTTATCGACGGCGGCGAATACGTTGGCGAATGGACGGATGGCAAAAGAAACGGACGGGGCACCCAGACGTACTCTGATGGAAGTAGATACGTTGGAGACTTCAGAGACGACAAAAGAAATGGACAGGGCGCTGTCACGTGGTCCAATGGAGACAAATACGTCGGTGAATGGAAGGATAACAAACAAAATGGACGGGGCAGCTACTCATTTATCGATGGGGACAAATACGTCGGTGAAGTAAGTGGCGGTAAACGAAATGGACAAGGCACCGAAACTTACCCTGATGGACATCAGTACGTCGGCGAATGGACGGACAGCAAGAAAAATGGACAAGGCACCGAAACGTACTCTGATGGTCGTCAATATGTTGGCCAATGGACGGACAACAAGAAAAATGGACAGGGCACTCTCACCTGGCCCAATGGACAGAAATACGCTGGTGAATTTAAGGACGACTTACAAAATGGGCAAGGCATGTATTCGTTTCCCAGTGGAGCGAAATACGTGGGAGAAATCAAAGATGGACTTTACGACGGGCAAGGGACCTACACGTCCGCTGAAGGCTGGACACAATCGGGCCTTTGGAAAAATGGAAAATTCGTGACAGCTAACTCGAACCCCAACCATCAATATTGAAGAAGGCTTTAAGCTGACGTCTGATTATGGATTAGGGTTAGTACGACCAGCTGTGTACCCACGGCAATTCAATGAAGGTGCCTGATTCGATAACTACGGATTGTCGCCCAAGCCTGAGGTACAAGCGGATTATTGGCTGTTTTCCTTAGCCAACCTCCGAGTTGATCTGAATCAAGGTAATTGGCGATTCCGGGTATTCAAATCGCAGCGTAAGATGGTGTATGCGGTTACTTTTCGAAGAGAACCGACTTGTCGGTGTACTCGCAAGCCCATCCGAACAAAGGGGCGCGTCAGCTCAACGAACGGCCACGTGAG
>Ga0187769_10002991_pt1 | contig 10028 bp, 8 predicted proteins | sample 0116_SJ02_MP02_1_FD_133140 | JGI IMG/M metagenome (GOLD analysis project Ga0187769, IMG submission 133140) | Tropical peat soil microbial communities from peatlands in Department of Meta, Colombia - 0116_SJ02_MP02_10_MG | ecosystem: Environmental > Terrestrial > Soil > Wetlands > Peat | place... | reverse complement strand
GCTCGAGGGTCGGGAACGTATAATGACTCGGCGGCGGGGAACTGAATCACGTTGTCTCCTTCAAGTCTGCGGACCAGGGCGGAGTGCGAGCGATTATTTGGCAGGCACTAATAATTAGGGTGCCTGATATATACTCGCGACTTCTCCTCTGAGTTGTGGAGACACTTCAGCAGCTGACCCATCGGCAGGTCGAGGCTCTTCGGGTGATCGCGTCCCGGCAAGGCGAATCCCGCGGTGCCAGCCTCAAGGACATCGCCTCGGGCCTGCACGTGCGGCCCCCCTCGGCCCTCTCCCACCTCGGTCCGCTCGAGGAACTGGGCTTGATCACTCGCTTCCGCGGCAAGAGCCGTCTCACCCGCCGCGGGTTCGCTTGCCTGGAAGAATACCGGCGTCACCACCGAGTGGCCGAGAGCCTGTTCTCCCGCGCCGGCCTTTCCGCGGATGCTACGTGCCGCGCTGCTCGGGAGGTGGACCTTGCCCTGAGCCACCGCACCGTGGAGAAGATCTGCGCGGCGGAGGGCCATCCCCCGGTGTGTCCTCACGGAGAGCCGATCTCCCCCTGTTCTACCGAGAAGGGAACCAACTGAACGATGCAGAAGAATTCGAAGGTGATCGTCGCGGTCGCCGCGGTGGTCGTGATCGCGGGCGGGGGGATCGCGGCGGCCTATGTCCTGAGCGTTCCTCCCAACCCCTGCGCGGGAATCACGACACCGTCGAGCCCGAGCACGACGGCCTCGGTCGCTCTCACCGCGAGCGATGTTCGCCCTTCGTCCCCTGCGGCTGCAAAAGTGTCCGTCTCAACGGACACCCCTCCCGCCGCGACGCCCGGGCTGGTTCCCCGGGCGGCATCGGACGGCCAGGACGCGGGGTCTTCGGGAATCGTCATCAACGTCGTCGCCGCCGAGAATTTCTGGGGAAGCTTGGTCTCTCAGCTCGGAGGGACGCACGTCAGCGTAACGAGCATCATCACCGACCCGAACACGGACCCCCACGAGTATCAATCGAACGATTCGGACGCGATTGCAATCCAGAAGGCCCAGTACGTGATCCTGAACAACGTCGGATACGACACCTGGGCGTCCGCTCTCATCGCGGCGGACGGCGATACCAACCAGACCATCCTGAACATCGGCGATTATCTGGGAGTCCAGGTGACGGGGGGCCTTGTCTCGGGGAACCCGCACCTGTGGTACAACCCCACCTACGTCAACCAGACCGTGGCGTGGATGTACCACAACCTCACCACGATCGCGCCTTCTCTGACTGGATACTTCACTGACGAGTACGACAACCTGACCGCCTCGCTCACCTCGCTCTACTCCGAGGTGGGCGCGATCAAGCAGCAGTTCGCGGGTACGGTCGTGGCCTCCACCGAGAGCATCTTCGTGTACCTCGCGAACGCGACCGGTCTCGACCTCGTCTCCCCACCTGCGTTCATGGAGGCCATCGCGGAAGGGAACGACCCGTCCGACTCGAGCATCGTGACGTTCCAGTGCCAACTCGAGAGCGGGAACGTGAGGGTGCTGGTGTTCAACGCCCAGACCGTGACCCCCATCACGACCAACATGAAGGCGATTGCCCAGGACAACAACGTCAGCGTCATGAGCGTCACGGAAACGATCGTACCCCCCACCGCGACCTTCCAGCAATGGATGGGCGGGGAACTGAACGCGCTCTACGTCGCGCTCGACGCGAGGGCGCTCGGCAATTGAGGCCCCATCCCGAGTCCGATCATCCGTAGGATACCTTCCTGTGCCGATCGAAATCGCTCGCGCGGACCATCTCGAGGTGCGGTACCGGGACCGCGTCGTCTGGAGCGACGCGAATTTTCGGATCCATCGCGGCGAGTTCGTCGCGGTCATCGGCCCGAACGGAGCCGGAAAGACCACCCTCTTCCGGCTCCTCCTGGGGTTGATCCGGCCCTCCGGCGGTACTCTGCGCGTCTTTGACGAGCCCCCCCGGCGGGGAAACTCGCGGATCGGCTACGTTCCTCAGAGCCACGTGGTCGACAAGGACACCAACGTCCAAGCCGACCAGCTCGTGCGTCTCGGGTTCTCGGGCAACCGATGGATCCCGAACCTGACGCCGGCCATGTTCCGGCGGGAACGGGAGGCGGCCGAGACAGCCCTGCGGTCGGTGGGGGCGATCGAGCTCGGTAAGAAATCGCTCGGAGCGATGTCCGGCGGGGAGCTCCAGCGGATCTTCCTGGCCGAGGCTCTGGCCGGCAATCCTGAGATCCTCCTCCTGGACGAACCGCTCGCGAGCCTCGATATCCGGCGGGCCAAGGAACTGGTGGAGCAGGTCCATGACCTCGTCCGGACCCGAAAGGTGGCCACGCTGCTCGTCGCCCACGACATCAACCCGCTCATTCACTGCTTGGACAAGGTGATCTACATCGCGAACGGCCGGGTGGCGACGGGCCTCCCGTCCGAGGTCCTGACGACGGACAGCCTCACGGCGCTCTACGGCGTCGACGTGGAGGTCCTTCACGATTCCCGGGGCAACCTGGTGATCGTCGGCGGCGAAGATTCCCACCGGGATCCGGATTCATGACGAACATCGGCTGGAACTGGTGGGGATGGAACATCATCCTCGACCTGAGGGAGATGCTTCAGCTCGAGTTCGTCCGCAACGCGTTCGAGGCGGGGACGATCATCGCCATCCTCGCCGGTATCGTGAGCTACCTCGTCGTCCTGCGGCGCTCGTCCTTCGCGGCCCATGCCCTCGGGCACGTGGGATTTTCCGGTGCGGCCGGGGCCGTCCTCTTCGGTGTGGCTCCGATCTACGGTCTCCTCCTCTTCACGACGGTCTCGGGCAGCGGGATCGCCCTGCTCGGCCAGAAGGCCTCCCACCGGGACGTCGAGATCGGGACCGTTCTCGCCTTCATGCTGGGTCTCGGGCTGCTGTTCCTCGCCTTCTATAACGGGTTCGCCACCGAGGCGTACTCCATCCTGTTCGGGGAGATCGTCGGGATCAGCAACGCCCAGGTGCTGTTCACGCTCGAGACGAGCCTCCCCGTCTTCCTGGTCCTCGGGCTCGTCTATCGACAACTCCTGTTCGCTTCGCTGGACGAGGAAGTGGCCGAGGCCAAGGGAATGCACACCCTGGTCCTCGGTCTGATCTTCATGCTGGCCCTGGCCGTCGCGATCTCCATCGCCGTCACGATCATCGGTGTCCTGCTGATCTTCGCCCTGACCGTCACGCCGGCGGCGATCGCCATCCGCCTTGCCAAGCGACCGCTCTATGCCATGCTGATCGCGGTGGCCGTGGCGTTGTTCGCCACCTGGGCCGGGATCTTCATCGCGTTCTACGAGGTCGAGCCCACGAGCTTCTTCATCGTCACGATCGTTTTCATCATCTATGTCGTCGTGCGCTCGCTTCCCTACCTCGTCCGGTTGAAGCTGTGGTTCGCTCGGCTCCTCTCGCGGTCGTCGACGCGGCCGGGGCGGTCCTCGACGCATCCGCTTCCGGAACCTCCTCGCCCGGACGCTCCGGAGCCGGCGGCCGGTTCCGAGTTGATGTAACGGCCCTAGGAGACTCCGTCTCGGACCGGTCCGTGTCCCGCCGAGAAGGTGACCGTCACTTCAGCGCTTCCTTCTTGCCCTTGTAGAAATCCCGGGTCGGGGTCAAGAGGTCGAACACCTCACGGTCGACGACCGGCGTTCCCCGCGCCACGAGGGACGCCAGGTTCATCCCCACCCCCGGCCCGAGCATGAACCCCTGTCCGCACATCCCGACGCCGAGCACGAACCCCTCGACGTTCGGGACTCTCCCCAGGACCGGTACTCCGTCGGGGGTCATCGGGTACAGCCCACGCCACACGCGCCGGATGGTGAGGTTCTTGAGTCGTGGGATCACCTCCACGAGCCGGGCCGCGATGATCGGCATGAATTCGTGGGTCGAGTTCCGGTTCGTCCCTGAAATCGGAACCCTCGGGGTATAGCAGAAGATGACCTGTCCGTTCGAGTCCTGCCCGAAGTAGAAGTTGATCGTCTTTCCTTCGGGGCCGGGCCGCAGGTCTACGATCAGCGGGTCGAGGAACGGCTCGACCGGGGCGGAGATCCCGCCCTCATGGCTGTCGGGAATCACGGGGATGTCGAGGCCCGCCATCTTGCAGACCTCGGTGGCCCGCACTCCGGAGGCGTTGACCACGGTGGTCGCACGGTACTCCTCCTTCTCCGTCCGAACGCCCACGACCGTGTTCCCGCGCATGACCAGGGATGTCACCGGCTCGCGGTAGCGATACACCGCGCCGAGCCGGACGGCCTCGTTCGTGAACGATTCGGCGGCGAGAAGAGGGCTGACCTGTCCGTCGTCGGGGGAGTAGGTGCCCCCCCTCAGCCCGTGCTCGGCGATTCCGGGAACGACCTCACGAATACCCTCGGCATCGAGCCAGTCGATGTTGAGCCGATACCTCTTCTGGACCGGAAGAAGCCCTTTGACCGTCGTCTCGACCTTCTCGTCGAACGCGGGGAAGCAGTATCCTCCCTTCTTCCAGCCGATGTCGGTGCCGGTCGATTCCTTCCAGTGGGAGAAGACCTCGATGCTCTGCTGGCAGAGCCGGATCTTGGCCGGGTCCGAATGCGTCGCGCGGACCCCGCCGATCGCGGCCTTGTTCTGCCCCTGACCGGAAGATGCCAGCTCGTCCAGGACGAGCGTGCGGAGCCCCTCGCGGGCGAGGAAATAGGCCGTGGGATTGCCGACCGACCCCGCGCCGATGACGATCGCATCAAACGGTGCTGTCGCCCTCACATTCCACCAGGAACGCCTTCATCGGGACCTCCTGGGTGAACGGCCGGTGCACCGGCGGTGTGACGGCCTTCGGGTCCACCCCCAGTTCGCGGAAGATGCGCAGCGTCAGCTCCGCGCACGTCTTTCCCCCGCACGGTCCCATTCCGCTTCGCAGGGCGGCCTTGACGGCATTCAGGTCCCGGGTCCCCGTCTCGCGGACGTAGTCGGAGATCATCTGCTTCGTGATCCGCTCGCAGCGACAGACCACCACCTCGTCGTCGGTGACGGGCGCCACATAGCCGGGAGCGTTCGGGAACTCGGCCGGCCGAATGCGGACGCCGGCCACTTTCTCGGCGTCGGCGAACGGAACCTCGAGGACCATGAGCCGGCGACGGTGAAGCGACTTCCCGGCCAAGATCCGGAGGACCTTGCCCGTGCCGACCGGCTCGCCCTCCCTCCCCGTGGTCGGCACTTCCTCTCCGACGTGGACGAGCTCCTCGGGCATCTCCCACGGGAGGGTGACCCGGGCCGTCGTCGCGGAAGGGTCGTGACGCTTATCGACGAGGCTGATCGCGAGTCCGGGGCAAATCGCCACACACTTGAGACACCCGACACAGTCTCCGACGAGCCGGGGCCGGCCGAGGAGGTTCCCTTCGGGGATCTGGATCCCGTCCGTGATGCACACGTCGGTGCACGGGTTGCACGGGATCTCCTGGGCGCACCGGAGGATCGGGTAGACGGTCATCTCCGGCGGAGGGGGGTACTCCCCGAGCACCGGTCCCGGATGCGAGCAGAGCATCTTCTGGACCGCGAGCCATTCGGCCGGGATCTCCGTCGGGATGCCGAGGTCGTTCAGGATCGTTCGGGCGACGATTTTGCCCGAGAACATCGCGGCCGATGCTTCGGCGATCTCGTGCGCGTCCCCAGCGGAGTACACCTTCATGCCGAGCCGCCGCCCTTCCTCGAACAGCTCGTTCACCGGAGCAAGGCCAACGGCGACGAGGATCGTGTCGACGGCGAACGATTTCTCGGTGCCTTCGACCGGCCGGAATCGTTCGTCGACGCGGGCGAGGATCACTCGCTCGACGTGCTCCTTCCCCTCGGCCCGCAGCACGGTGTGGGAGGTGTAGACCGGCACTCCGAGCCGGAGGATCTTGTCCCGGTGCACCTTGTAGCCTCCGCATTCGGGCAGCATCTCGGCGAGGCCGACGACGTCGATCCCCGCCTGGAGCGCCTGGTACGCGACAATGAGACCCACGTTCCCGCCGCCGACGATGAACAGCCGGTGGGACGGTTTCACGAGGTCCCGGTTGACGAGCGTCTGGAACGCGCCGGCACCGTAGACCCCGGGGAGGTCCGCGCCGGCGAACGCGAGCGCCTTCTCGCGGGCCCCGGCGGCGACGAGCAGGCACTTCGGCCGGACGATCGTGAAGTGGCCGTGCCTCAGTACCCCGACGATCCCGTCCTGGAAGACCCCCACGACCGGGGAATCGGTCCAGAGCTCGACGCTCTTCTGCGCTCGTGCCTTCTCTTCGAGGGTGTGCCCGATCTCCGTGCCGCGCACGCCGGCGTAACAGTCCTCGACCGAGCCGAAGAAATTGTGCGTCTGAAGGCTGAGCTTCCCGCCGAGCACCTGCTTATCGTCGCAAAGGATGCACGGGACGCCCTTCGCGCCGAGCTCCACGGCCGCCATGAGGCCGGCGGGACCACCCCCGACGATCAGCACGTCGGTCTCGACCTGGGCGATCTCCCGCCGCAGGTGCATGGGGGCATCGTCCGCGAGCAGTCGAGGGAGGCCCTCGAGGGGCCGAACATCCATGCCGGCACGCACGGGGGTGATGCACGCCTTGACCGGAAGGCCGTCCGCCACCACGAGACACTGGGCGCACTGGCCGTTGGCGCAGAAGATCCCCTGAGGGGAACCGTCGCGGCGGTGACGACCGAACACCTGAATCCCGTTCGCGAATAGGGCCGAGGAGATCATCTCGGACGCGCGGGCCTCGAGCCGCCTTCCGTCGAAGCGGAACTCGACCATCTCGGGGTGGGCCGGCACATCGAGGATGGGATGCCGTTCGACCCGTTCCGACGCCATCGGACTCCTCTCGGCCGGATTGAGGCCGAGCGGCGGTCATTAACTCCCTATCAACGTAATTTCACGAAACCGTTAGGGAGCTCCGACCGGTGGAAACGCCCATGATTTGGAACATTGAACGGCCCGTCAACGACGTGAACACGATCCGTTCCTACGCCCCGAACTCCGCCGAGCGTCGGAAGCTCGAGGAGGAGCTCGCGGCGATGCGCAAGGCGACCGTCGAGATCCCCCTCATCATCAACGGAAAGGAGGTCCGCACGGGCAATCTGGTCGACGTGAGATGTCCCGACGACCACCGCGTGACCCTGGCCCGGGCACACGTCGCCGGCGAAACGGAGCTCCGGCACGCGGTCGAGAGCGCGCTCGCAGCTCAGGGTGGCTGGGCCGGGCTCGACTGGTATCACCGAGTCGCCGTCTTCCAGAAGGCCGCGACGCTCCTCGCCGGACCCCGGCGCACCCGCAACATCGCGGCGATCATGCTCAACCACTCGAAGAACCCGTACGAGGCCGAGATCGACCTCGCCGAGCTCGTCGATTTCTGGAACTTCAACGCCTACTACACCCGCCAGATCTACGAGATGCAGCCGAACCAGTTCCCCGGCGAAACCAACCGGTTCGACTGGCGGCCGCTCGAAGGGTTCGTGCTCGCTATCCCGCCGTTCAATTTCTACTCGATCGCCGGGAACCTTCCCACGTCGCCCGCGATGGTCGGGAACGTGGCGCTCTGGAAGCCGGCCCGTTCGGTGATCCTCTCGAACTACGAGATCTACAAGGTGCTGGTCGAAGCGGGGCTCCCGCCCGGGGTCATCAACTTCGTTCCGTTCCCGAGCAAGGAGGCCCCGGTCCTGCTCGACCACCCGGCCCTCGCCGGCGTTCACTTCACCGGCAGCTACGACACGCTCGTCCAGATCTGGAAGCGGGTCGGCTCCAACCTCGAGAAGTACCGGAACTTCCCGCGGATCGTCGGGGAGACCGGCGGCAAGGACTTCATCTTCATGCACCCGTCGGCCGACGCGCGCGGTACGGCGATGAACCTGATCCGCGGCGCCTTCGAGTACCAGGGACAGAAGTGCTCGGCCTGCTCGAGGGCGTACCTCCCCGAGAGCCGGTGGCCCGAGGTCGAACGGATCCTCAAGGAGGAGGTCCCCAAGGTCCCGATGGGGCGGGTGGACGAGATCGGGAACCTGATGGGGGCGATCATCGACGAACCGGCGTTCAAGAACATCCAGGGGTACCTCGAGTTCGCGAAGGGCCACCCCCGCGACTACCAGTTCGTGGTCGGCGGCGAGTCGGACGGCGCGAACGGTTGGTTCGTCCGTCCCACGGTGGTCCGGACGAGCGACCCGCACGGTAAGCTGATCACGGAGGAGATCTTCGGCCCCGTGCTCACCGTCTACGTCTATCCTGACGCGAAGTACGAGGAGACGCTCAAGCTGTGCGATTCCACGTCGCCGTACGCGCTCACGGGAGCGGTCTTCGCGCGCGATACCCAGGCGGTCACGCTCGCCGAGGAGGTACTGCGCTGGAGCGCGGGCAACTTCTACATCAACGACAAGCCGACCGGCGCGATCGTGGGCCGGCAGCCGTTCGGAGGGGCCCGCCGCTCGGGGACGAACGACAAGGCCGGCTCGGTGCTGAACCTGCTTCGCTGGCTCAGCCCCCGTAACATCAAGGAAACCGCGGTCCTGCCGGACGACTGGCGTCGGCCGTTCATGGCCTAGTCCACGGTACCGCGATCGGTTCGGGCTTGAGGTCGGCGGCCCTCGCGCTCGGACGGGCGACGGGCGAGGCCTAGCTGGGAACCGCGACCCGCTCGGCGATCCGCTCGGTGAACCACTCCGGGTAGGATCTGGAGCCGAGGGCGAACGTGCGACGGACGCTGACGACGCCGGGAAGCCCCGCGAGCTTCGTCACGAGTCGTTCGAGGACGGTCGGCGCATCGGCCGGCACGAGACCGGCGATCGTGGTCGTGACGTTCCCGGGTTCGAGGCCGAGCCCGTCGCTCGCAACGGGCATCCAGACCGGAGCCTCCTTGGGAACCTTTCCGACGACCTCGTGCCGGCTCTCTGCGTCGCGAAGCTCGATCCGGACGAGAGCGAGAGGGAACTCTTCGGCGTCCGCTCCGTGCGTCCACCAGCAGGCTCGGGCGTCGATCATCTGGTGATAGCGCCGGGCGGTCGTCTTCAGGCTGACCCGCACGGTCTTCGCGACCGCGGCGACCGTCGCGTCGGGGGCGGCGCGGAACGCCTGGAGAAGCCTCCAGTCGAGGGGGGAGAGTTCCCGTTCGCAGGGGGGGATCCAGTACAGCTGGGGCGGGCGGAGACGACTGGTCGGGGAGAGCCGCCCGATCAGGGCGGCCCGTCGCGTCGTCGTCGATTCGGTTTCCGAAACGAAGTGTGCGCGAACCTCCCGCTGACCTTCGTCGAGCGTGTCCCGCGCAAAGACGACCCCATCGACCAGGGCCAGGTCGCGAAAGACCCGTTCCGCTTCGCCGGCCGACCCCACCGGGACGACCTGGACGAACACCCGGACCCCGAACAGGGACGGATTCGGCGTGACCGCTCTTCCCCGTAGGAAACCGAGCTCCGAGAGGCCGCGGAGTCGGGCCCGGACCCCGTTCTCGCTGATCCCCACCTGGTCGGCGATCGCTCGCACGGGGATCGTCGGGTCGATCAACCGGCGCCCCGCCCAGAACCGTGCCTCGCCGTCCGGCGAGAGGAATCGATAGATGGCAAAGTCAAGGGGGTCCATGCGGCCGGAGAGGGAGAGTGAGGGGAGCGCCAAAAACCTGCTTATGGGCCGATCCGCCCGGGGAGGTACGACCCCGTTCCGGCCCCGCGAGAGGCTCCATCGCTACCCGAAAAAGGGTTCCGTTACTATTCCGGGCAGAGCGCCGGTAGAGCCGAGATCGGAGTAGGCGCCCCTTGCGGGCGGGCCCCGGCTCGCACTGCGGGCAGGGCGGCGAGACCGGTCCCGGCGAACTCCCTGGCATCGGCCACGCTCTTCGACCCGCTCTCGATCCCCTTCGGCCAGACGACCGGACCGGCTCCGAGCGGGGCGGCGTCGAACCGGGCCGGCTTCTTTCCCCAACCGAAGAGGCGCTGGACTGCGGAGCGCTTCACCGGCAGGTAGGCGAGCTCGCGTCGGAGGAACGCCTCCGTGGCGCGAACGTCCCCGCGAGAGCCCTTGATATGGACGTACTGGG
>Ga0187769_10002990_pt1 | contig 10028 bp, 10 predicted proteins | sample 0116_SJ02_MP02_1_FD_133140 | JGI IMG/M metagenome (GOLD analysis project Ga0187769, IMG submission 133140) | Tropical peat soil microbial communities from peatlands in Department of Meta, Colombia - 0116_SJ02_MP02_10_MG | ecosystem: Environmental > Terrestrial > Soil > Wetlands > Peat | place... | reverse complement strand
TCCTCGCGAACATGCGTGTGAATCAGGAGCGTGGTTTCACCGTGCAGCGGACCGAGAACAGCGAACGTCGAGAGAGGAACCTGCACCTGGTAGCCAACGCCGCCCACGTCGAGGAGAACCTGGTTGGGACGCTTTTCAATCAGCTTGCCGCGGAGCGAGCCAATCATGTTCAGCGATTATCGGTTAGGGGCGAGAGGGTGTCAACGCAACGGGCGCCATTGCGTGCACGGAGAAACGAAACCAGAGGGACGCATACGAAAATTCGGATATGCGCGTGCGACTTTGCAGCCACACGCGAGCAGTTTTCGTCCACAACCAATTTGGCTGTCGCACGCGTGACACAAATTCCGCGCGAAAACGGTCGCAAATTGGTACGTGCAAGTCGATGACAAAGTTCACAACGAAATTTTCGCGAAGTGCGCGCAGTTTTGCTTTCCTCGCTGGAGGTGTTTCGTCTAACGGCGTGCAAGCAGTGAATCCGATCCGAGGAGGGAACAACGATGTCACGCCGTGCAGCAAATGCCTTCGCGCCGATGCTCGTGGCGCTTGTGCTGGCGATGCCGGTAGCGGCTCGCGTCGGCACCAACGGCACGAAACCAGTGTCCGTCAAAATGGAGTTCCTCAACCCGATTTCATTCGGTGGCACAGAGATCAAGCCCGGAACGTACACCGTAACCGCTGACGATTCGAAGGTGACGGTAATGCAGAATGGAAAGATGCTCGCCGAAGCGCCCATATCGTGGAAGGACTCAGCGATGAAGGCGAGCTACTCGAACATCGTCACTGTCGGCGACAAAGTAACGGAAATTCATTTCGGCGGAAAGACGCGGTACGTGGCGATCGCTCAGTAGGGGTACTGGACTCTGCGGGGACGCGCGGGTCAGGCGTTCCCGCGAAGCTCTTGCAGAAATGCTTCCCGCTCGCGACGCGCTTCGTCGAGCTTGCGTGTTTTGGAAGTCAGATAGCGCGTGCCCTTGATTGACGTGTCCTGCAGTGACTGCGCCCAGGCGCGCAACTGGCGGCTGACTCCTTCGGCCATCGATTTCAAATTTGAAATTTCAGATTTGAGATTCGAGAAATCGCCCATGCGCTCCATCAAGCACAGCATGGAGCGAACCTCTCCGGCGGAGCCGCGAGCGATGTAAAGAAACGTGAGAAGTTCCTGCGTGGTCCCGCGCTCGAAACCTTCCGCTATGTTGTTGGACACTGAAACTGAAGCCCGCTCGATCTGATCGCGCAGAGCGCGTAAGCGGCGGAGCGGGGGCTTGGAGCTCAGCGCGTAGACGGCGAGAGCGAGGCTCGTGGCTGCTTGCCAAGCAGGTAGTTCTTCGAATCGCGTGTACTTCATTGCAATCCACTTAGCGCAGTGTGCGGTCGCGGCGGACGGCCTCGTCGATCAGAGCATCGAGTTCGCGGCGCGTGAGGCTCACGCGGTCGGTGGCGCCGTTGCCTCCGTTGGCTAGATCGTCGGAAGGCGCAGAGACTCCATGCTGCGCACCGGCAGCATAGCGAGCGCGCGCCGCCACCAGTTTTTCGACGTCTCCGCCCGAGAGCAAAACCTGCTTGCCGAGCAGTTCCGTCACAAGTGATACCCGCGCGAAGTGCTCCGTGGTTTCCATTCGCAGAAAAGCAGTCAGAAGGTCCGAACCGTACGTCACGACTCCGTGGTTCGCCATGAGAATCGACTCGTGGCCGCGAACCAGAGGTTCGAGCGCCGCGGCAAGTTCGGGTGTTCCCGGAGTGCCATAACGCGCGACGGGAATGCTGCCCAGCCCCAGCACGAGTTCGCACAGAATCGGCTTGTCGAGCGCCATGCCGGCGGCCGCGAAACCGGTCGCCGTCGTTGGATGCGCGTGGCAGATCGCATTGACGTCTGGGCGCAGGCGGTAGATCAGCAGATGCATGCCGAGCTCGGAAGAGGGCTTCCGGGAGCCGTCGATCCGGCGGCCCTCGAGATCGATGATGACGAGATCGTCCGGCGTCATCATCCCCTTGCTCATGCAGGTGGGGCTCATCAGGATTCGGTCGGCGCCGAGGCGGACGGAGATGTTGCCGTCAGTCGACGCGACGAAACCGCGGTCGTGAATCCAGCGGCCGACGGTGCAGATATCACTGCGATGTTGCGCTTCGGTTTTTACCGCCCCATGAGAGATCGAGTTGGGTTGCACGAGCACCTCCGCGGCTGCTGAGGCGGCGTAGTTTACGCGTAAAAGCCACGCAATTTCAAGGCTCGCGCGACCCGATCGATGGCGACAATGTAGGCGGCGATACGGTTGTTGACGCGGTGCGTTTGGGCGTAGCGAAGGACCTCGTCGAAGGCGTGTTCCATCACGTCCTGCAGGTGTTCGTTGACCTCGCGCTCGCGCCAGAAAAAGCCCTGTCGGTCCTGCACCCATTCGAGATAGCTGACGGTGACGCCGCCTGCGTTTCCAAGGATGTCCGGGATGACGAAGATTCCTTTTTTCTCGATGATTGGGTCGGCGTGAGATGTTGTGGGGCCGTTGGCGCCTTCGCAGAGAATCTTGCAATCGACGCGATGAGCGTTTTGGGAAGTGATCTGATTCTCGGTCGCGGCGGGAACGAGAATGTCGCAGGGACGGAAGAGAACTTCCTGCGCGCTCAATTTTTCACCGCCACCCGGAAACTCGGGCAAGGGTTTGCGCTGGGTGTAAACCCAATCGTAAAGCTTCGGGATGTCGAGGCCGTTTTCGTTGTAGAGGCCGCCGTGGATATCAGCCGCGCCGATGATTTTGTAACCTGCCTCGTGCATCAGCCGCGCGGCCTCCGAGCCGACGTTGCCGAATCCCTGAATGATGACGCGGCAACCGTCGCACTTTATGCCGAGCCTCGCGATGGCCCTGTCGCAGCAGAGCATCAATCCGCGACCGGTGGCTTCCTTGCGTCCCTGCGAGCCGCCGAGATCGAGCGGCTTGCCCGTCACGACGGCGGTGGTGGCCTGGCGGACGTGCATCGAGTACGTGTCCATTACCCAGGCCATAATCTGATCGTTGGTGCCGATATCGGGCGCTGGGATATCGCGCTCGGGCCCGAGCCAATCCGAGAGCGAAGCGGTGTAACGGCGAGTAACGCGCTCGAGCTCGGACTTGGATAGGCTCGCGGGATTGCAGATCACGCCGCCCTTGGCCCCGCCGAACGGAACGTTGACGACCGCGCACTTCCAAGTCATCCAGGCGGCGAGGGCGCGCACTTCGTCGAGCGACACATTCGGCGCGAAGCGGATGCCGCCCTTGCCGGGACCGCGAACCGTCGAGTGCAGGACGCGGTATCCTGTGAAGACGGCGATTTGTCCGCTGTCGAGCGAAACCGGGATGTAGACGGTGATTTCTCTTTCGGGATACTTCATGTAGCGGTAGAGGCCCTGCTCCAGGCCCAACATCTCCGCCGCAGTTTCAAAGCGAGCTTCCGCAGACTCGTATACGTTGAGTTCTTCCTGAACAGCTACGGCCATGACATTCCCCCCTGAACATCTTATCGAAGTTGGGGTTTTTATGTACCGTTGACGCGCAAATCGCGACCGGTCATTTCGCGTGGTTCGGGGACGCCGAGGACGCCAAGCAGCGTGGGTGCGACATCGCGGAGCGATCCGCCCGGCTTCAATCGAGTGCGGCCATCTTCTGTGACGAGAATGAAAGGCACGGGGTTCGTTGTGTGATAGGTATGCGGGCCACCGGTGACGGGATCGATCATGGTTTCGGCGTTGCCATGATCGGCGGTGATGATCCACGCACCGCCGCGCGGGCGGAGCGACTGAAAGATTCGTCCGAGGCAGTCGTCGACGGTTTCGCAGGCTTTGATCGCCGCTTCGAGCTTGCCGGAATGGCCGACCATGTCCGCGTTGGCAAAGTTCATGATGATCGCATCGAAGTCGCCCTTTTCGATGGCGTGAATCACGGCGTCGGTGATTCCGGCGGCGGACATTTCGGGCTTGAGATCGTACGTGGGAACTTTCGGCGACGGCACGAGGATGCGCTCTTCGCCCGGGAATGGCTTTTCCACGCCGCCATTGAAGAAATATGTGACGTGCGCGTACTTCTCGGTTTCAGCGCAGCGCAGGTTCTTGAACTGCAGGTCGGCGAAGACGTTAGCGAGGATGTGTTCGAGTTTTTCGGGCGCGAGGATATAGCGCAGCCAGGGCCAGGTTTTTTCGTACTGCGTCATCGCGACGTAGACGAGATTCTTCGGCCGCGACGCGTCGACGAATCCCTTGAAGCCGGGTTCGATCAGAGCCTTCGTCATCTGGCGAGCGCGGTCGGCGCGGAAGTTGTAAAAGATCACTGCATCGTCGTCGCGAATCAGACCGCGCGGCGCGGCAGGCTTGCCGGGAGCGGCTTGCGTGGTGATCACGGCGGGCATGACGAATTCGTCGGTGACGCCTTTTTCGTAGCTCGCGCGAATCGCGGCGATCGGATCGGCAAATTTGGCCTCCGCGTCGCCATGAACCATTGCGCGATAAGCTTTCTCGACGCGCTCCCAGCGATTGTCACGATCCATCGCGTAGTAGCGGCCGATGACCGTCGCGATCTGGCCGACGCCGAATTCGCGCATCTTCTGTTCGATCCGGCGGAGAAAATCGATGCCGCTTTCGGGCGGGGTGTCGCGGCCGTCCATGAAGCAGTGGACGAAAACTTTTTCGACCTTGTTCTCGCGAGCCATGCGCAGCAACGCGAAGAGATGCTCGATGTGCGAGTGCACGCCGCCGTCGCTCAGCAAGCCCATGAGATGCAGGTGGCGCGTGCGGCCGCGCTCCATCGCTTCGAGAAACAACGGCTGGCGGAAAAATTCGCCGCTCGAGATGAGCTGATCGACGCGAGTGATGTCCATTTGAACGATGCGGCCCGCGCCCATGTTGAGGTGGCCGACTTCGCTATTGCCCATCTGTCCTTCAGGCAGGCCGACGTAGGGGCCGGAGGTGTGAATCAACGTGTTCGGGAAATCCTTGAGCAGGCGGTCGTAATTGGGCTTGCGCGCGAGAGCGATGGCATTGCCGTTGGTTTCGGCACGGTAACCCCAGCCGTCGAGGACGGTGAGGACGATGGGTCTTGGCCGCTTAGGCACGATTCCCCCGGGTGTGGGCACAAAGAGAGGCCGCTCGACTCGCGTTGGTCGCTCGGGATGACGATGCTGATCGCATCGTCAGACGCTTACGCATGGTGCTCAAATACCCCCCAGCCGACTGTCGAGTAGCCGAGACACCGATCGTTTGTTTTCATGGAGTTGCGGAGATTTCTACTCGGCAGGCACTGTCGAGTAGAAATGTGGAAAGTAGCCCTCCGGCTTCGCTCAGGACAAGCTCGCGGCGAGTGGCTAGAAACGCCCCAGATCAGCCGAGGTGTCGGCACCGTTTGGGCGCTGTTCGCCCTGACCGCGAACACACAGATGCCCAAAAGGCTCTCCGTCCTTCGCCGTCGGTGTCCGATCTCCCAAGCTGGACTCGCCGTCGACTTGGGAGCCCTTTTTGATCTCGAGTATTCCATCATCACGAATTACGTTAGCACGAGGGAAAGGCGATGCAAGGGAGTAGTTGTCGTAAACAATGCGGCAGCGGAAGATACTGCGCGAAGCAGGCGCTGTTTGATTTTCCCTGGAGCGAGGGACTACCATCGCGCCGTGTTTAGCGTGCGCTGCTTCTCGGGTGTGCTTATATTGGCCGACTTCTCCCGAGTGTGCCGCATTCGCTACCAAAGCCGGGACGCCAGTTCTCATGGACACCTATGTAAGTGTAAATGGCATTCGACTTCACTGCGTCACTGCGGGCAAAGGAACGCTGATCCTCTTCCTGCACGGATTCCCGGAGTTTTGGTACGAGTGGAAAAACCAGCTCACCGAATTCGGCAAAGACCATCTGGTGGTCGCTCCCGACTTGCGCGGCTACAATCTTTCCGATAAGCCAGACGACGTCGAAAACTATCGCGTGGACGTGCTCGTTGAAGACGTGCGCCAGCTTGCGGATCACTACCGGAATGGCAAGAAATTCATTCTGGTCGCGCACGATTGGGGCGGAGCAGTGGCATGGGCGTTTGCGATCGCGCATCCCGAATACCTGCGGAAGCTGGTCATGATCAATGCGCCGCATCCCGCGATTTTCGCGAAGCTGTTGACATCCGATCCCGCGCAACAGAAGGCGAGCCAGTACATGTTGCTCTTCCGAAGTTCGCAGGCAGAATCGGTTCTGTCCGCAAATGAGTACGCGATCCTCACGGAAGTGGTGTTGGGCGAGGGCCTGAAGACGGGCGCATTCACGGCAGAAGACAAGGCAGAATATCTCAAGGCGTGGTCGCAGCCAGGCGCACTGACTGGAGGGCTGAATTACTACCGCGCGAGCCGCATCGGCCCGCCTGCGTCTCCGCAAATCGCGGCTGAAATTGGCCCATCGACGGCGAATTTCGGGTCCGATCCTGGACAAATGACGGTGAGGGTTCCTACGCTCGTGATTTGGGGCGAGAAGGACACAGCCTTGACCATCCGCAATCTGGACGGGTTAGGCGAGTACGTTCCTCAACTGACGATCAAACGCGTTCCGGACGCTTCGCATTGGGTGGTCCACGAGAAACCAGCCGAAGTGAACGGATATATCCGCGAGTTTATTCAGTAACAGACATAACGGATCTTCGATTGGCGCGCCGAGGCCTACCGGCGCGGCTCGCTGGAGGGCGGGACAATGCCCTTGAGGCGCAAATAGACGGCGATCGAGCCGTAGCATTCGTTATCGTGCACGACGTTTCCCGCAAGCGATGCGAGGCGCGTCGTGGGGCCACGGTAGCTTTGCACCACATCATTCGAGTTCATGTCGGTGAGGGCGGCGTAGGCGGCGTCGCACGTGTCGAAGGAGTCTTTCAGCGCGGCGACGAGATCGGCCTTCGTCGTTTTCGAGCCGGCACTGGGAGTCTTGGGCGTGCCGAGAACGCGCGAACAGCCGGCGGTCTGCGCGTCGGCGACGTGGCCGATCCAGCCGCCGAAGCTGCGCTGTTCGGGAGTGGGCTTGAAGTCATAGCCGTCATCGGGCATTTTGTCCGCGGCTTTCAGGAGATTGTTCTTGACGCCGTTGTAGTAGGCGCGAATGGCGTCGGCGGTGCTCGGCGCTGACGCAGGCGCCGCTGCCGGCGCCTGCGCATTCGCGACGAGTGGCACTGCGAAAAATCCAACGAGTGCTGCGAAGATGACGGAGTAGCGTTTCATCGAAGTTTCCCCCTCAGGTTTCGGCTGAAGCCGGAGCGTCCCAGCGAGCGGGATTATAGAACGGAAACGCTTCAAGGGAGTAAAGAAGCACCTCGGCCACATGCCGCGAGAGAGGCAGCGCAAAGGTCAGCGCTTCGCGCCGTTGTTTGATGTCGGAGCTAAAGCTCCGACCCCCTAGCTGAGCGCCGTTGTTTTATGTCGGATCTAAAGTTCTGATTCCCTAAGGCCCCGGGGCGCAAGGAGCGAAATCGGGCGACGCAGGCCTCGCCGAAGAGACAGCGGCGGCAAGCCCACCGCACTCCACAAGGGGTCGAAACACGAGCTGTCGCCGAGAGCGGCTAATGTGGAAATACAGAAGTGTCCGTGCCACTAAACAGAATCACCAGCCGCGGAGGACGACGGCGCTGGCGGCGCTGAAAAATACCAGGACGCTGAGCACGGAAACGACGCCCGCCGTGACGGCGCAAATCGAGAGCGCGTCGCGCGGCTTCTGTCGCGTGTTTTCGAGGAAGTAGATGGCCACAAACTGGAAAATTGCGCCAACGATGAACGAGTAGGCTTCGACCAATCGCTCGTCAATGCCGATCAGCCGCGACAGTTTCAAGTAGAGCGCCACCGGCAGGACAAGCCAGAGGATCAGCGGCGCCAGCGTCAGCACGACGCCGAAGGCAAGACGTCTCTTCCGCTGAGCCAAATCCGCCATCAGGAAACCTTGTACACCGGAACCAGAAAGACGGCTTCGTAATCGACCCCTCGCGCCTTGCCTTTGGCTTCGACCTCCCAGTAGATCGGCGGAGTAGCGGCGAGGTTGGTTGCAGGCTCATCGCCGGGCAGGCGGAATTCGATGGGGATGTCGTTGCCTGCGAGGCCGGTGAGGCGGTTGCGGTCGCAAACGGTAGAGTCTTTGTACAGCTCATAGCACACGACTTGGGTAGACCGATTACTGCCCGTGCCTGAGGTGACGTATTTCTCCTGGACGCAACGGAGAGTGAGCGTGAGTTCGTCAATTAGCGAGACATCGTGCGGCGAGCGCAGCCGCGCGCGAAGCGTCCCACCCAAGGCGTATGGAAGAGATTCGTAAGTGAGGAAACTGTTGCCATAGCGCAGCAGGTCGAGAAGCATCTGCGCCCATCGGAACCAGAAGATCAGCCCCGCCAGTCCGAAGATAATGACGGCCAGGAGAAACGGCCACGCGCCGTGGACGTTGATCCCGACCCACGCAAAGGGGAGCAGAAAGGTGGTCCAGACCATGGCCGCGAGCAGGCGTTCGAGCATGTCGTCAAACGCGGAGAAGGCGATTCCTTCGCGGCGCCAGTGAAAGTCGTAGAGCCAGGGCTCGCTCGGGCGCTGGGCGGCTTCGCGGCGATAAGCTGCCCTCCGAATCGCGCCGCGGATACCGTGGGCGAAAAAGAACAAGCCGCCAAAGAAAAACATTCCCGCGAAGATTTCGATCGCCCAAACGGGCATGTCCCTGCCGGTGCGACTGCCATGTAACAGCGCCATCACGCCCATGAACGACCCTGCTGCGAGAAAAGGAATCCCAAAGATCGCGGAGCGCCAGCCATCGATGGCTGTTGCGCTCTGGGTACGGTGATTGAGCAGCACGTTATGCCCCTGCAGGTCAGGGGCGAGCGACGGCAACATCGTCTTGGTTGAGGTGGCCACGGGACACTCCCTTCGGACCAGCATGTGGGCGGCATTCGAGGCGGGCAATAGAACTTTCGCCTAATAGTAACGAAGGCGTAATTTCGTCGCGCGGGCTGCGTAATTACCAAGGGGAGAGCGACGCCATGCACGCCAAAGCATACAAGGGAATAGGGATGGAAGGGCCGATCGCGAGGTGGTACGCGAAGGTCACGCACAAAGATCTTGAGGATTTCAAGGTGCTGGCGAGACGGATGTCGGCGGGGTTGTCCGACGGCGCGAGCGTGCTCGAGGTGGCGCCGGGGCCCGGCTACTTTGCGATCGAGCTAGCAAAGCTTGGAAGGTACAGAATCACGGGGCTCGACATCAGCGAAACCTTTGTCGAAATCGCAAGGAAGAATGCGCGAGAGGCCGGCGTCGAGATCGATTTTCAGCGCGGGAACGCGTCGGATATGCCGTTTGTGGACGATTCATTTGATTTGATCGTGTGCCGGGCGGCGTTCAAGAACTTTACAGAGCCCGTTGGCGCGCTGCGAGAGATGCGGCGCGTGCTGAGGACGGGCGGGAAAGCGGTGATCGTCGATCTGCGAAAGGACACGCCCAAGGAGGAGATCGATGCGTACGTCGAGAAGATGGGAGTCGGCAAACTGAATTCGGCGTTCATCAAACTCAGCTTCCGCACGATGCTGCTAAAGCGCGCGTACACGAAAGAGGATTTCGAGCGGTTCATTGCGGAAAGCGGGTTTCAGAAATACGAGATCGGCGAAGCGCCGGTCGGATTTGAAATCACGCTCACTAAATGACGATCGGCAATTTTCAGGTGGATGGAAAAAGCAGATCCCTCGCCGCCGTCCGCAACTGATGCGGCCGGGCTCGGGATGACACCTCCGCGGGAGCGCGATTTTCTAGTGTCGGGCGAGGGCGGAGCGGCCTGGATAACGCGCGGCGGAGCCGAGTTCTTCCTCGATGCGCAGAAGCTGATTGTATTTGGCGATACGGTCGGTGCGGGAAGCAGAGCCGGTTTTGATTTGGCCAGTGCCCATGGCGACGGCGAAGTCGGCGATGAAGGCATCCTCGGTTTCGCCGGAGCGATGCGAGATGACGGCTGCATAGTTGGCTTTGCGCGCCATTTCGACGGCCTCGATCGTTTCCGTGACACTGCCAATCTGATTGAGCTTGATCAGGAT
>Ga0187769_10002989_pt1 | contig 10028 bp, 9 predicted proteins | sample 0116_SJ02_MP02_1_FD_133140 | JGI IMG/M metagenome (GOLD analysis project Ga0187769, IMG submission 133140) | Tropical peat soil microbial communities from peatlands in Department of Meta, Colombia - 0116_SJ02_MP02_10_MG | ecosystem: Environmental > Terrestrial > Soil > Wetlands > Peat | place... | reverse complement strand
GTGGTTCTATAGCACTGCAACAAAAACCTGCACTCTAATCCAAACGGCGCCTTCCGCAGCGTCTGGCTACGGATACTGGGGGATGGCTGTGAAGGTTCCGTTGGTTGCTTTGATTTCGTGGGAGATGGAAGGGCTGTGGATTTGCCTCTACTCCTCCGCGACCCAAAGCTGCACGTTGACTAGCGGTTTCATCCCGCTCCCAGCCGGCTTCTGCGCCTCCATGCCCGCAGGCTACTGTACTCCTATGGGTGCAGCCTTCGACCTGAGCAACAACCTTTGGTACGTTGACCCCAACAGCGGGGTGGAGGTTGAGTTGACCGCGGCGTCCCACTACTCAACGGTTGGATTTTTCAGCAGCTACACGGACAACCTCAATTGCATACCGGACCAGACATGTGCACCTCTCGTTGGCCTAACTATTGATAGTGCGGGGAACCATTGGGTTGTTGACTTGTCCTGCGCGGGGAACGTTTACGAGAATGGTATCTGGCAGTTTTCGGTGGGCGACGACCTTACCGCGGACCAGATCAGCACACTGAACCCAACCAACACAGCACACCTCTACTTGGCGGTGAGCAACGACTGTGGTAACTATCCGTTTCCCTTCGTGGGCGAACCCACCAAAGGCATCATACTACCACACCCCTACAGCAGCGGATATGACTATATGGATGGCATATCGACGCTGCTCTACTTCACGGATTGGAGCTACGGTTACGTGTGGCTCACAGTAGACACGGTGTAGACCCAGATTACGACGCTAACTCGCAATTCCCCCTCCCATTTTTTGTTTTTTCTTCTCACGATCTACTCGTCTGCCTGCCTCTCCTCACCCCATATACGAATTCAAGATTCCAATGTCGATTTTCCCTGCTAATGTAAAATCTGCCAAAATGAGATTGGCGACCAAGGCTCCTTTTCATGGGTGGTACCTCTGGCAAAGGTATTCCGACCGCTCTGACCCCCGCACATGGGGAGATGTAGAGCTCTCTTCCACACCACTTCCAAAATTCTCACAATCCTCACTAACCCCTCTGGTGACCTTGGGAGTACCATTGTATGTCTTGAGCAAGTACAAGAAACGAAGCGGCCGCCTTGCTCCCTAATTTTCCGGAACCAAAGGACGGAGATAATCCCACGGAGTCGCACTCTTGACTTACTCGGTTACAACCCATTCTTCTTTTAACGGCAATCGGTGCCCCCGACCTAGCTAACAAAACTGCTAAGGCAGCATCATTAATCATTTGGAGGTCAGGACAGCAAGAAAAAGTCGCAAGAGGAGTTTCCATGCCGGGCTATATCCTCTCCCGGCAGATTCGATACTCTCAACGTGGGAAGGAGATGATTGCTGGTTTGATGTCTGATAGTAGGTGTAGGGGTCCAAGCCCTCTACCCTCGCATAATTCCTGTACCCTTCCGGCACCATCATGGGACCCAGCATCTGTGCGCGGTGAAGCTCAGCATACAACAGTGGCGTCAATCCATAGCACCTTCGCGGATCGTTGCTTTGTCACTTTCCGTTGACCCTGATTCCGCATTATGCCAAATGCTGGTTTTCTCTCTCAAGATTTACTTCACGGCACCATCATTACTGAGGGGAGGAGAAGAACGCGTTTGTCGTGAATCGTGTGCATTGGGAGCGTCTACATGCCTCACAGATCGAGACGTGAAGATACGGAAATCGAACCCATCTCAAGGTTCGATAGCTTGAATGAAAACAGGTCAGAACCCCTAATACGCGAGCACCGGCTAACTCAGCCCATGTCAGCAAGAAGGCTTAGAGAGTCGATTGAACAGAAGGTTCAAGCCGCCCGAGGCAGCAAAACCGCAACTCCCAAGAAACCAGCTGCCGCCGATAATTCGATCATTAAGCGGTACAAGTTCATCTCCACGAAGGATTATCGAGATTTCTTCAACAGCCTCAGTCCCGCGGAAGCGAAATACTTACAGTCCCCAATTCCCCCTGATATACGACCACAACCGGATGGAAGCGTGGTGATCGGTTTCAGATTCCCATCATAATCACAACGTACTGTGATCAGCATCCTAAGATTCGCAGAACTAGGCGACTAATGAAGTTTGTAGGAAGGTAATGTATAGTAAATACGAATATCGAGAGATAAGTTGACTTAATTTATTATCCAAACCCGACAACCTTTCTTTGGATATCGTTGATAGTCAGCGATGAGGCAATAAAGCAACGAATTCTCACGGCCCTATCAGACGAGTACTCGCGCCAAATTCTAACCGCAACCGTAGTCGCACCTTTGAGCGCACTCGAGCTCAGCAAAAAGTACGAGATTCCTATCACCACGGTATATCGGCGGATAGAGGAACTGACCCTCACAGGTTTACTAGCCGCCGTGAAGTCAGGGCGAACAACCGACGGCAAGTGGTACGACCTGTACAAGAGCTTGCTGCTTCGAATTGATGTGAGATTCGATGGCGAAAACGTGATAATAGACGCGACCGTGAATAACCATATGTCCGAGAAGTTTACGCGAATGTGGGCTCCTATCGCTGCAACCTAGCGAATCTCGAGCTTTGGCACTGCTTCTGATGTCCGCTAGGGTATCAGAACCTATTGCTTTGTGTTTTCTAATTCTTGAAAGAGTTTCGTGAGCGCCGACAGTGCGTTTCGACATTGATCCTCATTGATTCTTGTTGCTTTGTAAGTGGCTAGTTCGAAGAGCTCGACGATTTCATACAGCGGCTGTGCGATGTACGCCGCCGTCTTCATAACTCGGTCACAATACTCTCTGTGTGTCTCGTTGGTTTCGGGTGAGATGCCAAACCTCTCTCTGACCAAGTCTTGGGCTAGGTAGTATGTTCGTGCCACTTTCGCCGCGTAATCCCTTTCGATGTCTATGCTCGCCAGCATCCCATCGAGCGATAACCTCTCGGGTAGGGGCATGGTGGCAACCGGTTTAGCAGGAGCCCCGTTGGGTTGAGGTGTAACGGTTAAGGGCTCTGGGGCAAGAACGCTAATCGACGCGCGACCCTCCTTACTCTTCCTTTTCAAGGTAAACGTTGCGATCGCGGATACCATTACGACCGCGCTCGCAGTAATCAACGGCGTGCTTAGGACGAAGACGGTTGAGGTTGCTTTGCAACTCTGACCCAACGTTCCGCTAGAGCTGTAAACCGCCTTTACTGAGTGTACCCCTAGCGCTGCGAGCATGGGTACATCGGGCCGAAGCTGGAATGTTCCATCCGGGTTGGCGGGTGCAGCGCCCACCTGAGCGGCGTCAAGATAGACCGTGACCTCGCCCGGCGTGGTTGCGCCTCCACAAACCTTTCCGTCCACCGTTAACTTCATGCCTGAAAATACGGCGGAGTCCACGCTGAGAGTCAGCGGGCTCGTTATGGCCGTCGTTGTGGCTGTCGCTGTCGCGGTTGTGCTGGTTTCCACGATGAGGGATAGTGTTGTGTTGGATTGGGCGTACGCGTCGTGAGTTGCTTCGAAAGAGACGAGCACCGTGTAGCTGCCCGTGCTGAGTTGCTGGGGGATGGTGAAATTGTACTTGAATGAGCCGGACGCATTGGTCGCAACACTTCCCAGCCATGTGTCATCCAGTTTGATGGTAATGTTCCGGTTTTCGAGAGGGGTGCCGTCGCTGCCCAATAGGACTCCGGCCACGCTCACCACATCCAACGCCCTTCCCCTTTGCGGGGTGATAGTGGCGTTGAGTATCGATGGTTTGTAGAGAACTTGAACTTGAACTGAGGAGTGGGTTCCGAGGAAGGAAGGGTTGCTTGGCACGTAGGTTGCAGTGATATTCGCGTAACCCGCCGGGAATCCAACTGGGAAACTCATGTTCGCCAAGGCAAACCCACCATCCCAACCGGTATGAAGAACAACGGACCGCCCGGCCCAGGAAACAGTCACATTCCCATAACTGATCATCACCCCGTTCCGTTCCGCAAGGAATCCGCGGACGCTGAAGTTCTCTCCCACGAAGATCACGGGCGCGGACGCCTTCAGCACTATCGACGTCCCCATAACCTGCAAAAGCCCATCGGGGGAGGCAGACACGGAAGTGAGGATCGGTAGAGTGGATGGTGAGACGAGGAGCAGGACAGGGATCGAGAGAAGCAGAAGAACCGTTACCTTACCGCAAAGCATCAACCCACGACCCTTCAACACTCCCCGGTCTCAGCTAATCCAAGCTCACCGTTCCGAAACAATGACTAGGACGACGATACGAAACCTCAGATAAATGAATAGAGTTATGCTCAATACAACTCATGTGCGACTACTACTGTCTTCTCCAACGAGTCTATCTTCGAGTAGGGAGCGAATTGTTCTGGCCACTGCTTCGTCGGAGGTGAATTTCGGAGTCCATCCCAACTTAGTGGCTTTCTTGGCGTCAAGCTGGACCCTAGTCACGTCTCCAGGCCAGCCTCCCCCGCCTCTCACCCCGCCGGTGTAACGGACTATCGCATGCTTATTCGAGGTCAAATCCAACACCATCTCCGCAATGGCCCTGACGCTTGTGGTTGTAGACGGCGCGAGATTGAAGAGATTGATCGCATCTTGGGCGTTCCGTAGACATAATAGCAGGCCGTCTACGCAGTCGCTAACGTAGATGTAGGGCTTCGTCTGATGGCCGTCTCCTAACACTTCGAGTATGGTTGGGTCCTTTGTGATCTTCTGCAGTAGGTCGTAGATGACGCCGTGCGTTGCTCTTGGACCGACAACGTTGCCGATCCTGAATATCCATGCCCGTATGCCGAATAAACTAGCGAATGCTGAAATCAGCCCTTCGCATGCCAGTTTGCTGGCGCCGTAGAGGGATATGGGCAATAGCGGTCCATATTCCTCATTCACTGGCGCGCCAGTCGTCTCGCCATACACAGTGCCGCTAGATGTGAAAAGGATCTTTTCGATCTTGTTGATTCGCATGGATTCCAGGACGTTGTATGTTGCGATCGTGTTCTGTTCTAGATCGAGCCGCGTCTGTCGAATTCCTTCGGAAGCTTGTGGGTTCGCAGCAAGGTGGCAGACCAAGTCATGGCCAACCATGCTCTCATTCAAGAGAGCAGGTTCAAGCAGGTCTCCCGTGATGAATTTGAAGCGCGGGTTTTCGGTGTGCTGTTGGATGAACTCTTTCTTTCCGGACGTTAGGTTATCGTATACTGTAACCTCGGCTCCCTCGGCGATAAGTCTGTCAACCAAGTGACTTCCAACGAAGCCAGCGCCTCCAGCAATGAAAGCTTTCAAGAGCCTCCACTCAGGTTTACGTGCCTATAGCTACGGCAAGGTAAAGCTTGATGATAACTCCGTTCCACGCAGCCGGCTAGCCCGCGCAGTATGACTCTAATGAGTTAAGTTACGCTTTGCGCGAGGCTGCGGATTATTCCGTATGGATTAGAAAGGCATTTAAATGATGCTACATTCATGTACCAACTATGGAACATAGGCGTACTAACCTGCTCATCGTCATGCTACTACTCTCACCCCTCACCCTAACCCTCATCACTCAACCTGATGCGGGAACCGCATACACGACTTCACTCGAAACGACAGTAACCTACACCTCGGCCGCATCGACTCAAACCTTCTACGGATCCACGAGAGGAAACACACTCATGCAGACACCAATCTACCTTCCACCGAAAATAGTGGGGTTCGTCGCCCCCAAGGGCAGGTGTAGCCAGTACACTTACCCAGTCAGCGTCCTCTCCGGCACAATCCTTGACATCAAAATGATCGCCGCCCAACCGATAAACGTCTACCTCCTCCCGACATACCAGTTTCTGACCTCTCCCGACGGTTGCACGTTGACTGTGACTCCGTTGTTGTTTGAAGCCAACTTCACGGCTTACACGCTACACTGGGTTGCGCCCGCGGACGGAGTCTTCTACATTATCCTTACGGGCCCCACAACCATCGCCATGTTAACCGATCAAGGGAGCAGCCAACCCATCAAAGAGCTTGCAAACATAACCTACGCTACGAGCACGCAGACCCAATTCCAGCCCTACCTATCCACAAACACCGCAATCTACACGGCTACAACGACGACACCGTTCTACATAGACCCGACGAACTTCATTTCTGGCTACACTCCGATCATCATGGGGCTCATCATTCTCGTAGGCGTAACATTGCTCCTACTCAAGAAGAGGAGGACGTGAAGGGTTGGATAGTTCACGGGTGCCCACTGCACGCGCCTAGAGAGAACTGGCACGAAACCCGCCAACTCTATCGAACCTGAGGCCGGAGTTACCACTGCGTCAGTGGTTCTTCCAAAAAAACGGCGTTCTTACTTCGTTACGGCTTTTGTGTAACGAGGGCGTTTTCCAAAGTTCGCTTCTTGTTACTCGCGATCTCCGCATGCCTCTGCAGTTCATGAAAGTCCGTTAGGAACTCTTCGCCTCGGGCGGTTATGGTATAGATCCTTTCTCCTCTATCGGTGCTCTTGACTCTTATCAACCCAAGCTCCTCGAGTTGGGCGAGGTATTTCTGAACGAGGTCGAAGCTAAGGTTTCCTAAGTACATGATTCTCGTCTTGCGAGATCCCTGCTTAGCAATCTCAAGAATGTTCGCAGTGATCTCGATCTTGTTGCGGTACTGTCGCTTGCTCACGATTGCCCACTTAGCTTCCAAATCAGCTTCCATGTCTTCGTATAAAGGGCCTTATGGATATTTGTTCTAGAACAAACCTACACTCCTACTCGCTGGAATTCATGCCTAGACGCTCGCTACAACTCTCGTCGGTGTGGCTGCAGAGGGGTCATCCAGCCGCTGTGAAGATCAGATTGATAGGCTGGGTCTACGTGCAACACGTTAGCTGGCGGGTCCTCGGTCAAGTAGCTGGAAATTCGCTCGTAGTCTTTGAGGAACTCACCGCCTTTCTCGGTAATCTGGAAGACGGTCGCATTCTCCTCAGAGCTCCGGGTGAGCATCCCCTTCGTTTCGAGAAAGTGCAGGTACTTCTCCAGTTGTCGGTGACTGAGATTGGCCTTATACATGATGTGAGTCTTGAGTGTCTGCCTCTCGGCAATTTTCAGTATGCTCGCTAAAATCTCGACGCGGGTTCTGTTTGTTGACGATTTTTGTTCTAGAGCATACATAACATTTTCACTGGAACAACTATCACTTTATGTCTAGCTAATATGCCTAGGAAATATAAATAGTTCGGCTATCCCCCTCATTTTGAACCTAGCTCATTCTAACATACTCAAGAATACGCGGAGCGTAGTACCTCACTCAATCGGAACAACTTTTTGGAGACCAGAGTCCTTTCTTTCGCGAGTTTTGTTCGCGAGTAAAGGTCGGGACGTTTCAAGGTCCGCTCCGAGACTTACAAGCGCGCTGATTCAGAAGGGACGAATCTCTAGCTGGATGCGCGGGAACGGTTTGGCAATGTGTAAGCGTGAAAGTTTTTGTGCCCCCTGAACGTGCAAAGGTATCCAATACCTTCGGAGTATGGGTGAAAGAAGTCCCCAGGCGAGGAGAATGGCTGAGCGGTCTGAAGAGGTGTCTAGGCAAGTTCAAGCTCTAGAGGTCCCCCGGAAAACCTCAGGTCACAGATTGAACCAGCTCAAACATAATGGAGTCCTGATCCCTGACGCCTATGTTCCGCAGGGTTTCACGATAACCTGCCGCGGTACTCCCCTCAAACTTACCCCCTTCCAAGAGGAAATGGCGGTGAAATTCGCTCAGAAATTCGGTACTCCTTACACAGAGGATCCGACTTTCTGTTCGAACTTCATGAAGGACTTCGCGGAAGCCCTTGGAATCAAAGGAAAGATCACCGTCGCGGACTTCGACTGGACGCCGATAACCCGCTGGATTGAGGCGGAAAGGACCCGCAAAGCGAACATGGGAAAGGAAGAGAAGAAACAGCTAGCAGCAGCCAGAAAGAAGCTACGCGAAGAACGGAAGGAGAAATACGGTTGGGCAACGGTAGACGGCGCGAGAATGGAGATAGGAAACTACGCGGTCGAGCCACCCTCAGTGTTCATGGGACGCGGGAAACACCCCATGAGAGGGCGGTGGAAGCCAGCCGTTACGACCAGAGATGTGACGGTGAACTTGAGCCCTGACGCGCCGACGCCTCCGGGCGAATGGGCCGGACGGGAGTGGAGGCCTGATGAGCTCTGGGTTGCCAAGTGGACGGATAAACTCTCAGAGAAAGTGAAGTACATTTGGTTCCACGACGCCACGCCGATGAAGCAGGAACGCGTGCAGGAGAAATTCGACCTCGCCAATGAACTAGAATTGAAGATCGACAAGGTTCGGGGTCACATAACGGAAGGACTCAGGAGCGATGACGTGAAGCGTAGGAAGGTTGCAACGGTAGCGTACCTTATCGACGTTTTCAAGATTCGAGTCGGAGATGAGACGGAGACCGAATCCGGAACGGTTGGCGCCACTAGCCTCCAGAGCAAACACATAACCCTACACAACAGTCCACACATGGTGAAGCTACGTTTTCTCGGCAAGGACTGGATCCTATTCGAAAGAGAACTGGAGGTCTCGGAGGAAGCATTCCGCAACCTAAGCGAGTTCACGTCGGAAGGCGGACGAATATTCAGCGGCGTCACCACCGAAGCCGTACGCGAATTCCTTTCGGAAGCCATGCCCCGGCTCAGCCCGAAGGTCTTCCGAACGTTCTCTGCCACCCACCTTTTCAGACAAAGCCTGGACGGCGCAAAGGTTGGTCCGGAGAGCGCGGAGACGGAAAAGAAGATGGCGATGACAGAGGCAAATGCCGCCGTAGCGCAGCTCCTCAACCACCAGAAAGCGATACCCAAGAAGTGGCAAGAAACCTACAAAAAACGGCTGGAGATGTTGAAGTCACTGAAGGGCAAGAAAGGAAAGTCCATCGCCAAACGAAAGCTCGGGCTCCAATTCCGAATCGCACAGATGCGGTTAGGCAAGAATTGGAACCTGGGGACATCGCTCAGGAACTACATCGACCCAAGAGTCTCGGTTCAGTTCTGCAGGAAAGTAGACTACGATTGGAAAGCCTACTACCCAAAGGCGTTGATCACTAAGTTCGCCTGGGCCGAGCAATCCTAAGACCACAATCTTTCGATGCTTCGAATCCTTTGAATCAACACTAACCACTCCCTACGTCTCAGTTTCGATTTGCGTAAAATCGTGTAGAAAAATGGATAAAACGGGTTTTCAGCTACTTTTGCCGGTTTATTTCTTCATTTTCTTCTTTTTGTGGCCTTTTGCCACCGTGCAAGTCACCTCGAATCGTTTCGAGCTAGCTAGCCTCAAATCTTAACGTATACAATCATTTCATTTAAAAAACAATCGATTGCTGCAACAGTTTAAACTAGTCAATATAAGGCGGTTCAGCAACAGGGTGGCGTTCAACCATGCTATCCCCCAACCTAGACCCCAACCCGGATTTCGAAGAGTTTGATCTTGACGACCGTGAGGTGGAAGTACTCAAACTGCTTTCGAGTGAAAACAACACCTACTTCTCATTTCAAGGATTAAGGCGGAGGCTTGGGCTTCACCAGGAAACACTCACTCGTACCCTCAAGAGGTTGGAGGATGCGCATGCAATTGAGCGCTCACCCGACGGGTACAAGCTGAGGAATTCCGGGAGCAATTTCTCCTTCACAGTCCGGACCAACCAACCCAATCTAAAGCCGGTCGTCGAGGCTTACCTCCCCGCCCAAGTTGACGTGACCGTTCTGTTTCAAAGACTTAGGGGAAGATGGTTTGGTGATTTCAGATGGTTAGGGTACTCGCATGATGGAAACATGTTATCCATGAGTTGGATAAGCGAAGATGGACGGATGCAGTTGCAGGCTCGAATCAGCAGCGGTAGAATCACGATCGGCGCGGACACACATAACAACCAAAACGAATCCGAACAAATTGCCGCAGCCTACCAACTATTCGACCACATCACCAAAGTCGCCGAAGAGATGGTCCAGATCGCAAACCATCCCCCCGTCGCTAGCTGACCGGATGTTAACCTTCCCAGTCATTATCAATCAAGTTGTCCATCTTGTTCTCGAAGAGAAATGATGTCAAACAAGCATTCGAAACG
>Ga0187769_10002988_pt1 | contig 10030 bp, 9 predicted proteins | sample 0116_SJ02_MP02_1_FD_133140 | JGI IMG/M metagenome (GOLD analysis project Ga0187769, IMG submission 133140) | Tropical peat soil microbial communities from peatlands in Department of Meta, Colombia - 0116_SJ02_MP02_10_MG | ecosystem: Environmental > Terrestrial > Soil > Wetlands > Peat | place... | reverse complement strand
TTTGAATGCCTCTTCGGCGGCATCTAACGATTGATGATAACTCAAAGTTACATGCGCCCTGTCGCTAAGAGCCAGGTCCGGTTTGTAACCGCGCGCCGTAAGATCTGAAATTTCCTGAACCAACACAGTAGGGTCGACGACGACGCCGTTCGCAATCACAAGTTTCTTTCGGTGCAATACCCCTGAGGGCAGCAGTCGAAGCTTGTACGTCTCATTTCCAACGTTTATCGTGTGCCCTGCATTGCTGCCTCCCTGAAAACGAGCAACGTAATCAGCTTGTGAAGCCAGGTAGTCTACGATCTTTCCTTTACCTTCGTCTCCCCATTGGCACCCCACGACTACTACGCTAGGCAAACTTAGAACCTCCATTCGGAAGGTCCAATGCTCCGGCTGTCAGATCTGGTTCGGGCCTGGTAAACAAATTGGTAAGACGCTGTGCGCCTCACTCGATTTCCCCATCTGGGGCGTTCAAGATCGAATTTAAGCTTTGGCAACAAGTTGAAAATGTGCGAACGACAGACTCGGCACCTCAACGCCCGATTTCGGCGAAGACAATGATTGACTTGATTATGATTATCGATAATTGGCTGGATCAGTCTGCCCTTCGAGCGTCACGGCGCCGGCTGAGGGCGCTCTCCACTTAATGGCACTCCACGAAAAATGTACACTAAAAGCGGTTCAAAGATGGCGGATCAGTCTGCCCGTCGAGGTTTCACTGCGCCGGCTGATTGGCGCTCCTCACTTAAAGGGTTCATCATCTTCCGCGCTCTCTTGCTTCAGAACTGAATAGCTGGCTCCCGCTACTTTTTCTTTGCGCCTGTCTGCTACACGAGACCGAGTCTTTTCAGAATAGCCAAATCTGGTCACTGCGGCGATGCCCTATGGCGCCAATAATTACAGTCTGTCGCAGTTGTGTGCGCAGTTAGAAATCCAAGTGGGAATGGGCAGCATCCCTGTTGAAAATTCAATGGGGATGAACCCATCTGCGAAGCTAATTCCGTGTGGTCGTGTTGAGGGGCAGCTCCTGGTTTCTCGTGTATGATTATTCGATGGCACCGGTTCTGGTGCTCTCTTATTGTGACTATCTGATGTGAACATCGAACGTGTTCCGTTCTTTTATTTTCGCTCAAGTAAAGTAAGTAACTGGCTTAGCAGGGCGAAAACTGATGGTGAAGGGAAAGCTTTGGCATCAGCGAGACTTCCTCAAATTCTGGATCGGCGACACAGTCACACAACTCACTGGCCAGATTACGGATCTGGCCCTTCCCACGGTGGCCATCCTCACCATCGAGGTGACGGCATTTCAGCTTGGGGTTATCAACGCGCTGGGGTTCATGGCTTTCCCTACGCTCGGTCTCTTCGTCGGCGTCTGGATCGACAGGATAAGACGAAGGAGGGTTATGATCTTGGTAAACTTGATCGAGGTAGCAACGCTCGCGACAGTGCCTGTTGCTTTCCTACTCGGCATACTCGGACTGTACCAGTTGTATGCCGTTTCCCTAATCATGGGGACGTGCACTCTCTTCTTCGACGTCGCCTACCAGTCCTATCTTCCAAGCCTAGTGAACAAAGAGGATGTCGTAGAAGGCAACCAGAAGCTTCAGACCAGCGCGTCTGCCGCTCAAGTCGCGGGCCCCAGCATCGCGAGCGCTATGATGCAGTTCTTTGGAACTGCGCTGTCAATCGCATCTGATGCATTAGGAACCTTGGTCGCGGTGCTCGCGCTGATGTCGATAAGGAAACCCGAACCCAAGCCTGAATACAATTCCTCCGACGGCGAACGGCGCTTCTTCGACGAAATGAAGGAAGGAATCAAAGTCATCACCAGTAACAAGTTGCTCTGGACACAGGCAGGTTGTACCGGCACTTACAATCTTGGCACCAACATTTTCGGGGTAGCTATCCTACTTTATGCGTACCGTATCTTGGGAATTTCCAAAGGCGTAATAGGAATCATCTTCTCTATCGGGGCGGTTGGTTTTCTTCTCGGCGCATTGATCTCTTCAGCAGTAATCGAAAAAGTTGGTTTTGGGAAGACCATCGCTTTAGCGGCGGCAAGTGGTTTTGGTCTATTGATCGCTCCGATCGCGAGAGGTACCCTCGCCGTACTGATGTTAGGGGTCGCATACTTCATCGCAGACTTGGGCATTCCGGTATACAATATCAACCAAGTCAGTTTGAGGCAGGTGATAACGCCGAACAGGTTTCAAGGAAGGATGAACGCTACTATGAGAACGGTTGTATGGGGAACGATTCCAGCCGGCTCGTTTCTCGGGGGAATCTTCAGCACAAGCTTGGGGATCATACCCACCCTCATCGTGGGCGGGCTCATTTCAGGTGGTTCATTTCTCTGGATAGTTCTCGGGCCCATCTTCAACCTAGTAAAGCAACCCGAACCTATAGGCGAATGAGTCTAATGGACGCCTTCACCGTAGCGTTTCGTTTTTCACGTCACGCCTTTGACGCGTGGATTCTTGCACTTTGATTGCATGACGTACAGAATAGGCGGTGGCAGCATCCCCATATCAAAACGTATAGGGATGAACTCGCTTGCGAGCCTTTCGTCGAAGCCTCATTTCATTTCCATCCCAGCTTACTCGTAGGGTAGTGAAATTTTTCTTGGCGCATGATCGGGCGACAGATACTCTGGGGTAGAGTGGCATTGAACAGGATTGAACAGGAAGGGAAGTAGCGCAACCAGCTAGGGTATAGTGGTTTGGAATTGTTTTCAGGTTCACGCAGCCGACCCGTTTGGACGGCTTGAATACCTCTTCTAGACACATTCTTCAGTTGTGCGGGATTCGAGGAACTCGGGACGCGGCGATGGGGTGCCCGCGAATGGGGTTGGCGACGACCGAAATCTCCAACTTGCAGTTAACTCAAAGGTAGTCATGTGTCCGTGCGTTGCCAAGGATTTGTTCAATCGAGGATTTGACATCAGCGAAATTGACATCAGCTCGAAAGGGTGATGGTCTGCCAGGTTTTTTCGGTATTCCATTAGAGTGGGCTTGACCACATTGGGTTCGTGTTACTTCACTTGCTTGAGGTTGGCGTTATCCTCGTCGAAGGTGATCTGCATCATACTCAGGACAGTTTCTCTGATCGCCTTGTCGTCTAGTCCTGCAATTTTGAAGTCCCCTACAATCGTAACCCCAGTCTTGTCACCCTTCGGTATGTAGTATAGGAATGCGCGTGATCCCGCTGTCGGGCCCTCCACGTGTTCCTGAACCATTCCGAATGGGGGATACAGAGTGTTCTTGATTTTCACCCGCACGGGTTTTCCCATAATCGTCCGCTCGGCTGTTATGGTTACCGAATTACCGCTAACGTCTCTACTGATCAACTTGAGGCTCGGATGCCGGTGCTCATCAGACGAAAGATACTTCCAGACCTTCTCGACTGATGCGTCAAAGATGCTGCCTTCATCTAACAAGTATACCAAATTAATCAGCGTCGCGATAAAGGTGCTTGCGAATTATTTACACTTTCGGCCGCCGCATCGCTCACTATTCTTATGCTTTGGTAGACTAGCGAATAGTGATTGTTTCCTATTCCCAAAGAGACGACGTGCCTCCCTCCTCCTTATCGCTCTCCCCTACCATGCCCTTCCGAGCGTCGATGGAATTCTGCACATGCCCGGCGCTGACCTCTGTCAGGCGAGCATCAGGAGACTGCCCCATCTCCCGGTTTCATATCTGATACGGGAAACGCCGTAGCCGGGCTATCGCTATTTCTTTCCTTTGGAGTTCAGCTTGACTGCAGCGCGGATTATTACCTTGAAGGCAGATTCATTTATCTTGTCGCCCTATGCAGAACGATTGCGCGCCATGAGTTCCCTTCTGGATTAGAATTGAAGATGCCGTCGGGGTCTCTGATGGATGCACCTTTCGGGAAAGTGAACCTTACGTGATTCTTGTAGGACTCGCCTGTGCAGACGATAGTGGGTTTTCTCCACTTCCGTTCTTCCGTAATCTTCGGGTCGCCTAGCTCTGCGATTCTCTTTGTGATGAGCTGAGAAGGCGATTTGCTTTGATTAATGTCGCGTTTCTTCATCTTCTAAACCACTATCTTTCCTATGGAGGAGAGGCGGACACCTTTCACATCTGCCAGGCGAGTTGTGTGAGCTGGATGAGATTACCGCAAGTATCATCTAACACAGCGATTGTTGACCCAGTCACCTTTGTCGGTGTCATTGTGAATTTTACGCCTAGCTTCTTCAGTCTTTCATATTCTTTTTGAACATCGTCAACGAAAAATGTGGCTGCAGGTATCCCTTGCTTGAAGATGTTTTCTTGGTACGTCTTAGCAGCAGAGTTGAAGGAGTTGTCGTTTGGTTCAAGAAGTAACTGGGTACCGTCTGGCTCCTCAGCCGACACAACCGTCAACCATTTGAATTTCCCCATTGGAAAATCTAGCTTCTTGACAAACCCCAAAACCTCCGTATAGAATTTGAGGGCTCTATCTTGATCATCCACAAATACGTTGGTCAGCTTGATCTTCATGATCGTAATTTCCTCTTGGAACCTCTTAAAGCTAATCCACTTCTTGCAAGGAATTTACTTCAACCTTCATTCCTGCTCCTTCGTGATTGTTACCCCACTCGGAAAGGGAGTAGGGAGCCACGAAACAGATGCCTGGCAATGGATTTCGCCTACCATTTAGGCAACCAACCAAATGCAAACCCAGACTACTCTGTGAAACATTGTGGTACTATGAGTTCGAAGCATGATCACCGGAGAATTAGTAGCCCTTCGTGGACTGGAACGCGAAGACCTCAAGCTTTTGCACAAGTGGCTGAACGATGAAGAGATCATAGCGTGGGCAGGTTCACAGCCCGACTGACACAACCGCTGACATTGGTCTAGTAATCGCGGAGAAACAGCTCCAAGGAAAAGGTCTCGGGACGGAAGTCACCAGACTCTCCGTCATCCAAGCCTTCGATCAACTTAACATGCACAAGGTCGAGTTGACCACTAGACCCGATAATAAGGCCATGGTGAAGGTTGCCAAGAACTGCTCGAAGGCACGCTTCGAGAAACAGTATATTTCAACGGGAAATATCATGACGGCCTCATGTTTGGCCTCATAAGAAACGAATACAACCAGACAAAGCGAAAGATACCTTCTCAGATGAGATGAAACTGCAAATTTCGGCTCACAGCACCGTGTTCCATGAGTACTTCGCGAACTTAGGTGTTAGGAAGGCTTCATAGGGCTCAATCTCAAATGAATTTTTCGTGTGCCCGTTCCTGGACCGAAGAAGAACTGTCATCTAGCGAAGCCAACCTAGTCCAAAGTTGTCCGATAAGGCGGTGATTGCGATACAGAAAGCGACATTCACACCCGAGAACTTAACCTCATCTCCCGGAGTACGCTTATCGCCAGCGGTTTAACCCCATGGGTACCCCCCAGTCCGTCGTGACAAGCGTGTGTCTGGCCATTGCGAGTAATCGTCCATCGGCCGAGTAGATTGCACCACCGGCGACTCGGGTTCGCCCAGTCTCGCTTACTTTCCACCCCATCACAACCTGAGGTTCGCAGGCCAGGACTTGGGAGATCAGTTCGACCGCCAGACGAGCTGTGACTGCTTTCTCGTCCGTGTCGGGGCGGCCTAGAAGGACGAGCGCCCAGATGGTCGGACAGTCAAGCGCAGACCAGATGAATTCCGGTTTGACCCTACCACTCGAATCCGCTAGAGACGAGGACGGCGTCCAAGGGGCGGCGACTACATTGCGTCCGACCACGTTTCCTGGAAAGATTCGGAGTCCATCTCCCTCGGGACGCAACGGACCGCAGTTGAAGCAGGTGGGGACCAAGTGTCGCCGATGGCCGACGTACTGCTCAGCCGCGAGTCTGCTGGCCTCGAGTCCTACAGGTCGCGGCGCCTCAAGATCAACGGGTGCGTCACGAGCCAGGGCAAGGACATCGTTTCCATCTTGGAGCACTTTGGTGCCATCTGGTCCGGCGAGCGTTTGGTATGGCTTGCCGACTTGCACGGGACGATGGAGTATCACTTCGGCCTTTGCATGTTCGCGGGCAAGGACCCCTCCAACGTAGCCACCCAGCGCGATGTTTGGGAATCCATTGAATCGAGGGTCGATAACAATCACGGCCAACAGTTTTCCCTTGCTATTTTGGCTCTCGTAACTCTGATTTGTGATTATGCAAATGCATATATGTGTTGCCGGTTATGAGTCGTGCTGATTTGTATGCCGAAGATGGAAGTAAAGAACTTGGATTCTCCAGATGAGACTCGCAACTTCGACAAAGGGAAGCTTGATCTTGTGAAAATTGGTGGAGCTGTTGTTGGGCGTGGAGTCTTCGAGCCCGGATGGCGGTGGTCAACATCAGTCAAGCCGATAGCTAAGACGAAAAGTTGTGAAGCTCCACACTTTCAATACCACGTTTCTGGTGTGCTTCACGTAGTCATGGATGACGGTACAGAAAGAGATTGTAAGACTGGAGACATATCCTTGCTTCCCTCTGGTCATGATGCGTGGGTAGTTGGCAACGAACCCGTTGTTGTAATCGACTTTCAAGGCATGATCGACTACGCGAAACAAGCCAAGTGAACTTGCGTGATCATCCTCCAAAGGCTAGATTACGAAGGTAACGACCTTCAGAGCGACCTCAAGAGGATCAACGCCATCCACAAGAAAATCGAGCAAGCAACTCACAGCAAGGTTGAAGGTCCATACTTCCCTCAAACTGGTTCGCTACTTTACATCTTTCATGTTGACAAGTACGAAAGACTGAACGAAGCCGGCAGAATATTCTATTCCGAGGTATCGAAACTCAAGCTACCCTTCACGCCGAACACGTACGAAGTTGCCGTAACACCTGAAGAGTTCTTCGGCTAGAGCGCATCCTTAGCCGTTCAGTAGCTTTCACGAAAACCCTGGGGTTGCCTCACTGTATTGCCAGGGTGGAAAGTCTTCACGTTGTAGTTGGGGGTGACGGTTTTCTTCTCGAAAGGGCTATGGCCTCCGCCAAGCACAACTGCGATTACCGCCATGGCTAGCGCCGCGTATCCGAGGTTCAATGCGTTGCTCATCTGGTTCTAAAGGCTGGAGAGCTCTTCATTTGGTTCTGAAGAGTGCCTAGGGATCCTTGCTTTGTACTCATCTAGTCGCTAAGTGTGCTTGCCATTGTCTGGTTCTCGACTGCGCCAAGCATCGGAACCTTCACGGATGAGTCCACAGCGTTATTCATAATCGTGGTTCTTGAGGCGTTGAACACTCCGATTCCGTAGACTTCATTTTGAATCGTATTTCCCGACAACCGTGTCCGTCACCGGATCGCCGGTGGGCGATAGTACGGCGATCGCTGTCGAGCCTGGCTTGGGAAAGTCGTAGTCCGATCCGTTGTCGCTAAGGACGTTTCCAATAACGCTGTTACCTGCCACAGTTGTGTTCGGTGCGCTGCCATCTATATCGACGCCTTCAGTGGTGCTTCCCACGATAGTATTATCCTTGAACGTGACTCTCGTGATTCTCGCTACTTGATTTCTTGTAGCCTATCTTCCTCAACCTTCCGGAGAATCGCTAAGCCGAGGGGTGTTATCGAAATTGTTCTGGGGCCTCCGTTGCTAGCCATTTGGACGAAACCTTGTGATTGTAGCTGTGTGAGGGTCGGCGGTAGTATTTCTGCGGGCTCATTTGCCATTTCAGTCTTCAATTGGTCCTCAGTCACGGAATTGTTCCCTATGCCCCTTAACTTCCATATGGCAAAGAGAAGGGCCTCTTGATGTTCGGATAGACCATTTGCTGAGGGCATGGGTGCATCGGATTCTGTCCGGCTGATATGTCGATCTCAGATATGAAACTTCAGTGTGTTCCAAAGGGAACATTAATATACCAACCTCCATTTCGTTACGTATGAGCATTATATGCCAATAGACGAAGCCACTGCATTCATGGAAGTTCTATCCAAAAGCCCACAGTTCAAGGTACTCACGATACTGGCCGAGTGTCCACAAGAAGAACTTACAAAAACAGAAATCGCCCAGAAAGCCGGCATCGGCCGCACGACCCTGTACAGAGTTTGGGAAGACCTTGAAAAGATGAAAGCAATCTCGCCCTCGAGACATGTGGGCGCGGTTACTCTTTATCGAATGAACGCTCAGAGCCCCGTCGTTCAATCATTCCTCAATATTACGAAAAGCCTCACAACTGTGACCGACGCTGTCTCAAGGATCGAGCAACTCCGCAAGCTTCAGGATTCAGCCAAGACTGAATTCGGCGAAGCTCCGCCAGCAGGCCCAAGCGTTCTGGTTAAGCTGCTTACCGCCAACGCAAACTCACCGGAAGTCGCGAAATCGCGGTCGGAACTACAACTGACGTCGACTGAAGCGGAGAGCCTAAAGGGGCTTGTGAGTGCAGGTTTGGTGTTTGAGCACTCTGGGAAACTGTATCTTACCCAGCTAGGAAATCAGACCGCGCAGGGCGCGGCAAAGATTTGGTCGTCTGAAAGCTCACAATCCGTTGACCAAGCAATATCGACCGCACGAGTGGCATTGAACCTGATCAACCAAGAGATCAGAAGGCTGAAAGGCCAAGTCAAGTAACTGGCTCACATAACGAATTTTCTTCTACTCGGTCTTTCTGTCCGAGAGAGTGTCGGAGAAGCTTTAAGTTGTACTGGCGCTTCGGGTGAGTTATGCCGACTAATACGCGCTTTTTGTTCGTCACCGGCGGTGTAATGTCGGGAATCGGCAAAGGCGTCACCACTGCGTCAATTGCAAAGATTCTACAGGTTCGAGGCTTCGAAGTTTCAGCGATGAAAGTGGACCCTTACCTGAACGTCGACGCGGGCACCATGAACCCCGTAACTCACGGCGAGGTCTTCGTTACAGAAGACGGCGGCGAGGTGGATATGGACCTCGGAACCTACGAAAGATTTCTAAACATCAATCTATCAAGAAGCAACAATACAACTACGGGCCAGATTTACACCTCGGTCATAAACAAAGAGCGACGTGGCGACTTTCTCGGACAGTGTGTTCAGATAATCCCACACATAACCGATGAGATACAAAACGTCGTCAAGAATATTGCAAGGAAAGCTCAACCCGATGTGCTTCTGGTCGAAATAGGCGGCACCGTTGGCGACATCGAAAGTCTTCCGTACTTGGAGGCCGCGCGAGAGCTCCGCTTTGAAGAAGGGTCGCGTCATGTTCTATTCGTACACGTTACGCTCGTCCCCTCACTGGACGTGGTTGGAGAACAGAAGACGAAACCAACTCAGCACAGTGTTCAGGAACTTCGAAGGATCGGCATTCAACCCGACATAATTGTGGCGAGAACAAAAGGAACGCTGGCTGAAGGCCCTCGCAGAAAAATCGCTCTTTTCTGCAACGTGGAGGAACGCGGGGTATTCTCCTCTGCAGATCTTCCAACAATCTATGAAGCTCCATTAGAGCTGGACGCTCAAGGAATGGGCGACTTCCTCACGGAGAGGTTCGTTCTCAATAAGCGAACCGCAAACTGGGGACAGTGGGAGAGCGTCGTGAATTCAATCGCTAATCCTCACGAGGTCGTTCGCATTGCTCTCTGTGGCAAGTATGCGGAGCTCGCAGATTCCTACGTGAGCGTGAACGAGGCCCTAAAACACGCGGGAGGGGCGTGCGATGCCCGAGTGGAAATTGATTGGATTGAGACGGAAGCTTTTGAAGATAATCCATCGAACTGCTCCATTCTATCACGGTTCAACGGCGTGCTGGTCCCAGGCGGCTTCGGTTCCAGGGGCACAGAGGGTAAGATAGCGGCACTGAGTTACGCACGAGAGAAGGATATCCCTACTCTGGGAATATGCTTCGGATTTCAGATGGCAATCATTGAGTTCTGTCGACACTTTGGGTTGAAGAATGCGAATAGCGCCGAGATTGAACCCAACGGTCCGTACCCCGTGATCGATCTAATGCCCGAACAGGTCGGAGTCGAGACAAAGGGCGCCACGATGAGGCTAGGAGGGCATGAGGTGCGAATAGCCCCCAATACCTTGGCCAGCTATCTCTACGGGGAGGAAATAG
>Ga0187769_10002985_pt1 | contig 10036 bp, 6 predicted proteins | sample 0116_SJ02_MP02_1_FD_133140 | JGI IMG/M metagenome (GOLD analysis project Ga0187769, IMG submission 133140) | Tropical peat soil microbial communities from peatlands in Department of Meta, Colombia - 0116_SJ02_MP02_10_MG | ecosystem: Environmental > Terrestrial > Soil > Wetlands > Peat | place... | reverse complement strand
CGAATGGCTCGGCTTTGCCGCCAACGCGGTGCCATCGATCCTTCAATCCGGCGCCATCAAAACGCAGCGCGGTGTTATCCCTGTCGGCGAACCCGAACACACAGTGCCCTCCATCCAAACCCCCGCCGTCTTCGACTTCTCGAAACAGGACACCTTCGTCCTGCAATGAGAGCTCGGCAATCCCCGATGTTGACGCGACCCCCTTGAGTGAGACAGTTTGGAGGTTGACAGTTTCGCAGTTGGCTGAGATGTGGTTGTCATATCGCGCCTTCTGCATCGGAGTGGACCCCGGTTGGTGAAGCGGGGGCGGGCTCTGCTGGAGAGCGACCCGCCACCTCAGAGTTGTGCGTAATCATCAGCGGTTGAGCGCCGCGTCACTTCGGCACCGCGACCTCGCCTCGGACCGATACGGTGTCTGCGGTCGGGAAGTCCTGCGGCACCGGGTAGGTCACCGGCCGGCGCGCCAGCCACTGCAGCGCCCGGGGAATGATGGTTTGTGCGGCGGCGTCGCGCATGCTGGGCGGCTGCACGTCTCCGGGCCACACGTGGCCATAGGTCGAGACATAGACTCGTCCCTTGCCAAACTCGGTCGTCCACTCCACCGGCCAAAGCATTCCCAGTCCCGGGTCGGAATCGCGCGCAAAGGCTAGCACGCGAAGGCGATCCGCCGGGCCTCGCGCATAGTAATAGACTTCGAGATCCGGCGACCGCCAGGCATACGGCATTCCGGCATGGATGGGATCGTCACCCAGGCGCGTGACAAACACATCCCCCCGCGGCCCATGACCGGTGTCACGACCCACTCCTGGCGGAATGCGCTCCGTCTCGCCGGAACTCGTGATTTGGATCGCTGTGCCGTAATCGGCGGTCCGCCAGCAAAGCCCCACCATCTCCTCATAGGCCTTCCAGCCCACAAAGGCATTCTCGGCCGCGTGAAAGATGTACACGCCGCCGCCTCTGCGAACATACGCCTCGAAATCTGCCTTCACCGGCAACGGCCACTCCGGCTTTTGCTGCACTCCCTCCAGCAGTCCGTTGTCGCCATTGTCATTGCATGTCTGGATGACCACGTCGTAGTCTGCAAAACGCGGCCGCCAGGCAGCCCACGCCGTTGAGCCAACCGGAGGCATGGTGCTGACGCTGACTTCGAATCCGCCCGCCGCCTCCAGAATGCCCCGCAGCAACCCCGTGGTTTGCTGCCAATCGTGGTTACTGAATCCATCCACAATCAGCACGCGTATCGTGCTTTCACGGCTTTTCGCAACGGCCGGCTGCAGCCCAGCCCACACAGTCGCCAGCAGACACAAGAGGGACCGGATTTTCATGCCAACAAAGTAGGCATCCCAAAAGGGTACTGTCAATGGCCTGTAATGGTTACGGGTCGCAAGGGAATCGCTATAGTACATTGCGCGGTTGCAGGGGGTATTGAGCTCCACTTCGCGGTACGTCCGTTCTAATCGGAGGGTGTTTGCCGCTGCGCCAACGGCGAGTCGGCATAGTATCCGGCCTTGTTGCGGAGGTTGAACTCGCCGGGCGCGGCGCGGGGAATGGTGACCACGATGCGATGGAACACCAATCCCGGCTCCTGATTCCTCGGATAATAGCCGAGCACATATTGCGTTCGCAGGTCGTCGCTCACCCGGGCAAAGGCCTTGTCGAGCCCGCCGTCGCTCACGTAGAAGTACTTGCCGCCGGTTTGTTCTGCCAATGTGATCAGCGCGTGCTCGCCGCCCGTGTCGCGGCCGGCGCTGGCCTCGATGGGCACGTCGATGATCGAGTAGATCATCACTTCGTTGCGCAGAGCAGCCTCCAAAGCATCGGGATAGGTGGAGGTCTTCGCGGTGTCGTCGCCGTCCGAGACGACAACTAGCACTTTACGGCCTTGCTTGGAGCCCAGGTTTGCGGAGCCGGCGCAGATGGCGTCGTAAAGCGCGGTCGCCCAGTCGCCGCGGAGCTGGTTCAGTCCGTGATCGATTACAGAGAGCTTGTTTGTGAATGGAGTGAGTTCGCGTACGGTGGTGGCAAACTGGAGCACGCTCATCTGGTCCTGCGGGCGCAGAATGGCCTGTGCAAAACGGCGACCCGCGGCCGCCTCCAGGCTCATGTCCTTTCGTACGCTCCCCGAGGTGTCAATCGCCAAGGTCAGGTTCAAGGGCATTTCCGACTGGCGCTCGAAGACCTTGATCTCCTGCGGGTGGCCATCCTCGAACACAGCGAAATCGTCGCGCGTGAGTCTACCGACAATGGCCCCGTTCCGGTCAGTCACGTTGACGAAGACGTTCACCAGCTTCACGTCGACGTGCAACGTGCTTTCCTGCGCCGGCGCAGCAGGAGGAACAAGAACAAGCGTTCCGCAGACAGTGGCTGCCGCCAAGAATGCGGGCAAGCCGAGGTTAGGACTCATGCTTCGCCCCTGCAGCGATAGGCGCCTCTTGCGGCAGCGGCTCACTTGGCGTCCAATTTGACCGGCGCCGGATGCCCCAAAAACAGATCGCGTGCATACGCATCACTCGAAAAAGAATACCGCTTCTCTGTTAGACGCGGCAGCCAAGAAACAGCAGCTTGCGGGGCATTCATCAGGCCAGCTTGTAGAGAAAACCCGTCGGCGTTCCCCACAATGTACGGGCGCGGTCCTCGTAGAAGATGCTGAACTCGATCCCGGAGAGATCGAAGTCGAAGAGGGGGACACGGTCGAAGGTGTAATCGGCCCGCGGGGAATACTCGTCGCCCCCGCAATCGATCATCAAGGTATCCCCGGTGGACAGGCGCTCAGGGTGCGTGAGCAGCATGCTCGCGATGGCAAAGACGCCCAGGCAGAATTCGTTGCCGGCGAGGCAGGTGCGCGTACGCCGGGCCGAGCAGCCGCGATGCAGCATGCCGGCTTGCGCCGCCACTACCAGGATGTCGTTCCCCGGCTGCTGGTCGGCAAGAATCGTCTCCGCCAGCCGGGTGCGTTCGGTTTGCCGCAAATACTTCTCACCCAGGCGCCCGGCAATCCGGTTCGAAAACCGGCGCCTTGCGGCCAGGACCTCGAGAATACTCGCCACCGCTTCGTTGTAAGTGGGCGCCACAGCCTGCCAGCGGGGAATGGCAAACCATGCCTCGGGTCCTTCGGGAAGCGGAAGCCGGCCTAGCTTCTCGTGGCACGCGCCTAGCGAGGGGATGGCCTTCTTGAGCTCCGTCACTTGCGCCTCGACCGGCCGCATACGATAGGTGGGGGGGTAGACGCGATTCGAACCCACATCCTCATCCACGAACTTGCTGCTCACCGTGTGGTTGTAGACGATTTCCGTCACTGCGCTGACGATCTCGGACTCTAGTTTCCGCTCCGTCTCAAGCACGGCCTGCGCGCTTTGCCGGTCCAGTTGCTCGATCGCCGTGAGATACGCATTGCGCACGGCGTCGCCTAGACAAGTCTGCAGCCGCTGGTTCTGCTCTTCGGTCGTGTTCCCGGAGAGATGCAGCGGAACGATCATGTGTGTGGTTGCCAAGCTCCCGCTCTCCAGCCGGTTCTCGAGCGCAACAGCGGTTTCTTCAAGCACTCGCCGCGGCGGCCGAAACTGCCGCTCTGAAGTTGCCGTGTCGGTCCTCGGCGCTTCTTGAATCGCGATCGAAGCGCACGGCACTTCTCGACCTATCGGCAATGTTGGGCCTTTCTCTACCTCGATGAACCCGATCTCTGGCGCCGTGCAGTTGGAAAGCAAGTCGTTGCCAAGCCGCGCCCAATGCAGGAAGCCGATGCGAATTAGAGGCCGCTAACTCGATTAGGATTCACGCAGAAAAAGCAAGGCCGGCAATCTTGCCGGCCCCTTCCCTCAGGAGAAGTAAGTGTTTACGCTGCCGCGATCACCGCCACATCGGGCGACCGTTGCTGCACCTTGGTGCGCGGAGTCAGGAGCGGCAACGCCACGGCCAGGACGTCGTCAATCTGGCTGGCGTAGTGTACAGTCACGCCTTCCATCATCTCCGGCGTTAGGTCTTCCTCCACGTTGGGCCGGTTCTCCGCTGGCAGGACGATGTGCTGCACTCCGGCTCGGCGCGCCGCCAGGAACTTTTCCTTGATGCCGCCCACCGGCAGCACGTTGCCGCTCAGGGTGATCTCGCCGGTCATGGCGGTGAGCGGCCGGACCGCGGTATCGGTCATCAGCGAGGCCAGCACCGTGGCCATGGTGACGCCGGCCGAAGGCCCGTCCTTGGGAATGGCCCCCGCAGGCACGTGGATGTGAATGTCCATCTCCTTGTTGAAGTCCTCGGCCAGGCCCAGCCGCTCCGCGTTGGAACGGACCCAAGTGAGCGCGGCTTGCATCGACTCCTGCATCACCTCGCCGATCTGCCCGGTCATCGTGAAGTTGCCCTTGCCCTTCATCTTGTTGGCCTCGATGAAGAGGATGTCGCCGCCTGCCGGCGTCCAGGCGAGCCCCACCGCCACCCCCGGCCGTTTGACGCGTTCTGCAACCTCGGTATCCACGCGCACCTGGATGCCGCCCAGGAACTCCTTGATGACGTCGCGGGTCACGACCAGTTTCCCCGTGCTGCCCTCCACGACGCGACGCGCCAGCTTGCGGCACACCGTGCCGATGGTCTGTTCCAGCTTGCGCACCCCGGCCTCGCGCGTGTAGTGGCGGATCATGTAGCGCACCGCGTCCTCGGGAAATTCGATCTGCTCCCCCGTGATGCCGTTCTCCTTGATCTGGCGCGGGATCAGGTACCGGTTGGCGATGTGCACCTTTTCCTCTTCGCTATAGCCCTGTAGCGGAATAATCTCCATCCGGTCCTGCAGCGGCGCCGGCACCGTGTCCAGCATGTTCGCCGTGCAAATGAATAGCACCTTCGAGAGATCGAACGGAACGTCGAGGTAGTTATCGCGGAACGTGTAGTTCTGCTCGGGATCGAGCGTCTCCAGCAAGGCCGAGGCGGGGTCGCCGCGGAAGTCCCTGCCCAGTTTGTCCACCTCGTCCAGCATCATCACCGGGTCGTTGGTTCCGGCGCGGCGGATGCTCTGGATGATCTGCCCGGGCAGAGCTCCGATGTAGGTCCGGCGGTGGCCGCGAATCTCGGCCTCGTCGTGCATGCCGCCCAGCGAGATGCGCTGGAATTTGCGACCCAGCGCGCGCGCAATCGAACGGCCCAGGCTGGTCTTGCCCACCCCCGGCGGTCCCACGAAGCATAGGATCGGACCCTTCATGTCGGGCTTCAGCTCGAGCACGCTTAGGTAGTCCAGGATGCGATCCTTCACCTTCTTCAGCTCGTAGTGATCCTCATCTAAGATTTCCCGCGCCTTGGTAATGTCGATCTTAGAGCCCGAGCTCTTGTTCCAGGGCAGCACAGCGAGCCATTCGATGTAATTGCGGGTGAGCCCGTAGTCGGCCGCCATCGGCGACATCCGCGACAGGCGCGCCAACTCCCTCAAGGCCTCCTTCTTTACCTCCTCCGGCATGCCTGCGGCTTCGATCTTCTGGCGCAGCTCCTCGATGTCGCGCTGGCCTTCATCCTGCTCTCCCAGCTCCTTCTGGATGGCCTTCAGTTGCTCGCGCAGGTAGTAGTCGCGCTGCGACTGCTGCACCTGGTCCTGAACCGAGTTCTGGATCTTGGCGCGCAGCTGCTGGACCTCGATCTCCTTGGCCAGCAGCTTGTTCAACTGCTCCAGCCGCCCGGAAACACTCGGCGAGGCAAGCAACTGCTGCTTGTCGTCTGTCGTGAGGAAGGGCAGCGACGAGGCGACGAAATCCACCAGCCGCGCCGGCTCGTCGATGTTGGCCGCGATGGTGCGCAGCTCATCGGAGAGCGTCGCCGACTCCGAAACGATCTGTTGGAATTGCTCGATGACATTGCGCACCAGGGCCTCGAACTCGGGCGAGGTCGCCGGCGTCACCTCTTCCAGCGCCTCGATCTCGGCGATCATGAATGGCTCGGATTGGACAAAACGAACCAGACGGACCCGGTTCACGCCTTCCGTGAAGACAAACCGGCTCTGGTTGGGCATGCGCACGATCTTGTGCACTGTCGCCAGAGTCCCGACCGTGTGCATATCCCCGGGTTTCGGCGCATCGAGCCGGGGATCGAGCTGAGCCGTGACCACAATCGCACGATCCTCTCCCAGCGACTCGATTAGTTGAATTGAGCTCTCCCGGCCAACCGTCAGCGGCAATACGGCATGGGGAAAAAGCACCGTGTCGCGGACGGGTAAGACGGGGATCCGGCGCGTCCCCTGTGCATTCCTCTGGCTCGCGTCGAAACTTTGGGCATTTGGCTGATTCGACATTGAGTGTCCTCGTATCAAGATTTCTTCTTTAGACTACTCATAGACCCAAAAGGTTGCAAAATGGCCCCCACCTCGCCAGCGCAAGTTTCACCGAAATTGCCCTGTAAAGCTCGAAACAGAGCGCGAATTGAGATGACCGCGGCGGAGGTAGCAAGGCCATTCGATTGAACGAACTACATACGATATCCAATGTGCGGCCTTTCCGGGCGGTTCGCCGCACGGGCCGACTGAGAAATCTATCGGCTGCCGCCCACTGGAAAGTGAGATTGCAATTGGAATCGCAAGCGCTGGCTTTCGGGGTTGCTGGGTGCCAGCCTCCGGGCGGCTCGATCGCCAGCGCGTGTCACGACTTGGTCAAAAACGCAGCGCCCTCCCGGCCCGCTTTGCCGTCTTTCTCCCGCTCCTCTTTTTCGATGGCCGATTCGATTTGCTCCCAGACCTGCTCGGGCGGCTCCACTCCGGGGAACAGCCGGCGGGCGGCCTCGGCGACTGTCTCCAGATCGGCCAGCAAACCCCGGCAGGCTTCGCAACTCTTGAGATGGGGGTGAGCCGCGGCCTCAGCGCCCGAAGCGATCAAGTCAGGCAGTTGAGCCTGAAACTCCGCGCAGCACATTGTCTCCGGATTGCTCGTCACGACCGCGCCTCCTGCCGGCTCTTCATGCGCAGGGCGTCGCGCAGCTTGAGGCGCGCCTTGTGCAACTGCGACTTGCTGTTGCCGATCGAGCAGTCCAGCATTGCCGCAATCTCATTATGCTCAAATCCTTCTACGTCGTGAAGAACAAAAATCAGGCGGTAGCCCGCGGGTAGCTCGGCAATTGCGCGTTCCAAGGCCAGACGCTCGATGGCGCCGGCGAGCGAGAGGTCGGGGGCGCCGAAGCTGCGGCCAGGGCCGTTATCGCCGGATGGTTCCATGGCTTCATCGAGGGAGGATAGCAGCAGGCCCTTCTTGCGCAATTGCATCAACACCACGTTAATGGCCAGGCGGTGCAGCCACGTCGAGAACGCCGAGTCGCCGCGAAACGTAGCAATCTTACGGTGCAACTGCAGGAACGCCTCCTGCGTTAAATCCTCGGCCGCGGCGGCATTGCCCACCATGCGCAAGCAAAGCGAGTAGATTCGCCTTTTGTGCAATGAGTAGAGTTGCGCGAATGCTTCATGGTCCCCCGCCTGGGCGCGAGCCAGCACGTCGGTTATCGCTCCATTCGCGGCAATCACGGCAACCGGCCCCGCACTCCGGTTCGCGGGGCCCGCCGACGATGAATCGGCACCTCCGATTGAACGCATTCGATTTGGCGTTTGCGCAGGGGATGGGGAATTTTGCATGCGCTCCTTCGGGATTGCTCTCGAAGTTCGGTCTCGTGCGCGGTCGCAAACTCAGAATGGCTGACTCCCCCGCCACTCTCCTTCGGCCTCTTTATCACTAGGGAACAGTAACATCGAACAGACGCCAGAGCGGGGCGATTCTCTGGTTTGGCCGTAACGATCCAACTAATTAGTATAAGGGGTGGCCGTTCAGATTCGTTGAACAGGCGACGGATGGCAAATCGCCGTCGCTCGAGCCCACGTATTGCGCTTTTCACCGCGTCGAATAGACAACGGTCTTCGGCCCGGGTTCCTTGCGGCATGGACTTGCGGATAATGCCTTCGGAAAAGCGCAACACTCGGCCGGGGAGTCGGCTGTGTGTCATGCATGTTTGCGCCGCTTTGCACGCGACAACTCCGGAGAAAACGAGTTCAACATTCTTGCATGGAAAGTCAGATCGCTCAGGCTGCGGTGAAGAACTCGATCATCGGAGAGGCATTCGGCCGCTGGCGGCGTTTGGTTTCTCGGTTCAGGGTGTGGACGATACCGTCTCGTCTGCCGCAGGGCCATTTGGCGTGCGCTTTGATTCTTGCCGCCGCGGCCGGCCAATGCCAGCACCCGGTGACGGATCCTCAAGCCCAGCCGGGATCGCCAGGTGAATCGCTGAGCTCTCCCAGCACTGAACCGCACGGTCTGCCATGGGCTGGCTTGACCGTACGGCATATTTCCTTCGCAGGAGTCCCGGCCGAGCGTCTTTCCCCGCTCGCAGGCCGTCTGGCGCAGGCGGAAGGTGCGCCGCTGAGCGTCGAAAACCTCCAGGCCAGCCTCCGCCAGTTGTATGCCACCGGCCTCTACGACACGCTGGAAGTGACGGGCACAGCAGCTCCGGGCGGCCCAGAGCAACACGGCGTCGATCTGACTTTTCGCGGCACGCCTGCCACATTCGTAGGCACGGTCGGGGTCGACGGAGCCACCGGCGCCACCATGAACACGCAGTTGGAGCGCGCCAGCCAGCTCGAACCCGGAACACGCTTGACGCAGGCCAAAATGATCCGCGCTTCCCAGCAGATGCGCGCAACCCTGGAGGAAAACGGTTATCACGAGTCGGCGATCACCCAAACCGTGACCCGGGGCGCACATCAACTCGCGGATATTGCGTTTCGCGTGGTCAGCGGGCCGCGGGCTCATGTCGGCGCGGTAACAGTATCCGGTGATTCAGGCATGAGCCTGGAGGAGTTTCGCCGCGCTGCGCATCTTCGCAGCGGCGCAGCCGTCGACCACGACACCGTCAATCGCGCATTGGATGGCGTGCTGAAGCAGTATCGGGATCAGGACCGTCTCGAGGCCGATGTCAGGCTCGAATCTTCGCAATACAATCCCACCGGCAGGACCATCGATTACCGCTTTGCCGCCAACCGCGGTCCGGTGGTCAAGGTCAATGTCGAGGGCGCCAGTATCGACTCGGATCGCGTCAAACATTTGATCCCTATCTATGATGAGGCAAGCGTCGACGAAGATCTGCTGAACGAAGGGAATCGGCGTTTGCGCGACTACTTTCAGAGGCAGGGCTACTTCGATGTCAGAGTCGATCATTCCGCCGCGCCGCAGGGCAACGATCAGGTGACGATTCAATACACGGTCCAGTTGGGGACGCGCCGCCGCCTGGAAAAGGTCTCCATTCAGGGGAATCACTACTTCGACACGAGCACGCTGATGGACCTCCTCAACGTTCACGCCGCCAACTTCCTCGACCGGCACGGGCTATTCAGCCAGGCCCTCGTCTCCGCCGACGTCGCCGCGCTCCAGGTCGTGTACCAGAACAATGGCTTCTCGCAGGCGGCGGTGACGCCGGAAACCAGCACGCCGGAAGCGGCGGAAGCGGACAACCCGCCGCCTGCCCCGGGAGCCATGCCGGAAACCGATGGTTCCGCGCCGCTCACTGTCACCTACCACATCGCGGAAGGGCCTCAGGTCCGGGTGGCCGCGCTTGAAATCGCCGGCAACGAACACATCCCAACTGCGGACTTGCTCAAGCTGATGAACACAGCTCCTGGCCAGATGCTCTCGCCGCGCGATTTGGCCGGGGACCGCGATACGTTGGTCACAGAGTATTTCCGACGCGGATTTGACCAAGCGAACGTGACCGTGACCCAACAGCCAGATTCCAAAGATGCGGGGAATGTCGATGTGGTGTTTCACGTCGACGAGGGCAATCAGGTTTTTGTGCGCGACGTCTTGTTGACCGGCCTGAACGCAACCCGCCCGCGGACCGTGGCGCAGGCGATCACCGTCCATGCCGGCGATCCGCTCAATCCCGCGGCGCTGGCCGATACGCAGCGTAACCTGTATGCATTCGCGCTTTTCAACCAAGTGAACACCGCCATTGAAAACCCGGCCGGCAGCGAGACGGAAAAGAGTGTATTGCTGCAGGTGGCCGAGGCCCGGCGCTGGACGTTAACCTATGGCCTTGG
>Ga0187769_10002983_pt1 | contig 10040 bp, 7 predicted proteins | sample 0116_SJ02_MP02_1_FD_133140 | JGI IMG/M metagenome (GOLD analysis project Ga0187769, IMG submission 133140) | Tropical peat soil microbial communities from peatlands in Department of Meta, Colombia - 0116_SJ02_MP02_10_MG | ecosystem: Environmental > Terrestrial > Soil > Wetlands > Peat | place... | reverse complement strand
GCTGCGGAACTCTGGGCAAAATCAGGGGTCAACCGGTCGCCTGCTGAATGGGGTCTGCGATGGGTATGGAACCACCCCGACGTTACGGTGGTGCTGAGCGGGATGAGCGCGCTTAAGCAGGTGCGGGAGAACCTTGCCTATGCCAATGAGGGGAGACCACATTCTCTTACTGAAAGGGAGCTTGCCATCTTTGAAGATGTCAAGGCAATGTACAGGAGTAAAATGAAGATTCCCTGCACGAAGTGCGCATACTGCATGCCGTGCCCCTCGGGGGTAGACATCCCCGAGTGTTTTGCCACGTACAATGATGCATTCATTTATGAAGATGTGAGCAACGCACGATTCGTGTACAATGTGCGCGCCGGGTTCGGAGGGGCTGCTTCGCAATGTCAAGAGTGCGGGGCGTGTGAGGATCTCTGCCCGCAACATCTCCCGATTCGCAAAAAATTAAAAGACGTCGCAGCACTGTTGGAATAACAATAACAAAAAATTGACAGTTCAAGAGTACTTTTCTATCATAACGCCTTCACTCTTGGATGGGTGCGCGGTGGATTGTCGCGAGGCGGGAAAGGATAAGGAATAAGGGCAAACTATGAAAGACAACTCGATGAGGTACTCAATTTCATCACTACACTCGTAGAGGATAAGGGATAAGGACACACTGCTGACAAAACGCCCATAGAAGGACGAGGATACTTATACTTGCAGATACATTTGCGAAACATGTACGCTCTATCCTACCAAGAGCGGGGGATTAGGGTATGGACACGACGTTACCGTATGTGTTGATAGGAGTGGTCGCGGGCATCTTAAGCGGTCTGTTGGGAATTGGTGGAGCAACAATTGTTATCCCAGTATTGGTGCTCATATATGGATTCTCTCAACCGCAAGCCCAAGGTACGACACTGGCATTGCTGCTTCCACCCTTAGGTATTCTCGCCATATTGCCGTACTACCAACATGGATATGTGGACTTCAAAGTAGCTGCTCTTATCGCTGTAGGATTCTTCTTTGGCGGGTATGTTGGCGCGAGGATAGCGACAAGTCTGCCAAGTGCCACGCTGGGAAAGATTTTTGGGGTGGTGTTAGTGGTTCTTGGATTGCGATTCCTTATAGGTAGATGAATGCACTCAATTTGATCATCCTGTCCCGATGAATCGTTTCTCTTGTATCCGATGAAAAGACAGTATCACTCCTGACGAGGGCCGTAGACTTCGTTCTTGGCTGACATTTGTTCATTTTCAAAATTGCTAGAGAGTGGCAACTCCGGTTATCGTAATGACGGATAGCACTTAGACAATGAGGTTCGAGTGGTGCTATTTCGGAGGAGTTTGGGTCCTAGACGGGAGAATACTCGATATCACGGCCAGCGCCGGACCCGCCAGCAATCCAGCCCACGCAAACAGCGCTACGAGTCCCAAAATAAAAAAGTAGACGCGTGTCTTAACTGTCAGCGTGCCCCCACTTACAAAAGCTATGCGAAGGGTAAGGAGGCCCAAGATGATGGGCACTAAAGCTAAAACAAGAGTAACTGTTATCTGCGACGTCACAGGGGTCTGGGCTAACGTAAGTAGCATCTGGTAAAACTTGCTAACGCCCGAACCAAGGAAGAGGAGCCCTGCCAACGCCGCCACCCATTGGACAGGAGCATAAGCGCTCTTTCGCCTCACACTACTCCAGATCATCAACACCAGCCCGATAACAACCGTCAACACCAAAGGAGCGAATATCTGGGCCACGCTCTGTCCCTCCCATTGGTACACCGTTATAAGGCTGATCGGTATCGAGATATATTCAAGGGGGGTGTAGGTCTCCCGATTTCCGACGGCAAGTCCATAATGACCTCCGCTCGACGAATCGTACACCACGACATAATACGTACCGGACGCGGGAGTGTTAAGCTGCACCCCAGCAAGTCGGTTGAAGCTACTAGGAGCAAATCCCTCATACGTCGCCTGTGAGGGCTGTTTCCCCTCTTCTACCAAAACACCCGATCCTTCAGGCACTTGCACATAGCTCGGGAGCTGCCCCTGTGTTGTAACATTGGGGCCCATGAGTGCGAAACTAGGCAGGAACCCCGTGCTTAAGCGACCAGCAGGCGCGCTCAATTCCATGTCGATCTTTTGGCCCTCAGCAATGTCGAAGCGATAGTATTGTGCCTCGCCTACTTCATGGAGTTGAGCAAATATAGCCCATGATTTGGTCGGGTCTTGAATGTACGTGGCCTTGTTGAGATGCTCATTGTCTCCTGGGAAGTTTGGCGCATGCGCTAATACTCCTGGTATCACGAGCAGACACGAAATGAACGTGATAGAAAACTTAACCACGAGTGATTTCATATGTACATCATTTTGGACATTTTTACATCACTGGATATCACATTTGGGGGTTGGCCTTTACGCTAACACTCTGATTAATCGTTTGATCAAGTGTCAAATTAACCCACACAAACGCTTAGTGTCTGTGGTCAAGAAATAACGGTGTACAACGAGCGTGACAAAGGCTACCGTAACCGATATAATCCCTGAATCAAGCCACTGCGATTAGCTCTATTGGCGTGAAGACGATGGTCATACATTACAGTTACAATAAACAAAAAATTAAATAAACTGCTGGTAGAGAGTGCGGCGATAACAAGTTGTCGCGTCGGGATGTTTAGCGCAAGGATAGTGGGCTAGCACTCGCCCCATTGCGACACCATATTCTTTCTTTCCATCCTTCCCCAAATCTTATTTAGAAGATTTATGGTAAGAATCGGTCGTGGTACGCTGCCGCAAGTTCTCCTTATCATTCGCGCATTCTTATGATCTTTCCACCGTTCGGGAACTCCCCCGAACATTTACAGCAGAAGTAGCCCTCTTCAATGTACGGTCCCTTTTCATCTTTTCTGTAGAACATTACACTGGCAAGCTCATGATCGCAATTGACCTCACTCATAGACTGCAAACTGCAAATATTAATATAAAAACTTTTCGCTAATTGTTTTTCAATTCGAGCGTGAATTCTACTAAGTACCTGCAAAAGCAGCTTAACGCCAATATCACATTTTATGCTCTGTAGCCCTTGCGATGCATGGGGGAAAATAGCTCAACCGTTCAAGTAATGGTAAATGTTAAGTGCTATTTTTTTATCTATCGTGGGAACGGACTGAATTTCTTCAACAGTCGCCCTCTTAATTTTTTCGAGTGAGCCGAATCGCTTTAAAAGTTCCACCTTACGCTTCTTGCCGACACCGGGGATTTTATCCAAATCGCTTTCGAGCAACTTAGTCGAGCGTAGCGTCCTATGTTGTTTCAATGCTGCGTTGTGAGCTTCATCTCGAATGTTCATCAGCAAATTCAGCCCCGTTTGCGGAATGTCCACTGGTTCTGACTTGCCAGGCACGTATACCAATTCTTCACGCTTTGCAAGACCAATTATCGGGATACCAATTCCCAAATCATTCAAAACTGCCCGCACAGCGCTTATGTGGCCCCTCCCTCCGTCAATGAGCACGAGATCGGGGAGGAGCTCGCTCTTGAGGTAACGCCGTCCAACGACCTCTTTTAGCATTGCATAATCATCGATGGCATGCACCGTTTTGATGGTATATCGTCGGTAATCACTCGGCTTTCGAATTCCGTCTACGAGTACCGCCATAGCACCCGTCGCTTCAGCTCCGCCGAGATTTGAGACGTCAAACGCCTCTATTCGAGAGGGTAATTCGGAAAGCCCAAGAGCTTCCTGAAGGACGTAAAGTGCATCCACTGCCAGTGGCGTAGTCAGCGCCGCTTCAGCGTTCCTCTGCGCCAGTTTAACAAGCCGCAATTTTGTTCCCCTCCTCGGGACACGCACTTTTACTGAACTGCCCTTTAATTCGGTGAGTAGCGCTTCGATACCTGCCACCTCATCAATATCGTGTGGCAAAATAATTTCAGACGGTATGTGAGCCCCCTCCATATGGAAGTATCGTTGCTTTACAAACGCCGTCAACACCTCGGCCACATCGGCATCTCTCGCCCCGCGTATCGGGAAGGACCGCTGTCCCGTGATCTTGCCATCTCGTACCATCAGCGTGAGCACGCATGCCATAAAGTCCTGACGTGCGAGTGCAATAACATCTTCGTCCCCAGTACGGGGCTCCACGTACTGCTGTTCAGCGATACTCTGTAACGCCTGTATCTTATCCCGCATCTTTGCTGCAACTTCAAACTCCATTCGAGATGCGGCTGCATTCATGCTCTCCGTGAGCTCTTTGATGAGGTCATCTCGACGACCTTCGAGGAACTTAATAATACCCGTTACGAGCTCCGCGTATGTGGTTGGATCGATTCGTCCTGAACACGGGCCAGAACACAGGTTCAGTTGATAATTGAGACACGGTCTGATGAGCTTTGGCATCTTCCTGATGCAGCTCCGTATTGGAAATATCCTTCTTAGCGCCTTGACACTCTTCCGCGCAGCGTATGCGTCCGTATACGGGCCAAAGTACTTTGCCTCATCTTTCCGTACTGCCCTCGTAACGAAAATGCTCGGAAACGTTTCACGCGTTATGCGTATGTACGGATAGTTGCTGTTGTCTGTAAACTTTACATTGTACTTGGGGATGTGAAGTTTAATTAAGTTGGACTCGAGAATAAGCGCTTCCTTTTCGGTGTTCGTTATGATGAACTCAACGTCGTCGACGTGTAAGACCATGGAAGCAGTTCTGGGAGCATGATGCGCTGTAGTGAAATAAGACCGCACCCGGTTCCTGATCGACACTGCCTTGCCAACGTAGAGGATCCTCGATGATGCGTCCTTCATAAGATAGACGCCAGGGCTGTCTGGCAAGTTCGCTAGCTTTTTTTTCAGCTCTAACTGTGACATCCGTTTAACGCTCTTCGAAGGAATTCTCCCGTATATGTGCCTGATGTGGCCACGTGCTCTGGTGTGCCCTCCGCGACCACGTAACCCCCCTCGTCGCCGCCTTCTGGGCCGAGGTCAATGATGTAGTCAGCGGTCTTTATAACGTCAAGGTTATGTTCAATAACAAGCACCGAGTTGCCCGCATCGGTGAGCCTGCCGAGCACTGCGAGCAGCTTCTTTATATCGTCAAAATGCAGTCCTGTCGTGGGCTCGTCGAGTATGTAAAAGGTCCTTCCAGTGCTCCGCCTGCTCAGCTCGGTGGACAGTTTCACACGCTGCGCCTCTCCCCCTGATAGCGTAGTTGCAGGCTGCCCAAGCTTTATGTAGCTCAGCCCGACGTCATACAGCGTTTGCAATTTGTTTTTAATAGCTGGAATGTTCTCGAAGAAGCCTAGCGCCTCTTCAACGGTCATGTTGAGCACATCAGCGATGTTCTTGCCTTTGTATCTAATCTCGAGCGTCTCTCGGTTATACCGTCGCCCCTCACACACCTCACAGGGAACGTACACGTCGGGGAGGAAGTGCATCTCGATCTTTATGATCCCGTCGCCCCTGCACGCCTCACACCTCCCGCCCTTTACGTTGAAGCTGAACCGTCCAGGCATATACCCTCGCACCTTTGCTTCGGGAACCTGAGAGAATAGCGCTCGTATGTGATCAAATACCCCTGTGTACGTTGCAGGGTTGGACCGCGGTGTCCTTCCAATCGGCGATTGGTCTATCGTAATCACCTTGTCGATGTGTTCGATGCCAAGCACGTCGTCGTGATCGCCCGGCTTCGCGTATGCCCTGTGCAGTCTTTGAGAGAGCTTCCTGTGCAGGATGTCGTTGATGAGCGTCGACTTACCTGAGCCTGAGACACCAGTTACGCACGTGAAGACGCCGAGCGGTATCTCCACGTCGATGTTTTTAAGGTTGTTGTGCCGAGCCCCCACGATTTTTAGCGTGCTCCCGTTTGGAGTCCTCCTCCCTTCGGGGACGTCAATCCTCTTTACGTGGCTGAGGTATTGCCCTGTCATGGAGTCTGACTCAGAGATAATCTCATCAGGAGTGCCCGTCGCCACGATATGCCCGCCGTGTTCTCCCGCTCCAGGTCCCATGTCTATAACATAGTCCGCCGTCCGTATCATCTGTTCATCGTGCTCAACTACGATAAGGGTGTTTCCGAGCTCCTTCAAGCTCCTGAGGGTAGAGATTAGTCGCAAGTTGTCCCGCTGGTGAAGGCCGATGCTCGGTTCATCCAGTATATAGAGCACACCTACAAGCCCTGAACCAATCTGCGTGGCAAGCCTGATCCGCTGTGCTTCGCCCCCTGAGAGAGTCTCGCTCGCTCTGTCAAGCGTAAGGTAATTAAGTCCAACGTTTTTCATGAAGTTGAGGCGCTCTTTTATCTCCTTGATGACCTCGCCGACAATCGCCATTTTTCCATTTGGAAGGGCTAACTCGTCGAAGAGCGTATATGCCGCATCGACGGACAGCGCCGCAACATCGGCTATTGAACGCCCGTATATCGTGACCGCGAGTGCCTTGGGTTGTAGCCGCTTTCCGTGGCAGGAGTCACACGCCTTCAGCCGCATATATTTCTCGATCTCTTCCCTGATGTACTCTGAATCGGTCTCGCGATAGCGCCGCGCGAGGTTACTGATGATGCCCTCAAAGGGCCGTGAAAAACTGATGTACCCTCTTCTTCCAAAGTACTCTACGGGCATCCGCTGCCGTCCCGAGCCGAACAGCAAGAGCTGTCGATGCTCCTCGCTGAGCTCTTCATAGGGCGTGGTGAGGTCAAAGCCGAACTGCACAGCTGCACTGCGCAACAGCTGCGGGTAATAGTCGCTCGTCGACTTCCGCCAAGGAGCAAAGGCATCCCTCACAGGAAGAGACTTGTCCGGGACGATAAGGTCCTCATCGAACGTTTTTTCAAAGCCGAGCCCGTGACACGCCGGGCACGCCCCGTGCGGACTATTGAATGAGAACATCCGCGGCTCTATCTCACCCATGCTGATCCCGCAGTCGGGACACGCGAAGTGCTCGCTGAATAGCATCTCCTCTCCGTCTACGACCTCAACGATCGCAATGCCGTTTCCAAGCGTCAACGCTGTTTCGATTGAATCTGCAAGCCGTTGCTTTTCGTCGATATCGATGGCGACGCGATCGACGATGACCTCAACGGTGTGCTTCTTGTTCTTGTCAAGCTCTATCAGTTCCTCGAGATCCCGCACCTCGCCATCGATCCTCGCCCTCACGAAGCCATCCTTGAGCAGGAATTCAAGTATCTTTTTGTGTTCTCCTTTCTTATCCTTGACCACGGGACCTAATATCGCAATTTTCGTCCTCTCAGGTAGCTTGAACACTTGGTCGATTATTTCCTGCACCGTCTGCTGGGCGATTTCCTTTCCGCATTCGGGACAGTGGGGAGTTCCGGCCCGCGCGAACATCAGTCTAAGATAATCGTAAATCTCAGTGACGGTTCCTACTGTCGACCGAGGGTTTTTGCTCGTAGTTCTCTGATCGATCGAGATTGCAGGTGAGAGCCCCTCTATATGTTCCACTTCTGGCTTTTTCATCTGTCCGAGGAACTGCCGAGCGTACGCGGAGAGGGATTCCACGTACTTCCGCTGCCCCTCAGCGTAAATCGTATCAAAAGCGAGAGATGACTTCCCAGAGCCGCTTATTCCCGTAATCACAACGAGCTTGTTTCGTGGTATTTCCACATCAATGCCCTTTAAGTTGTGTTCTCTCGCCCCCTTTACGATGATGTTCTCACCCATCGCTTAACCTCCACTTTCCAGGGACTCAATCATATCGCGTATTAGCGCTGCCCGTTCGAATTCCAGGCCTTGCGCAGCCCGTCTCATTTCTTCTCGTAATCCCTCAATCGTCTCTTCAAGTCCTTGTAGGCCGACGTCTGGGGGCCGCACCTCCTCTTCAACCAGGGCGCGCCTCCTGACCATCTCCTCAATCGGCTTTATGATCGTTTGTGGCGTGATGTTATGTGTCTCGTTGTAGGCAATCTGCTTTACCCGCCTTCGGTTGTTCTCTTGTATTGCGCGCGACATCGAGTTAGTCATTGCGTCGGCGTACATGATGACACGTCCTTGGACATTTCTCGCCACCCGTCCCACCGTCTGGATTAACGATCGTTCCGACCGGAGGAACCCCTCCTTATCAGCGTCTAGTATCGCGACGAGCGTGACCTCTGGGAGGTCAATGCCCTCTCGCAACAGATTTATGCCGACGAGGACGTTAAATACTCCTCGTCTGAGATCATACAGAATGTCAGTCCTATCGAGCGTGCTTATGTCAGAGTGAAGGTACTGCACCTTTATCCCTATCTCATGTAAGTGTTCTGATAAATCCTCAGCCATCCGCTTCGTAAGTGTGGTGACCAGCACTCGTTCATTAGGTCGCTTTCTGATCTCTGAGATGAGATCGTCGACCTGATTCTCAGCCGGTCGTACTTCTATTTCAGGGTCTATGAGGCCTGTGGGTCGTATGATCTGTTCCACGGGCTGTTTGCACGTGTTGAGCTCGTACGGTCCTGGGGTCGCCGATACGTATATCACTTGGTTGACCTTCTCCTCAAATTCGTTGAATTTCAGCGGCCTGTTGTCATAGGCTGAGGGGAGCCTAAAACCGTACTCCACGAGGTTATCTTTTCGTGACCTGTCTCCTGCGTACATACCTATGAGCTGCGGTATCGTCACGTGTGATTCATCGATTATGAGGAGGTAATCGTCGGGAAAGTAATCGATGAGGGTCGTGGGTGGTTCTCCCTCCGCACGTCCGCTTAAGTGTCTACTGTAGTTCTCGACCCCGCTACAAAAGCCGACCTCGCGCAACATCTCCAAATCGTATTTCGTTCTCTGTTCTAACCGCTGTGCTTCGAGGAGTTTTCCCTGACCGCGGAGATACTCAAGCCTTTCTACGAGCTCCTGAGAAATGGACGCGAGCGCTTGCTCGTGCTTCGCCCGGTTCGTAACGAAATGAGTTGCGGGGTATATACTGATGGAATCGTACGTTTGTATCCTCCGCCCATTTACAGGGTCAAACTCATAGAGTCCTTCGATTTCATCTCCCCACAGTGCTATTCGGTAGGCAGTGTTACCATAGGAAGGGAAGACTTCAATGTTATCTCCTCGCACTCTGAACTTTCCTCGGAAAAAGTCGATATCATTTCTTGCGTACTGCATCCGTGTGAGCTTGCCTAGGATTTCTCTCCGCTTTATCTGCTCATGAACTCGAAGGGACAACATCGATTCAAGATAGTCCTCAGGCGAACCTATACCATAAATACACGAGACGCTTGCCACTACAATTGTATCGCGCCTCGATAGCAGCGATCTGGTGGCTGAGTGCCTGAGCCTATCTATTTCATCGTTGATTGACGATTCTTTCTCGACGTAAATATCTGTATGCGGAATGTACGCCTCTGGTCTGTAGTAATCATAGTAGCTTACAAAGTACTCCACTGCGTTATGCGGGAAGAACTCCTTGAACTCCTTGTAGAGCTGCGCTGCGAGTGTCTTGTTATGCGCTATCACCAACGTGGGCTTTTGCACGCTCTCTATGACGTTCGCTATGGTGAAGGTCTTGCCCGAGCCGGTTACTCCCAATAACGTCTGGTTTTTGACCCCTTTGCTAATTCCATCTACGAGCCGGGCAATCGCTGTGGGTTGATCTCCTTGCGGTCTGAAGTGTGACTGTAGAACTAAAGTTGATTGGGGCATCTGTCAAATAAATCTTAAACTATTTTTAATATTAAGTCAATTATGCGGGGCGTCGTCGGGTACGTGAGTACTTACTGTTTTCTCTTCCGTGACTAATAAAGTTTTATCTCATGCAAGGTGAAATTAATAGCAGATAGATGATGGAAACACTTATGGCCCTAAACGTCAATAAATGTGTAAGGGTATAGAATTATGTGTACAGTCGGTGGCCCAATGGGCAACGAGGATATAAAGCGCTTGGAACCCAAGAGCTTCCGCTGCAACGAGTGCGGCTCGAAGTTCAAGGGGCTAGGTAAGAACCCAATGTGTCCGTCCTGTCAATCGGAAGAGATTGAAGAACTCATGGATTAAGTTCATATCAGCGTGTGATAATCCACTGTCAATGGAACAGCGGTTTAGACTTGAATTAGATGAAATTCTGTTTTT
>Ga0187769_10002982_pt1 | contig 10044 bp, 12 predicted proteins | sample 0116_SJ02_MP02_1_FD_133140 | JGI IMG/M metagenome (GOLD analysis project Ga0187769, IMG submission 133140) | Tropical peat soil microbial communities from peatlands in Department of Meta, Colombia - 0116_SJ02_MP02_10_MG | ecosystem: Environmental > Terrestrial > Soil > Wetlands > Peat | place... | reverse complement strand
CGTCATGAAGTTCCCTCAAGTCTTTGTACAGTTCGCCTCCGAGCTCGTAAATCCGAGGGGCGAGCGTCTCGAAGTGGAGTCGGTCCTCGAGCCTTGCGTCTTCTGCTATTTCTTTCACCTGCTCACCTTCAAGCCCCGAACAGTGCATTCTCAGGTGCGTGTAGTAGTAGTACGTCGTAAACTCCGCAGCGGCGGCCTTTTTCAGTTTAGCGATCAGGTGGCTGACGTCAATCCCTGCCCTTTCAACCGTCTCCACGTCAACAGTCTTAGAGTGTTCTTTACTCATCCTTTTCATCTCCCTTTCTTTAGGGTCAAAGAATGCTTTCACGTTTTGAAACGTTAACGTTTTTCCGTGTTATCATGCTTTTTTCAGGGTGTGATACCTGATATGATGGTGTCGCGCTGAAACCGTCCCTCGGATGCTCTTTTAAGCCTTTCTGGAGATTACCTTTCGCTACAGAAAAGCGACCTTCGTTTTTTTACGTTGTGTTGGTTCCATCTCGTGCTTGTGATCAAAACACTGCTCGGCAATAACATAATGAACATGATGTGACGAAGATCCATTTTGATTTTGAAACGCTCTATTATCAACCATCCCCAATGATGATAAGTACAGTGCTTCAAACCGTTATTTGTCGAACAGCGGCAAGAGAGCAGCGTAACAATGCGGGCTACGGGGATTGAATACTACGGATCTTCTTGTAACATTTATTCACTTCTTGGCTGACTCAATCTTCTCGAAAACAGGTACGAGCTCATCGAGCAGTGCTGGCATATACGCGCGGTGCACGACGATATGGCCAGACGTGCGGCTTCGTGTGTGATGTGACCGCTTACCTCCAGTATCATGGCTTAATTTAACGTATTTTTGAGCGATAGCATCTATCTGTGCAAGCTCGCTACCATCACACGCCTTCGTAAGTCGTGAAAAATCGTAAAACAGATATGCATAGTACGAGTGGTATTCGATGGCAAAAACGCTCATTACGGCCAAGTTCCGTTATTTTAGCTGTCTTCAATCCGTATTTTTTCACGTTTCCCGCCCTGTTTCTCGATACGATTGCTCCGATCCCGTAAATATTCATGTAGTCGTAGGATGCGCTGCAAACACACAAGAGCAAATTTGCCTTATTCGACGAGCGTGGTCACATCTCCTTCATCTATGCCGAGTTCTCTTGCTTTCAGCACTCTCCTCATAATCTTTCCGCTTCTCGTCTTCGGCAATGTTTTCACGAACACTATTTCTCCGACAACCGCCGCCGGGCCCAACTCATGTCTCACGTGCTTCTTTAACTCATCGACTAATTGAGCGTCGCCCCGATGCCCTTCCTTTAGGATAAGAAACGCTTTAATTACCTCTCCTTTTATGGGATCGGGCTTGCCTATAACGGCTGCTTCCGAAACCGTCTCGTGGCTGACAAATGCCGACTCGACTTCACTTGGTCCTATTCTGTGCCCAGCGATCTTTATGACATCGTCTGCTCGTCCCTGAATCCAGAAGTATCCCTCTTCGTCTTTTCGCGCAACATCTCCGGGGCAATAGACACCGCCTGGAATCACCTTCCAGTATGTCTCTATGTATCGTTCAGGATCTTTATACAGTGTTCTTAACATCGCCGGCCACGGAGCCTTTATTACTAATAGTCCACCTTTTCCTGCCGGCACCGGATTTCCATCTTTGTCGACGATGTCGGCTTTTATACCAGGCAACGGTTTTGTCGCAGAGCCGGGCTTGAGTGGCGATACTGGCAGTGGTGATATCAGAAAGGTTCCCGTTTCGGTTTGCCACCACGTATCGATTATAGGGCACCGCTTATTCCCCACATGTGTGTAGTACCACATCCACGCTTCGGGGTTGATCGGTTCCCCGACCGTGCCCAATATTCTTAGTGAGTGTAAGTCGTGGATGTTTGGCCATTTATCCCCGAATCTCATCAAGTGGCGTATTGCCGTGGGAGCGGTGTAGAACTTTGTAACACCGTACTTCTCGATTATGCTCCAAAATGCGTCAGCGTCGGGATAGTCTGGCGCGCCTTCATAGACAAGGGTCGTAGTTCCTATGAGCAACGGCCCATAGACCACATAGCTATGACCGGTAACCCACCCGATATCCGCAGTGCACCACCATAAATCGTCCTCGTGTATATCAAAGACCGTTTGCAGTGTCGTGGCAGTACCCACCATGTAGCCACCCGTAGTATGGACAACCCCTTTTGGCTTTCCCGTGCTTCCCGACGTGTAGAGGATATAAAGCGCATCTTCGGCATCCATTACCTCGGCGGCACACTCCCCTGATTCTCCCGCAATGAGCGAGTGGTAGAACAGCTCTTTGCCACTCAGATCCGACATCTTTATGGGATTCCCCGCGTGCTTGACTACTATAGTCGTTTCCACAGTGGGACATTGCAGGAGAGCCTCATCCGACACCTTCTTCAAGTCAATGATCTGTCCTCGTCTGAATGTACCATCAGCTGTAATCAAAATCTTGGCTTCTGCATCGTTGATCCGTTCTCTCAGAGCATGGACGCTGAATCCTGCATACACGATGTTATGCACGGCTCCAATTTTGGCGCAAGCGAGCATTGATACGACGGATTCAACACACGGGGGCAGGTACATGGCAACTCGGTCTCTCTTTTCCACGCCGAGCTTTTTCAACGCATTTGCCATCCTGTTGACTTCGCTGTAGAGCTCGTAATACGTGACCTTCTTTTCTTCGCCTCGCTCGTTAACATAGAGTACCGCAACTTTATTTCGTCTGTCAGTCTTTGCGTGGCGATCCAACGCGTTATAGGTAATGTTGGTTTTCCCATTGACAAACCATTGGTAAAATGGCCTATTGCTATCATCGAGCGTTTTTTTCCACCAGGCAAACCACTCGAAGTGTTTAGCTTTGTCGCCCCAGTACTTCTCTACGTCCTCACCAGCTTTTAATTCAGCTTCCCAATCTTTGACGATCGCAGCTTCCACAATGTCCGCACTCGGATAGAAAATGCGCTCTTCGTGCATTAACACCGATGTGACTTCTTCCGCTTGTGTCTCCAAAATGTGGCACCTTCGTCATTTATCACTTGTCAACACTATATTAGTAATGATTAATCATTATTAATATAGTGATAGTTCCCACTAAAGTCACTTTTCTATTTATATATTTCGGCGGAACCCATTATCCTTTACAACTTTGACCACGTCGATGAATCGTTCAGAAAGCTTTATGTCAGTTCTTTTCGGTATAGTACAGTACTATATGTTAACTGTCGACTTCTTGTATACTGACGATTGCCCGCATTGTTCCGATGCTCTGATCATTCTGAAAGAGGTGCTTTCAGAGGAGCATATCGAGGCTGATATCAATATGATCCCGATTGCGAACGTTGAGATGGCAGAACAGTTGAAGTTTCTTGGGTCGCCCACGATCAGAATTAATGGCGAAGATGTAGAGCAGGGTATTGAACAACGTACAGAGTATCAAGGCCACTGCAGGATGTACCTGTACCACGAGCAGGTATCTGAGTGGCCGCCAAAAGAGATGATACGAGAAGCGCTGACGAGATTTCTGTAACGATTTAGGGATTTTTTTAGGAAATCAACGATCAATCGTATCGACTTGTCGAACTCGTCACATCTATCTCAGATTTAGACTAGACCCTTAAAACGAACAACTTCTTGGATAGACCTTCTGGGGCTTCGGTACTGATTCTGCGGATGTTGTGTATCACGATACCCAAGTGCCACCCCTATTATTATTGATAAGTTTTCTGGAATTTCCAGTTCTGCGCGAACGAGGTCAGGGTACGATATGAAAAGAAAAGCCGGTGCCGAGTCCACGCCATAGTGTTGTGCTGCCAACATAGTGCTCTGAGTCAGCATTCCAATATCAAGTATTGACCATGGCGTGAGGGTGCGATCCATACAGAAGTACACAACGGTTGGAGCCCCGAAGAACTGATGGGCTTGCTCAAAAATAGCTTGTCGCGCGGCTTTATCACCAGGTTCTATGCCCATGGATTTAAAGCGTGCTGCTCTCGATTCCTCCATACGCTCTTGTAGGACGAGAGGCCACTTCTGCGGTGCTGGAAGGTCTGAGTTACTCGGCACACCTTTCTTAAAATTTGCTACATAGGCGTGACGAAGCCTGTCTAGCACCTCCCCGCCGGCAACAAAGAGTTCCCACGGCTGGGTGTTGCCCGATGAAGGGGCACGAGTTGCCGCTTCCAAAATCTCGAGAATCGTTTCCTTACTTACAGGATCGGGTTTAAAAGCACGGATAGTAGCTCGGGAATTTAGCGCATCTATAACATTCATGACGCATACCTTCTTCGTTCATCCATTCTCCGTGGTTTAAGTTATTACACTTTGCGGCAGACGTGGCTCCTCAGGCCCTCCTTGATGATCTCATGCGCCGCGTTTCATCCACTTATAACCGGTTTTATAATCGCTGTCAGGCGTCCTGCACACCCCATTAACGCATATGCGGTTATCGATACAAGCACGGTGTTATCAGTCAAGCGGTCTTAATTTCTTAGGTCGTACCAGTTGTTTTATATTTTGTGTCCTAAAAGAGAAACCCGCGCCAATTTTGACAGATGGAGCATCTTACAAAATAAAATTGAAAGATCGCGGAACAATCTCAAACACGTCGATCTTCTCATGATTCTGCTTTTGTTGCTGCGTTCTCTACCCTGAAATGAAGCATTATCCACGCTGAAGATGCGGCTGTGTATGGGTAAACATAAAGAGGCCACTCAAAGGACGGTCACCGGATGGCCCATTTGATGACGAATGAGTGCAACGACAACGCGAGGATCCGATGTCTCGAGGGGTTCGATTGGATGAACACCGCCCAAGTTCTCAAACCTGATAGTTCTGCCGTTTAGTGAGGCTAAGACGAACCGTATTGAATCCACCGGAAGTGACTTGAACTCTTCTGGGGTGAAAAAGCGCGGAGAGTCAGAAGCCTCTTTGACCACCGACACCAGAGCTTCGAGCGTCTTGTGCTGTTCGCCAAGTTCCGTGAGTTGTTCACGTAATTGGGCGGTTGCCTTCACTTTGTCTGGATTAACTTGTATTTGATAGCGCGCGCACTCTTGTCGCAGCAGCCCCATTTCGGCAGCATCTTTGACCGTGCTGTCAATACACTGCATTACATTGCGAATCAGCTGTTCTCTCTTCTCGACCTCACGAAATTTATCGGTCAATCGGACGGTCAAATATTCTGTTTCAAAGTGCAACGAATCGCCTATAAAAACCGTTGGAACGGCCATTAGTTTCGGTTCCGGGCCCGGTGCATGTATGTGGTGCATGTGTTTGCCCTCGCTATGTTCTCGTCCCCACGTCCTTTGTTCTCCTTTCCTAACTTGGCTGTCTCGGACATTAAAGAGGTGCTTTTCTCACGTTGCCTTCATATAAAATATTAACACATCAAGAGATAAAGCTACTCTTTCTTCCATATTTAGCCAAGATCTGATTTAAAACAAGTTCAACTGGGAGAGCCTTGCAGGATTGGGGCAACGAATTTATCTGCATTTCAATGGTGACACCGTGCGAGAGGGAGACGAGCGAAAACATGGGCGACGGGAGGATGGATTATCTAGGTTAGTAATTAATAGCATGTTGGAAGATATATTTTCAAACATTAGTGGCTATAATACTTAAGGAGTGATAGGATGACAATGGATATTACAGAGGCCATAGTATCAAGGAGGAGTATACGCAAATACACTACAGAGCCTGTCTCTGATGAGGATATAGAAGCACTGCTCAACGCGGCTATGCACGCGCCGTCCGCAGTAAATGAGCAGCCGTGGCATTTCGTGGTCGTTAAAGACCGGGAGACCCTCACTGCAATTCCACAAATAAGCCCCACTGCTCCAATGGTAAAATATGCGCCGGTGGCAATTGTGGTCTGTGCAGACAAGGAGCTCGAGAAGTTTCCCGGTTTGTGGGTGCAAGATTGCTCTGCCGCCACGGAAAACATGTTGCTAGCCGCCACGGCGCGAGGGTTGGGAGCGACGTGGACGGCAGTATACCCCTTCGAAGATCGAGTAGAGGGAATAAAGAACCTGCTCAATCTGCCAGTAAACGTCATCCCTCTGTGTGTAGTCCCTATAGGGCACCCTGCAGAGACCCCAGTTCCTGTTGATCGATTCAATCCTTCATGCATTCACTATGGGGTTTGGTAGTCTCGTTATATGACGCTCTTTGCGTGAATGTATGAAAGCAGCTTTCTAACAATAAGAAGAGTGAAAAGCGAAATGTAAGACATCAGACTGAGCATGTATCCAGAACCTCCCTCTGGAACCCCTGAAAGTAATTATTGCTGAGAACGGTGAACGTTGTAACTTCCTAGAAAAATATACGCTCTGTTTATTTCACAACGGCGTGGGGGAAGTGGCGGCAATCGATGCGTCTGCCAGCAGGCTTGAGGAACTCTGAGGTGTGATAGGTTATAGCTACCTTAACTCCAGTGGATCGAGCCCACTGCCATTGTTTATATAAAAGGTGTATGCCCACTTAGTATAGAGAAAAAATGACTGACTTAGAGAGAACCGTGCGTGACCTCATAACTACCGAAGTAAATGAATTACCGTTGGAAGATATCATCACCATGGTTAGGCTCAATGAGATTGAAGCACAAAAAACGGGGGCGGTGATGACAGGGTTGGGGTGCAAATTTTGTCTCGCACAATATGACGAACTGCAAGGCGAGGAAAGGCATACATTTGAATGTGACCTAAAAGAATGTTTAATCTACGCGTTAGTATACCCCGTTTTAGGCGTCCTTCAGAGCGTTGAGCTCGGGGTAGACATAACTAATGCGACAGTCGCTCTTACCAGATTGGCCAGCACACTCCGAACCGTGTTTAGTGAGCGCAAATCTCGTGAGATAGCACAGCTGTTGATGAAACAACTCGATGCATCATATGAGGGGCCTGTGTAGGCTTCCATAACGGGTGCACCTTCGGTTTAGTTTAGGTTTGCCTAGGCGTTACTTGCGCTACGTTCCCCCTCTAGTTTTTATCATACAAAGATCGTTTAAGGAAAGTGCGTGATTCGGAAGGTCGTCGATAAATGGAGCCCTAATAGAATCACGCCTTAAAGAAAATGAGTTTTGTGGCATACCAGTAAGGGAACGCTATCTTTATCTTGCATTGGGTAGGATAAAACAGAGATTGTTTATGAGAGTTCTCGTCGCTTATGATACTAAATATGGAACCACGAAAACCATTGCGCAATGGGTAGCTGAAGGCATTGGTGTTGATTGTGACATCAAAAACGTGAGCGAGATAGTAAGCTGCAATTATGACCTTATTGTGATAGGCTCACCGATATACACTGACGAACCATTGAAAAGCGTTTCGACTTTCTTGGATGATAACTGTAATGAGTTGAAAGAAAAGAACGTGGCGCTGTTTATCGTCTACGATAAACTTCTGGCGCAGAAACTTGAAAAATACGAAGAGATGTTGAAAGGACATTGTCCTTTAGCACTAGTTGATATTGGAGTCTTCGGAGGCTATTTCGACGTAAATCAACTCACTGAAAATGACAGGCAAACGATGGAAGAGTTCTTTACTCGACTTGGAAAGCAGTACGAAATACTCGACAGCCGTAATAAAAGTGAAGTAGTTGCATTTGGTCAGCGTTTGCGAGAGAAGATCGAGGCACATACGTTCTAATTTCGGTAGTTTTGTTGGCATGTGTAATAGGTACCACACACTGCGAGACATTCTAGGATGATTACATAGAGTATATGAACCACAATAAGACGTTGCTCCAGTATTTATGTTAGGGAACTTCTCAATAATCTGAAACTCATGAAGGTAAGGGTACTTGCTCGCACGCGCACGCGCTCACATGCATTTACTTCACTCTATTTTGACTCCCGAACACTTGCACGGCGCTTTCCGATAACGCTCTTGTGTTCGCTTGCCTGAATGAAGAGCATGTATAACGAAAACCACCAACGGCATCAGAAGGAGATTTGCAAGTGGTGCATGAAACTCTTCGATCCATGCCTCGATCCGAGCGGGAGCGGCAAAGAACTCAGCATGTTCGATAAGCTGGACGTGCGACAGTGCGAGCACTTCGAGCTATACGACTCTAGTTGAGAGCCCTGAGAGATACGTGAAGTGCTTTGGCAACAGGGATCCCTCGATCAGAACCGGGTGCCAAGATCACCTGCTACTATTTTACTAACTTTGAAGCGAGCGTAACTACTTTTATCGCCAAATCCGTACACTCCTTAGTGGAACGCTCATCAGGATCGCCGGTCGCAGCCGCCCCATAATGACCGCCAGAAGAAATCGGATCCCCACAAACGACCATTCCGTGCACTAAAAGGGCTTGTAAGAGCGCCATAATAGTGGTCTCCTTGCCTCCTGTAGGGTGGCCTGAGCTGACAAACGCGGCTCCAATCTTGTTTTCGAGTTGTCTCCTGACGCCAATTGAATCATCAATAAACTTCTTAATTTCAGCCGCCGGCAGCCCAAAGTACACAGGTGAGCCGATTATAATGCCGTCAGCCCACACGAGATCGTCGTTAGACGCGTCTTGCACCGCTTTGAGCCTTACCTCAGCATCTTCTCTTAGCGCTGCATCAGCCATTATTTCCGCCATCGTTTTGGTATGTCCAGTGCGTGAGTAGTAAACCACTAACAGTTTGACCACAGCATCATCCCCAATAGTAGTAGTGAAAGGATGGCTCTTTTACCTTACGGTGTTTTAGGCAGCTACTCTTCGGCCACGGCGACCTCGACACGACGCGATTCTCGTCTAGCTTAAAGATGGAGCCTGCTAGATGTACGCAATCATGTGGCTATTTTATCTCTAAGGGCAGGGTTTACGGAGAGAGTGGGGCCAGTTGATTACCTACCCAAACATTTTCCTGAATTTAAGGCTCTCAGAAACGTTTAATTGCACCTAACGATCAAATAATGTTTTATTTTTGATTACAACAATGAAAAACGCGTTAAGTTTATTTATAGCAAGCAGCTACAATTTGAAAAAATAGAGTAGAAGGGACTCAGTAAGGTAGAAAAAGAAAAGAGAGAAAAGAGCACTACAAAGGGAAGGAAGTGAGAGGAGAGAGAGTATTCTAAATATTTCGGCTTACTATCTAAGTACTCGAAATTGCCGGTATGTCGTTTAATGGATTAAAATTTAATCTTGAATGACGTGTTATCTTAGAGCGTCCATCCAATCGTAGTAACCGAGAATCGTTTAATATCAAACTAACATTCAAAGCGCGGTTATTCAGACGCCCCGTGGATGCAGAAGTAACCCCTACTCAGATCATATTCTGCCCACAGTTGACAACCTGCGCAGATGCATCCCTTCATCTCGGGGACTCTTTCACTTTTCCCCACAGCGCAGAAAAACCCACCGTTTAGACTATTCTGAGTAAATGTTGGGCAGCTGCCACAGATGCATTTCGCCATGTTTTCCTTTGTATTAGGAACTTTCATTTAGTCATCATCTCTCACGTAATTAAAACTTTGGTAAGAAAGCAAGAAGAGCGGGTATAGCAGTAATAAGAGCGGGTATAGCTACTATCAACGTCCCAGCACTAAAACCAAGAGCAATTGCTCCAGCGCTTGCAAGAACGAGAGAGTTACCAAGAAATATGCCAGCTCCAACGAGACCAGAAGTAAATGACCCAACCGCCCCAGCTAAAGGGCCGACATAGGGGAGCATGGGTTTAGTGGCATTTATTAATGAATTAATATCAACGTTGTTTACCGTCGAATTAAGAGCAGTTGCCATAATTTCATGTTTAACTTATTAACCTATATTTAGTTTTATGGTTCATTGCTCAGATCTCTTTCAACTATATAGTTTACGTGGGGTGTATGAAGGGTCGAATTCTCACAGCTTTCAAGGTCCTCTAGTTTGATTGACGTTACGTTATGGTGCGAAATCTTGGTAATCATAGCATAAACATATAGTAGCCGCAATGGGGCTTGGTGAAACCTTCTTGACTGCAGTGTTTTAGCATGTTTACTCAATTTAAGTTTTATACTCGCGGCTGTTATTCTAAAGAGG
>Ga0187769_10002981_pt1 | contig 10044 bp, 9 predicted proteins | sample 0116_SJ02_MP02_1_FD_133140 | JGI IMG/M metagenome (GOLD analysis project Ga0187769, IMG submission 133140) | Tropical peat soil microbial communities from peatlands in Department of Meta, Colombia - 0116_SJ02_MP02_10_MG | ecosystem: Environmental > Terrestrial > Soil > Wetlands > Peat | place... | reverse complement strand
GAATATGCGGAGCGGCGAGCGGGCGCAAGCCGACAAGCGCCTGTGCAAATTGCGGAATCTGTGGAAGCCGCGTTTTGTGCCGGGGCGCAGCGCTTATTTCATCGCGTGCGTGCCGTGCGTGATCGCCGCTCCCGCGCGAAGCGCTGCAGCCACGAGCACTGCTTGGGCGATTTCGTTGTACTTCGCGGGAATAGCTCCCGCAGCCATGGCGGCCTTGTCGAACGCCGAGAACGCTTTCATAGCGTCCAGAGCTTTTGCGTCGAGCTGCTTCAGCTTGGCGAGATTCTTCATATCGTACATGGCGGACCTCCCCTCGTGTGCGTGATCAAAGGTCTGCGAAACGCTGGATTATATCCGCGAATTCAATGCAAGGCAGGAAGGATGAGATTTAGGAAGAGTCCCGGTGCCAAGGGACCGGCGCTTGCCGGTCGAAACGTCACTTCTCGACGCGAATCGCGTGACGCGGGGCGGCCCGCACAATCGCATGGCGAACCTTGCGTTCGTCGTGAAACGTGAGATTGTGCGCGATTTCGTTGCGCACGAACTTGATGAATGCTTCCATCTGGGCTTGCATCTCGCCCATTTTGTCGCGCATGTTCAAAATGATCTCGATGCCGGCCAGGTTGACGCCCAGTTCGCGCGTCAGATTTAAAATCACTTCGAGGCGCTCGAGGTCTTCGTCTGTGTAGAGCCGCGTGTTCCCCTGCGACCGCGAGGGCTTGAGCAGTCCGACGCGCTCGTAGAGTCGCAGCGTCTGCGGATGCAGCTTGTAAAGCTCCGCGACCGCGCTGATCATGTAGCCGGCCTTGGCCCTTTTCTTTGCACCCGCTGGCATCTCTGCTCCCCTCTACTTCCTCAGACGGTCGCGCGCTCGAAAATCTCGCGCCGAGGGTCTTCCTGATCGAGCTTTCCCAGTTCCTTGAGCAGATTTCGCACTCGCTCGTCTTCGGGTTTCGGCACGACGACCTGCACTTCGATAATCTGATCGCCGCGCTTTCCCGCATGCCCCGTGGAAGGCGCTCCCTTTTCGCGCAGCCGCAGTTTCTTGCCGCTGTTCGTGCCGGGCGGAATGCGCACCTGCGCGCGCCCGTCGATCGTAGGCACCTCGACCTTCGCTCCGAGCGACGCTTCACTCACAGTCACCGGCACGACGGTGTAGAGATCGTCTCCTCGCCGCTCGAAGAACGGGTGCGGCTGCACGTTCGTGATGATGTACAGGTCGCCCGAAGGCCCGCCGCCCGTTCCCGCATTGCCGTGTCCGGCGACGCGCACCCGCGATCCGGTCTTCGCACCCGGAGGAATCCGCACGTCGAGCGTCTCGACCCGCTGCACCCGCCCCTCGCCGCCGCAGTTGCGGCAAATCGTTCGCAGCCTTCCGCTGCCGCCGCAGCGCGAGCAAGTGACCTGAAAGCGCATTTTGCCGCTCACCTGTGTGACTTGGCCTGAGCCGTTGCACGTCGGGCAGATCTTCTCATCTCCCGGCTCCATACCCGAACCGTGACACACGTTGCACACGTCGAGCCGGGTGAAAGTCAACTTTTTAACCGCCCCGTGCATCGCCTCCGCGAACGTGATGTCGATCTGGTATTCCAGATCGCTTCCTGGCTCGCGTCCCGGCGCTGCAGTTTGCGCCGCTGTAGCCCCACGGAAAAACTGGCTGAAGAGATCGCGGAAGCTGGCGCCACCTCCGGCGCTACCACCTGGACCGCCGAAGTCAAAACCGCCGAAATCGAAATGAATGTCCTCCGGCGACACGCCACTGTACGCCGCGCCCGGTCCTGGCCCGCCCGGCCCAGGCGTGTTGAATCCAAACTGGTCGTACATCTGGCGCTTCTTGGTGTCGGAAAGAACCTCGTACGCTTCTTGGATTTGCTTAAACTTTTCTTCCGCGGATTTGTCGCCAGGATTGAGATCGGGATGGTATTTCCGAGCGAGTTTGCGGTACGCCGCGCGAATATCCTTTACGCTGGCTTTCCGCGGAACTCCCAGCAGCTCGTAGTAATCGGTTTTGGTTGTTGTAGCCATGTTTCGAGCGCAGGGCCGGCTTCAGTCCCTCCGCACCTGCGAACCTATGCCCTTACAATTTCGCCCAGCGCGCGTTCCAATCCGCCAGCTCCTGCGCTTCGCGCGAGAGCGCTTCTTTTTTTTCGCGCTGTCCTTCGGATCGCACGGCCATCGTTGCTTCCTTCTGATTGGCTCGCTCCATCCAGCGATCGATCAGAGCGATTTTCTCTTCGACGGTCGCCGGGTCCGCCTTGAAGCGAAGGAACGTGCCGGTAATCTCAATCGATCGCGGCGCGAAATCCGGCGGCACCTCCTGCTGCGCGTCGTAAAACAGCCGCCGCCAATCGCCCGAAGGCGATTCCGTGATCGAAAGCTGCACCATGTAGAAGTTGTCGCGGACTTTCTGCACTGCCTGTGGCGGACTCGCCCGCCGGATATTGCTCATCGTCACTTGGCTCCCAAACAGCTGCAGGGGCGTCCGCCGCGGCGGACGCCCCTGCCATTCTCAAACTAACGCGCGACTTTAGTTTGGCTTCTTCGACTCATCAACGTCCACGAACTCCGCGTCGACAACTTCGCCTTGGCCGTGGGGCTGACCGGGCGCCTGGCCCTGCGCACCGTCGGTGGGACCTCCGGTCCCTCCTGCAGCCGCGCCGGCCGCTTGCTGCGACTTGTAGAGCGATTCGCCGATTTGGTGAAGCGCCTTGGTCAGACTGTCGGACGCCGCGCTGAGCTTGTCCGCGCCGCCGTCTGTCATGGCCCGCCGCGCTTCGTCGATTGACGCCTCAGCGGCCTTGACGTCGGCTTCGGTGAGTTTCTCGCGGTTCTCCTTGATCAGCTTTTCCCCCTGATAAATCAGGGTGTCGAGCTTGTTGCGGGCTTCGACCTCCGACATGCGCTGCTTGTCTTCGGCCGCGTGCGAGTCGGCTTCCTTCTTCATCCGCTCGGCCTCGTCCTTGCTCAAGCCGGTCGAGGCGGTGATCGTGATCTTCTGCTCCTTGCCTGTCGCGCTGTCCTTCGCCGAGACGTTCAAGATGCCGTTCGCGTCGATGTCAAACGTCACCTCGATTTGCGGCATGCCCCTCGGCGCCGGTGGAATTCCGATCAAATGGAATTTCCCCAGTGAACGGTTGCCGCTTGCTACGGGCCGCTCGCCTTGCAGCACGTGGATTTCAACCGACGTCTGGCTGTCCGCCGCAGTGGAGAAGACTTCTGACTTGCGCGTCGGAATCGTCGTGTTGCGCGGGATGAGCACGGTCATCACACCGCCCAAAGTCTCGACGCCCAGTGAGAGCGGCGTCACGTCGAGCAGCAGGATGTCCTTCACCTCTCCGCCGAGCACTCCGCCCTGGATCGCCGCGCCAACGGCGACTACTTCGTCAGGGTTGACGCCCTTATGTCCCTCGCGCCCGAACAGCTCTTTCACGAGCGCCTGAATCATCGGCATGCGGGTTTGTCCGCCGACGAGCACCACTTCGTTGATCTTGCTCGCATCGACTCCCGCGTCCGCCATGCACTTCTTGCACGGCTCGATCGACCGGCGGACGATGTCGCCGACCATCGCTTCGAGCTTCGCTCGGGTGAGCTTCTTCACCAAGTGCTTCGGACCGGTTGCATCCGCCGTGACGAACGGCAGATTGATCTCCGTCTCCATCGTGGTCGATAGCTCGATCTTGGCGCGCTCGGCCGCGTCGCGCAGACGCTGAAGCGCCATTTCGTTGCCCTTTCCGTGGAGATCGAGTCCTTCGTCCTTCTTGAACTCCTCAATCATCCATTCGACAATGCGCTGGTCGATGTTGTCACCGCCCAGGTGCGTGTCGCCGTTGGTGGCCTTCACTTCGATCACGCCTTCGCCAACCTCGAGGATCGAAATGTCGAAAGTGCCGCCGCCGAAGTCGTACACGGCGATCGTCTCGTCCTTTTTCTTGTCGAGACCGTAGGCCAGCGCGGCCGCGGTAGGTTCGTTGATGATGCGCTTGACATCGAGCCCCGCGATTTTTCCGGCGTCTTTCGTCGCCGTGCGCTGCGCGTCGTTGAAATAGGCGGGAACGGTGATGACGGCTTCCGCCACCTTCTCGCCAAGGAAGTCTTCCGCGGCGAGCTTCAGCTTCTGCAGGATCATCGCCGAAATTTCGGGCGGGCTGTATGGCTTGCCCTGCGCGACCGCTGCAACGTGATCGCCCTGGGCGACCACCTTGTAGGGCACCATTTTCATCTCTTCCGTCACTTCGTCGTAGCGCCGCCCCATAAAGCGCTTGATCGAATAAATCGTGTTCTCGGGGTTGGTGATCGCCTGCCGTTTGGCCACTTGGCCGACAAGGCGCTCCCCGGTTTTCGTGATGCCGACAACAGACGGCGTGGTCCGCGCACCCTCCTGGTTCGGGATGACGACGGGCTCACCGCCCTGCATAACCGCTACAACTGAGTTGGTGGTACCGAGATCGATACCGATAATCTTGCTCATCGAATCTGCTCCTGAGTCGCCTTGCTTTAAGCTGGCTCGAATATTGGCGCTAAAACACGCACAGCATACATGTTGAGTGTGTCATTGTCAAGTTTCTTGTGTGTCTGCATTCCCGTGATATTAAACCCTTTATGTCAGATGCACGAAGCAGTCCCTCGGCTTCATCTGAGAGCGCCACCAAACGACCGCGATTCCGATAGCGTCCGGCGAACCCAGTGTTGTCCCGTGGCATCATAGGCCATGCGGTAACTGGTTAGAGAAGCGAGCGTCTGGCCGACCAAGCAAAGCTCGATTCGCGGTACAATGGCCACACAAACTCCGAACAAGGCGTTGGGGGAGGAAGACTTGACTGAGGGACTCCGAGTTTTCGCACGTTTTTCAGCTTTGAGGCATCTCGGCTGGGCGGTGATCGCCGGAGTCACGCTGTCCTCGTTCGCTCTGGCGTCCGCGTCATCTGCTCGGGCACAAACGACGGCCGCCGCCGCTTCTCCGAAACCTGCTGCTGCCACGGCAAAACCGGCGTCCGCTAGGACAGCCGCGGCGAGACCAGCCGTGCTCGGCCCCCTCGTAAAGAGCTATGGGTCGAGCAGCGCGCCGCTTAAAATGGAGGTCTTCACCGATTACCAATGTCCCTCGTGCCGCAGCCTGTTTCTCGGGACGCTGACTCAATTGATCGCGAGCGATTACATCGCCTCCGGCAAGGTATTTCTGGTACACCATGACTTCCCGCTACAGGCGCACATGTATTCCGGGTTCGCCGCCCTCTGGGCAAATGCCGCAGCGAGCCTCGGAGAGTTTCCGGCAGTCGAACTTGCTCTCTATCAAAATCAGGACGCGTGGCAGGCCAATGGCGACATCGCCAAATACGTCGCTAGTGCCATGCCGTCGGCCGACTTCAAGCGCGTAGAAGCCATTGTGAACGCGTGCGGGACGCCCGCTCCACAATCAGCGCCGAATTCCGGCAATCCGCTTGTGAACATTCCGCATCCCTGCGCGCTCGATCGCGTCATCGCGGAGGATGTAGAGCTCGGTTACAAGATTCCGGTTCAGGCGACACCGACCTACGTGATTACTTTCAAGGGCAACAAACTGCCGGCTGGTTCCGGCGTCGTTTCGTGGCCTATCCTCAAGCAATTCTTTGATTCGCTTCTGAGCCAATAACTGCTGCCTGTTGGGGTAAATTCGATGGCGAGGCTCGAATCAGCACTGCGGTTCGTTATCGACCACGGCTATCAGGTCCTGCTGGTCGGGCTCGTCGTCGTTCTTTGCATACGGAACCCGGAGACCCGTCGCAAAATCGTTCGTGCCCTGCTGGTTTTGGGCGGCCTCGTTGTCGGCGCTGTGTTCCTCGCTGCTGCGTACGGCAAAATGAAACCGCTGCCCGGGCTGGCGTGGTCGTGGCCCTCAGTGAAGACTTCGCTCGCGATGTTCGCCATCCAGGTGGATTCGTACGAGCTGCTGGCCCCCGGTGCTGCGAACACCGTAGCCCACGTTTTGCCCTATTTTGAGCTGTTCCTTGGTTTGTGGTTGGTCACGGGCATTTGGCGGCGTTGGTCTTCACTTTTGGCGAGCGTGGCGATCTGTGGTTTTATGATCGCCATTACTTCGGCCTACATTCGGGGTCTTCATATCAAATGCGGCTGTGGCATTGGCCAGGATGAGGACGTTGGGCCGGCAGCATTGCTGCGCGATGGTTTGAAGTTTCTTCTGCCCGCGATACTCGTCACGATCGGCGCGTTTTGGATTCACCGCAAGCCTACCGCTAGTGAATCTCCGACTCCTCAGGCGGTTTCCTCGCCCGCCGCTACAAACTAGATTTCGTGCGCGGATCGCCCCTGAGCGGTGTCCGATGGGCGATACAATGTGCCGCTCTTTCCTTACAGGTATTCAGATTATGAAGCGGAAATTAGTCGCCGTTCGACGCAGCGGCGGAGGCCACGGTGGCGCTGGGAGACACGTTGCGGAGGTAGCGCCAGGGGTTCACGGGTGTGTTGTAGATGCGGACTTCGTAGTGCAGGTGGGGGCCGGTCGAGCGACCGCTATCGCCTTCATATCCGATTACGTCGCCGCACTTGACGCGCATTCCGACTTGAACGTTGAATCCCGAAAGATGGCCATACCAGGTGGTCACGCCGAAGCCGTGATCGACGATCACGAGCTTGCCATACCCCGCGCGCTGCTCCACGGTGTCGACAATCCCATCGCCCGTGGCTCGAATCTGGTCGCCGTAATGGGACGCGATGTCCAGTCCTGAGTGGAACGCGCCCTCACCGCTGAACGGGTCAAGCCTCTCGCCGAACACGCCCGTGATTCGGCCAACCACAGGCCATAGCGTCGGAGCGATCCCGAGCGAGCTCAACTGCGTCTCGGGCAGCATGCGCATTCCCGCGCTCGACGTCGAAATCGCGGTCACATTTTTTTGCAGGTATCCGAACTCGTCCACCGAATCCTGAAATTGCACGTCGGGAGCGGCATTCACGTCAGTCAAGCCGAACGGCGTCTGTCGAAAGCGCGTGATGCCGTACGCCATCGCCACTTCGCCCGCAAGCGATTGGAGAGAATCCAAGCGTTGATTGGTATCGGAGACTTGGCTTTGCAATTGGGAGTACTGCTGTTTCAGGGTCTGCTGTTCGCGGCGCAGAGAGTTGTAGCTGGCCGCCTTCCAGAGCATCCGCGAGTAAGAACCCATCCCCGCCGCCACCGTGATGCCACCGACAACCGCAAGGATCGCCAGCGCATGCATCACGTAGAAGGGCACCCGGATGCGCCTCATCGCGCCGGAGGCGTTGGATACAACAAAAAATGTGTAGGACTTACCCTTCATCGTCTCAGGTTACTTTCCCGAATGATTCCTGCGCTGGTCGGCGTTGCGCCGCACGCCCTATTGGCGGCCCGCCGTGCCCCTCAGAACGACTGCGATTATGAGTTTGAACCGAGAGCCCTGGTCCGAAACCCAGCAGATTGTATTGGCTTAGGCCCGTTGCGTCAACCCTGAACTTCCATTTTCCGTAGGCTCGCTGGGCTCGCTTCCCGAACAAACCGACTCTATAATTCCGGACTGGTTCAACCAAGTGTACCGCGGCGCAAGGGTCTGCGGCAACTGACCTTAGGTACAGGATGGACGAAGAAACCAAACTGATCCGTAGGATCGCACGAGCGGTCCCTTCGGAAACAGGCGTTAGAAAAGGCGCCGGGCGACGCGCCGGCGGGCTGCGTCTCGGAATCGGCAACGATGGAGCTGTGCTCGCGCCGAGCGGCCGTGCGGAATGGGTCCTGAGTTGCGACGCCTTCCTCGAAGGCGTGCACTTTCTGGCGGATCGCCATCCAGCCGAATCGGTGGGCTACAAAGCGCTCGCCCGCGCTACCAGCGACTTGGCTGCGATGGGCGCCACCCCGCGCTATTTCCTTTTGACACTGGCTCTGCCGCTTCGTCGAACGGGAGGCTGGCTCGATGAGTTCCTGCGTGGAATGGCGAAAGCGTCTCGCCAACTTGGGATACGCCTGATCGGAGGCGACACGAAGCGGCACGCCTCGGTCGCGATCAGCGTTACTGTGCTCGGCGAAATCGCACGCGGACTGGCCGTCACCCGTGCAGGCGCTCGTCCCGGCGACCTTATCTACATTAGCGGCAAGCTCGGCGCCGCCCAATTGGGTCTCCTAATGCTTAAACGTCACCGCGATTTGACGTTTAAGCCCAGCCTAGGTGGACGGTTTTCGCCGCTTCGCGCCCACCTCTATCCACAAATTCGCGTCTCCCTCGGGACGTGGATCGCGAAAAATCGGATCGCATCAGCCATGATGGACATTTCCGACGGATTGTCGACTGACCTCACTCGTCTGTGCGAGGCAAGTGGAGTGGGCGCCCGAATCTGGGCCGACCGGATTCCTCGCGTCGAAGTCCCTCCAGAGAACCAGGGCTCGCTCCGTCCGAAGAAGCAGTTTGATCCGCTCGAATTGGCGCTTAACGGCGGCGAGGATTACGAGCTGCTTTTCACGGTCTCGCCGAAGAATGAGAAGAAGCTCCGGCGCGCTTCGGGATTCAAGGATCTCACTCCGATTGGACGAATCGAGCGCGGCCGGAAAATTTTGCTGGTCGGCACGGATGGAAAGGCCAAGCGGCTCGTCTCCGGCGGCTGGAATCCCTTCCGCAAGAAATAACGCCCGGTCGGCTATTGGGCGGGAGGATCTGTCGCTGGCGGCGTGGTGCGGGCCGCGGCGGTGGGCTCCGGCTGAGTTGGCTTCGGAGTCGCGGGTGGCGGCGCCGCGTTTTCGGTCAATCCTTGTTCGGCGGCATCGGCTGGCGGCGCCGTATCGGGCGTGTCCACCTGAACCAAATGCGCGCCCGCCTGTTTTTCGAGCGGAACGACGTTCGGAAAGTCTTCGACCGGCATTCCCTGCATCGCGTTCTGCATGAATTCGAGCCAAATCGGCAGCGCAGCGCGCGCCCCGGTTTCCTTTTTGCCGAGCGACTGGCCCGGATCGTCGTTGCCCACCCACACGCCGGCGGTGATCTGCGGCGTGAATCCGATATACCACGCGTCGGTGAAATTGTTGGTCGTGCCGGTCTTGCCGGCCGAGGGCCGGCCAAGCTCCTTCGCGCGGACGCCGGTACCGAACTGCACGACCTCCTCGAGCATCGCAACCATCGTGCGCGCCACGTCCGGCGGGATCACATCGGTCACGTTCGGTTTCGCCTCTTCGAGCAGCGATCCGTCGTATGACGTGACCCGCCGGATGTAATGCGGCTCGATGTGTATTCCGTCGTCGGGGAACACGCTGAACGCGGAAACGTGCTCGATCGGCGTCAGGTCGGCTGCGCCGAGCGCGAGCGGCAGATAGGGCGGCAGCGGGCTCGTGATGCCGAACTTGCGGCACAAGTCGATGGTGTTCTCGATTCCGACTTTGTCCAGCAGCCGCACGGCGGGAATGTTGCGCGAATCGGCCAGCGCGCGGCGGAGTGTGATGCGCCCCTCGAACTTCTCGTCGTAGTTGTGCGGCGAATATTCCTGCGCTCCGCTGTGAAAGCTGACCGGCTCGTCCACCACGGTGTCGAATGGCGAAGCGCCCTGCGCGATCGCCTCCGCATACACATACACTTTGAACGAACTGCCCGTTTGCCGCATGGCCTGCGTCGCGCGGTCGAACTTCGATTCCTCGAAATCGTATCCGCCCACCATGGCCTTGATTTCGCCCGTGGCGTTGTCGATCGCGACCAGCGCTGCCTGCGCCACCGGCTGCTGTTCTAGTTCGACCTGTGCTGCGGTGCCCACGATCTCCTTGATTCGCACGGTCGCTAGATCGCCGGGCTTCACGAGATCCGTCGTCACCTTGTGTCCGGTCCATGCGAAATCGGCGGGTGTGAGCATCGCGTGATACGGCCCGATCTTGATCCATGCGAACGTCGGTTGCGCCGATGTCACAAGTCCCGTGACGTAGTCGCCCTTCTGAATCGTGCCTTTCCAGTCGTCGCTCTGGTATTTATCGAGCGAGGTGGTGCTGTCCGTCAGGATGTTCGGCAGATGCCCTCGCCAGCCGTGGCGACGGTCGTAGGCGTGCAGCCCATCGCGTACGGCCTG
>Ga0187769_10002980_pt1 | contig 10045 bp, 7 predicted proteins | sample 0116_SJ02_MP02_1_FD_133140 | JGI IMG/M metagenome (GOLD analysis project Ga0187769, IMG submission 133140) | Tropical peat soil microbial communities from peatlands in Department of Meta, Colombia - 0116_SJ02_MP02_10_MG | ecosystem: Environmental > Terrestrial > Soil > Wetlands > Peat | place... | reverse complement strand
CAATGCAACGTATGAATCGCTCGATTCGGGCAGCGCTATCTGGTGCACGCGTCGAGGAGGTTCTCGCCCCGGCGCCAACGCGGCAGTCCGCGTAGCGATGCCTACGATTCGCGTACTGCCTCATGAAGAGATCTGTCCAAGCGGCGCAACAATCGTCGCGCAGCGTGGACAAAGCATCTGTCGCGCCTTGCTCGAGGGCGGGGTGCCAATCGAGCACGCCTGTGAACTTTCGTGTGCGTGCACGACATGCCATGTCATTGTTCGCGAGGGTTTTCAGTCCTTGGCTCCGTCGGAGGAGGACGAGGACGATCTTTTGGACAAGGCATGGGGTTTGACGCCACTCTCACGTCTGTCTTGTCAGGCAATCGTCGCCGGCTCGGATCTGGTCGTGGAAATTCCCCGCTACTCGATTAACCAGGTGAAAGAGGGCAAATAAGGGAGGGAATGTGAGCGCTGCAACCTTGCATTGGACCGACACGATCGCGATCGCGCAAGCATTGCGTGATGCACACCCAACGGTCGATCCGAGAACTATCCGCTTCACCGATCTGCATCGCTGGGTTTGTGCGCTAGAAGGTTTCATCGACCCGCATAACAGGTCCAACGAAAAGATCCTCGAAGCCATTCAAATGGCCTGGATAGACGAGCTTTAAGGAGAATTGGGGAGCGTCCTCCCGAGCAACGCGTAGCCGCGGCTACGGCATGCTGGCAAACCGTATTGTCTAGCGATGAGCGCGTCGCTCCAGCGAATCAAGCGTTGCCAACGCCGCCTCCACTGTAAACTCGCCGCGCTCGATGGCCACGAGCACAGAAGGAATCGAACGTGTTTCGAAACGCTCGACTTCGCCATCCAGGTTCGACGGTTGTGTGCCGGGTGGCAGGTCCACGTCGAATACGTGTACGAACTCCGCTAACGTTCCCTCGCTGATCGGGCGCCGGACCTGAATACTTGCACCTTGTTGCAGCGACATACCTTTGAGGTCAAGACCCGCTTCTTCGTGCGCTTCTCGCACAAGTGCGTCGCGCACGCTCTCGCCTGCGATCACGATACCACCGGCAAGATTGTCCCAAAGGCCGGGATCGACACGCTTGTGCGCTGCTCGGCGAGCAATCACAAGTCGACCATCGGCGGTATGGCCATTAAGGTGCACGGAGTACGTCGTAATCCCCAGCGCCCGCACAACGCAACGGTCGACATGCGCTAGGGCCGCAGCTTGCGGATCGGGGCGCAACTCAAGGGGCTCGTCGCGCCAGGCGTCGATGAAGCCCTCTTGCCGCAGCGCGTGCGCGGCTTGCTCCAGAAGATGTGAGCGGTCGGCGGCGTCTTGGCCCGTATCAATCAGTTCCAGTATGTGGTCATGCAGGCGAAACCCCGCTACGGCATTGGCCACGCATTCGGCCGCGCGCGGTGCGACGCTTCCGCACAAACGATGGGCAATCACCAAGTCCAGAGCATCGGCGGCCGGCATTGACTGTGCCTGGGCCCAGAGACGTTCGCGCAGCCGATCGACGGTACCGAGCAAGGGCGTTATTCCGGCCGCATGTGCGGGAAAAGAATGACATCGCGTACGTTGGAAACGTCGGCCAGCAACATGACGAATCGGTCAATACCCACCCCGCAACCTGCGGCCGGTGGCATGCCATATTCGAGCGCGCGAATGTAATCCGCATCGTAGTACATCGCCTCCTCATCGCCGGCCGCTTTCGCTTCGGATTGCCGCCGGAAGCGCTCGGCCTGATCCTCGGGATCGTTGAGCTCAGAAAATCCGTTTGCCGTTTCGCGACCAGCAATGAAAAGCTCGAAGCGCTCGGCGACCGCCGGATCGGTGTCGGAGGCACGTGATAAGGGCGACACCTCTGCTGGGTAATCGACGATGAATGTCGGCTGTATAAGCCGGCTTTCGGCGACCTCCTCGAAGAGCAATAACTGTAGGGTTCCCAGGCCGGCGCTTGTTGGAGCCTCAACTCCCAGCCGCGCAAGCTCGCGGCGAAGAAAAATTTCCTGCTCAAGTGATTGCAAGGAATACGCGGGTGCATTGCGCGCAATTGCCTCAAGGATGTGCAGACGCTCGAAGGGTTTACCCAAATCGATGCGCTGCCCCTGATAACTCAAGCAGGGATCACCTACACTTGCCTGCGCAACGGTTCGAAGCAACTCCTCGGTGAAATCCATCATCCAGCCCACATTTTGGTAAGCGGCATAGAACTCCAACATCGTGAATTCGGGGTTATGACGCGGACTGATGCCTTCATTTCGGAAATTACGGTTCAGTTCGAACACGCGCTCCATCCCGCCGACCACAAGCCGCTTCAGGTAGAGCTCTGGCGCAATGCGCAGGAACATGTCCATATCGAGCGCATTGTGGTGCGTGGCAAAAGGCCGCGCCTGCGCTCCGCCAGGGATTGGCTGCAACATCGGAGTCTCGACCTCAACAAAATTCCGCGCCACCAGAAACTGGCGAACCGCCGAGATGGCTCGCGTACGAACCTGAAAAGCCTTGCGCGTGGCCTCGTTGACGATAAGGTCGACGTAGCGCTGCCGGTAGCGTTGCTCGTGGTCCGCAAGTCCATGAAATTTGTCCGGTAACGGACGCAAGGCTTTGGCCAATAGTCGAAGTTCGCGGCAGCGGACGGAGAGCTCCCCTTTATGCGTTTTGAATAGAACGCCGCGCGCTCCAACAATATCCCCGATGTCCCAGTGGCGAAAAGATTCGTGCGCGGCTGGCCCCATGTCCTCGTCGCTGATAAAAAACTGAATCCGAGCTGAACCGTCCTGCACGGTCGCAAAACTAGCCTTGCCCATCAGGCGCTTTAGCATCAAGCGCCCTGCAACGGCAACTTCTTTAGGATTACGTTCCAACTGCTCACGCGAATCGCCGTCGAACGCGGCGTGCAACTCGGCGGCCAAGTGTGTACGTTGGAAATCATTGGGATAGGCAGGGCCGAGAGTACGCAGCGCGGTGAGCTTCGTCCGACGTTCGGCAATTACCTGATTTTCTTCTACCGCCGAGGCGGCTGTGGGCGATTCGTCTTTGGTCACGGCAGTCCTATGTTGCGGAAAGTATCGCTTTCCGCGCTTGCACGCGCGGTCAAACGCCTTGCTTTAGGCTGGCGGTGATAAAGGCATCCAGGTCCCCATCCAAAACCGCCTGCGTATTACCGATCTCGACGTTGGTGCGTAGATCCTTAATGCGCGACTGATCTAATACGTACGAACGGATCTGATGGCCCCAAGCGATATCGGTCTTAGATTCCTCCAGTTTATTTTGCTCAGCCAAGCGCTTGCGCATTTCAAGTTCGTAAAGGCGAGACTTGAGCATCGCCATGCATTCGGCGCGGTTGCGGTGTTGCGAGCGGTCGTTTTGGCTCTGAACGACAACCCCCGTCGGCAGGTGCGTGATGCGCACTGCCGACTCCGTCTTGTTCACGTGTTGTCCTCCGGCTCCCGATGCTCGGTAGACGTCGATCCGTAGATCGGCGGGATTGATCTCCACGGCTACGGTTTCGTCGACCTCCGGATAAACAAACACGCTCGCAAATGACGTATGACGGCGAGCATTAGAGTCAAATGGCGACTTGCGCACAAGACGATGTACGCCGGTTTCGGTCCGCAACATGCCAAACGCGTAGGGACCCGTTATCTTGATTGTGGCACTCTTGATGCCAGCGACTTCCCCGGCGGACTCTTCCAACAGCTCGGCCTGGAAGTCTTTGCGTTCCGCATAACGCATATACATGCGCTCGAGCATCGCAGCCCAGTCCTGCGCCTCGGTGCCACCGGAGCCAGCCTGAACGTCCAGAAAGCAATTATTCGGGTCAAGCGGATTGCTGAACATTCGCTGAAATTCCAAGTCAGCAACCTGGTGTTCGAGTTTGGCAACGTCGATTCCGATGGCTCGAAGCGTGGCGTCATCTGCCTCCGCACGCGTGAGTTCGAACAGTTCGCCGGAATCTGCCAGTTCGCTTCCGATGTTGCGCAGACGCGAAACAACATCGTCGAGCAGTTTTTTCTCCTTACCCAGTTCCTGCGAACGCTTTTGGTCGCTCCAGACATCGGGACTTTCGAGCTCGCGTATGACCTCGCTCAGGCGGCGTTCCTTAACGTCGACGTCAAAGGTACCTCCGCAACTCGTTGAGTCGAGACTGAAGGTCTGCAAGGCTAGCGGCGATCTGATTGAGCTGTTCTGCGTCCATCGTGGGTCCTGCCAAAGGTGGGCAATTATACGTTTACAACGATATCTGCTCGATCCGCAGGCTGACGCGACGCTGTCCGCGGAACTCATCAATCACAGGACGGTAAGCCAAGCGCGCCCGATCGGGAAGCGTCTGAACGTGGCGAAACCAGATCGCCGGCCAGCGCCGTCCCTCCAGCGCGAGCGTAAGCTGCAGGTGCCGACCTTTCACGAGACGCTGTTCTAGGACGTCGAATTCATTAGCAAAAAGCGGCTCCGCAAACCCCTGGCCCCAGACTATGCCGTTGATTGCTTCAACTAGCGAGTGGGTGATTTCCCCACCTGCGAGGGCACCGTCAGTAGCTAACGTGCGCGCAAACAGTGCCGGATCCGTCGTTTCACGCGCCGCCTGCTCGAAGGCATGCGAGAAATCGTCGAGCGCGTCCTGTCCGATCGTCAGCCCGGCCGCCATCGCGTGTCCTCCGAATCGGGCGACGAGACCAGGTGCGGTTTTCGTTACGCGATCGAGGATGTCACGCAAATGAACTCCCTCAATGGAACGTCCCGACCCACGCAACCAGTTTGCGTCGGCACGGGCAAAAGCGATGGTCGGGCGGTGATGACGCTCCTTGATGCGTGAAGCAATTAGGCCAACCACACCAGGATGCCAATCTTCGCGGTAGATCGTGATGGTTCGCCGCTGGGCGAGCGCATTGCCATCCACGTTGGCCGCGTCTAGGTCCATTTCGGCAGATAACTGCATGTCCGCTTCGATCTGCCGCCGTTCCCGGTTCAGGCTCTCTAGCCGCTGCGCAAGCTCCAAGGCCCGATCCGCATCATCGGTGAGCAAGCATTCGATCCCTTGGGTCATATCGGTAAGGCGTCCGGCCGCATTAATGCGAGGGCCGAGAGCGAATCCGAGGTCCGCGGCGCAGGCGGTTCGAGGATCGCGTCCGGCAACGCGGAACAGTGCAGCGATTCCCGCGTGCGTCATGCCGCGACGAATGCGCTCTAGGCCCGCCTGCACAAGAATCCGGTTATTGCGGTCAAGTTGAACCAGATCCGCCACCGTTCCCAGCGCTACCAAGTCAAGCAGGACGTCCAAACGCGGTTGGGAATTTTCGTCAAAGCGCCCGCGGAGGCGCAACTCCGCCCGCAGCTGCAGCAAAACGTAGAACATCACGCCAACCCCAGCCAGGTTCTTGGAAGCAAAGCCGCACTCTGGTTGATTCGGGTTGACAATTGCCCGTGCCGCGGGAAGGCGCCCGGCAGGCAAGTGATGGTCTGTGATCAGCACGTCGATGCCAAGCTCATTGGCGCGATCAACTCCTTCAACGCTGGCAATACCATTATCGACCGTGATTAGCAGGTCGGGTTGGCGTCGCGCGGCCAGTTCGACGAGCTCCGGCGTCAGACCGTAGCCGAATTCGAATCGGTTGGGCACGAGATAGTCGACCTGGGCGCCCATGGCGCGAAGACCGCGAATTGCCACCGCGCAGGCCGTGGCACCGTCGCAATCGTAGTCCGCAACAACCAGCAATCGCCGCTGGTGGTCGATGGCGTCGGCAAGCAACCGGGCCGCTTGAGCAGATTGAGACATGCTTTGGGGCACAAGCATCTGGCGGGTCGACAGAGAAAGATCCGCCTCGCTAACAATGCCGCGCGCAGCAAGTACTCTTGCTAGTGGTGCTGGGATACCGAGCAGATGGAGTCTGTGCGCCACACCCGGATCAAATTCGCGCGCGTGAAATCGGATGCTCATCTACAGCGTCTGCTCGCTAATCACATCCGCCTCGGCAAACCAGCGTTGTAGCGCCGGTGCAGACGACCGCGATGCGACACGAAGCCTTTGCCACCAGGCAGCTTGCAACGGGATGGTTAAGGTACGAGTCTGCCGCGCGCCGCACACAATGAGTTCGAAGCGGGTTGCACCACACGCCCGAGCGGCCGCCAAGTCACGTTCCAAATGCTCCTCAAGCAACGTTAACCGTGTCAACCACGACTCCCAGTCTTGGAATGCAAAGGGTCGAAAAAGTACCCGGCAAATAGAAAGCATATCGCCTTGCGCCTCTTCCCTGCGAGCGTTCTCCCCGCAGACATCATCGTCGCGGCCTGCCATGAGCCAGCCACGCAGCACCGCGGCGTCGATGCAATTGTCCGGCGCCTGCACTTTCGTAATCGTACTTCGTGGCAGACGTCTCCACTGTCCGCCACCATGGACCCAAAGGGCGTTGACGACCATGGTGCCTCGCTGTTCGCGCGCAACGTTAACGGCGCTCGCATGCCAAAGCATCTGGATCTGATTGGTCAGCTTGCGCCACAGCCGAGCATCGGAGCCATTGGGCAATCGTTCTTGCGCGGATTTTCCAAGCACGGCATCGAGCAAGGTGGTTTGCAGGTCAATCGGAGCATCGGCCAGAATAAACCACTGCCCGCCGCGCACTTCAAGACGCAATTGAACAGCAGGAGTGGTGCCGCTGCACACCTTTGGCACGGTACCCAAAGACACTTCGCCGAGTACCTCTCGGGCTAGGCTTAGTAGAGCTTCGGTTTCGTCGGCCCCCAATGGTGCACCCACAGTATCATTCAACGTTACGCTGTCAGGTCCGAGGGCCATATGTACGGGATCACAAAACGCAATCCAGCAGTGGTGCAATTCGGCCTGAGTCCCTCCTAGCGCCTGCCATGCGTAAGCAGCACTGACCGGTGGATCCGAGTTCAAACCAAAAGTTCGGGCCAACCATGACCAATGCGCCGCACCGACACCGCCTTCGGCCGCCTGGTGCTGAGCCGTCGGCTGGGCATGCGAAAGCAACTGCGTGAGGCGCGAAACGGGCGCTGCACGCGCCAAGTCAGGTGCGAGTGCTCCGGGCACTAAGGCGCCCGGGACGAGCAAAGTCCATTTCATTTGCTCAGTGTATGCGATCTCGCTTGCCAAGCGGAAAGCAGCATTTTTGACAGACTGCGTGGGAACTTTTGCAACAAAGCGCAACGGTTTATTGCCTGCGTTGCAAATGGATACGCGCGGATGACGGTCTGCCAGGCGCAAATATCGTTTGTGGGCTATCGTGGTGTCGTGAAATCCGGCCTCAAAACTCTGGAACCGCGGTTCGCCGCGCCGCTGCTTTGTATCGGTGGAGTCGCGCTGCTCTCGGCTTGTGCGAATGGTTCTGGCCAAAGTCTTGGCCCGCCACCCGGCTCCGCGGTGCTAGCGCAGACAACGGAGAGCCGTAACGCGCTTGATCCGGTCGGCGTACTTGATCGACTGTCATGGGGCGCAAGCAGTTCGGCGTACGAGCAGATACGATCATTGGGTACGGCACGCTGGATCGCAGACCAACTGCAGCCGGATGAGCAGGCCGCGTTACCCGCCGCGGTACAGGAGCAGATTGCTGCCATGTCAATTGAGCAAACGTCACTGGCACAGTTGGTTTTTGCCCTTGAAGCGCAGCGCAAGAATCTCGAAGCAATAAGCGATGTCGATGCCAAAAAGGCCGCTCAGCATGACTATCAGCTAGAGCTAAATCGTCTGGCGCGGGAGGCTGCAAACCGGGAGCTTTTGCGAGATTTATATTCACCCAAGCAACTGCAAGAGCAAATGACCTGGTTCTGGGTGAATCACTTCAATGTGCACCAGCACAAACATATGATTCGCGCCATGCTCGCGGACTACGAACGCGCACTTCGTTCCCACGCGTTGGGAACTTTTCGCGAACTTTTGGCCGCCAGTGCGCGACATCCCGCGATGCTCGCGTATCTCGATAACGCCCAAAATGCCGTCGGCCACCTGAATGAAAATTACGCTCGGGAACTGCTCGAGTTGCACACGCTCGGCGTTGACGGCGGGTACACCCAACACGATGTTCAGGAGTTGGCTCGCGTCTTAACCGGTTTCGGGATCAATGCCAATGACCCGGCGCGAAGTGAACCGCCAAAAGTTCGGCGTGCACTGGCGGGTCAATACGTACGCGAGGGCTTGTTCGAGTTCAACCCCAACCGACACGATTACGGGGACAAAATCGTACTCGGCCAGACGATTCGCGGGCGCGGAGCTGCCGAACTTGACGAAGTCTTGATTTTGTTAAGTCGTCATCCGGCTACCGCGCGCAATGTCAGTCGAAAATTGGCGCGTTTCCTCGTTGCCGATGAACCGCCGCCTCGTTTGGTTGCGGCAATGCAGGAAAAATTTCTTCGCAGCGACGGTGACATTGCGGCGATATTGCGTGTGGCCTTTGACTCCCCGGAATTTGCTTCGTCATTGCACGGGAAATTCAAGGACCCGATGCATTTTGTTGTCTCGGCGGTACGCCTCGCGTACGACCGAAAACCAATCGTCAACCCCAATCCGATGATTCACTGGCTCAATCGGCTTGGCGAAGCTCCCTTCAACCATCCAACGCCCGACGGGTACTCGCTCGCCGAATCGGCTTGGGACGGGCCAGGGCAGTTGGCCGTGCGATTTGAAATTGCCAAGGCGATCGGGTTCGGTAGTGCAGGATTGTTCAGAACGGAGGGGCCCAACCCTGCCGAAAGGCCGGCATTTCCACAGCTTGCCAATGCCATTTACTACGAGAGCACGCAGCAGTCGCTCGCACCCGCGACACGGCAGACTCTTGAGCAGGCGGTGTCGCCTCAGGAGTGGAACCTCTTGCTGCTGAGTTCACCCGAATTCATGCTCCGATAGTGAGCGCCGCCATGAATCGACGCCAGGCACTTCGCATCTTTGCCGCGCTGCCCTTAGTTACAGGGCGTTTGCAGGTTTTCGCGGCGCCTGCATCCGGTTGCAAATTTCTTCTTGTGTTTTTGCGGGGTGGACTCGATACCGCCAGTGTCGTGGTTCCGGTGGGGTCGGAGTTTTACTACCGTGTCCGGCCGAATATCGCCATTGCACCGCCCGGTTCGCAAACAGACGCGGCGCTTGCACTGGACGGCTATTGGGGACTGCATCCAACGATGCGCGAGACACTAATGCCGCTGTATGAACAAAAGCAGGCGGCTTTTGTTGTGTTTGCCGGTACAGATGATCTTTCGCGCAGTCATTTTGAAACCCAAGACAGTATCGAATTGGGGCAGGGCTTAGGCGGTGGCCGCGATTTCGGCTCCGGCTTTCTCAATCGACTGGCAGCCACTGTGGGCTCCATAAATGCGATCTCGTTTACCGAGCAGCTGCCGCTTTGCATGCGGGGCGAATACCGAATCGGTAACATCGCGTTGCAGACAGTCACCAAGTCGGCTCTGGACTCGCGCCAGCGTGACCTGATTGCACGCATGTATGCATCAACGCGTTTTTCGGTTCCCGTGGGTGAGGGCTTTGCGGTGCGCGAGGAAATCGTGCGTGACCTGGCCGACGAAATGGATACCGCCGGGCGCGGTGCCGCGTCCGCTAAGGGTTTTGAACGCGACGCCCAGCGCGTCGGCAAACTAATGAGTGAGAGCTTCGATTTGGGATTTATCGACGTCGGGGGCTGGGACACTCACGTTGGTCAGGGAGCGGCAAAGGGTTATCTGGCCAACCGGTTGGACGAACTTGGTCGCGGGCTGGCAGCATTCGCCACTGCAATGGGATCTCGCTGGCGTGACACGACGGTCGTCGTTTTAAGTGAGTTTGGCAGGACGATGCGCGAAAACGGCAACCGCGGTACCGATCACGGACATGGCACAACGTATCTGGTACTCGGGGGCAGCGTCCGAGGCGGGCGAATAGCTGGCGAGCAACAGCAAATCACTGAGGCCGGGCTTTTTCAGAATCGCGATTTGGCTGTGCTTAACGAATATCGAGGCGTGCTTGGAGGCCTATTTGCGCGGCTTTATGGTCTGCGGCAGGATCAACTTGATCGCGTTTTTCCCGGAGCCAACGCGCGCGATTTGCAACT
>Ga0187769_10002979_pt1 | contig 10048 bp, 9 predicted proteins | sample 0116_SJ02_MP02_1_FD_133140 | JGI IMG/M metagenome (GOLD analysis project Ga0187769, IMG submission 133140) | Tropical peat soil microbial communities from peatlands in Department of Meta, Colombia - 0116_SJ02_MP02_10_MG | ecosystem: Environmental > Terrestrial > Soil > Wetlands > Peat | place... | reverse complement strand
CAAACATACGGAGCGCCACGTCTGTTCAAGGCTTCCTGCAGTTGGGCAGAACTGTAAGAATTTGGGTTCCTCGTCGCGATTCCAATCTTCAAAAACTATCCCTCCGTGGGCTAATTCTTTGAAAGATGCTACTTGGCTGTCTTAAAGTTTCCGCGCCCGAATATACCACTCAGAATTTGTGAATGTAAGGGATCAACTCTCTAGCATTCTCGAACTCTTTATCGAGTTTCACGTCCAAGTAGGCTCCGAAAGAGTTGAAGTACGGCGAACCTTTTCGCGAAAACAGGGTCAAAACTTTTCCGTCATGGTTGATCTTGAAGCCATCCTCACATGGTTCATGCCCTCTTATCAGAATCTTCGCGTTCAACTTCGCCAGCGCCCTGTCTGTCACATTCTTGCCAAATAGGTTACCCGCACCTCTCGGCGATACACTTGTTTCCTCAATTGTATCATCCGGATCGCTCCAGAGAATCTCCTCTAACAAAGGGCGTCTGGGATGCAAAGTGTGCGCGTAAGCCAAATCATCAACCGTGCATGCTTCTTCGGGCAACCCACCGTGCACCATCAAGTACCGCTTTTCAACCACCAACACGTTGTAAAGATTTTCAAACAATCCGCGAATTGCGGCGTATGCTTCGGTCCATTTCTTTCCAAATCTTGCTTGAAACTGATCTGGCAAATCATGTGGGGACGGCATGAGATCTTCTGGGCCTTCATGGTTGCCCCGCATCAGGATAATCTGGCTTGGATGCAGCAGTTTCAAATTCAAAACTGTATAGTAGATCTCCGCAGGGTATGTTCCTCGGTCGCCATAGTCGCCCAGAAATATAAGAATGGATTCCGAGGATTCGTCAATTCTTTCAAGAATGTTGCTCTGCCGCAAGACGTCTATGAGACTCTCGAGGTCTCCATGCAGGTCCCCGACCACCAAGGCCTCGCCTTTCGGGTCAACCTCCACTAGTCTGCCTTTGAAGCAAAGATTTCCCACCCTTCCGTCTTCTCTCTTGAGCATCGCAGTGGCTTGCTCGACTGTCTGTGTGAATTCTAAGGTTTGAATATCCAGAGCTTCTTCAACGATCTGTGAAAGGACGGTTGGCAAGGATCGTCTCAGCTTATTCGATTTTGACGGTTTTGTTCAAGAAGCTGAGGATGTTCTTCTCTATTTCGGTCTTGTGATTTCGGATCTTCTCTGAGGTCTCCTCTTGTGCTATTCTGATCGAGGCTTCTTCCGTTTCGACTACGGCTTTTTTTCTTGTCAGCTCCTCGACGTGAGTTTGGATTTTTGCCAAATTTTGCTGCATAACTGTTACCTCCTCTGACGTTGAAAGCTCAGTCTTGCGGGTCATTGCGTCCCTGCTCTTTTGGTGGAGATCCGCCAGAATGTTTCTGTTCACGATGCTGTCTATGGTCTGTTCAGCTTTCCGGATTTTCTCGGGTTTCAGCTTCAGTTTTCCCTCGGAGATGGAACGGTCCAGCTTCATTAGTATCTGCCTCAGCAACGGATGCCCAGGAGCTTCCGTTGAAAAAGCTTCGAACGGGTTTTCCACGTACTGGCAGAGTTTGCCGAGTTCTTCCGGTGACAAACCACTCCCTGTCCCATGGGTAGCGAGTGATTGAAGTTTTATGAATGGCTTTTGAAGGTGCTGTAAGCTGTGCTTCACTTCCATGCTCAAAGAATCTATTTCTGTTCCTGTCTGATGCAGCTGGCCAATGCTTCCCCGGCTTCTCAGTTCAGCCATTTTCTGCTGCGCTTCAACTATTTCCTTTTCGACACATTCCTTATCGTTTTCAGTTCTTGCCATACGTTCCCGGAGATTTGCCAACTGCAATTCAAACTCAACCAGTTTATCGATAAGCTGGAAAGTTTCTTCAAGAGTCTTGGTCTTGATGTATTCTCTCGACAGGAAATTCTGAAGGTCTCTCAGTGATTCCTTTGCTCTGTCGAAAATGGCTTGGAATCTTCGCCTGTCCAGAATGAAGAATGGCGAGATTCTGGGGAACCAGCTTCTGATGTCAACGTCCATAACATTGAAAACCTTTTGAACTTCCGAAAGGAAGTCGCTGAAGCTGTCGTATGAAACCTTTTCGGGAACCTTGAGTTGTCGCATTCGTTCGGTGAAAAGTTTGGCCAACCTGTTCAGCGCCCTTGCCCTGCGGTAGGTCTTCATGTTTCTTTTCTCGATCTCCTTCCCGCTGTTATCCAGGAGCATCTTGGAAACTTCAGAGAGATTCTCCAGCGTCCGGCGCATCTCGTCAATAAGTTTCTGAGCTTTAGTGTGAACAGGAATGAAGACCGATCCTGTTTCCTTTTCAAGCCATCCTTTAATGCTCCTTGAGGAGAATTTCAGCGTTTCCGACAAAGACTTTCCCATTACCAAAATATGCACACACATATTAATCTTAAGCTCGTCTTCCAAGCGTACCCTTTCCTGAGTAGTTACTCTTAAATAATCACTTGCAACATTGGCTTTGCCAAGAGCAGGGGAAAAACATGAACACAAGGGATCTGGCAGCCATAGTAGTGTTCAGCGCACTTGCAATCGTTCTTAACTTTACGATTAGAGTCCCCGATCCCCTAGCGACCTTTCTCGTTTATCAGATATGGGAAATCCCAATATTGACAGCTTTTTTTCTATTCGGATTGACGGTCTTGTTATTTGTAACCGGCATAAACCTCGTGATTCTTTTCTTGTTCTTTCAGGGCGCTTCCATAATGGGTCCGGTATACTGGCTGGCAGCCTGGCTGAGCATGATGGCAGGCATAGGACTCATCAAATTATTGCTCGACAGATTTGCTGTGAAGAACATCGCTATTACAGCTGTTCTTTACACTGCATTCGGAGTCGCCTTTAGAACTGCAGTTATGGTTCTTGTCAATTATTCAGTTCTTGGCTTTCCGCCGCCATTGGGTTTCAGCTATCCTGAGCCGGTCATCTTGGGCCTCGTTCCGGTGCTAGCATTTTTCAATGCAACGTTGGCTCTGTACACTATTCCAGTCAGCTATTCACTCGCAAGATTTGTGGCCCGCAACACTAGGTCATCTATATAGACAACGTCAAGCATGCATTGGTTTAATGATTCGAACCAAAGCCAAGTTTGTTGGCCATTGACAGTTTCATTTAAGATCGAACGACCTTCTCAGTGCCTCGGGGTTTATTTTGCCAACCTGAAAGGTGTTTCCTGTTCTTGCATTATTAATGGTAACAACCGCTGGGGCAAAGAGGTCTGGGTCAATTTTGTAAAAGTCGTATTTTGCTTCCTTGAAAATTTCCATGAAAGGTCTCCCATAGGCTTCGGAAGCCATGGACGGAGCCCATTTCGCAATCTCCATCAGTTTTTCGTCATCCTCATGCTCAACGGTGTAATGAGCAGTTCCGCCATACAAGATAGCGTCATTAGTCCTAGCCATGGCCCTCACGAACTTCGGATGAATAGGGGAAATCGGCGCATACCCAGAAGCATAAATTATCACGTTCGGATCTAAACCGAGTCTCCGAAGTTTGTGAATCCCTGTTTCGACTATTCTGCCTGAAACTTGGGTTGCTCCAGCCAAGCTGGCCGTCGGGGTTAAGACGATTGCCAGATTTTGAGGTGAGATTTTGCAGTCTCTCGCAAATCCCTCTACAACATTCGCTGGCGGATTCTTTTCGGCTTCTAGAACTATGATTCCTTTGTTGAAATTGTCCTTGTACCCGATTTCTCCATAGATGTCTTTCGGCTTCTTTGCTAGTGCTCTTGCTGGTCCCGAGCCTATTGCGAAGTACCCTTCTTCGCTTATTTGCCATCCAGCATACTGAGAACCTAGCGTTGCAATGACTGGATGGTCCGAATATATTTGTATTGAGGGAAGGTCTAGGTCTCCGTACTTTTGGTGGGTTATTGCGGCTTTCGCGCATCCTCCCATGCAAATCTCGGTTGTGATTCTTCCTGCCTCAAACCCGCCTCTGGCATTTGCTCCTGCGTCGATTATGGTAGTCCCCGATTCAGTTTTTTCGACCTTGACTCCGTAGAGTTCTGCTTTTTCAACGAGTTCGTCCAGTAGTTTCCAAGCCAGTTGATTTACGCTCGGAGTTTTTTTCATCGGATTTTCTCCTTAGAGGAATTTTTCGTAACAGGTTAGGTGTGGATTTTTCTGTTTGGAGACATAAAGCTTGCCGTTTCCGTTTTCCGCTCGGTCTCCAAGAAAGAGGTATAGGGGTCCTTCGGCCACTTCGTCTTCTTCAATTTTCACTTTCGGTCTAATACCGTCTATGGTGAATGAGGGGAGTACAGATTCCAAGCGCCCTCCCACTATGATTTTGCCGTCTACCATGCATGCTCCTGCCCTTCCTTCACAGTCTCCTTGAACGTAGATTGTTCCGTCATGCATGCGGAGGCCAGGGAATTGGCCTGCGTTGCCGTAGATTTTGATAATGCCCTTCTTCATGTTGGCTCCCACCTCGGTTCCAGCGTTTCCCTGGATGATTATTCTTCCCCCGTGCATGCCCTCTGTGCTTCCCCGGTAGGGGGCGCCCAAGTAGTCGCCAGTGCTTCCTTGAATCTGGATTGTGCCCCCCTTCATCATCGAGCCGGACCATGCTCCGACGTTTCCGTGTACGGTGATGTTGCCGCCCTTCATCTCTTCGCCAAGATGCATTCCTGCGTCGCCGTTGATTGTTATCTCTCCGCTCTTCATTCCTAACCCGATTCTTCGAACCTTGCTAACGTCTCCGTAGATGGATATGACTGGAACGTCAGGGGTGTTTTCGGTTTTGACTTCGTCAATCTTGAAGAGTTCACAGAGTTTTTTCTGTTTGTTGCCTTCCCAAACTTGCAAAGCCTCGATTTCGCTCAAAGCCTTTCCTGAGAAAACATCTGGGTTTATGCACTCGGCTTGGACTGGGAACCTGAAATCCTTCAGAGGGTGCAAGCTTATCATTTATACACTAGCCTTCACGGTTATCCGGTTCAACCCTTTGAGGTGCTCCTCGCCCACAGGATAGTTTTCATACTCAACTGTCCAATACTCTTTGAACCTTCTCTTCATGTCATCGGTTATTCTTGTAGGTTCAGAGACCTCTACGTCAAGCCACATCGTACGGCCGTCAACGTGCTTGAGAACTGCGCCGTCCTTGACAACCAGCTCTCCTCCTTTTATGGTGTAGGCGGCCCGTTTGAACGCTCTTCTGACGGTTCTGTACTTTCGTGAAATGTCTGTTGTTTCGGGGTTCACGTTGTAAACTGCCACGTCAGCGTCGGCTCCGACGCCTAAATGCCCCTTGTTCTTCAGACCTAAGGCTCTTGCTTGTCCTGCCCTCGTAACCGTTGCAATCTCGTATAGGCTCAGCTCCCGATCAATCGACGGCAGGAGACTTCGGCTGCGCGCCCGCGCGTTAATTCTTTTCAAGCTTGCCTCTCTCGCTTTTTTGCTTATGAGCCAGGCGATAATCTTTGGATAAGCCGTGAAAGGTCCACCGTTTGGATGGTCTGTCGTCATGAGGATTTTCCAAGGATCCTTGATGAGGAGGGCCAGTTCTAAGCCGATGGACCATTGGACCGCGTGAACGTAGCTCTTGCGATGGTAGCGGAAAGGCACGATGCCCCCGCTTGTCTCGGTTTCCACGTCATGGTTCACCCACTTGTTCCCAGTGAGTCCGTACAGCGCGTACTGGAACGGGCCGTCAGCGGTCATCGTTGTCGTGTCCGTGAATATGACTTGACCCATGTCCATGGTCGCGTGATGATGACCGTTCATGTATGTTGCTATATCTTCTGCTCCTGACTCTAGTGTTCTCCAATCGTCGCCCTTGAAGGCGCTGAATTGACAGTGCGTCAAATGAATTACGGGCTTGTCTTCGGTTGCTATATCTTCGACGCATTTCAGGGTTTCTAGGGCGGTGGTGTAGTTTCCCGGCTTTCCAAGGTTGTTTGCGTGGACGTGAATCGTGTGAGGAAGATTCAGAAGTTTGTTTGCTTTACACAGCCCACGGATGATTTCTCGCGGTGTCGTGCAGAAGTGGGGGACCTGATCGTCCAGATCTTTGACGTTTTGGCCGAAGCCCCAAGCTTCCAGGCCGCCGGGGTTAACGATTTTTACAGCATACCCTTTTGTCGAACTCATAATCCAAGCGATGTGTCTCGCACATTCCTCTATTTTTCCTTGAGCCAAGTATTCAAGTGCGAACCACCAGTCGCCCAGAAGTGGGTAAGAAGCTTTGTCAAGCATCGGGGTGTCGTTTAACTCTTCGTGTGTGTGCTTCGCCTCCAGAGGCGGCATAGACGGGTTCATTATTGTCGTGTACCCCATTCTGGCGTAGCGATAGCCCGTGGTGAACGTCGAAGGGATAGAACGACCGACTCCAGCCCTCGTCACAGACGTTTTTGATTCAAAATCTCTAAAGTGGTCTTCGGGTCTCAGAAGTCTCCCCGTGTTGACCTCCGAGCCCGCAATGTGAGTGTGAATGTCAACGCCGCCAGGCATAACCGTCATTCCAGAGGCATCGATCTTCCTCGCCCTTCTGGCACTGACGCTTTCAACGATTTTTCCATCTCTGATGGCGATGTCCATCTTTTCGCCGTTAACACCGTTCAATGGGTCGTAGACAAAGCCGTTCTTTATTAGAACCTCCATTCACTTCGCCTCTGTTCGGAGTTCCTTTCTCCTTTTCACTTTCCTTACCTCCAGTAGTAGTTTACTCAGGATTTCCTCGTCCGACAAAACCCCTCTTGGAGGTTCAACGACTTTCTTGAGCGGAAGAGGCACATGATCCATGCGGTAGGCTGTTCCGCTGGCTTCTACTCCAACGAAAGCCGAGGGGAAAACGATGTCGGCCATCTGGCTTGTTGCGTTCATGTGTGGATCTATGGCTATTAGCGGGTTGTTCACGAGGTGTTCGGCTGCTGTTCTTGGAAAGTTTGAAACCGGATCTGAAGCGATTACCAACGCCGCGTCCGACTCTTTCCGCAGGAGCACATCAACGGCGGAGGTTTCTCCAGGATTGTACCTCGGGTAGCCTAAGGAAAAATCAACAGCGTACGGGTAGCCCGTCTGCCACAAGAAAACCGTGTCCGCACCCGTGACGTTGAAGTGTCCTCGCATGGGCATTATGACGAATTTGGTCCTTGCGTTCAGATCGCGAGCTAAGTGCAACGCTGCATCTACGTTCCGCAGCTTGCCCTTGCTCATAGTAAGTCCAAGACCGAAAAAGATGACTCCGAAATTGCAGCCGATCATCGCCTCAGAGACTTCTTCCAAGTATTCAACCGGCACCCCCGCGACCTTGTCGGTCTCTATTTCTTGATCCCGAATCAAAGCTCTAAAGGCTTGCAGAAGCTCATAATCCTTGTTAGGTTCAACCTGAATGAAGTAGTCGGCTATTTCTGCCGTTCTAGTCTTTCTGACGTCTATCACTATCAGTTTTCTGCCGGCTTTCAGAATTGCGGGACAGGGTCCCCGTTCAACCGGCGTTGATGAGACTGAAACTTGCTTCTTTGGCGAAACCTGTCTCAGAGCACTCTCGACTTTTTTCTTTGCAGTTGCGGCCTTCGTTCTTGAAACGTAGGATCTCCACTCGCTTCTCTCAAACTTTCCTTCGGACAGCGTCGTGTACCTCTCTATGTGTCGGGGATGAGCACTCCACGGGTTACTTCCCCAGTAGATAACGAGATCCGCCCTGTGCCTTATCTGCCCCAAAGTGCACGAAGGAATGCCGACGTCCTGAACGCCCAAGACCGAAGGACCGTGGCACACAGTTGAAGTGTTGTCAATTACTCCTCCAACCTCCTCGGCGAGTTCAATGCCCACGCGTATGGCTTCGCAGCTGGTGGAACTCCAACCATAGAGGATGGGATAGTCTGCTTCAGCAAGAACTTCGGCGGCTTTGACGAGGGCTTCCTTGAAAGGCACTTCGACGAGTGTCCCGCTCTTTCGGAGGAGAGGCTTTAGAAGCCTGTGTCCACTGTAACCTAAGAATTTGGATTCGCACATTGAGCAGCCGTTCTTGACCTTGACAATTCTTTTGTTCTTGATTGTCAGCTCTATGTCGTCGCAGAGACTTCCACAGACTGGACAGGTTGCAGCTCTTACAACCGGCATTTTATCGCTTCCCGAACTGCTCCCTGAGAATCTCACTCAAACCAAGAACAGCCTTATCAGGGGCAGGCTCGATTTCCGCCGGGATACCCTTGAGGGAAGGCATGCCGACGCTGTCCGTTTCCGTGCTGACAATCGCGTTCGCCCACACACCGTAAGGAATGAAAACGACGCCAATGTGTGGTCCTCTTGGAGATTTCAAAGCCTTAAGAATCACGGAGCCTTTATCTGTTGAAACACGAACATTGGTCCCTCCGCGTATCCCGAGCCTCTTCATATCCACAGGGTCAACGTAGCAAACTGCAACGCTTTTGAAATAATCTTCCGAGGCCTTCCCCTGCTCTTTACCCACACCCTGCTCTATCGTTCGCCCGGTCAATAAAGTAACCTTGAGCTTTGAATTCGCTTCCATCCTTCGATCACAGTTTAACCATCTATACTAAAGCTTGGAAACTCCTGTTATTTCTGACTATTCAATCCGACGAGTTGATGCTCTGAATTGGAGATTTTAATGCTACTCATCCAACAAATTAAACTTGCCGACAGATTATGATAGAAATAATCATTGAAGTTAATACCTTGCAAACAGTTGCTTCGCAAGTCTTATTAGTGTAAATTTAAAAGGATACAACCCTGCCGTGGCATACAAAGGATCATAAAGGATCATTATTCAGGACAGAGACGTCACGATTATGTTTGAACCATGTTGAATGTCGAACCACTGAAATTGTTGAATATGGCGGGATGGGTGAATGAAGGCTCGAGAAGGCGATATGGTAGAAACTGAAGCGAACCTGATTTTCGACGTCAAAGGCTTAGTTCACCCAGCCGATTACATCATAGCATTCATCCGTTATTTTCCCGACGAAAAAGGCGTGAGGACGAGAGAGGGAAGGAATTTTGAGAAAGTCTATTCTCTTTGGAGAAGGTATGCACTTTTGAAAGCTAGGTTTCCAAAATACCTTGTCTATGATCCTATCTTTGACGAGACCTTGTGTGAAGTTCCAGCCGACAGTGTTAAAAGACATTATAAACCTGTTGACAAACTTCAGGAACTCCGTAGCTCCGACCATGTGGATTCGCTTCAACACAATGCCTTGAGGTTTGCGGAACTATTACAAGAAACCTCTGGAATCGCGTGGAGTGGGTTGGGCATTTCAGGCTCCATCATGGTTGGGCTTCAAACAGCCACGTCCGATATTGACCTTGTCGTTTATGGCTCGAAAAACTGTGGTCTAGTGTATTCTGCACTGAGAAGCATGTTCGAGAACGGACACGAATCTGTTAAGGCCTACAGAAGGCAGGATATGAAAGTGTTGTTCGATTTCCGTTCGAAGGACACTACAATAGGATTCGAAGACTTCGTACGAATGGAAGCGAGGAAAGTGATGGAAGGCAAATTCGAAGCAACGGACTATTTTGTCCGCTTCGTGAAAGATTGGAACGAAATTGACGAGAATTATGGTGACGTTCAATACAAGAACGTTGGCAACGCTAGGTTAGAAGCTACGGTAATCGATGATTCAGAATCAACGTTTACCCCGTGCACCTATAAGGTCGAAAATGTCAAGCTTCTCGAAGGATTGAAAGCGTACCAAATAGAGGAAATCACGTCTTTCCGAGGCAGATTTTGCGAACAAGCCATAGAAGGCGAAACCGTCGTGGCGGAGGGAAAGGTCGAACGCGTCACAAATCGAAGGAAAAACAGTGAACATTTTAGACTTTTAGTCGGAGGCAGGCGTACTGATCATATCGTCCTGAAGCATCGAATGCTTTCTAGCTGATGAGTTCCGTCTTTAACTGAGAGCATGATACTAAATTGCGGGCGCGATTTTGAGGGCGTGTGCAGAATTGTTTCACAACCTTGCGACTTTCAGAACCTGTTCATAATATCTTGGACAATAGGTCAACGCTATTTGGAAGATTTGGTCCTTGTCGTCAGTGACCACTTCCAGATTTCCTTCGACGTAAATTGTT
>Ga0187769_10002978_pt1 | contig 10049 bp, 5 predicted proteins | sample 0116_SJ02_MP02_1_FD_133140 | JGI IMG/M metagenome (GOLD analysis project Ga0187769, IMG submission 133140) | Tropical peat soil microbial communities from peatlands in Department of Meta, Colombia - 0116_SJ02_MP02_10_MG | ecosystem: Environmental > Terrestrial > Soil > Wetlands > Peat | place... | reverse complement strand
GGCGGCTTCTACGTTTGGGTGCGCCGGGGCATGGGGCCCTTTTGGGGGTTTCAGGAAGCGTGGCTGACGCTTATGGGCAGCTTGCTCGAAATGGCGCTCTATCCGGTGTTGTTCGTCGAGTATCTTTCGCGTTTTGCTCCGCGCTTCGCCACAGGCCATGCCCGCATCGCGCTGGAAATCGGAATGATCGTCGCGTGCACGGCATGGAATATCCTGGGAGCCGGAGCAGTCGGTGAAGGTTCGATTTGGCTGAATTGCATTCTGCTACTGCCCTTTGTTGGGATCATCGCCGTCGCCTTGTTTCGGCGGCACGGCTTCGCATCCGCTCCCGCGCCGGTGCGCCACGCGGACCTGATGGGCGGCTTGCTCATCGCCATGTGGAATTACATGGGTTGGGACAATCTCTCGACCGTCGCGGGCGAAGTGGATCGGCCGCGGCGCAATTACCCGCTCGCGATGATAGGGGCGGTGGCGCTCGTCACCGCGAGTTATCTCGCGCCCGTCGCCGCGGTCGCACACACCGGGCTCGATCCCAATCTCTGGACGACCGGCGGCTGGGTGGATGTCGGCAAGCTATTGGGCGGCGAAGGCCTGGCGATTGCCGTCGCCGTCGCGGGCGTCATCGGCGCATTCGGGACCTTCGGCGCGCTGATGATGTCGTTCACGCGACTTCCGGTCGTCCTCGCCGAAGACGGTTACCTGCCGCGCGTATTCACGCGCCGCCATTCGCGCACGCAAGCTCCGTGGGTTGCGATTGTCGCGTGCGCTGCGTGCTGGGCTGCCTTCGTGCCGCTCGGCTTCGAAAAACTCGTTCTCCTCGACGTGCTCCTCACCGGCCTGAGCATCCTGCTGGAATTCTGGGCACTGGTGGCGCTGCGCATTCGCGAGCCGAATCTGCCCCGGCCGTCTCGCGTGCCCGGCGGCGTGCCGGGAACGATTCTGATCGGCCTCCCGCCACTTGCTCTGCTGGTGGCCGCGGGCATCCGCAATCGAGGGGAAGCGATCGGCTCGACCAACGAACTTACAATCGCGGGAATTGCCGTTCTTGCGGGGATCCTGGTCTACTTCCTCAGCCGCGCGCGCCAGTTTGCCCGCGACCGAAAGAATTAGCCGCCGCGGGCCAGCCGAATCGCGCCGTAGATCATCACACACAGCAAAAAATCAATCAGAACGCCCGCGTCCACGCGGAACAGCCGGTGATGCAACACAGCCGGTAATTGGGGCTCAATCAACAGATAGAAGATGTTGCCCGCGAGGATGGCCAGCACGTACTCGCCCCATCGCCGCGCCGTCGAAACGCGCGTCGGGGCCCGATCTCGCTCTTCGTTCATTTTGCGGTCTGTCCCGCCGCCCGCCGCCACGCCACAAGCGGCCACGCGAGCAGCAGGACCGCGAAGGCGACAACTCCGAAGCCGTTGGCATGGAAAAATGGATTCGGCTGACGCAGCAATTCTCCGCCGCTTTCCGCCAACGCCAGCAGCATCAACAGCAGAAAATAGCCCATCAGATTGAACCGCGCCAATCGCGTCACGCCCAGCCAGAGCACTGCCAGCACCAATAATGTCAGCCCTGCGCCGCGCGCGAACGAGCCCGCGCTCGCATAGCCGCTCGAGGCCAGCGCCGCCAGCGCGACGACCAGCGCCGCGCGCAGCCATCCGCTTCGCACGCGATCCGCAAGGAATCCGGCCGCGAGCGCCAGCACAGCCGTCAGCAGGAAGCTGAGAAGCAACGCGCTCGCCACTGCCGATAGCCCCGGCCAGCGGCCATCAAGTGCGCTCGGCACCGAGGCAGGCAGCGAGTGCTGCAACAGCGGCGCGCGCCAGAACAAAGACGGCAGCTGCCGGAGCCCGGCCAACGCGATCGCTCCGCATACGGCGATGCACAGTGCGTCGCGGTAATATGCGGAGGGCATTCCGTTCCACTGCGGCAGGCGGTCTCTCCCGAACGCGCGCGCGAGGAAAAACCACGCGAGACCCAGCACGAAAAACGTCACTGCGTACACTAGCACGCTCCCAAGCGTGAGCCCAATCGCCACTGTGCCGAAGTAAATCTTCAGTGGAATCTGTGTGTCGTAGAGCGACATGTATTGCGACGAGGAATTGGCGAATCTCACCACCGCTGCAATCAGCACCCAAACGCTCCATTTGGCCATTCGCCGCCACGTGGCCGCGGACATTTCGGGATCCTTCAGGTTGCAAAAGAAAATGACAAGCACCGTCACGCCGAGCACCGCCAGCAGGCCGATGAATCCAACGGACTGCGCGGTTCCCGCAAATGTACTCTCGCTCTGTTTGCGTTCCCAGTCCTCGGGCACGTGCACGAAAATGCGGTAGCCGGACACTTCGTCGCCCTGCACCTCCAATTGCACGCGCACGCGCGCCGGCTCGCTCACGCCCGGAGCCGTTGCCAGCGGCGCGATCTGCTCCCACACGAAATGATGATCCGTGCGATGCACCTGCTTTTCCGATTCCGCCTCGACAATTTTCCATTCCGATAGATCGAGACGCTTCTCCTGTCGCAAATAGGATTCCGCTCGCGCCTGGGCGTCCTCCTTTGTCAAGTTCGCGCCCGGAGCGTCCTCGTCTAGCGTGTGATGCACCGAATGCAGCCCACCGTCGGGCAGCAGCACCACCAGGTATTCTTCCTTCTGCGAATCGCGGAAGTAGCGCACGGCCCAATACGCCAGCGGCACCTGCTCTTCATAGATCTTGTTCGCGCCGTCAATTCCCACTGCACGCCGCAAGTACTCGTTCGCGGATGGATCGAAGGAGAATGTGGTTGTGGACGCGTGACGATAACTGGCGGGATCGAGTTTCCGATTGCGCATCACTTGATCCGCCCGCGATTGCGCTTCCTGCGCGTCGATCGAGAAACGCACGAAATTGCCGACCTCGCGCGTCTTCACTTCCCCGATCAGCACAATTCCAATGAGCGCGCACGCAGCCAGGATGACGAGCTTTCGCGCAGTCAGCGCCTCATAACGCCGCCCCTCGGTCGCCGCCCGCCTCGTTGCCGCTTCTCCCGCGTCGTGCGCCGGCGCCATTAGCTCGGTAACTTTCTCAGTAGAAACTTCCACCTCCGAACCGGCGGGCGCCGGCGCCTCGGCCGTCTCCTCAGGCGCAGCCTCGGCTTTCGCTTCCTCCGTCGCGGCGCTGTTCAACATCGCGCCAGCAGGCTCAAAGCCGCCTCGCGCCAAGTACATCACGCCCGCAAACGCCAACGGGATCAACGCCCCTGCGCCGACCACGGCGCCAGAAACACGGAAATATAGGCTGGACGATCGCAGCAACAGCAGGCTGATCAACCCCGCATCCAGTGTGTAGTGCCACACGAGCGTTGTCAGAATCCCCCATCGCAGCATAACGAGTCCCGCCACGATCCCCATCACGCCGATTTCGATCCCGCGGATGTATGGCGGCTCTTGCGGATAGTTGGAGTGCAGGAAACTCCATGCGAACGCCGGAATCACCACCGCCAGAAATCGCGATTTCGTCAGGCGCTGCAAAAAGTGTATGGCAAACAGCCGGAACAGAAACTCTTCGCTCGCCGCCGCGTAGAGCCCGATTGTCAGGGGAAAAATCCATGGCGCCACGGTGCTGACCACATTGTCATATTGAATGTCCTGCGGCGCCCACGCACCGAATTTCGCCGCCGCCACAATGTAAAACACCACCACGTATCCGATGTGCACGGCCGCCATGCACACCCCGATCGCGCACGACCGGAAGAATTCACGCGTCCGGATGCCCGGCAGCCGGCAGAAATATCGCAATCGTACTTGCGACGGCTGCCCCGCGCGGTACAGCGGCTCGCCCGGCACGACCGCCACCACCACGAGTAGCGCCAAGGCCACTGCGCCCGCTGCGGCCAGCGCAATCTGCGCCAGCACAAAGCTCGGGTACGACGATGTTGTCTTGTAGCCCGCCAGCGTTGAGGGCCAGTCGTTCAGCGTCATCAGGAAGAACAGCTCTGCCAGAACCCCGCCGACGATCAGCCCGCCCTTCCACTTCAGCGCTCCTTCGCGGCCCAGCGTGATGATCACCCAGAGGCACGCGCCCAGCAGCAGCCCGTAGGGCAGCAGCGCGATTGTCTCCAGGAAATCATTCTTCGAACGCAGGCGCTCGAAGTCGCGCTGCCAGGCATCCGGCACTTTCAGAGATTCCGTGTACTTACCGATCCAATCGCCTTCGACCGAGACTTTGAAGCGGTACGGCGCGTCCTTCGCTCGAAATCCGTGCCGTTCCCAGGTGAAGTCCCACTCGCTGCGATTCGGATGCTCCTTTGAATTCGCTTCCTCTGGCAAATAATCGTAGGTGGAGAGATCCTTGTGCAGCGTGTCGCGCAGGAAGGATTCGGCCTTTGCCCGCGCCGCCGCTTGATCGAGCCGCGCGCCCGGCGCCTCGTCCGCGACCCTGTGTTCGTACCCGACGATTTCTCCGGCGGGATCGAGGTTCACATCGAATTCTTCCAGTTGCAGGGGCCAGAAAAATCGCACGCTCCAATACCAGGTATGGACCTGCGACGACATCAATTGGTTCGCTTGTTGAAGGCCAACTTCCCGTTCGAGGTACGTCTTCGCCGTGTCGTCCACGTCGAAAACGATGCTCGACCGGTGATGCGCGAGATTCGCGCCCTGGCTCGTCGCAAATTGACGCGCCAGACCCGCAGCCGCGCGCCGCGACACGCGGAAATCGATAGAGGCTTCCGGGAAGGCCCGGAAGAAATATTTGTAGGCGACTCCGCCGCCGATGAGCGCGCAAAGAAACCAGATCAGCAGCGTCTTCTTATCGCTCGCGGTCAGTCGCTCCAACTGCGGCCCTCCCCATTCCCGAGCCATTGATGCCCGCCCACTCTAGCGATTCGCCCCGCCCATTTGCAAGTGAGGGTTATCGCTTTTGCTGCGCCCTCGTGGCCGGCTCGCATCCTGCCCGAAGGTCCGTTGCGATGATATAAAGAGGCCATGCCGTGTGCCCCGTCAACGGACGTCCAATATCTGAAGGGCGTTGGCCCGCAGCGCGCCCTTCTCCTCGCCGAACGCGGCATTCGCACCATTGAGGATTTGCTCGGCTATCTCCCGTTCCGCTATGAAGACCGCATCCATTTCGCGGAAATCCGGGATGTCCGGCCCGGCGGGATCTACACGCTGCAAGCGATCGTTTCAAGCGGCGCGCCGGTCGCCTACGGCCGCCCTGCGCCGAACTTTCGCCGGCGCCGCGCCGACGCGATCTACTATCTTCTCGTCCGCGACGCCAGCGGCTCGCTTGCCTGCAAGTTTTTTCACGGTGGTTATCTCGCCGACCGTCTCAAACCAGGCCAGCGCCTCGTCCTGCACGGCCGCGCCGAACTCGATAAATATCATCCCGGCCGCATCGAGATGGTCAATCCGGAATTTGAGATTCTTACTTCCGGCTCTGCGGACTCCACCGAAGTCGGCCGCATCGTTCCCATCTACGAAGCCATCGGCTCGATGGGTTCGCGCACGCTGCGCCGCATCATTTACGCGGCCCTTGGCGATCTTTCCGGCACGCTGCCCGATTTCCTGCCGCCCGATCTCCTCGCCCGCTACCGCTTCCCTTCGCGCGAGGACGCCGTCCGCTTCGTCCATTTTCCGTCGCGGACGGAATCCGTGGACGCGCTCAACGCATTCCGTTCCCCCGCGCATCAGCGGCTCATCTTCGAAGAATTCTTCTTCTATCAGTTGAGCGTCGCACTGCGGCGGCAGCGCGCGCAGCGGCAGCAAGGAATCGCGTTTCGCGTTCGCGAGCCGCAAGTCCGCGAAGCGCTCAAGCGCATTCTCCCTTTCAAGCCGACCGGCGCGCAGAAGCGCGCGCTCGGCGAAATCGCGGCCGATCTCGAGCGGCCGATTCCGATGAATCGTCTCCTGCAAGGCGACGTCGGCTGCGGCAAGACCATCGTCGCGCTGGAAGCGGCGACCGTCGTCATCGAGAACGGCTTCCAGGTCGCCCTCATGGCGCCGACGGAAATCCTCGCCGTGCAGCACTTTCTGGCGGCGCGCCGCGTCTTTGCGCGCTCCGGCTATCGCGCCGAGTTGCTGGTCAGCGGCATGAGAACCGCCGAGAAGCGCGACGCAGTTGCGCGCGTCGCGTCAGGCGAAGCGCAGCTTGTCGTCGGCACGCACGCGCTCATCGAGGATCCCGTCGCGTTCGCCCGCCTCGGCCTCGTCGTCGTGGATGAGCAGCATCGCTTCGGAGTCCTGCAGCGGAAACGCCTCATCGAAAAGGGAACGATGCCCGACGTTCTCGTCATGACCGCGACCCCGATTCCACGCACCCTTTCGCTCACCCTGTTCGGCGATCTCGATATCTCCGTGATCGACGAGATGCCGCCCGGCCGGACTCCCATTGAAACGCGCTGGACCTGCGAGGACCGCCTCGCCGGCGTGTGGGAATTCCTGCGTGGCGAAGTTGCGCGCGGCCGTCAGGCTTACGTCGTCTATCCCGTCATCGAGCAGTCCAAGTCAGCCGAGTCGGAGCGCTCGCTCAAGGCTGCGATCGTCGAGTGCGAGCGCCTGCGCCGGAGCGTCTTCCCCAAACTGCACATCGGCCTGCTGCACGGCCGCCTGCCGAGCGAGGAAAAAGAAAACGTCATGGAGGAGTTCCGCCGCAGAGCTCTCGAAATCCTGGTGACGACGACGGTGATTGAGGTCGGCGTGGATGTGCCCAACGCGACGGTCATGGTCATCGAGCACGCAGATCGCTTCGGCCTCGCCCAACTTCACCAGTTGCGCGGCCGCATCGGCCGCGGTGGGGGCAAGGGGACCTGCATTCTCATCGCGCCAAGAACCGTTTCCGAGGATGCGCGCGTGCGGCTCGAGACGATGGTGGCGACCACGAACGGTTTTGAGATTGCCGAGACGGACTTGAAATTGCGCGGCCCCGGCGAGTTTTTCGGCACCCGCCAGCACGGCGAGCTCGGCTTTCATATCGCGAATCCGATTCGCGATTCGGAATTGCTGACCCTCGCACGCTCGGAAGCGTTCGCCCTGGTGGAAAATCCCGCGGCGGACGCGGCGCGCAGGAAATTGCTCGAATCGCTCACTCCGGATTGGCAGCGCCGCTACCAGCTTGCGGCGGTGGGATAACTTGATGCGCGTGGTCGCGGGAAAATTCGGGGGCCGCAGGATTGCCGCACTGCACGGGATGAAGCTGCGCCCAACGAGCGATCGCCTGCGCGAGACACTCTTCAATATTCTCGGACCGATAGTGAAAGATTCCGTTTTCCTCGATCTATACGCTGGAACGGGCGCGGTCGGAATCGAAGCGCTCAGCCGCGGCGCGCGGCAGGCCATCTTTGTGGAGTTTCACGCCGCTGCAGTTGAGTTAATCCGCAAGAACCTGAAGTCACTCGGCATCGCTGCAGGGGCCGAGATCGTTTCCATGGATGCGGCTCGCGCACTGGAACGGCTGGAGTCGCGCCGCAGTCACGTGGATCTTGCCTTTCTCGATCCGCCGTACGAGCAGGGCTATGCGTACCACGAAACGCTCGATTTTCTCGGCGCGTCGAATTTGCTTGCGCCGCGCGGTTGCGTGGTCGCGGAGCACGCGAGTCGCCGCGCGCTGGCGGAGCGTTTCGGCAGTCTGGAGCGTGTGCGCGTGGTCGAGCAGGGCGACGTGTCGCTCAGCTTTTATCGTCTCGCGCTGGCCGCCTGAGACGGCAAGACTTGGGGTTGCGCCAGGGTTCCTCTGAGCGTAAACGGGACGACGAGTTTGCCCGCGGCGTTTCTGAGGATTGCGTTGAGATAACCGGCGATGCCCTCCGTCGCATTTGAACCGGAAGGTGTGGCGCCGCCGGGAAATGAAATCTGGCCCTGGTAATTGATCGCGCCATCGAAGCCCAGGCTGCCTTGCAAGTCCACAATGCCCGAAGGGGCGTCGATGTGGATTTTGCGGCTCGTGAAACGCTGGCCGGCGATTGCGGCGTCGCCCGCGATTCGACGGAAGGGCGTGGGAGACGGAGAAGAATTCAAATCCGCCGCGGTTGCCGGCGCGCTGCTTAGATTCACACCGGGCAAATGGCCGTCGCGCACGGAAAAAGTTCCGGTTCCTGCCAGCGACTTTCGCCACGCGGCTTCGAGCGAGCCGAATGCTTGAAAATCGAATTCCGCGACACCGTAGAGTTTGCCCTTGAGCGACGGCGAATCGTCGAGCATCCTCCCCACATCCAGCGTCCGTGCCTGTATGTTGGCGGAAAAGCGTTGTGGCGCAGCGACGCGATCCACGCGAGCCGTCGCCTGCACGACGCCGCCATATATGCCAAGCGTAAAGGGCCAAAGTTCCGCGCGGTCGTTGAACAGCCGAAGCTCGGCGGTGAGCGGCCCGGCCGTGTACGTCTGCCACCGCACACGCTGCACCCTGAGCTTCCCTTGCGCGACCAGTTTGCTCGCCGCTGGCAGCTGGGACGGATCGCCGGCCGGGCCAGCGGGACGCGCCGCCGCCGGGCCGGGCAGCGCTCCGGTTGGAATCGCATCGAGAGCGAGCTGGTTCGATTGGAAATCGAATTGAGCCACCGGGTTCTCGACGTCGTTGACGAGAACTGTTCCACGGAGGTCGCCGGCGGCCCCAAGGTCAGCCGAGAAATCCGCTTTCAAGTGGCCGGCGTCGAGGTTGAGCAAACCGGAGAGGAACGCGATCGGCTGCGGCCACTCGGACAGTGCAGCCTGAAGCCCTTGCAGATTCGCTTCGCCTTGCCAATGCTGCAAATCGAGCGGCGAGAGGGTGATGCTACTCAAATTCGCGTTCAAATGCTGTGCATCAAGGTCGAGCGTCACCGCGCCGGCCGGCTCGATCTTGCCGAGCTGGATTTCGGCGTCCGTGAGCCGAACATTCGCAATGCCGGTCAATGAGAAGGAAAAGTCGGTGGGAGCCGCACCTGCCTCAGAGACAGATTCAGCATCGGGCGCGGAGGCGAAGAAATAATTGAATTCTCCCTGGGCGTTCTCTACCAGCGAGATTCTCGGGCGCACGAGCTCGAGGGAATTAATTTCGATGTGGCGGCGCAAGAGCGGCCAGAAGGCGATCGTCGCGCGGATCTCATCGGCCGAGACGAGATTGCCTGAAGGAAATCCTTGAGGGTTGCCGATCTGTGCGGTTTCCACAACGAATCCCAGGCGAGGCAGAAACTGCGCTCGCAACTTGCCCAAGCGCACGGACCGGCCGGTCTGCTCGCTGAGGAGCGATGCGATCTCATTGCGATAACGGTCCAGATTTAAGACGTATGGAGCTAATTCCCCCACGGCGATGATGAAAATCAGCGCCGCCAGCAATAATTTGGCCCACTTCGCAGCGCCACGGCGCAAGCGCGGCGTGATTGGTTGGTGACTCGTGGCTGAGTTTGGCTCGCTCAACGCTTCATCCGGCGCGACCTGAACTTCCTATCGTTGCAAATCTAGTGCCCGCGCGGCAACCCTTCTCTCCGACGACAGGCATCAGATTACAAGGAGGGAATAGGTTACAGGCGTATAATCAGCAGACCATGCCAGACTTAGACGCGCCCGGTCCGAGTGCGGCGGTGCGAGCTTCGGAGACGCGCGGCGGGGAATCTCCGGCCGAGGCGGGGGTGCGGCTGGAAGTTTCGTGGTCGCGTCCAGGTGCAAACTTCTGGGACAGTCTGTTCGCAGTGTTGCGCGGGCCGATGGCCCCTAAAGAGTTTGAGGGCGCGCCTTTTTTTCGCGATTGCTGGGTTGCCTCGCGGTGGCCGACTCGGGCCGTTGTGGTTGCGCTGGCTCTGCAAGTGGGGCTCGTTCTGCTGCATCCGCACTGGAACTTGGTCACGCCCCGGCCGATCACTGTGGAAGCGGAACTCACCTGGTATGACTCCGATCGGGACTTGCCGCAGATTCCATTCGAACAGCCGAAGACGAAACAAAATTCCATCGCCGAGCCGAAGCAGCCACTGCCTCGCGCCGGTGCTGACGCCTATCATCCACGGCTGACGATTCTGAGCGCGCCGCTGCACCCCACTCATCCGCGCCAGGTGCTCATTCAGCCGGATGCGCCGGACGTGGCGCCGAAATTTCTCCCGGCATTGCC
>Ga0187769_10002976_pt1 | contig 10050 bp, 10 predicted proteins | sample 0116_SJ02_MP02_1_FD_133140 | JGI IMG/M metagenome (GOLD analysis project Ga0187769, IMG submission 133140) | Tropical peat soil microbial communities from peatlands in Department of Meta, Colombia - 0116_SJ02_MP02_10_MG | ecosystem: Environmental > Terrestrial > Soil > Wetlands > Peat | place... | reverse complement strand
GATCCGGACGTCCAGCGGGGTCAACCGGCGGGTCGGTTCCGTGACAACCCACGGCACCGCCGTGTCGACCTCGGTCACCCCGGGCATGTGGCGAAGAAGACGCACCCGTCGGTTCAGCGAGGCCCCGTCGGGCGCCACCACCCCGACCGAGAGCCATTCGCCGAGGAATTCGAGGCCGCTCACGACCCCGTCCACCAACGCGAGCCGCTCGATGAGCTCGGGTTTCACCCGGTGGTGGCCGACCCGAAGAGGGACCCACGCCCCCTGCCACCCCAGGAGGGCCGGGTTGATCCAGACATCGAACTTCCTCAGGAACCCGGCCTCTCGCCACCACTTGAGCCGCGCGGCGACCCGGGCGCGGCCGACTTTGAGCGACCGGGCGATCCGCGTGGCGTTCAAGCGGGGGTCGACCCCCGCGAGGTTGACCGCCCCTCCCCGGTACATCTCCCGCAGGATCGCGATGTCGATTTCGGCCGGGTCGAAACTGGTGGCGGCCACGCGTCCCGCCCACACACCGGTTCGGGCTTGAGCCTTCCGGTTTTTGCCGGTCGTTGACACAGATCGGACAGGAAGCCGCGGGATTGTCCAGTTCTCTAACGGGCCCCGCGCGTGGGTTTGACCCTGCCCGAGGCGTCGGCCTCACCGATGACGGCCCCCGAGAGTGCTTCGAAGCACCTGATCACGACCGAGGTTTCTGATGCGGCCGCGACCCGGCGCGGCGTGACGATCCTGATTCTCCTCGCCTCGGCGGCGCTGATGGTCAACTACGTGGAGACGATGCTGGTGCCCGCCCTCCCGACGCTCGTCTCCTTCTTCGACGGAGTTCCGTACACCACCATCGCGTGGGTCGTCTCCGCCTACCTCCTGGTCGGAGTGTCGACGACGCCGCTCTTCGCGAAGCTGGGCGACATCTACGGAAAGAAGCGGATGATCCTGGTCGTCCTCACCGTCTACTCGGTCGCCGTCGCGTTGACCGGGTTCTCGCCGCAGGTCGCCGCCAGCTTCGGGGTCGGTCGGTCCTCCGCCGTCTACCTGCTCATCGCCCTCCGAGGACTGCAGGGAGTCGGCCTCGCGCTGTTCCCGCTCGCGTTCGCGATGGTCGGGGAGGAGCTGCCTCCGGCCCGAGTCGGCCAGGCCCAGGGCCTGATCGCCGCGATGTTCGCAATCGGCGCAGCCCTCGGGTTATTCGCCGGAGCGTGGCTAATCCAGACCTTCGGCTGGCAGGACGCCTACCACACGGTCATCCCGGTGGCCCTCGCCATCCTCGGCCTCGCCGCGTGGAGGCTCCCCGAGTCACGGCACCGGCTCGCAGTCGAGCTCGACGTGCCGGGGGCCGCGCTCCTGGGCGGGGCTCTGGCCGCCTTCCTGGTCGCGCTCTCCCAGGGCCCCGCGTGGGGGTGGGGACAGCTTTCGGCGGTCCGGTTCGGGCCTCTGCCGCTCGGGGTCCCGCAGTTCCTGGGCCTCTCGGCGGTGTTGCTGGTCCTGTTCTACCGGCAGGAGCGCCGGAGCGCAGCCCCGATGATCTACCTCGAACGCTTCCGGGAGCGCAATCTCGTGCTCAGCTACTTCACGATCCTGCTCGTGGGCGCCGCCCTCTTCGTTGGGTTCGTCGGGATCACGATCATCGTCGAGACGCCCATCGTCGGCCTGGGGCAGTCCGTGTTCCAGTTCGGCGTGCTCAGCTTGCCGACCACGATGTCGATGCTGGCCGCCGCTCCCTTCGTCGGGCGCGCCATCTCCCGGTTCGGGCCGAAGCCGATGGTCCTGGTGGGCGCCGCCCTGTCGACCGCCGGCTTTCTACTCCTCCTCTTCTTCAACCGCACCTACGACGAGCTGTTGCTCGCCCCCATCCCGACGTTCGTCGGACTCGTGACGATGATCGTCTCGGTCACGAACGTGGTGGTGCTCTCTTCCCGGAAAGGGGAGACCGGCATCCAGACAGGAATGGCCGAGATGTTCCAGGACCTCGGAGCCAGCATCGGACCCGTGGTCGTGGCGACCATCCTCGCCAGCTTTACCGGCACGTTCCTCTACACGGTCGGGACCCCGAAGGGCCCGGCCGTCGGTTCGACCCAGCTTCCCACGCTAGCCGGCTTCCACTGGCTCTTCGCCATCGGCGCGGCGCTCACGGCGGCGTGCGGGCTCCTCGCGGTCTTTCTCCGTAACTACACGTTCGCAGAGGATGGGACCCGAAGCGAGCAGCAGGCCGAGGTCTCCCTACCCCAACCGGCCGGAGAGTAAGGACCCCTCGGAAGGGCTTTACCCCCTCCCGGCATAGAACGAGCCGGCTTCGGGTCGACCGATGTCGCCCAATCGCACGAAGCGACCCATTACACGCAGGATTCGCAGCTGAGGGGGCGCTTTGGCGCTTTTGGAAAGACCGTTCTAATAGGCCGCTATCGTCGGTACGATGGACGGGCCGAGCGGGAGTCGCGAGCCCACTACTGACAGGGCGGAGGAGCCGGGCCCTATTCCGGTCAGCTCCCGCCGCGCAGAGGAGCGGGCGAACCGCGAAGCGTTCGATTGGTGCGACGCCGACCGCTAGTCGCGCCCCCGGAGCCTGCCCGAACGGCCGCCACCTTGTTCCGTCGTTACGTCGATTCTTTGCTCGACCGCACTCAACCGTTCTCGGACTTGGGCCTCGTCGAGCCCTTCGACCTCCAGCAGTTTGTCGGAGGCTCGCCCCGCGACGACCCACCGAACCCGGTCTTCTCCCACCTCGAGCCAGGAGGCGACTCGTCGTCGCACGTCCTCGTTCGCGAGGCCTCTCACGGCGGGAACTCGGCAGGCGATCACCCACCGCTGACGCCAGGAGTCCCACCGTAACCCCACCCGGCCCTGGCCCGGGTGGACTCGCACCGGGATTCGGACGGCCATCGCGCCGGCCCAAGGTCGCGAGCTACAAGGGCTCGGCGCCGGTCCGTGTTCGGTCCGTCCTTTGGCGTCGGTGCGCCGCGCTGAACATTCTCCGTGTCAGCGAGAGGGCGTCGGCCTTGGTGGCGGAGGGATCTCCCCGATCGCGGTCCGCTGCTCGAATTCCTTCTCCTCCCACATGTCGTAGGCGCTGGCGGCCGCGGCGGCCTGGGCGATGATGGCGAGGGCGTTCACGCCGTGGAAGATGTGAACGAGGTCCCAGAACGAGTAGCCAAGGAGGATCGACCAGGAGGTCCCGAGGTTGGCCCAAAGGAGAACGCCCAAGAAGGCCATCAGGATCGAGAGCGCAAGCGTCGCCCGGACCGTCCGCTTGATGCGAGCGGGGGCTTCGGTCGCCCGGGCCTGACGGTAGTTCGCGTAGGCCAAGAGTATGATGGCGAGCCCTAGCGGGGCATGAATGTAGATGAACCAGCTCGGGGGCCGCGGGTCCATCGTGATCAAGAGTTGCAGGAAGACGAGCCATACCATCCCGTAGAGGGTCGCCCAGAGTTTCATCGGTCATCCCATGGAGCCTCCCGTGCTCCCAGAGAGGAGGCGCCACGAAGGGACCCGCTGCGACCCTCATAGGCGGTTCGTGAAGACGGCTTGAGGAGCGTCCGGACGGGCGTTTCAGGATGCCTCGCAGAAAGGTAGATAACGCGGCTGAAGCACCCGAGCGGTCGGGAGGATCACCCATCCGATGATGCGATTCCAGCATGCCGGACTGCGCGTCCGCAACCTCGACCGATCCCTACAGTTCTACACGGGACCGCTCGGATTCCGGGTCAAGTCCCGAGGAGACACCCGCTCGTGGGGAGGGGGGATCTGGGTGTTGCTCGAAGATCCCCGTTCCCACCGTGTCGTCGAGCTCAACGGGTATCCTCGAACTTCCCTGTTCGGCGGGCGGTTCTCGGTGGGCGGCGGGATCGACCATCTCGACTTCACGCTCGGTGTCGCTCCTCCGGAGGCCCTCGGGCGGCTCTACCGCCGGCTGCTCCAGGCCGGCGGACGACCCACGGGGTACGAGCCAGCCACCACCGCAGGCTGGATGGCCAGCGTCCGCGATCCCGATGGCATCTGGATCACGATCGGTCGTCGCCCGACCGTGAGGGAACGACGGGCGATCGCCGCCTCGGTCCGACGGTCCGGCCCGCGCCGCCGGCGCCCCTCCTGAGCCCCGGCCCGGGGCGACGCTTCCGACGGCCCTGGCGTCTCTACTCGAGGTACTGCTTGAGGGGCGTCCAGTAGAACTCCTTCCACCCCCCCGCTAGTTCAGCCGCATACTCGGGTAGCACCCCGGTCTGGAGGAAGGTCAACTGGGTCCCTCCCCTCGATGGACGCAGGGTGAAGGTCACGGTGGAATAGTGGTCCTTGGGCCAAGCGTCCTCGGCCGGGCGCCACTCCTGCACGATTTTCCTGCCCCGGACCAGTTCGACGTTGCGCCCGTGAATGTACCCGTCGTGCGCCGTGAACTTCCCGCCGACCCGGGGGCTGATTCGCGCGGAGGCCCCGGTGAACGCCGAGTGGCCCTTCGAGGTCATCAGCGCATCGTAGACGTCGGTCGGCGGTGCCCGGATCCAGACGCTGTGACGGATGGTTCGTGTCTTCCTCATGGTGTGCCCCCACGACCCCGCACGTTGGCCGGGGAGAGGAGCTCTCGAACCCGGTCCGAGGGGAGCAGGTGCCGCAGCGTCATCTCGCTCTTCGGACCGGCTGAGTGGATCGTCGCGGAAGCGCCGTACCAGAAGCAGGTCTGGAGCGCCTTCGGTAGGAGGTCAGGGTCGTCCGTGCTCCGAAGCGACCGCGAGATGTCGCGCCATCGCTCGCGTATCTCGGGTGGAGTGCTCTCCCAGAGCTCAAGCGTCATCTCTTCTTCCTCGGGTGGAGGACCTTAGCGGCTCTCGAACTTAGAGCTTCTGCCGGGGCCGTCGCCGGTCCCATCGACCCCGGTGGTTCGAGACGACGTTCTAGGGGCGGGTCCGGGCCCCTCCGATTCCTTTTCTGCCCAAGCGAGGTTGGCCCACCCCGCGGTCCCCGTGTCGCCGTCGTCCTTCGTCCAGATCGCCGACCTTCCTCCTGCGGAGCGGGAGCGCGCCGTCCCGATCATCAAGGACTCCTTCGTCGGCATCTATCGCTGGCACGCGAAGCGCACGCTGCGCGAAGCCTCCCACGTCCGTGGCGCGTTCGTGGACGGGCAGTTGGTGGGGGTTTCGATGCTGGAGCAGCTTCGCCCGGAGGTGGGATATGCCTACTACCTCGCCATCGCCTCCGCGCGCCGCCGACAGGGCATCGGAGCGAGGATGCTGGACGACGCCCTCGCGCATTTCGACCGGGCGGGCACGGAGGTGGTCTTCGCGGCCGCTGAGGAGGAGAATGCCGCGTCGATCGCCCTCCTGAAGTCGCGGGGGTTCCGGGAGGTCGAGCGACGCGAGAAGAGCTACCTCGAAGGGGGACTCGGCGCCTGGGGCCTCCGCACGCGGATGCGCCTGGTCCACGGCGAAGTGCTGCTCGGACTTCGCCTTCGTCCCGGGACCCCCCGAAGCTGAGCGAACCGAGTCCGCTTCGTGGGGGTCATCGCGCGGCATCGGCGCCGTCGGGCGGGTTCAGCCGGCCTTCCGGGGGAACGGTCTTACCGTTCGATGACCTTACGAGACCCAGATGCCGGAGATGAACCGCGTCTCCCGCTGGTTCGTGAACCACGTCAAGGGTCGTTCCAACTCCCGGCTTTACTCGTGGCTTCAGGGCCACCTGGTCCTTCCACCGGGGGCCGTCTGCCTCGAGGTGGGTTGCGGGAACGGGAACATGGCGGTCCGGATCATGGACGGCATGTCCCCCGCCCGGATGGTGGCGACCGACATCGACCTCGCTCAGATCGAGGCCGCCGACCGCCTGGTCCGCGAGCACTATCCGACCGGCCTTCCCACCGGTCTGGAGCTGCGCCCCGCCGACATGACCCAGCTCCCGTTCCCGAACGAGGGGTTTGACGCGGTTTTCGCGTTCGCGAGCCTTCATCACACCGGTGGTCACCATCGCGACCCAGGTCAGGTCCCGACCGCCCTCTCGGAGATCGACCGAGTGCTCCGACCTTCCGGCTACCTCGCCTACGAGGAAGTTCTCCACCGGGACCTCCTGAAGAGCTGGCTCCGGGCGCACCAGTACACCGTGGCGGCGTTCGAGCATCGCTGGCGACGGGATCTCATGGTGGCACAGAAGCCGCCGCCCCCGGTGCCCCTTGGGAGCCCGCCGCGACGCTGAGCCCACCCATCCTCGAGCCGTGGGCGGTTCGGCTATTCCAGCCCAGACCTAGCATTTCGGACCCCCGACCGAATGCGGGGACTCCCGGCGTCCCGCACCGTCGAACCCGGTTAACAACACCGTTATTCCACCCACCACGGTAGAGGAGTCAGTATGGTCGCGTCATCGAAGAAGGCGGACCTCGCCGGTCCGGGCATTGGCACTTACGAGGAGATCGAGCGCGTGCTGCCCAGTGACTATCACTCGCTCCTCGATCCCAAACAGACCCAGCGGGCGATCTACGCCGCGAAACGGTACATCGAAGAGAACCTCTGCCACGAACTCAACCTGATGATGGTCCAGGTGCCGCTGATCGTCGACGCCGACAGCGGGGTGAACGACATGCTCGACCGGGATGGTTCGAGGACCCCCATCCAGTTCCACATCTCGAACGACCGCGACCTGCACCCGGTGAACGCCCAGGTCGTTCAGGCCGCGACCAAGTGGAAGCGTCTCGCGCTCCGCCAGTTCGGGATGACTCCGGGGGAGGGGCTCGTCACCGATATGCGGGCGGTGCGGAAGGATTACTTCCTCGACCACGACCACTCCGCGTACGTCGACCAGTGGGACTGGGAGCGGGTGATCCGCCCCGAGGAGCGCGACCTAGAATACCTCAAGAAAACCGTCCGGAAGATCTGGAAGGTGATCACGGGGGCCCAGAAGCACGTCGAACGGCTGTTCCCGGCGCTCAAGGACCCGCGCTATCCGCCGCTTCCGGACGAGATCAAGTTCCTGCACGCCGAGGAGTTCCTGGACGCGTACCCGGACCTCCCTCGCAAGCAGCGGGAGACGGCGATCGTCCAGAAGCATCCGGCGGTGTTCATCATCGGCATCGGCTACCCGCTCGCGGACGGACTGCCGCACGAGATGCGGGCCGCCGACTACGACGACTGGGTCTCCGAAGTGAAGTCGGAGGACGGCCGCACGATGCACGGACTCAACGGCGACATCCTCGTCTGGAACCCCGTCACCCGCCGGCGTCACGAGCTCATGTCGGGGGGGATCCGGGTGAACGGTCAGACGCTGCGCGAGCAGCTCACGATGTCCGGTCAGCTCGACTTCCTCAACTTCCCCTACCACAAGGCGATCCTGAACGGCGAGATCCCGCTCAGTATCGGCGGAGGGATCGGTCAATCGCGCACCCAGATGCTGCTCCTCCGCAAGGCGCATCTCGGCGAAGTGAGCGTTTCGGTCTGGCCGACGATCCTGAAGACAATCTCCGAGAAGAAGAACATCCACGTGCTGACGTAGAACCTCCTCGGACCGGGGGAGGGGGAGCGTCGCAGCCCCTCGACCGCCAGGTGAATCCGGGTCGACCGCGGGTTAACGAGGAGGAAGGGCGTACCCCTGGCCGTCCGGCACACCGGGTCGAGGAAGGAGATGCCGCGGCCGCTTCGGAATCGGAGCGAGGCAGGGCAGCAGCTCGCGGAGCGGTTGCTCCCCTCCTCGAAGGACCGACCGATCGTCCTGGCGCTTCCGAGGGGCGGCGTCCCGGTCGGGTTTGAGATCGCGCAACGGCTCGGCGCACCGCTGGATGTCCTGATCGTCCGCAAGGTGGGAGCCCCGGGCAACCCCGAGTACGGGCTCGGCGCCGTCGGGGAGGGCGGCGTGGTCAGCATCGACCGCCGGCGGGCGCGCGACTCCGGTTACGACCTCGCCGACCTCGAGCCGACCGTCGAGCGGGAGGTCGAGGAGGTCCGTCGGAGGGTGGAGCGGTTTCGCGGAGGTCGGCCCCTCGCCGACCTTAGCGGGCGTACCGCGATTCTCGTGGACGATGGGGTGGCGACCGGGGGCACGGTCCTCGCCGGGATCCAAGTAGTGCGAGCCCTCCACGCCCGGCGGGTCGTGGTGGCGCTCGGTGTGTGTCCGGGAGATACCCTCGAGGCGCTCCGTCGCGAGGCCGATGAGGTCGTGAGCCTGCTCGTCCCGACGATCTTCTTCGCGGTCGGGGAGTGGTACCGCGACTTCGAACCGGTGGACGACTCGGAGGTCGATCGCCTTCTGGCCCTGGCTCGAGTGCGTGCGCCGGCGGTGCCGTAACGGGGCCCTCGGGCTCCGTTCGGTCAGAAACCCCCGCCGCCGGGCATCGGAGGTGACCCGGGCGGCGGTGGACCCCCCGATTTCTTGGAGGCGATGACGTCGTCGATCCGAAGGAGCATGGTGGCGGCCTCGACCGCACCGAGGATCTCCTGGCGGGCGACGCGGATTGGCTCGACCGCGGTCGCCCGCATGTCGTCCACCCGGCCGTTCAGCACGTCCACCCCCGCGTGGAGGTCTCCCGACTTGTGCCGCCGGCGCAGTTCGATCAGCGTGTCGATGACGTCCATGCCGGCGTTCTCCGCGAGCGTCGCGGGGATCACCTCGAGGCCGCGGGCGAAGGCGTCCACCGCCATCTGCTCCCTCCCGCCGACCGTCGCGGCGTAGTCCTTGAGGCGAAGGCTGAGCTCGATCGCGGCGGCCCCGGCCCCGGTGAGGAGGCGGCCGTCCTCGAGCGCCAGCCCGACCACCGAGATGGCGTCCACGAGGGACCGCTCGCCCTCGTCGACCACGTGCTGGGCCCCGCCGCGCACCAGCAGGGTGACGGCCCGGGCGCGCGGGCAACCGCTCACGAACGTGAGCCGGTCCTCGCCGATCTTCCGCTCCTCGACCCGGCCCGCGACCCCGAGGTCCTTAGGGTCGAGGTCGGTGGCGCGGGCGACGATCCGTGCACCGGTCGACTTCGCGAGCGCCTCGATGTCGCTCCGCTTCACCCGGCGGACCGCGTAGACCCCGGCGTTCGCGAGGTGCTCGGCGGCCACGTCGTCGATTCCCTTCTCGTCGAAGACGACGTTGGCCCCCGAGGCCACCACGGCGTCGACCAGCCGCTGGATCTGGCGGGCCTCTTCCTGGAGGAACCCTTCCAGCTTGCCGGCCTCCTGGATGCGAATTTCGGCGTTGAACTCGGTCTTCTTAATCTCGAGCGCCGACTCGAGGAGGGCAATCCGCGCCCCCTCGACCAGCTTCGGCATCTCGGGGTGGACCCGTTCCTGCTCTACGATGTGGCCCTCGATCAGCTCGGAATCATGGATCTCGCCGCCCTGGCGCTTCACGATCTGGATGTTCTTCCGGTCGAAGCGGAGCTGGCCCCCGACCTCTTCGACCACCTCCTTGGAGGCGCGCACGGCCATGGAGGCCAATCCCTCGCGGAACTCCTTCACGCCCTTCGAGATCATCGCGGTCATCGCGATCCGCTTCAGCTCCTCGACGTCGGACGGGCCGACCGGTCGCGTGATTTCGTTCAGGAGGGCGAGCGCGCGTTCCGCCGCCCGCTGGTAGCCGAGCGTGATCTGCGTCGGATGGACCTTCTCGTCCAGCAGGGCCTCGGCTTGGTGGAGGAGCTCGCCGGTGAGGATGACCGAGCTCTTCGTCCCATCCCCGCACTCCTGGTCCTGAGTCTTCGCGACCTCAGCCAGCATCTTACCTGCGGGGTGCTGAATCTCCATCTCCTTCAGGATGGTCGCCCCGTCGTTCGTGATCACGACGTCGCCCATCCCGTCGACCATCATCTTGTCGCGACCGCGCGGTCCGAGCGTCGAGCGCAGCACCTCGGAGACCGACTTCGCCACCTCGAGCACTTGCCGCCGGGCATCGTCCCCGCGGGACCGGCCCGACCCTTCGCGCAGCACCAACACCGGCGTTCCAGCGAGCATAGTGAACCCTTGCTACGGCACCGCACTCGAGAGGATAACTCCGCGGTCAAAGGGCGTTGACGAGCGGGAAGCCGGGGTTCCTCGACGCCGCCGCGACCGGCCCGCGTGGGACGAGCGCGGGGCCCGAGCGAGGTCCGAGGTCGCTCTCAGCCCT
>Ga0187769_10002975_pt1 | contig 10052 bp, 10 predicted proteins | sample 0116_SJ02_MP02_1_FD_133140 | JGI IMG/M metagenome (GOLD analysis project Ga0187769, IMG submission 133140) | Tropical peat soil microbial communities from peatlands in Department of Meta, Colombia - 0116_SJ02_MP02_10_MG | ecosystem: Environmental > Terrestrial > Soil > Wetlands > Peat | place... | reverse complement strand
GGTCTATGTGGAATGTCACGAGCGTGTCGGTATCCTGGTTGGCCGCGAGCAGGAATCTGCCGGTGGGATCGATTCCGAAATGCCGCGGAGTCTTCCCCTGGGTCGGGGCATGATCTACGTGAGTGAGTTCTCCGGTACGCTGATCGATCTTGTAGATCACCATGCTGTCGTGACCCCGGTTTGAAGCGTAGGCAAACCTTCCCGACGGAGAGACCTGGACGTCGCCGCAGGTGCTGTCTCCGTGGAAACCCTCCGGGAGAGTGGGGACAATCTGCAGCTCTTTGAGTGTGCCCCTCCCGCCGTCATAGGACAGGGCCGCCAGCGTGGAGTCGAGCTCATTGATGAGATACGCAAATCTGCCACTCGGGTGGAAAGCCATGTGGCGGGGACCGGCCCCCGGTTTCATTGTGATCCAGGGGACCTCATTCGGTTCCAGCGTTCCCCGCTCCGAATGGAACTTATAGACCATGAGCTTGTCCAGCCCGAGATCGGGAACGAACGCGAACCGGTTGGCCTCATCAAGCGACACCGAGTGGGCATGGGGGCCTCTTTGACGGACGGGATCGACACTCGAACCTTGATGCTGGATGAAGTCGGAGGCCTCCCCCAGGCTGCCGTCGTCGAGCACCGGCAAGACGCATACGCTCCCGCTCATAAAATTGGCCACAAAGACAAATCTTCTATTCTTGTCCACAAGGACATGACATGGGTCGGTCCCACGCGTCAGCCTCTTGTTCAAGAACTCGAGCGTTCCCGTCCTCGGGTCCACAGCAAACGCGCTGATGGTTCCACTCGGCTGGTCTTCGTGTGTCTTCAATTCATTGACGGCGTATAGGAAACGCCGCGTGGAATCGAATGCCAGGTAAGACGGGTTGGCGATGCCGGTCGCCTTACTGACCAGTTCCAGAGCGCCTGACGATTGATCCATCCGATATACGTAAATCCCCTCCCCCTTTCCCTGGAGGATTCTCCCGGTCCCGAAGCGAATCGGTTCGGTATACGTTCCGACATAAACGAGCATTTGCTTCGCCATGCGCCACCCATCGAGAGAGTTCTTGTACCCAGAGTGAATCGGGTGATCTCCGAACCGGGACGGCCTAATTCGGCTCGACCACGACCTTGATGGCATTCTCGCGTCGATGGACGAAGCAATCCAGCGCCGTGGCGAAATCTTCCAACGGAAAGGTATGCGTCACCAGGTCAGCCACCTGCAATTGCTTGGCGGCGATCAGGCTGATCACCTTCCGTGAGACATTGGGGTTGGCGCGGGAGCCAAAGATGGCGATCTCGTTGTGCACGATGTACTTGAACGGCATCGGCTCGATCACGTGGTTCGGCGGAACGCCGACGAGCGACACCCGACCGCCCTTACGCACCATCTCCACCGCCTGCCGGAACGTTCCTGGCGCGCCAGAGCATTCGATCGTCTCATCCACGCCGCGCCCGTCCGTGGCCTCCCGCACGCCCTTGACTGCATCCACCTTCTCAAAATTCACCAGGACATCGGCGCCGGCGCGGCGCGCCGCCTCCAGCCGCGTGCCGCGTCCGACGGCGATCACCCGTGCCGCACCCAGCAGGCGCGCCAGGCGCATCGCGATGAGGCCGATGGGGCCGGGCCCGATGACCGCCACGGCGCCCCCGGGTGTCACGCCGGACAGTTCCAGGCCGTGCATGACCACGCCGGCCGTATCCACGAGGGCCCCTTCCCGGAAGGTCACCCCAACCGGGATCCGGTTCACGCTCTTGATCGAGTAGGCCGCGTATTGCGCGTAGGCCCCGGGCGTGATGAATCCGTAATGGCGATGGCCTGTCTCCGGGCGACCGTAGTTCTCGCAGATGGTGTACCGTCCCTGCATGCAGTTGGGGCACACCCCGCAACCGCGGTGCGCCTGGCCCGCCACCCGATCGCCGACCTTCAGATCGATGACACCGGTGCCCACGGCGACGACCTCACCCGCCCATTCGTGACCCGGGATGAACGGATACGTCGGCGGCCAAGTGCCTGCCAGGTCGCCACGGAGGATCTCGGGATCACTGCCGCAGATGGCCACGGCACGTACCCGGCAAAGCACTTCACCCTCCTGGGGTTGGGGAACCGGCACGGTGCGAATCTCGAACTTGCCAGGCGAGGGGAGAACCAAGGCGCGCATCTGGGATGGGATGATGTCAGGCACGGGAGCCCCCTTTGTCCGAAATGGGTGTCAGTGAGCCGCGCCGGCTGGACGCGTGAGCACGATTCGTCCCACGAGGTCTCCGGATTCGAGACGTGCAGCCGCCTCGCGGATCTGTTCGAGCGAATACTGCGCACCAATCACCGGGGTCAGCCGTCCCAGCTGGGTGAGTCGCACGACGTCGATCAGATCCTGCTTGGTGCTTCCCCGGCAGCCGATGATCTGTTGCTCCGTCTTGAAGAGGGGGATGGAAGGAATCTCAAAGGTCTCGTCCAGGTACGCCACGACCAGGAACCTCCCGCCCGGTCGGAGGAGGCCCAGGCCCTGGCGCACGCTGGCGCGGGTCCCGATATTGTCCACAACCAGGTCCACTCCCTCCCCGCCCGTGAACTCTGTCACCGCCTCTTCCAGCGACTGGCTTGTCGGGTTCACCCCTTTCGCACCGTACTGCTCTGCCAGGGCCAGCCGCTCCGGTCGGCGGCTGGTGGCGAGCACCTGCGCTCCCGAGAGGCGCGCGATCTGGACGCCGTGGATGCCCAGTCCGCCCACGCCGAGAATCAGGACGCGCTGGCCCGCGCCCAGGCCGCCCTGGTGGATCAGACTGTGGTACATGCAGGCCACGGCATCGGGCAGGATGGCTGCGCCCTCGTAAGAAAGGTCTGCGGGCAGCGCCACGAGGTTTGCCGCCGGCAGCGTCACGTATTCCGCGTGACCGCCGTCTCGTTCAAACCCGATCCGCTGCATGGCGGTGCACCGCTGCGTCTCCCCGGTCTGACAATGGCGGCACCGGCCGCAGGTGACATCGATGGCCGCCGTCACGCGATCCCCCACCTGCCAACCGGCGACGCCATGACCCAGCTCGGCGACCTCGCCAGCCAGTTCATGGCCGAGGATGCGCGGTAGCTCGCCGAGGGGCTGCCGGCCGGAGGGCAGATGCAGGTCGGTGCTGCACAAGCCGCTGGCGCGCACGCGGACCAGTACTTCGCCCGGGCCCGGCCGTGGGATCGGGCAGTCCATTACTACGAGCGAGCCTCCGTACCTCGCGACGACGACGGCGGGCATGCTGGGGCGCATCATTATTCCTTCAAGCCCGTAATCGCGATGCCTTGAATGAACGACCGCTGCAGGAAGAAGAAGAGCAAGATCATGGGCAGCGTGCCGATGGCTGCGACGGCCATCAATTGATCCCAGGCCGTGCCGAAGCTGCTCATGAAGAGCGAGATGCCGAGCGGCAGCGTGCGCAGCGAATCCTTCGTGACGATGATGAGGGGCCAGATGTACATGTCCCATGCCTCGCGGAACGTGAACACGCCAAGGGCGGCCAGCGCCGGCTTGCACAGTGGCATCACGATTTGCGCGTAGATCCGCAGCTCGGAGGCGCCGTCAATGCGCGCCGCCTCAATCAGCTCGTTCGGAATGCTCAGCAGGTACTGGCGCATCAGGAAGACGCCGAAGCCCTCCACGAGGAACGGCACGATCAGCCCCTCGTAGGTATTAGGCCAGTTGAGCTTCTTGACGATGAGGAAGAGCGGCACCATCGTCACCTCGAGCGGCAGCATCATCGTGCTGAGGATCAGCAGGAACAGGATCCCGCGCCCGAAGTAGCGGAACTTGCTGAGGCTGTAGCCGGCGAGGGAGGCCAGCAGGAGGTTGCCCAGCGTGATGGCAATGGCCACGAGGCTACTGTTCAGCAAATAGCGCGTGAAATCCTGCGCCCTCCAGGCCTCGCCGTAAGCCCTCCAATTGACGGGATTGGGGATCCACTGCAGCGGGACAAGGAACATATTCTCCTTCGTCTTAAATGAGCAGGAGACCATCCAGTAGTACGGCAGCAGCCCGATGAACCCGATGAGGAACAGGAGAGGATACGTGATGAACGCATGGCGGAGGCGGGACGATCGGCTCAGCATCACTCCTCCCCGTGGGAGAACAGCCGGATCTGGAACAGCGTGAAGACCATCACGGCGGCAAAGAGGAGCACGCTCATGGCGGCTGCCCGCCCCATCTTGAAGAACTCGAACGCCGTCTGGTAGATGAACAGCGGCAGCACGCGCGTCGAATCGGCCGGACCGCCGCCGGTCATGATCAGCGGCACGGCGAAGACCTTCATGGCGACGATCACGCTCATCACCATCACGAGCAACGTGGTAGGCTTGAGGAGCGGCAAGGTGATGTGCCGGAACCGACGCCAGGGGCTTGCCCCGTCGATCTGCGCCGCCTCGTAATACTCGTGGGGTATCGCCTGGAGGCCGGCGAGGAAAATCACCATGTAGTAGGGCGTCGCGCGCCAGATGCCGATGATGATGATCGCCCACAGGGCCCACTTGCTGCTGCGCAGCCAGGGGATGGGGTCGAGGCTGAACCACCCCAGGATCGTGTTCACCACTCCGTCCTGGTGGTACATGAACGTCCACACGACGGCGTTGACCACCGCCGGCATGACGACGGGCATGAAGGCGGCCGAGCGGAACAGGTTCTTGGCGATGATCTGACGGTTGAACAGCATCGCCAGCGCCAGGGACAGCACCCAGACGGGGACGCAGCTGAAAACCACGTACGTGATCGAGACGCGCGCCGAATTCAAGAAGAGCGGATCCCGAACGAGATCGATGAAATTGTCGAACCCGATGAACTTGGGCGGCCGGATGAGGTCGTATTCATGGAGGCTGATGTAGAACGCCTGCAGCATTGGAAGGAACCGAAAGACGATGATGATGGCGAGGGTTGGCAGCAGGATGGCATAACCGAAGAGCGCTTGCTTGGCGGTGACGTTCAGGCGGAGGCGCTTCCGGGCCGGACGCGGCTGGGTCGAGGCGAGTGCCCTCAAACGACGCTCCTTGCAGGCGGTGAACCCTGCCGGGATGGACCCCAGCAGGGTTCACCGCACGTCGGTCGATTTACTTCTTGAGGATCCTGTCGACATCCGCCTGCGCGGCATCCAGCGCTGCTTTCGGATCGGCACCGTCATAGACGACACTGTCCACCGCGCGGCCGACCGCCTGCGCGATTTCGTTGACGTTCTCGGAGCGGATGTACCAGGTAGCCGTCTGGACGTCCTTCATGTGCACGGCAAAGAAGGGGAACTTCTTGGCGACCTCGGTTTCGTTCACCCCCTTGACCGGCTGCACGAAGCCGGCCTTGGCGAGCCATTCATCCGGCTTGGCGAGCATGAACTTGACGAAGTCCCATGCCACCAGTTTCTGTACCTCCGGCTTGTTCTTGTTCACGGCCCACGCCCACCCGTAGACCATGGTGTGGGGCTTGGCAGGATTGACCTGCGGCAGGCCGACCACCGTAAAGTCGTTCTTGATCGGCGAGGCCTGGACCTGCGGGGTTGCCCAGGGGCCGGTGATCCACATGGCGGTGAAGCCGTCGAGAAAGTCCTGGTTCGGGTCGCTGGCGGTGTTCTTGGTGTTTTTGGGATCGCCACACGCCTTGGTCACATCCCGCCAGAGGGTGAGTGCCTTCACCGTTTCGGGGCTGTTGAGATGGGCCGTCTTGCCATCGTCGCTCAGAATCTTGCCGCCGAATTGCTCGGTCATGGGCTGCAGGTCCTGCAATTGCCAGCGCGGGCTGTGATAGGGGAATTCGAACGCCTTCCGGACCGTCCGGTTGCCCTCGACCTTCTTCAATTTGGGACAGAGCAGCATGAGGTCCTTCCACGTCTTGGGGGCGTCTTTTCGCGGATTCAGACCTGCGGCGGCGAACAGTTTGTTGTTGATGAAGAGACTCATGGAGTTGCCCTGATAGGGCAGGGTGTAGATCTTGCCGTCGAACGTGCCGGAGGCGAGCCCACTGCTGACATAGCGGGCGGCGAGCTCCTGGTAGCTCTTGACGCCAAACACGCTGAGGTTGACCGGCTCGAGGACGCCCTTCGCGTAGTAGGCGACATAGTAGGACGCGTCCGCGTCCATGATGTCGGGACCGGTGCCGGCCGCAAGCGCAACGGTCAGCTTTTGATTCATGTCGGTGGACGAAGCGATGGTGGGGTTGATAGTGACGTTGGGGTGGACCTTCTTGTAGGCCTCGATCAATTCCTTGACGTAAGCGGTGAAGGGGCCGTACTCGTGCCACCAAACCTCGATCGTGATGTTCTCGGCCGGGAAGGCGAATGTTGGGTTCGTCGGCTGCGCCGCTTTGGCCGGCTGGGGTGCGGCACCAAGGGCTACGATCATGGTCACGATGATCGCAACCGCGGGGAGAAGTCTGGGGCATTTCATTTGCATTCTCCTTTGCGCAAGGTGTCGATGAGAAGCATTTCCACGACACTCGCTTCGTTCAGTACGGAACACCTCCTTTGGCAGGTCGTGTGGCTCCCGTTCTATTTCAGACCCATCTGGCTGAGCCGGGCGAGGATGTCCGGACGAAGCGGTGTGAAGACGTCCAAGACTTGAACGTACTCGTCGAGGCTTTCGATCGAGTGAGGGACGTTCTTGGGGACGTAGGCCACCTCCCCGGGTCCCAGCACGCGCACCTCTGTGCCGATCGTAAAGCGCATGCGTCCTTCGAGCATGATGCTGAACTGCTCGGCTTCATGCTGATGCGGCGAACACTTGAGATTGGGGAAGGCTTCATGCAGGCAAATCATCGCCCGCTCACCCACAATGCTCTGGCGGCACATCCCTGCGGGAAGGGAGGGGTTCGGTTCGAGGTCACGCGCAACATGGCGCCAGGAATAGAAGGGCATGACCTACTCCTTTGCGCGTTCGCGCTTTTTCTCGATCGAATTCAAGAGTCGCCTTGCGGTGCCTTCATGATGCTCGATGGCGAAGCGTTCGGCCCTGGCGACGTCCCCCCGGGCGAGCGCCTGGGCGATCCGCCGGTGCTCCTGGGTCAGTTGCTCGAGGCGACCCGGCAGGAGGACGCTGATATTGCGGAAGCGCTGGCTGGCATCGTACAGGTTTTCCAGGAGGGAGTGCAGGCGAGGGGCGTGGGCCGCCTGCCAGATAATCTGGTGAAAATCACGGTTGACGCGCAGCACCCGGTTGAGGTCTTTCCCTTTGGCGGCTGCGGCCATCTCGCCGAGGATGGCGTGCAGGCGGTCGTGGTCGGGCTTGGTGAGATGCGGTGCCGAAAGCCGCGTCGCCAGCCCATCCAGCACGGCGCGGATGTGGTAGATCTCTATGATTTCGGCCTCGGAGAGTTCATTCACCACCGCGCCCCTGTGGGGTGTCAGGGTCACCAGCCCCGGGGCTTCGAGCCGGTGCAGCGCCTCGCGAACGGGCATCCGGCTCACGCCGATCTCCTTGGCGAGTTCGTCGGCGACCAGACGCTGTCCCGGCCGGTAGCGACCGCTCAGGATGGCATCCCGGATCGTGTCATACACGATCTCTTGCATCGTGCGGTAGGCGCCGACCATGCTTGAGCCACCTCGTTGGAATCGTCCACCCTCAGGCTGCCAGGCGCGTCGACGGGCGGCGCGTCGAAGTGTCCACCCGATTCCCTGTTTCCGGTCCGCCGTCCTGCCAATCCGGGCCGACGGCACGACACCGGAACGGTCGAGCCGGGCTCGGTCCAGAGTCGATGGATATTGGATATTGGATACAATATACGTCAAGCCGCGGGATGCTGTCAAGCGAGAAACCCGCGGTGGCACCAGGGCGGAAGAACGGGGGCGCAGGAGGGGATGGACTGGGGGAGAATCCGTCAGCGGGAGCCGCCGCCCTCACCCAGGGTCGGCGAACTTCCTGCCCTCACGCCGTCCCCGGGAGGGCCATTGGCGGGGAGAGCGTGGGCGTCAGGTGCTAGCACACGGCGGAAACTTTCGATTGACCCTCTCCGGCCAGGGGCCTATCATGGCCCCGCAATTCGGCCCAGGGGCGCCGCGGAGAGCCGGTGCGGGCCGAGGGAGGGCAGGTCATGGAAGCGGAAGAGACGATCTACGACGAAGATCTGGGCTACGGGGACGAAGAGCCGTCCCGCAAGCTTCTCGATACGCAAATCTTTCAAGAACCCATCAAGGCCCTGCACCTCCGCGCTGGCCGCGTGGCGGTACCCCTTGGGACCAGCATCGGCGAGGCGGCCCGGGCGATGAAGGAGCACCGCATCGGATGCGTCCTGGTCGAAGAGGGGGGCAAGCTCACCGGGATCTTCACCGAGCGGGACATCCTCACCAAGCTCGTCGGCACCGGCTACGATCCAGCCAAGGTCCTGGTGGATGGGGTGATGACCCGGGATCCCGAAACCCTTACCCCGGACGATCCCATCGCGTTCGCCATGCAGCTCATGAGCGTGGGCGGCTTCCGCCACGTTCCCCTGGTCGACGCGGACCGGCGTCCCGTCGGCATCCTGTCGGTCAAGGACATCGTGGAGTACCTGGTCGAGCACATCCCCAGCGAGATCTTCAACATCCCACCCGAGCCGGGAAAGCATGCCCGGATCCCCGAGGGGGGTTGATCCCCGGGACGCCCAACGGCCGCGCTCTTTCCGGAGCGCCCGCCGCCCCCGTCGCGCCGGACAATCCGGCCGGCCTTCACCCGCCCCCTGACCCGATTCTCACGATCGCCATCGGAAAGATCGGACCGCCACAGCCTTACTAAGGGGTCCGGAACTTAAGCTACATTTCGCCGGACCCCTTAGTTCGCGGGGAAGGCCCTCGCGCTTGCAAGCCAGGCAGCAACCGCTCGGCCCTCCCCACGCACCCACGCCTCGGGCGCGGGTACCCGACCGAGAGGGGCGGCCCGCCGCCCCTCCTCGGACTCTCCCCCGGCTGTGCGGATGGATCTGGGCTGTCGCTCAAGTTTCGGACCGCACAGTAACGATCTTTCCCGCAGCGGGGCTAGTGTCCTGAGTCAGAGATCCGCAGCATATGTCAGGGCTGGCCAGGGCGTCCCGGAGCGCCGCGCCACACCCAACCTGACGGTTGGGTACCCGGCGGCCGGGTCCGGCACGGAGGCCCCTGATCTGTGGGGGCCGACCCGGAGCAAGGCCGCCCGGTTCCGGGTACCCACCCGAGAGGGTGGGTGCAGACGCCAGGCGTCGGAGGGATGTCCTGGCCGGCCCGCCGATTAGTCGTAGGACTTCGGACTCAGGAGACTAGTATTCCGTCGGGGCCTTCACCCGCCCCTCGGCGTCGTAGACGTACACGCCATCGGCCGCCTCGTCCCGGGTCTTCTTGTGGGAGCCGTCGCAGAACGGCTTGGTCTTGGAGAGGCCGCAGGCGCAGATCCAGATGGGGAACTTGGCCTGCCCCTCGTCGATCCGGTACGGCCCGTTCTTCTCGTGCTTCACCAGTCTGGCCATCTCATCCTCCTTCCTCTCCCGTCCCGGGGAATCGTCCTCCCCTCTCGTCTGACGCCTCACGTTTCACCCACCGCGGGCCTTCCCCTTCGCGTTGCGGATCTCCGCCAGCGCCTCGAAGGCATGGCGCACCGACTTGGCCGCGACCGTGCCGCCCATCAGCAAGCCGACGTCCAGGGCCTCCGCCAATTCGGCGTCGGTCCCACCCAGGTCGAGGACCTCCTCGACTCGATGGTCAATTCAGTCGAAGCAGTTCTGCGCGACGGCGACGGCCAGCGCCATGAGCTCCTTGTGCTTCCGACTGATGGCCCCGTCGGCGAACACCTGTTTTCCCAGTTCCTGGAACCCGGGAAAGACTCGCATCCGGCTCCGCAGGATCTGCCCGTTCAGCCGCTTCCTCCGCTTCACCCGCTCCGGCCAGCCATTCATGGGATGCCTCCTTTGGTCGCGGCTGGAAATTTTCCCCCCCGACGTACATTTTTTTCTTGCGTCCCGCAAAATCTACGAGTACGTTCAGCGTACACCAGAAAGGAGGTGATCCAGTGGGCATATTACACTGGACAGGTGAGGTGATTGTAACGTAGGCGTCTCCCCGCTCAGGCGAACGCCCGGGGTTTCGTCTGCGGAATCCCAGCAATCGCC
>Ga0187769_10002974_pt1 | contig 10052 bp, 9 predicted proteins | sample 0116_SJ02_MP02_1_FD_133140 | JGI IMG/M metagenome (GOLD analysis project Ga0187769, IMG submission 133140) | Tropical peat soil microbial communities from peatlands in Department of Meta, Colombia - 0116_SJ02_MP02_10_MG | ecosystem: Environmental > Terrestrial > Soil > Wetlands > Peat | place... | reverse complement strand
GGGATTTCCCTCGAGGTGCGCCGCCATGTCGGTGTAGTCCTTGATGGCGTGCAGGTAGGTCCAGGGGAGCGCGTACTGCCCGGTGAGCGGGTCGCGGTATTGCGGCTGGTGCATGTGCCACAGCAGCACGACCGGCAGGCGCCTCGATACGCTCACCGTCAGCTCCCGCGCACGCCACGCAGCATGTCGGCGGTGATGAGCACCACGCCATGCTCGGTCACATGAAAGCGGCGCGCATCCGCCTCGCGATCGACGCCGACGCTCATGCCGTCGGGAATCTCGCAGCCCTCGTCGATGATGGCGCCGTGAATCGCACAGCCGCGGCCGATCTCGGCATGCGGCAGGATCACGGAGCGCTGGATGTGGCTGCGTTCCTCGACGCGCACGTTGGAGAACAGCAGCGACTCGCGCACCACGGCGCCGGAGATGATGCAGCCGCCGGACACCATGGAGTTGATGGCCATGCCGCGGCGGCCGTCCTCATCCAGGATGAACTTCGCCGGCGGCTGCTGCACCTGGTAGGTCCAGATCGGCCAGTCCTCGTCGTAGATGTTCAGCTCCGGGCGCACGTGCACGAGCTCGAGGCTGGCGTCGTAGTACGCATCGATGGTGCCGACGTCGCGCCAGTAGCTCTGCGCACGGGTCTTCACGTCCTGGAACGGGTAGGCGAAAACCTGCCGGTCGGCGCCGATGGCCTCGGGGAGGATGTTCTTGCCGAAATCGTGGCTGGAAGCCTGGTTGGCGGCATCCGCCTCCAGCATGCGCTCGAGCAGCGGTGTGTTGAAAACGTAGATGCCCATCGAGGCGAGGATGCTCTCGGGACGCCCGGGGAGCGTATCCGGCGCGGCCGGCTTCTCGGCGAACTTCGTCACCCGGTTCCACTCGGTGGCCGTGAGCACGCCGAAATTGCGCGACTCGCGTGCCGGCACCTCCACCACGCCAACGGTGATGTCGGCGCCCTTCTCCACGTGGTAGGCGATCATCGGCCCATAGTCCATCTTGTAGATGTGGTCCCCGGCGAGCACCAGCACGTGCTTGGGGCGGTGCGCGAGGATCAGCTCGAGGTTCTGATGCACGGCATCCGCGGTGCCGCGGTACCAGACCTCGCCGAGCTGCTGCTGCGCCGGCACCACCTCGACGAACTCGCCGAACTCGCCCCGCAGGTAGCTCCAGCCGTTGTGCACGTGCTGGATGAGCGATTGCGCCTTGTACTGGGTGAGGATGGAGATCTGGCGGATCCCCGAGTTCACGCAGTTCGACAGCACGAAGTCGATGATGCGGAACTTGCCGCCGAAGGGCGTCGCCGGCTTGCAGCGGTGCAGCGTGAGATCGCGCAGCCGCTCGCCGCGCCCGCCGGCCATGATCACCGCGAGCGTGCCGCCCGTCAGACGGCTCACATAGCGACCGGAGGAGGCGCGTGCGGGCTGGCGCGGCATGAGCGGTACTACAACCCAAGGCGTGCGGTGGGCGCAACACCCGCAGTGCCGCGCATCACAACCACTTCATCAGCCCCAGCTCATGAGGATGCGACAGCAGCTCGTGCCACGGGAAGATGCGCACCTCGGTGCGAAACTGGCCGCACTCCGGCGGCTCGACATCCAGCGCGAAGGTCACCTCTCCCCCGGCATCCTGCTCATCCGCAGCCGTGAGCGTGGCGTGCCACACGCCCGCACGCGGGGGCTGCCCGTAAGAGGACAGCGGCGGCGGCGAAAGATCGGCCTCGGGCAGGAGGCGCCGCGCGACGAACTCCACCCGCACGTCCGCGGGGGCGAGCCCGTTGAGCGTGGCTGCCACGCGCAGCCGCAGGCGCTCGCCGCGCGGCAGATCGCGCGCCCCGTCGGCGAGGAGCCTCAGGCTCACCTTCGGCCACGCCGCCCGCACGCGCTGCTTCCACTCACCGAGCGTGCGTGCCCCCGTGAAGGCCTCCGCCGCCAGGCGGCGGTAGTGCGTTACCGCCGGCAGATAGACGCCGCGGGTGTAATCGAACAGCACGCGGCGCATGTCGAAGCGCGGGATCACGCTCATCATGGCGCGCTTGCTGCGTTTCACCCACGCGGGCGGACAGCCGCCTTGCGCACGCTCGTAGTAAAGCGGCAGCACTTCCTCTTCCAGGGTGCCGAGTATCAGCTCCGCCTCGAGCGCATCGCGCCGCTCCGGATCCTGCACGTTGGCCGCCGGAATCCCCCAGCCGTTGTCCTGCGCCCAGCCCTCCGCCCACCAGCCATCGAGGATGCTCAGGTTCAGGCGGCCGTTGATCGCCGCCTTGATTCCCGAGGTGCCGCTCGCCTCGAGCGGGGCGATCGGATTGTTGAGCCAGACATCGACTCCGGAAACGAGGCAGCGCGCGAGCTGCAGGTCGTAGTCCTCGAGGAAGATGATCCGGCCGACGAACTCCTGGCTCATCATCAGCTGGCGCAGCTCACGCAGCACCTGCTTGCCAGGCTCATCCGCCGGGTGCGCCTTGCCGGCGAACAGCAGCACGAGCGGAGCCTCGGGGTTGTTGACGAGGCGCGCGAGGCGCGTGCGATCACGCAGCAGCAGGGTCGCGCGCTTGTAGGTGGCGAAGCGCCGCGCGAAGCCGAGCGTCAGCACCTCGGGACGCTGCGGGTCGAGAAAGCGCGTGATGTGCCGCAGTTGCGCCGGGCTGCCGCCCTTGCGCTCGTACTCGCGCTGCAGCCGCTCGCGCACGTTCGCCAGCATGCGCGACTTGACGTCCTGCGCGATGGTCCAGTAGCGCTCATCCGGGACGCGCTCGAGCGCGCTCCAGAATTCCACATCGCGCAGACGCTCGCGCCATGCCGGCGTGAGCTCGCGATCGAAGAACTCCATCCACCGCTGGTGCAGGAAGGTCGGCACGTGCGTGCCGTTGGTCACGAACCCCACCGGGTTGTCCTCCGGGCGCAGTTCCGGCCACTGGTCCGCGAACAGCCGCGCCGTCACGCCACCATGCACCCGGCTCACGCCGTTGACGTAGCGCGTGCCATTCAGCGCGAGCCGCGTCATGTTGAACAGCCCCGGCGCGGACGGCGCACGCCCGAGCTCAAGGAACCGCTCGGCGGATATCCCCAGCCCGGCGATCAGGCCCTGGAGGTGCTGCACGATCAGCTCCGCGCCGAAGACATCGTGGCCGGCGGCGACCGGCGTGTGCGTCGTGAACACGCCCCCGGCCGCGACGGCCTCGAGCGCCGCCTCGAAGGTGAGGCCCTGTGCCAGGTGCTCGCGCAGCAGCTCGAGGATCAGGAACGCCGCGTGCCCCTCGTTGAGATGCCACACGGCCGGCTGCACACCGAGGGTGCGCAGCGCGCGCACGCCGCCGATACCGAGGATCATCTCCTGGCGGATGCGGGTCGACTCATCGCCCCCGTAGAGGCGGTGCGTGATATCACGGTCACCCGGTTCATTCGCCGCGCAGTTGGTATCGAGCAGGTACACGGGCACTCGGCCGGCCTGAGCTTTCCACAGCCGCGCGGCCACCTCACGCGCGGCCACACCGACCTTCACCGTGACCCATTCCCCCGCAGCGTTGCGCACCGGCTCGACCGGCAGATCGCGCGGATCGCGGGAGCGATATTCGGCGTGCTGCACGCCGTCGTTGTCGACGGTCTGCGTGAAGTACCCCTGCTCGTAGAGCAGCCCCACCGCGACGAAGTTGGCTCGCTCATCGCTCGCGCCCTTGCAGTAGTCCCCGGCGAGCACCCCGAGGCCGCCCGAATAGATGGGAAAGCTTTCGTGGAAGCCGTACTCGGCGCAGAAGTACGCGACGAGCGGCGCCGCTGCCGCCGGTGCGCTTACCTGCACATACGCATCGAGCGTCTCCAACGCGCGCTGGTAGCGCTCGAGGTAGCGCGCATCGCCCCCGGCGCGCTCGAGTGCGCTCTGGTTGACGCAGCGGAGCATCAGGCGGGGGTTGCCGTTGGTCTGCTTCCACAGCTCGGGATCGAGATCCTCGAACAGCGCCCGCGCCGGGCGATGCCAGCTGAAAAAGAGGTTCGCGGCGAGCTCCGGCAGCCGGGCGAGGCTCCCCGGGATCACGGGGGTGATTTCGAGGAGCGGGTTTGGCATCACGCGCGAGTCTAGCAGTCCCCGGCCAGGGGCCCTCGCGGAGCCCCGCTCGGGCAATAGTTAACTGTTCAGTTCACTATTGCCCCACGAGACCGCACATGCCCAGCTCCTTCGTTCCCCTAATACTATTTGACAGCTAATACTGTACAGTTAATAATACTGCTCAGTGGACGATAGCCAAGCTCGCAAGTTTCAGAAAGACCTCAATGCCGGCCTCGTGGCACTCGTTCTCCTCGCGATTCTCGAGAGCAGCCCCGAGGATCTCTACGGCTATGAGATCGCCAAACGCCTGCAAAAGGCCAACGAAGGCGAGCCACTCTTCAAGGAAGGAACCATCTACCCCGTGTTACGCGCACTCGCAGCCGCGGGGCTCCTCACCAGCCGCGTCGTCCCTTCCTACGCGGGACCGCCACGGCGTTACTACCGCATCACCGAGGAGGGCCGCGTGATGCTGCGTGAGTGGAGCGACATCTGGCGCCAGACGCGCGGCTTCGTCGACCGCTTCATCGAAGGAACTAACGCATGAGCCCCAGTGCCCCCCGCTCGATCGATGATTATCTGCAGCAGCTGCGTGCCGCGCTCGCCGGACAGGATCCCGCGCTGATTCAGGATGCGCTCTACGACGCCGAGGAGTACCTGCGTGCCGAGGTGGCCGCCCACCCGGATAAGTCCGAGGCGGATGTGCTCGAGCTCATCGCGAGCACCTACGGCGCGCCGGAGGAAGTCGCCGCGGCATACCGCGACACGGAAGCGAAGGTAACGGCGGCGCTGAAGACGCCGGCACCGCGCGTGACCGGCGAGCCTTCGGGGCTCAAGCGCTTCCTCGGGGTGTTCATGGATGTGCGGGCCTACACCTCACTCTTCTATATGCTGCTCACCCTCGCCACCGGGATCGTGTATTTCACCTTCGTGGTGACGGGGCTCGCGCTCTCGGCCGGGTTCGCGATCCTCATCATCGGCATTCCCTTCTTCCTCGCCTTCATCGGCATCGCGCGCGTCATCTCTCTCGGCGAGGGACGGCTGCTCGAGGCGACGACCGGGGAGCGCATGCCGCGCCGTCCGGTGCACCCCGGCCCGCCCGCCAGTTGGCTAACCCGCATCGGGGAGATGCTGAAGGACGTACGCACCTGGACGACGCTGCTGTACCTGCTGCTCATGCTGCCGCTCGGCATCATCTACTTCACCGTCGCGGTGACGGGACTTGCCATCGGCCTGCGCTGCGCGCTTTCCCCGCTGGTCGTGATCGGGCGCGACCTCGCGTTCCTTCCCCCGGGCGTATCGCTCGACATGATCCGCATCGACGGCCTGCCGGTCGCTTCGCCCCACTCGCTCCTCGGGTCGCTCGTCGCCATGGTCTTCGGCATCGCGATCCTGGCGGCACTGCTGCACGCCGCGCGCTGGATCGCACGCTCCCATGCGCGGCTCGCCAAGGCGCTGCTCGTCGAGCCCGGTGCCTAAGGGGAACCTCGGCTACACTGCGCCGCATGCTGCGCTGGCGCCTGAGCGTACTCATCCTGCTGGCTCTGCCCGCGGTGCTCTCGGGGGCCGACGCTCCGCCGGCCGCCCCGGGCGGCTCCGGCGCAGTGCCGGGGTGTCTCCCGGAAGGCAACGGTTACCTTCGCGCCCGCATCCGCGGCGCCATGAATCTCGACATCGACTGGCGCAACGGCGAGCTCGAGTGCGAGGGCGGGCCGCGGCCCGATGGCAGCGGTGTGCGCGTGAGCTTCGCGGGCCCGCCGCACGCCGACGGACGACGCCTGCGCCTGGTGTTCGGCGTCAGCACGGTGCAGGAAGGACGCAGCGGTCGCGATCTGCCGACGAATCTCACCGTGATCTTCGAGGGCGAGGAGCGCGTGTTCGCCACGCGCGGCGAGGATCACTGCACGGTCGATGAGCTGCGGCAGGACCGCCTCGGCGAGCTCGGCGGACCAAAGCGCTCCTGGCGTATCGTCGCGCGCGGCTTCTGCATCGCCCCTGCGAGCACGCTCGCCAATGATGCGCGTATCCTCGTCAGCCGCTTCGATTTCGCCGGCCACGCGGTCTTCGAGGATGAGCCCGCACATGCAGAGCGTCGGCCCTAGAACCCGCCTCGCGGCGCTGCTCGCGGCCGCGGCCGGTGCGGCCGCGTTCGCGCAGCAGCCAAGCCGGCCGCTGGAGCTCGCGAGCTTCCCGCGCACGACACTCGAGATCACCCATCGCGATGCGCAGCGCGTGTCACACCGGCACCTCTTCCAGGTATGGATTGCCGACACCCCCGAGCGCGCCGAGCAGGGACTGATGTTCGTCAGCGATCTGCCCGCGACCTTCGGGATGGTGTTCCCGGTCGAGCCCCCGCGCATCGAGTCGATGTGGATGAAGAACACCTACATCGAGCTCGACATGCTGTTCATCCGCGCCGACGGGCGCGTGAGCAAGATCATCGAGCGCGCAGCGCCGCTCTCGCTGCGGACGCTGAGCTCGGAGACGCCGGTGGCCGCGGTGCTCGAGCTCAAGGGTGGCGAAGCTGCGCGGCTCGGCCTCGCGGTCGGCGATGCCGTCAGCTGGAAGAAGCCCGGCGGCTGACAAGGCCCGCGCCGGCGCGGCCCCGGGCGGGCGGCGGTGCCGTTACTCCTCCTCCGCGCGCGGCTTCCAGGCCTGCGCGAGCTCCTGCTGCTTGCGCGGGGGCACCGGATCGTAGTGGCTGAGCTCCATGGTGTAGGCGCCCTGCCCGCCGGTAAGCGCCTTGAGGCGCGACTGGTACTCCGAAATCTCCGCGAGCGGCACGAAGGCATTCAGCGTGGCGCGCTGCCCCGGCAGTGAGCCGCTGCCGTTGATACGCGCGCGCTTGGTGGCGAGGTCTCCGGTGATGTCGCCGAGCGCGCTCGCTGGAGCGCTGATCTCGAGCCGCATGATGGGCTCGAGCACGATCGGGGTTGCCTTCTGGAAGGCATCGAGGAAGGCCTTGCGTCCCGCGGACACGAAGGCCACCTCCTTCGAGTCCACCGGGTGATGCTTGCCGTCGTACACGGTCACGCGCACGTCCTGGATCGGAAAGCCGGCAAGCGCGCCCTCGGCGAGCACCTGGCGCACCCCCTTCTCCACTGCCGGGATTTATTGCCCGGGAATCGCGCCGCCTACCACGTCGTCGTCGAACTCGAATCCCGCGCCGCGCACGTGCGCCTCGACGCGCAGATACACCTCGCCGAATTGCCCGGCCCCGCCGGTCTGCTTCTTGTGCCGGCAGTGTCCCTCGGCGGGCCGCGTGATGGTCTCGCGGTAGGGAATGCTCGGCGGATGGGTCTTGACGTGCACGCCGTAGCGCTCGGCCATGCGCTCGAGCAGCACGCGCAGATGAAATTCCCCCATGCCATAGAGCACGGTCTCGTTGACGGAGGCATGGTGCTCGATGCGCACGCAGGGATCCTCGGCGGTGAGCTTGTGCAGCGTGTCGGCGAGCCGCTGCTCATCCCCGCGTCTCTCCGGCTCGATGGCGAGCCCGAGCATCGGCGGGGGGAAGGCCACGGGCTTCAGGTGATACTGGTCCTCATCGTGCGAGTCGTGCAGCACGGCATCGAGGTGCAGCTCATCCACCTTGGCGATGGCGCAGATGTCGCCGGGTACCGCCGCGGTGATCTCCGCCGTCTCCTTGCCGAGCAGGCGGAAGAGATGCGCGATCTTGATGGGCTTGCGCGCATCGCCGACGAACAGCTGGCTCCCCGGGCGCACCGTCCCCTGATGCACGCGCAGTACGCCGAGCTTGCCGACGTAGGGATCGATCGACACCTTGAACACGTGCGCGATCACGTGCTTCGCCGGGTCGGGCGTCACCTGCGCCGCCTCGGCGCCCTCACCCGTGCCCTTGAGGAAAAGCGGCGGGTTGCCCTCCGCCGGGTTCGGCATGAGGCGCGTGAAGACCTGCAGCAGCTCCGCAATCCCCGCGCCGCCCTCGGCGGAAGCGAAGCACACCGGCACCAGGTGCCCCTCGCGCAGCGCCTGCTCGAAGGGATCGTGCAGCTGCTCGGGCGAGAGCTCCTCGCCCTGCTCCAGGTAGAGCGCCATGAGCTTCTCATCGAGCTCGACGACCTGATCGATGATCTGGGTGTGCGCGGCCTCCACGGTGGAGAAATCCGCGGCGCGGCCGTGCGGCTGAAAGAAACAGTCCACGACGCCATCGCCCCCGCCGGCGGGCAGATTCAGCGGCAGGCACTCGTTGCCGAACATCTCGCGCAGGTCCTTCAGGACCTGCTCGCAGTGAGCATCGCGGCTGTCGATCTTGTTGATGATGATCATCCGGCACAGCCCCCGCTCGCGCGCGAACTCCATCAGGCGCTGCGTGAGGGTGTCGACCGGGGCTGCCGCACTCACCACCACGGCAACCGCCTCGACCGCTTCCAGCACCGAGAGCGACTTGCCGAGAAAGTCGGCGTAACCGGGAGTGTCGATGGCATTGAGGTGCGTGCCGTCGGTGTCGAAGCTGCAGATGGCGGTGTCGAGGGAGTGCTGCAGACGTTTCTCCTGCGGATCGAAGTCCGACACCGTGGTGCCGCGCGCGAGGCTCCCGCGCGCGCGGATGGCGCCCGCCTGCAGCAGCAGCGTCTCGAGGAGGGAGGTCTTGCCCGCGCCGGCCGGTCCGACCAGCGCGATATTACGGATGCCCGAAGTCGTGTACCCCATGGCGCATGCTCCCCCCGGCAGATTAAGACCGGCGTCGCATGAGCATCACCGGCACAGCCAAAGCCTACTCGCAAAGGCGGCATTGCGGCTACTCGCGGCGGTACTATCTCAAGGAGGGACTGCGTCCCCGTGCGGCTATGCGGAAGGAGCGCGCAAGATGAGTGATTCTCGGGACGAAGCAGCGCCCACCGGGAAGGTGCGCAGCCGCGGGCTGCAGCAGAAGATTCAGCGCCAGCTCGATGAGGCGCTCGCCGACAGCTTCCCGGCGAGCGACCCGGTCGCCATCGTAACCTCGCACGCGGAGGAGGACTGGGGTACGGATCCGGGGCCGGAGCAGGACGCGCCGCCGCCAGGCGCAGGCCGCTGACGGCGTGCACTACGGCGCGGTGAGCTCGAGCGCGGAGCCTGCCTGGTTCACCGTGGTGAGCACGATCGGGCGGCGCCAGACTTTGTGCAGGTAGTCGAGAACCTTACGGCTGCGCTCGAGGTCGAGCCCGCGACCATCGACCGCGCTGTCGTGCGCGAGCTCGAGCGTGCCGTCGTTGCGCACCCGCACCGCGGAGACGATCGGCGCGCCGAAGTTGTACTTCGGGGCGAGCAGCGCCTCGTGCAGCGCCGTGAGGTCGGCCTCGAGCACCTTGATCTGCCCGTCGCTGCGCGCGCTGTAGCGGAACAGGCCGAGCTCGTCCGCGAGCTCGCGCGTCAGGTGATTGCGCACGAAGCCGAAGTCATCATCCTGCTCCATGATGCTGCGCGCCGCGGCGAGCCCCTGGCTCGCGACGATCTTCTCCCACATCGCGAACCCGAGGTGGTAGGGATTGATACTGAGTGAGAGCTGCTGTTCCGCCGCCACGGGACGCACCACGTCCGAGTGGCACTTGATGGCATCGAGATAGGCCTGCTGCGGCACGAAATCCGCCTCGCGCAACAGGCGCGCGTGCCAGTACGACGCCCAGCCCTCGTTCATGATCTGCGTGGCGAACACCGGATAGAAATAGAACGATTCCTCGCGCACCGCGAGAAAGATGTCGCGCTCCCAGCTCTCCATCTCCGGCGCGTAGCTGGCAACGAACCACAGCAGGTCGCGCTCGGGGTGCGGCGGCACCGGTGCGCGCTTCTTCGCCTCGACCGCGCTGCCGGCGACGCTTGGCTCGAGCTGGGCGAAGCGCCTGCGGAAGGTATCGTCGATGAGCACCCTGGCGTCCTCGAGATACTCCGGGTAGCGCTCGCGCCGCAGCGGCTGGTCGATGTCGACGTGCTGCTCGAGCGCGAGCGCGGCATCGAGCGCGGCTTCCACGCGCTGGGCGCCATGAGCCTCGATCGCCTGCGAGATCTGG
>Ga0187769_10002973_pt1 | contig 10055 bp, 9 predicted proteins | sample 0116_SJ02_MP02_1_FD_133140 | JGI IMG/M metagenome (GOLD analysis project Ga0187769, IMG submission 133140) | Tropical peat soil microbial communities from peatlands in Department of Meta, Colombia - 0116_SJ02_MP02_10_MG | ecosystem: Environmental > Terrestrial > Soil > Wetlands > Peat | place... | reverse complement strand
TTACAATCTTCTTAAGGACTGGCTTCCGCAGGATTCGGTGGACGCGATCCGTGACTTTCGCATCGCCATTAAGGGTCCACTGACGACGCCGGTTGGCGGCGGCATCCGTTCGCTGAACGTGACGCTCCGGCAGGTACTGGATCTCTACGCATGCGTTCGCCCGGTGCGCTATTTTGAAGGTGTGCCCACTCCGATGTTGCATCCCGAACGCATGAATATCGTTATCTTCCGCGAGAATACAGAAGACGTGTACGCCGGGATCGAGTGGAAGTCAGGAACTGCTGAAGCCGAAAAGATTGCTGCGTTCGTGAACGACGAAATGCTGAAAGGCACGAAGAAACGCCTACCTCCGCTAGCCGGCATCGGCATCAAACCCATCTCACCGGGCAATACGAAGCGTCTGGTGCGCCGCGCGATTCGCTATGCCCTGGATAACCATCGCCGCGTCGTGACGCTCGTTCACAAAGGCAACATCATGAAGTTCACCGAAGGCGCGTTTCGTGATTGGGGTTATGAGCTCGCTGTTGAGGAATTTCGGAGCGAGGTTGTGACCGAACGCGAAAGCTGGATTCTAGATAACAAAGACCGCGACGCGAATATTTCGATCGCCAAAAACGCCGCGCTGATCGAGCCGGGCCTCGATCAAGCCACCGAAGATTTCAAGGACAAAGTCGCCGCCGAAGTGAAGCAAACACTCGACGCCCTCTACGTGTCCCACGGTCGCGGTCAGTGGAAGAAGAAGCTCCTCGTTAACGATCGCATTGCTGATTCCGTCTTTCAGCAAGTGCTGACGCGCGCCGACGAGTATGAGGTTTTCGCCACGCCGAATCTGAACGGCGACTATATTTCCGATGCCTGCGCCGCGCAGGTTGGCGGACTAGGAATGGCGCCGGGTGCCAATATCGGGGACGGCTACGGCTGCTTTGAAGCGACGCACGGCACCGCGCCGAAATATGCCGATAAGGATGTCATCAATCCGAGTTCGGTGATCCTCTCGGGCGTGATGATGTTCGACTTTATGGGCTGGAAGGAAGCGGGCCGACTGATTGAATCCGGTATCGAGCGCACGATTCAGCAAAAGCGTGTGACCTACGATCTAGAACGCCTGATGACCGGCGCGACCAAAGTCAGCACATCCGACTTCGCCAACGCCATCATCGAAAATATGACTGCGCCCGCGTCGGTTGGCCGCTAGCTGTCTCTCATTGTCAAATCTCATATGCGTTAGGAGACTTTCGAATGCGCAAGAAAGTTACTGTCGTAGGCGGCGGCTTCGTCGGCTCGACGACAGCTCAACGAATACATGATGCCGGCTTGGCCGATGTAGTTCTGACGGACATCCTAGAGGGTATTCCTGCCGGCAAGGCGCTCGACATGGCCGAATCGGCTCCCATTCTCGGCGCAAACTCTCACGCCGTCGGAATCTCAACTGCCGCCGGCGACTACAGCGAGACAGCTGGCAGCGACATCGTCGTCATCACCGCCGGCTTCCCGCGCAAACCGGGCATGAGCCGCGATGACCTGCTGAAGGCAAACTATGATGTGATCAAGGCTGTCGTCGAGGCGATCGTCAGGCTTTCGCCGGGTGCGATTCTGATCGTGGTCACGAATCCCCTCGATGCCATGGCGCAGGCTGCCTTCAAAGTCAGCGGCTTTCCGAAACACCGTGTACTCGGCATGGCCGGCGTGCTCGACTCAGCGCGCATGAGCACCTTCGTCGCAGCAGAATTGAATGTATCGGTTGAAAATGTCCATTCCTTTGTTCTCGGCGGACATGGCGACGACATGGTTCCGCTCGCCCGCTACTCGACCGTGGCAGGCATTCCACTTCCCGAACTGATTTCTAAAGAAAAACTTGAAGCCATCATTAAGCGTACGCGCCAAGGGGGCGCCGAGATTGTGAACTTACTGAAAACCGGTTCCGCCTACTATGCTCCATCGGCGGCAGTCGCGGAGATGGTTGCTGCGATCCTAAAGGACAAGAAGAAGATTCTTCCCTGTGCTGTATATCTGCAAGGCGAGTACGGGGTCAATGGGCTCTTTGTGGGTGTGCCCGTGAAGCTCGGTGCCAGGGGCATCGAGCAGATCATCGAGATCAAACTCACGGTGGAAGAAAAGGCCGCTCTCGACAAGTCGGCCTCCTCAGTGGGCGAACTTGTCAAAGTCATCGGCGTTTAGAACTTGGGCAGGTTGAGGCAGTCCACTTACAGCGAGAATTTCTGCGCCAATGGAAACCGCCGTCCCACGCTGAACGCCTTCGAGGTCAACTTCAAACCCGGTGGCCCCTGCTTTCGCTTGTACTCGCTGCGATCCACCTGTAACGTGACCTTCCGCACGAGTTCCAGCGGCAGCAGACATTGTCCGGCAATCTGCTCTGGACTGTCTAAATCCTCGACATACGCCTTCAGAATACGATCCAAGTCTTCATATGGCCCTAGAGTGTCCTGATCGGTCTGGTTCGGTCTCAGTTCGGCGGAGGGAGGTTTTGTCAGCGTCTCGTTCGGAATAATCTGTTTGCTGCGGTTCACAAAGTGCGCCAGTTCATACACCATGGTCTTCGGCACGTCCGAGATGACAGCCAGTCCCCCGGCCATGTCGCCATAGAGCGTGCAGTAGCCGACCGCCAGCTCGGACTTGTTCCCTGTGCTGAGTACGAGCGATCCGAATTTGTTCGAGAGCGCCATCAACAGATTTCCGCGGATTCGCGCCTGGAGATTTTCCTCGGTCACATCTTCGGTGCGGCCGTTAAAGCTCCCCTCGAGCACCCGGCGATAGCACTCGAATGTCTCCGATATGGGCAGCGTGATCCACTCGATGCCTAGATTTTTCGCGAGCTCTCGCGCTTCACGGATGCTGCCTGGCGAAGAGAAGGGCCCCGGCATCGAAACGCCCGTCACATTCCTCGCGCCCAGTGCGTCGGCTGCAATGGTTGCTACAAGTGCGGAATCGACGCCGCCGCTCAGCCCCACCACGACCTTCCGGAATCCACACTTGCGCACGTAATCTCGGGTGCCGATCACGAGGGCACGATAGGCCGCTTCGAACTCGTCCTCGATCGGGCGCCGAAGGTCGCCGATACCCGTTAGGCTGTCAAAAAAGACGAGGTCCTCGTCGAACGATTTTGCTCGCGCCGCGACGCGTCCCTCTCGTGTGAATGCCACGCTCGACCCGTCGAAAATCAGGCTGTCATTTCCGCCTACCTGGTTGACATACACAACCGGCACGCCCCGCTCCCTGGCCACGGCCCCGAGCATGTCTTCCCGCAGCCCCCTCTTGCCCAGGGTGTAGGGCGATGAGGAGAGATTCAGAATGATCGAGCTCCCTTTTTCCACCAACTCCGCCACTGGATCGCGGTCGTAGAGCCGCTCCGGCCAGAAGTTCCTGTCGTTCCAACTGTCCTCGCAGATTGTGATGCCTAGGGTTTCCGAGCCAAGAGGAAAGGGAAATTGGGTGTGCGCGGGTTGAAAGTAGCGCGTTTCATCGAACACATCGTAGGTCGGCAGCAACATTTTCCGTTGCTCGAACAGAATCTTGCCTGGAGCGATGAGCGCGGCCGAATTCGCGACGGGTTTTCCGGAGTCGTCCTGCGCCTTACCGACAAAACCCACCAGCGAGGTCATAGGAATTTCGCGAGCCAGACAAATGAGCTCCTGCTGGTTGCGTTCGACAAATGACGGCCGCTCGATCAAGTCCTGTGGCGGATAGCCGCACAAGCACAACTCGGAGAAAATGGCGAGCTCCGCGCCGCCTATTTGCGCTTCGTGGGCCAGCTCGAGAATGCGCTTTCGGTTGCCTTCGAAGTCGCCTACGGTTGGATTGAACTGGGCTAAGGCAATTTTCATGTCAGCAAAACAGCATACGGTCGGTGCTCTCTGTTTTCAATCCTCCGTATCGCAAGCCGGGCTGGAGGATTTCACCGCCACGCCCAAAAACAAAAGCTCCCGGGACAACCACTCCCGGGAGCTTTCTTGAGACGAGAGAGAAATCGATCGGCGGCCCTAAACGGTGAACGAGCTGCCGCACCCGCACGTGCTCTTCACGTTCGGGTTGTTGAACTTGAAACCTGCGCCCTCCAGCGTCTCGATGTAGTCGATCGACACGCCATCCAGATACATCTCACTCATCTGATCAACCATTACCTTCAGACCGTCGAATTCGTAGACATTATCGCTGGCGTCGTTTACTTGGTTCTCGAAGGCCATGCGATAACTGAATCCGGAGCAGCCGCCGCCTACCACGGCGACTCGCAGTCCTGCCGGCAGAGGGCTCTGCTGGCCAAGTATCTCCTTTACTTTCTTGACCGCCACCGAGGTAAGTTGGACCATTTTCTCGCACCCTCCAGAGGCGCCGGGTCTGCCGCCGAGCGCTCAATTTCTGTTTGCATTATATCAGATTCGCCAAATCCCCGCACGGTTCCTTGAATAAACGCGATCTTGGCTACGGAGCTACGGATTGGCGCCGATTCCATATTACACTGGCTAAACCACTATGACACATACCATTACATTGATCCCCGGTGATGGGATCGGACCAGAAGTTTCGAAATCGGTGCAGGACATCATCGCCGCCGCCGGGGTGCCGGTCCGTTGGGAAGGCACCGAAGCGCGTGCCGAGGTGGAGCGTCGGGGCATGGACTTTATGCAATCCGGCGTTGTCGAATCCATCCGCAAGAATCGCGTGGCGCTGAAGGGCCCCATGGCCACGGCGGTCGCCTCGGGACCGCCCAGCATCAATGTCGGGCTTCGCAAGGCCCTCGACCTCTACGCCAACGTGCGTCCGGTGAAGAACCTGAGTGGTGTGCGATCGCGATTCCAGAACATCGACATGGTCTTGATCCGCGAAAACACAGAGGATCTCTACGCCGGCCTCGAGCACGAAGTCGTCCCGGGTGTCGTCGAAAGTCTGAAAATCATCACCGAGCGTGCCTCCACGCGGATTGCTCGCTTCGCCTTTGAATATGCACACAAGCACGGCCGCAAGAAAATTCACGCCATTCACAAAGCCAATATCATGAAAATGTCGGATGGTCTGTTTCTTGCGTCCATTCGCGCCGTGGCGAAGGAATTTCCTGAGATCGAGTACAAGGAACTGATTATCGACAACGCCTGCATGCAGATGGTTCTCAATCCGTATCAGTTCGATATGCTCTTGCTCACCAACCTTTATGGAGACATTATGAGTGACCTGGCCGCAGGTTTGGTCGGCGGCCTTGGCGTGGTCCCGAGCGCCAACATCGGTAAGGATGCCGCCATCTTTGAAGCCGTTCACGGCACGGCTCCGGACATCGCCGGCAAAGGCCTCGCGAACCCGACCGCGCTCTTGATGAGCGCCATCATGATGCTAGATCACATTGGCGAGTCATCTGCCGCACGGCGCATCGAATCCGCGCTAGAACGCGTATATCGCGAGGGGAAGTCGCTCACGAAAGATGTTGGCGGCGGCGCCACCACCGCTGAATTCACACAGTCCGTCATTCGCGCTCTCGTGAACTAAGCTCGGTTCAACTTCCGGGAATCCGCCGCGGTGCATACCATCGGATAATGCGGCAACGTGCGGGTCTAGGGACCGACGCTCGCCACCCATTGGGGCAGGGCGAACACGGGGGACCCGAGTTCGAAGCTACCGGGCCCGTTCTATTGATCCTTCATCGGCTCCATCGTGTGTACAGCAATGATGTTCGTTTCCGGATCGAACGCTCCGGTTATCTTGACCTTCAATCCTGCATTTTTCTCAGCGAGATCCTGATTATCGAGCTTGTAAACCTTGTCCTTCACTTCTAGCACAAAGACACCCCCGAGATTCTTCACACAGTACCGCGCGCATTCCCCCGCCGTTGTGCCGATCTCGTGTTTTTTGAGCATCTCCTGGTGCGAACGGCTCAGTGAGTGCACATTGAGAGCGCACTGCGAATCGGCAATCTCGCCTCGAAATACCTGTTCGGTCCCGCCGCCGGCGAAACATAAGACTGTCGCCGCCAGCAGCACTGCCATTCGTGCTCCCGCAACTTTGATCTTACCCATGGACGCTCTCCTGTAACATTCCACCTTGCCGCCCCTCCTAGCTACGGCAATACGATGAACTTCATATGCATCCCTTCGTGCTCACTGCTGCAGATGACGGTGCAAACGACCACGTACTCACCGGGTTCGGCCGGTGCCGTCATCAGAAAGTCGTGAGTTCCGGGCTTCAATTCCAAGTCCCACCCCGAGACCCGCGAGCGGTCCTTGGCTCGAAGCAACGCGAAACCGTGCACGGCACCGTTCCGATTGTGATCCTTCGCCTTTACAGCCGTAATTCGCAGCGTCAAGGCTTCCCCGGCACGAACCGTGATTACTGGATCTTTCTGCCCCGCCATCTTGTACCGGCTGTCGTGGTCGGCCAGTACTTCGATCACCTGTCCTGCCTGACTTCGCGCTGGTCGCGGCGACAACGCCGCTGCCAGCTCCGCGGCAACTATCAACCCGAGTCTCGCCGCGCGCACGCCCGCTCCTACTGTGTCATGTAGTGGAGGATCAGCCGCATATCATCATCGGTGATGGTCGCGCGGACCCGCATGTGCCGCACGATTGTCGCCATCATCCGGGGCGGAAACTTATGTGGCGCCTGGTGACACCGGCCGCAATTGGTGGCGAACCTCTTCTCGCCCTCGATGAGCGATGCTTCATCCTCGTGAACCGCTTCGGGAGACTTGGCTGTGGAAGATGCTGATCCAGTTGCTCGCGTGGGCTTGTCTGGTGGCGTCGCTGCAGGAAGGGGCGGCTTTGAAGTTGAAGACAGTGCTGAAGCGGAAGTCGATAGCGCTGAGCTTGCCGCCGAGGTGGAAACACGCACGGGCACCGGGGCGGACTCAGTTTGCTGCTGACCGACTGCCACCCCGCACAGCAGGATCACGGTGGCCCCACATACGAACGCACGTGAGAGGATGAATGGCTGGATCATCGAATGTCTCCGTGTCCCACGGGCAATGCAAGACGGTACGTCAAACCGACCGTCCACACGTTCATATTTCCCCCAAAGGGTGCGAACTGCCTCCCGTAACTACCCACCAACCGAAAGTCGTCCCGGAAGTAATAGTTCATGCCGTACTCGAACATGTTCGTTGAGACCGACGGAACGTCGGACGACCATCCCTGGCCGGCATAAAACTGCTGCATTCGCGCGACCGTCTGGATGTGCCGCAGAGCGTTGCTCCACACCGGCACCTGGCTCAAACGGTAGGCACCTTCAATCCAGTAACCGCTGCCGACATACGACCGAGCGTATTCGGCACGAACGTCTAAGGGCAACGAGCGCGGCTGCCACTCTGAATAGAAACCAAAGGCGTTCTTCCGGTAGTCCTGGAGCAGATGCTGGAACGAGCCGCCTACTTCAAGACGCGGTCCCGGCAAGAAGATCCCGGATCGAAAGCCGAAGCTGCGGTCGGATACGAGGTTTTCTACCGTGCTGTTCGCTGAAACGTAGGCGGCGTAGTTCACCTCGATCCGGGAGGTAGCGCTAAATCCTCCGCGCACCATGGCGCCGTTGCTTGCACCATACTCCCCGGCTTCGAGCGGCAGGATTAAGGGGTCCGTCTGCAAGTCTCGAATCCAGATGGGATAGAGCCGCTCGTTGTAAATGTTGAACGGGGTCAGAAAGCGACCGACTGTAACCGTCAGATAACGGTTGGCAATGTAGTCGAGCTGAAGATAATCGACATTCGTCTGCAAAGTACCGGTGTAGCCGCTGCCACCGGGCGGCGGGGAAAGATCGGACTCTAAATCGCCGCGCGCCTCAATCAGCCAGTTGTTCCCCACGGGCACGAGCAACACAGGATTGATCAAGGGTCCTAGATTTGGCGTACCGCCCTGGAAAGTAGTGATGAAGCCGCTTCCCATCGTAAAAACAGGAACTGGCCGGAGAGGACTGTCGCTGCTTGGACCGTCTGTCTGAGCACGCAGGGACGGCGCGAGCAACAGGGCCGTTGAGATCGCGAACAGCGACACGGTTGTCCGAACGAGGTTACAGACTGAAAAGGGCGATCGCATATTTGAAGGCGACAGGAAGCTCTTTTGAACCCGGTCCAGTGTGACTGGTACTAGAACCAATTCAAAGTGAGAACAACGGTCCCGGGCGCATCGAGTTATTAGCTTGTGGGTAACACGACTATCACGTTTGGGGGATGAAGCGGAAAGGCATCCGTTGGACGATTGGCCACGCGCCCTTTCCCCCGCCTGCTGAGCTGTCTGCGGCTTGCTATAGACTGGCTGTTGGGGGCACCCAAAGTGGCCCAGACACAGCTCTACAAAACCATCTACCGAGTGCTGGTAGGGTCCATGTTCGCCGGACTCGCTTTCATCCTAGGGCTCATGATGCGGAAGTCGCCTCCACCCATGGTGAAGACGGACCCAGGTGCGGCAGCCCGCGTCGAGCAAAAATTCGCCGCAGCGGATCAAGCCAAAGCTGCCGGACAATCGGGCCAAGCTGTGAAGCTCGATAGCACGGAGCTCAATTCCTACCTCGAGCAGAACCTGCAACTGGCTGGTGCTGGGTCTTCCCCGGCCGCGCCACCGGCCGCGACTTCGGGCCCTCCAGGTCCTGCGCCCTCCCCCGCGGTCGATCCCTCGGCGGTACTGAATAGCGAGGGTGCCACGCTCGAGCAGGTGCAATCGTCGGTGAAGGATGTGAAAGTGGACATGGACGGTGATCTCGTAAAGGCGTATGTGCTCTTCGATTTTCACGGAAAGGATCTTTCGCTCGAGCTGGATGGGCATCTCGGATCTGAGGACGGCTACCTGAAGTTCCAGCCCGTTGCCGGAAAGCTGGGCGATATGCCCCTGCCTCAGTCCGTGCTCCAGCAGGCTGTCGACAAACTGATGGCCTCACCAGAAAACCGCGAAAAGCTCCGCCTTCCAGCCGACATCAACGACATTCAAATCGTCGACGGCCAAGCGGTCGTCTCCTACAAGTAAGGCCCTTCGTTTAGGCAGGCAGGATCGGTGTATAGGCGACGTAGAGCAGCCAATAAACAATCACGCCGGTAATGGAAACGTAGAGCCACAGTGGCAGCGTCCACCGTGCGACGGCCTTGTGGCGATCAAATCGCTCCCGCAGCGCGCGCGAGAGTGTGAGCAGCACCAACGGAACAATCACAACCGCGAGCGTCGTGTGTGATATCAGGATCGTAAAATACACCGGTCGAATCCAGCCCTGTCCACTGAAGCGAATCACCCCCGCGTGAGCGTGAAAGTAGAGATATAGCGACAAAAACACGGCCGAGCAGCAAAAAGCAGCGATCATGCAGAGTCGGTGCGGAGTGATTTTCCGCCTCTTAATGAAAAAGAAGCCAAGCAAGAGAAGAACGGTACAGGTGCCGTTCAGCGCGGCATTGACCGCAGGAAGCGAGCCGACGGTCATCGCATCATCAGCTTGTCAAGGATCAGCCAAATCAGCAAGAGAGGAATATGCGCGACGGTCGCGTGCATCAACCATTTCGCGCGGGTGTTCGTGCGCGCACGATTGGCCCACAGTCCAACCTGCAGCAACAGCATTCCAAGGATCAGGGCACCAAAGAAATATCGAATGCTCGCCATTCCCACCACCGACGGCAACGCGCTCACCCACACCAGCACGGCCGATGCCATCACAATCTGCCGGAATGTCGCATCCCCCTTGCGATCGACCACAGGTAACATCCGAATCCCCGCACGCGCGTAGTCTTCGCGGTACATCCAGGCGATGGCCAGGAAATGTGGAAATTGCCAGACGAACAGGATTGCAAACAACACCCAGGCACCGAGGGAAAGCGTACCGTGCGCGGCGGCCCACCCGATCATGGGAGGGAGCGCGCCAGGAATCGCGCCGACCGCGGTTGAAAGAGTGGTTCGTGTCTTCAGCGGTGTGTAGAGTCCGAGGTAGAGCAGCATCGTCGAAAGGGCCACGGCCGCCGAGAGCCAGTTCACGCCGATCAAGAGCCATGCCGCACCGATCAAGACGCTGGCTAGGCCGAAGGTCAGCACGTCTCGCGGCCGCAGCTGCCCAGACGGCAATGGCCGCGCTGCCGTTCGTCGCATCACGGC
>Ga0187769_10002972_pt1 | contig 10059 bp, 10 predicted proteins | sample 0116_SJ02_MP02_1_FD_133140 | JGI IMG/M metagenome (GOLD analysis project Ga0187769, IMG submission 133140) | Tropical peat soil microbial communities from peatlands in Department of Meta, Colombia - 0116_SJ02_MP02_10_MG | ecosystem: Environmental > Terrestrial > Soil > Wetlands > Peat | place... | reverse complement strand
GCGCTCCTCCTCTTCGGCTCCCCGTCGAGAGGGCTCTTTGACATTGCAGGCCCGGAACTTACAAAGAGAGTGAACTTCGTGTTGAATGTCTTCGTTGACCAACACGTTGAAACTGTTCGGACGGAGGAGGCCATAGCGGCGGCCCTAAACCTCGTGAACACGCTCGTCATCTGACAGAAGGCGCGGCGGGCCTCCCGCTGGGCAGGGGCCTGGTACTCGGAGGGCCCGATTGGGAACAGACTTCGCGAGGGCTCGGAAAGAAAAGGCTTTTGAACTGTTTGTAACTGGGTTCCCCGAAAATGGGTCACCGAAAGCATTCGGCGCCGCGAAGAGGCAGTCTAGCATACAGGCCAAGGGGGCGAGCTAAGAGCATGGTGCCAAGGATCAGAACCTGGCCCAAAGTCGACAGCCCGAAGCCAATGCTTCTTGGTTTCCCGGCATACAAGGCAGGTACGATACATGTGATAACGGTGGACGACAGGCAGCGCACGCCAAACTCGGGCAAGCCGCTGTTCAACGTCGCAAGTGTGCTCGCTGTCCCCGAGGCAGATGTGAAGGGCGTCAGGTTGTACGGCCGCGAGAACGGCCACGATGTGGCACTTGGAGAGGCCCGGGAAGAGCCGCAGAGTCTCATGAAGCGAGTGTTGCCTGAGAGGATCGCCAGGGTCTCAGCCCTCGTTTCGACTGTCCCGAGAGAGGTCGGGCTCTCCCAGAACAAGCCGATAGAGCTCGAAGTTGAGGTAGGAGGCGGAGACTCAAAGTCTCAGTTCGAATATGCGGCGGGTCTGGTTGGGAAGAAGGTTAAGTTTTCAGAGATTTTCAGGCCTGGAATGTATGTGGACGTTCTTGGAGTGACCAAGGGCAAGGGCTTCGAGGGTCCAGTTACGAGATTCGGCGTTAAGAGGAAGCAACACAAATCGAGGAAGAGTGTGAGGGCGGTGGGTGTGATAGGCCCCTGGCACCCCGCGGCAGTAATGTACACCATCGCGAGGGCTGGACAGAAGGGCTTCAGCCAAAGGACCGAGACAGGAAGGAGGATAATCACGGTAGCCAACGCGAAAGACGCACCAGTCACTCCAGCGGGGGGATTCCTCCACTTCGGGGAAGTCAAGGGTGACTACGCGGTACTGCGGGGGTCGGTGCCCGGACCAGCGAGCAGATTCTCACTCGTAAGACTCTCGGTGAGGAGGAGGCCTTCTGCAGTGATCCCGCCTCAGGTCATTGAGGTCAGCACGAGCATAGGGCGAGCGGGCAAATGAAGGCAGACATACTAGAGGTCGACGGCAGTACGTCTCGGAAGGTGGACCTCCCGCCCGTTTTCGACGCGCCGCTCAGGTCAGACTTGGTGAGGAGGGCATACTGGTTGGTGAACTCACACGGACTCCAGCCCAAGGGCCGGAACCCTATGGCGGGAGAACGGACGACCGCTGAAACGCACAGCCCCCCGACGGGGACCGGCAGGTCGAGAATCCCGCGCGTGAAGGGAGATCGATATCCGCGTTCAGGATTGGCCGGGGGCGTCGCGAGCGTAGTCAAGGGCAGGCTGGCGCACCCGCCGAGGTCTGAGAAGGTGGTGTATCTCAAGATAAACAGGAAGGAGCGGAAGCTGGCCACGAACTCGGCGATCGCATTCACCTCCGATATTGATGCGGTGCAGGCGCGGGGCCACCAGCTGAAGAAAGCCGCGCTCCCCCTCGTCGCAACAGATGACATAGAAGCGCTGAGCAAGACGTCGGAGCTCGTGGCGTTTCTTGAGAAAGCTGGGCTTGGGGCCGAGCTCGCACGGCTCTACAACGGAGTCAGGAGGAACTCTGGCAAGGGCAAGCGAAGGGGCAGAGCGTACAAGGAGCCCGTGGGGCCACTATTTGTCGTCACGAACGACCGAGGTATAGGAAAGGCAGCTTCAGCGATTCCAGGAGTCGGAGTGGACAGGATAGAGAACCTGAACCTGTTAGAGCTCGCCCCGGGAGGCGAGCCGGGGAGACTCACGATATGGACGGAATCTTCGCTCGCAGGAATCTCGAGGACAGAGGAGGTAGAAGCCAAGGTTGAGACTTGAAGACGCGCAGAAGCTTCTGATTAGGCCCTACGTCACGGAGAGGACGTTCGACCAGATAGAGAGGGAGAACAAGCTGTGTTTCATCGTCGACGACAGGGCGACGAAGAAGCAAATCGCGAGCGCCGTAGAAGCACTATACGAGGTGAAGGTTCGGAACGTCAACACCTCTCGGACAGTGAAGGGAAAGAAGGCTTTTGTACGGCTCAGGGAGGAGAACTCGGCAGCCGACCTGGCTACGAAGCTAGGACTGGTGTAGTAAGATGGGAAAGAGAATACTGCAGCGGAGACGCGGAAAGGCAGGAATCCAATTCAGAAGCCCCAGCAGGGGTAAGATAGCCGATACCAGGTATCCCAACCTGCCACCTAGCACACAGGACAAAGCAGTCGTCACTGCCATCATGGACGAACGGGGCCGGAGCGCGCCTATGGTCCAGCTACAGTTCGGGGGCGGCAACTACGCATACCTCCCAGCTGTGGCCGGGGTGTCCGTCGGAAGCGAGGTAATGATGGGGCCGGCGTCTTCGGCTGCTTCGGGCAATATACTCCCGCTCGCGAACATACCGGAAGGAACGCGGATTTGCAACATAGAGCTCAAGCCGGGTGACGGCGGCAAGCTGGTCAAAGCATCCGGTGGCTCGGCCATTCTCTTCTCGAAGGCAGGGGGAAGGGCAACCCTGAGGCTTCCGTCCGGAAAGAATGTGCTGGTAAGCGAGAACTGTCGGGCGATGGTGGGCGAAATCGCCGGCGGGGGGCGAAAGGAGAAGCCGTTCCTGACCGCTGGTGCAAGGCATCACGCCATGAGGGCAGCCGGGAGGGTTTATCCCAGGATGAGAGGGATTGCCATGGCGGTAGTCTATCACCCGTTCGGCGGAGGGAGGCATCAGCATCCCGGCAAGTCAACCAGCACATCAAGGAATGCACCTCCTGGCAGGAAGGTAGGACTGATAGCGCCAAGGAAGACAGGCAGAGGGAGATTGCCGAGAGCGAGCATGGAGGTAAGAGAGTAGATGCCAAAGGAATTCAGGTACAGAGGTCACACGCTCGAGCAGCTCAACTCTATGTCTACCGAAGCCATGCTGCAGCTCCTACCGTCCAGGGCGAGGCGGTCGCTCAACCGCGGCGTTTCCGAGGAGAAGAGAAAGCTCTTAGAAGACGCTAGGGCAGTTCGGGAAGGCAAGCTGCAGGGAGAGATCAGGACCCATGCGAGGGACATGATAGTACTGCCCTCCATGGTAGGCCTGAAGCTGAGCGTACACAACGGAAAGGAGTTTGTTCCACTCGAAATCAAACCGGAGATGATAGGAAGGTATCTGGGGGAGTTCGTGATAACCAACAAGAAAGTGGTCCACGGTACTCCGGGCATCGGAGCCAGCCGCTCGAGCCTCTACGTACCTCTGAAGTAATTCCCGTCCTGGAGCGTTCCGCCGCGCTGCCCGCGGTTGGGATGCTGCTTCCCGCAGCGCCTTCACTTGACTACAGTTTGAGACTGGTCGTGGGTGAAGTTTAGGAGGTAGTGGGTTCCCCCCACCCCCCTTCCCGTCGCGCCGCTTGCCTTCCACCCTGTGAAAGATTGAGCGCCCGGCCACGCACCCGTGGTGGCCCCTCCGGCCCTGTTCGAGTAGACCACACCGAATTCAGTTCGAGTCATGAATGCGCGGATTTCCTTCCGGTCCTCGGAGAAGATACCGGCGGTCAACCCGTATTCGGTGTCGTTGACCTTCGCTATCGCCTCGTCGAGGGTCTTGAACGTGTCCACGACCATGAGGGGAAGGAAGAGCTCCTCCTTGAAGAGGCGATGTGCGCTGAGGAGGCCCGTGACCACTGTGGGCGTGACGTAGTAGCCCCTCTTTAGCTTGCCAGCCCTTAGGACCCTGCCTCCCAGGAGGATCTCCCCGCCCGATTTCCGCGCTTCCTCTACGACTCTCTTGTACTTCGTGGCCGCCTGCTCGTTGATGACCGGCCCCATGAAGACCTCTCTTCGTCTGGGATCCCCAACGGAGACCTCTTCGACCTTGGCTTGGAGTGCCCTTAGAAACCTCGCCCTGATTCCACTCTGGACGTAGACTCTGGAGGCGGCGCTGCACTTCTGCCCTCCATACCCGAAGGCCGCCCTGACGGTGCCTTCGACCGCCTTCTTCATGTCCGCGCTAGAGGTCACGACCACCGGGTTCTTGCTTCCCATCTCGAGGACCATCGGTTTTGGATAGGGTTGCTGGGTGAGGAATCCCCGGTAGAGCCTCATGCCGACATCCTTCGAGCCGGTGAACGCGATTCCAGCGATGTCCCTGTTCGTAACGAACTCTTCTTCGAAGTTTCCACCGGGGCCCGTCACGTAGTTCACCGCACCAGGAGAGACGCCGGCGTCCCGGAACACCTTGTAGAGCATGAGTCCTGTAAGGGGAGCCTCGCTTGTGGGCTTCAGGACCACGGTGTTGCCCGTCAACAGGGCTCCAAGAGCCATCCCGTTAGCGAGCATGAAGGGGAAGTTGAAGGGCGAGACAACCGGCCAGACTCCCAAGGGCCTCGCCAGCACCCTGCAGTTCTCGCCAGGCCCGCCGGGCCCGGTGCGTTCGACGTAGCCGTCGTTTTCTTTCATTACCTTGGAGTACAGTCTTATGGCGTCGACAGCCTCCCAGCACTCAGCCAGCGCCTCGAGCCTGTTCTTCCCGACTTCGTAGGTGATCGAGACCGCAATCTCGAACTTTCTCTGGTCGATCAGGTCTGCCGCCCGGCTCATTATCCTAACCCTGTCCTTCCAGCTCTTTTCGCTCCAGGCAGGGTAAGCCGCCTTCGCCTGCTGGATGGCCGCCTTAGCGTGGACCCTTTGACCAACCTGGAATCGGCCCACGACTATGGCGGTGTCGAGCGGACTCCTGTGCTCGAATTCGCCTGCCTTCGACCAGACCTCCTCTCTCCCGATGTACATTGGATAGCGTTTCCCGAGGACTGCGTCGAACTCCTTCAGAGCGGCCTCGTACTTCGGGTGGATACTCTCGTCTGCAAACAGTGTGACATAGGTTATCTTCGGCAGCGCCGCCTTTGGCATGAATGACGTCGGAAAATTTGCTCTACTTAACGGTTAGTCGGGAAGCATCAGGGAGCCTTCCGGGGACGTACTCCTCCTGCTCGGCCGCGGCGAATTCCTCCGCGACGATCACCTTCAAGTCGTCGAGGTCGACCTGCCTTCCCAGAATCGCCTCCATCGAGGTCATGGTGAGGGGGTCCAGGCCGCAGGGCCTGATGAGCTCGAAGTAGCTCAGGTCGGTGTTGACGTTCAGAGCAAAGCCGTGGTACGTGACCCAGTTGCTGACGGCCACACCAATGGACGCGATTTTCCTCCCAACTACCCAGACCCCAGGATGGCTCGGGATGAGCTCCCCTCTGATCTGGAATCTTTCAAGTGTCCGGACGAGCGCTTGTTCGATTCTGGCTACGTGTCTCCTGACGTCGTGGTCGGCGAGCTTGACTATCGGGTAGCCGACCAGCTGCCCCGGACCGTGATAAGTCGCGTCTCCTCCCCTCTCCACTTGGTATACCGGGACGCTCTGCGGCCTGAAGTTCTCTGGACTGGTCTTCTTGCCCAGCGTTATCACGTGCTCGTGCTCGAGCAGGATAAGCGTGTTGGGGATTTCGTCGAGGGCCCTCTGCTCCATTAGCCGCCTTTGGAGGTCCCAGGCCTCTTTGTAGTCGATTCTGCCCAAGTCTAGGACTTCGCCGGTCATAGTCTCAGCTGGTGGATGGGCCTCCCCGCGGCAGACTCTGACGCCTCCATAATCGCCTCAGGGAAGGTTGGGTGTGGATGAATCGTCTGCGCCATGTCCTCGACCGTGGCTCCCATCTCCAGGGCGAGGGCAACCTCGCTTATCATGTTGGAGGCCTCAGAGCCCACGATTTGAACTCCCAGGACTAGACCGGTGTCGGCCCGAAAGACGACCTTTACGAATCCCTCGGTTTCGCCGGCCGCGAGCGCCCTCCCGAGGGCGGCGAACGGAAACCGCACGGACTTCACCTGAAAGCCCGCTTGGGCCGCCCTGTCGGCGGTTAGGCCGGCACTCGCTATCTCTGGATCCGTGAAGATCGTCTCAGGTATGACGGTCCAGTCCGCGGCGCTGGGGAGGCCCGCGATGCACTCCGCCGCAACGATTCCCTCCTTAGAGGCCTTGTGTGCGAGCAGAGGCGGTCCCCTCACGTCTCCGACGGCGTATACGCAGTCTACGCTCGTCATCATTCTCCTGTCTGTGACTATGAAGCCTCGCTGGTCTGTATTCACGCCGAGGGACTTTAGGTTCATATTGTCGACCCTGGGAGCCCGCCCCACGCTCTGTAGGATTTTGTCGGCTTCTGAGCTAAATTTGCCTTGCGGGCTGTCTACCTCGACCACCGCCCGGCGGCCGTTCTTCGTGACCGAAGAGACCTTGGACCGTAGGTAGACCTTAGCCCCTCTCTCCTCAAGCTTTCGTTGGACGACGCGGACGACCTCGGGGTCCCCGCCAGGGAGCAGCTGGTCCATCAGCTCGACGATGGTTACCCTGCTTCCGAGTTTCTGATACATGCAGGCAAACTCGAGCCCAATGGCCCCGCCGCCAACTATCAACAGGTCTCCTGGGGCTTCCCTGAGCTCGAGCGCTTCTCTTGAGCCTATTACCGTCGACCCGTCGAATTCGATGCCAGGCAGCTGAATCGGTCTGGTCCCTGTGGCGATGACAATGTTCTTGGCGACAATCTCTTCCTTCTGAGAGTTGGCCGTGACAGAAACCCTGTTTCTGTCGACCAGCGACGCTTCACCCATGAGGATAGAGACGTGATTCCCCTTCAGCAGCGACTCGACCCCCACAACGAGCTTCCCGACGACGCTCGCCTTCCACCTCTGCATCTCCTCGAAGTCTAGAGAGACTCCCGTGAACCTGAGGCCGAACTTCTCTGAGCCTCTAGCTTTTTCATAAAGTTTCGAGATGGTTATCAGTGACTTCGAAGGGATGCAGCCATAGTTCAGGCACTCTCCCCCCAGCTTGTCGGACTCGACTAGCACCGTCCTAAGGCCGAGTTGGGAAGCCCTGATCGCGCACACGTAGCCTCCTGTTCCCCCGCCTATCACCACTACGTCGCACTCTAGCATGAACGGTGGTGTCGCGGCTCACGAGCCTGCTTAAACCTTCTCGAAGGGAGTGTCCTATAGGACTTCGGCGAGCAGTTTCCTCGAGTCCTGCAATGTTTCGATCACCCTGCTGGTGAACCTCGCAGCGTACGCCCCGTCGAAAATCCTATGGTCGAAGCTCAGTGACAGGTAGGTCATGTCACGGATTTCGATCTTCTCCTCCTTGACCACGGGTCGCTTCGTAATCTTGTGGACGCCCAGAATTGCGGCCTCGGGCAGGTTGATTATCGGAGTCGAGAAGATTCCGCCTATGGCTCCCACGTTCGTTATCGTGAATGTCGAACCGCGCACCTCGTCCAATGAGAGCTGTCCGCTGCGGGCCCTGCCGGCAAGAAGCTCTATCTCGCGCGCGAGCTCGAATACGTCCTTCCTGTCGGCGTCCTTCACTACGGGGACGACGAGTCCTTGCTCGGTATCGGTAGCGATGCCGATGTTGTAGTACTTCTTCAGAATGATGTTGGCCCCCTGCTCGTCCACCGATGAATTGACGAATGGAAACTCCTTCAAAGCCAGAATGACCGCCTTCATGAAGAACGGAAGGTATGTGAGTCGGACTCCTCTCTTCTCTCCGCTGCTCTTCAGCGCCTCTCGGAGGAGGACTAGCTCCGTTACATCCACCTCGTCTACGTGTGTCACGTGGGCGGCTGTATGCTTCGACCTCACCATCCTGTCGGCTATCGTCCTCCTGACGCCGTGGATTGGAACAAGCTCCTCCTTGCCGGCTGCGGCCGGCCTGGAGAGAGAGGGGGCTGCCGGCTTCTGGGAGGTGAGCACGGGCTTTGCTGCGGCTGCCCTGACGTCCTCGTCAGTGACCCTCCCCTGAGGCCCTGTCCCAATCACGGTCGCAATCTCGATGCCCAGTTCGCGGGCCAGCTTTCGCGTGGCCGGCGTTGCCGTGGTCTGAATTGGAATCTGCGACGAGCCTGGCTGGGACATGACGGGCGCTGGAGCCCGAGCCGGAGTCTGTGTGAGAGTCGTGGCGAGGGTAGACGGGGGGGCTGAACCCGCGGCACCCCCATCCTCGGCTATAACCATAAGAGTCTCTCCCACTTTCGCAGTTTCGCCCTCTCTAATCGCAATCCTCGAAACAGTCCCCGTCCTCGGCGAGGGTATCTGCACGTTGACCTTGTCTGTCATCACCTCAACGAGAGGCTGGTCTTCTCTTACTTTCTCTCCTTCCTTCACCATCCACTTGATGATTTCAGCCTCCGAAACGCCCTCGCCGATGTCCGGAAGCTTGAACTCGTACGCCAAAGGTAATCCCAAGTTTGTGCGCTAGCTAGGAGCTATTAGTGTTTTCCCGCGGAGTCAATACTTCGCGACCTCCAGGGCTGCTTTGATGATTCGTTCGGCGCTGGGAAGGTAGTAGTCCTCAAGTTTCGCAAGTGGGACGACGGTGTCGAAACCGGCGACCCTCTTGACCGGCGCCCGCAGGTAATCAAGGCCGTTGTCTGCTAGTGTAGCGGCGATCTCCGCCCCAACCCCTAGGTTCTTCGGGGCTTCGTGGACTATCACCGCCCGGCCCGTTTTCTGGATCGATTCGAGGATCGACTTCCTGTCCAGTGGTGAGATGGTCCGGAGGTCAAGGACCTCTGCCGAAAGTGAGCTCTCCTTCTGAAGCGCTTCCGCGGCTTGCAGGGTCGGAACCATCATTGCGCCGTAGGAAACCAGCGTCAGGTCCGAGCCTGGCCTCACGACCTTCGCTCTGCCGATGGGGATGGTGTACTCCTCTTCAGGCACCTCGGCCTTTGGAGAGTCGTACATGCGCTTGGGCTCCATGAAGATGACCGGGTTGGGCTCTTTCAGCGAGGCGGCGAGTAGGCCCTTGGCGTCGTATGGATTCGAGGGGATTACCACCTTCAGGCCAGGCGTGTGGGAGAAGTAGGCTTCCGGCGAGTCGGAGTGGTGTTCAGGCGCCCTGATTCCTCCTCCGTAGGGGAACCTTATCACCCCGCGCGTAGTGAATCGCCCCCTGGTCCTGTTCCGCATCCTGGCAATGTGGCCGAAGATCTGGTCAAGTGCCGGGAGGGTGAACCCGTCGAACTGGAACTCCGCCACGGGTATCATCCCGCCGATGGAAAGTCCCACGAAGACGCCGGCTATGCCCAACTCAGCGAGAGGCGTATCGAAGACCCTGTCTGGGCCGAACTCGTCCTGCAGACCCCTGGTCACCTGGAAGACACCGCCGTTCTTCCCCACATCCTCACCGAAGACTGTGATCCTTGGTTCGGCCTGCATTTCCTGCCGCAGCGCCATGTTCAAGGCGTTCCTGATGTTGACGCCCTGTCTTCCGCCGGTTAAGTGAGTCTCTTCGGGATTGGGAGCGGGTGGGTACCCTGCGGAAATACCGAACGCCTCCTGCATTTCTTCCGTCAGAAGGCTGGTTGGCGTGTCGTACATGAAGCGGAACATCACGGTAGGGTCGGGAATGACGATGGACCTGTAGGTCCGCACTGCGTCCTCAATCTTAGCCTGAGCGGAAAGGGCAAGGCGCTGGAATCCCTGGTCGTCCAGCATGCCGTTGGATCGGAGGTACATCTCAAGCCGCGCGATGGGGTTCTTCCTCTCCCACTTCGCGACCTCGTCGGTAGCTTTGAGTTTGTTCGACACCAATTCCGCTGTCGTGTGTGGTCCAAGCCTGTAGGTGTAGAATTCGAGGAGCGTAGCACCCCTACCGCTCCTCGCCCTCTCGACGGCGTACTGAGTCGCCTCGTAGGAGGCAATCACGTCGTTCCCGTCGACGAGAATCCCTTCGAGGCCATAGGCAGCGGCCTTCTGGGCAATCGTCTTCGAGGCAGTTTGCCGCTCCCTTCTGACCGATATGGCCCACTGGTTGTTCTCGACG